>Ga0302175_10000063_pt1 | contig 46024 bp, 42 predicted proteins | sample I_Fen_N3_3_FD_198791 | JGI IMG/M metagenome (GOLD analysis project Ga0302175, IMG submission 198791) | Peat permafrost microbial communities from Stordalen Mire near Abisko, Sweden - I_Fen_N3_3 | ecosystem: Environmental > Terrestrial > Soil > Wetlands > Permafrost | place: Sweden: Abisko... | reverse complement strand
AGCTTCAACCAGGGTTTCGAAACCAGCTTTGACCAGCTCAACGGTACCGCCGCACAGAACGGCTTGTTCGCCGAACAGGTCGGTTTCGGTTTCGTCCTTGAAGGTGGTTTCGATGATGCCGGTACGGCCGCCGCCCACGCCTGCGGCGTAAGACAGTGCAACGTTCTTGGCGTTGCCCGAAGCGTCCTGGTAGATAGCGATCAGGTCAGGAATACCGCCGCCCTTCACGAACTCGGAACGTACGGTGTGGCCCGGAGCCTTCGGCGCGATCATGATCACGTCGAGGTCAGCGCGCGGTACAACCTGGTTGTAGTGGATCGCGAAACCGTGGGAGAAGGCCAGAGTGGCGCCTTTCTTGATGTTCGGCTCGATTTCGTTCTTGTACAGCGAGGACTGGAACTCGTCCGGGGTCAGGATCATAACCAGGTCGGCAGCAGCAACAGCAGAAGCAACGTCAGTCACTTTCAAGCCATGAGCTTCAGCCTTGGCAACGGTAGCCGAGCCTTTACGCAGGCCAACGGTCACGTCAACGCCGGAGTCTTTCAGGTTGCACGCTTGAGCGTGGCCCTGGGAACCGTAACCGATGATGGCAACTTTCTTGCCCTGGATGATCGACAGGTCGCAGTCTTTATCGTAGAAAACTTTCATGAATTTCCCCTATATATCCAGGCCGTTCAGGCCATTCGCTAATTTGGTTTAGATGCTGAGTACTTTGTCGCCGCGAGCAATGCCGGTTACGCCGCTACGGACGGTTTCCAGAATTGATGCGGTGCCAATGGACTGAATGAAGCTGTCGAGCTTGTCGCTGGTACCGGTCAATTGAACGGTATACACGCTGGCGCTGACATCTACGATCTGCCCACGAAAAATATCGGTGGTGCGCTTGATCTCGGCGCGCTGGGCGCCGGTGGCCTTGACCTTGACCAGCATCAGTTCACGCTCGATATGAGCACTCTCCGACAGGTCGACCAACTTGACCACTTCGATCAGTTTGTTCAGGTTCTTGGTGATCTGCTCGATCACTTCATCATGGCCCACTGTGGTCAGCGTCAGACGCGACAGGGTCGGGTCCTCGGTCGGCGCCACGGTCAGGCTTTCGATGTTGTAGTTACGCTGCGAAAACAGGCCGACTACACGAGACAAAGCGCCCGGTTCGTTTTCCAGAAGCAAGGAGATAATGTGCCGCATGATTAAGTACGCTCCGTCTTGCTCAGCCACATATCGCGCATCGAGCCGTCTTTGATCTGCATCGGGTAGACGTGCTCACTGGTGTCGACCGAAATATCGAGCACCACCAGGCGATCCTTCATGGCAAACGCTTCTTCCATCTTCGACTTCAATTCTTTCGAGTCGGTGATGCGCATGCCAACGTGGCCATAGGCCTCTGCCAGCTTGACGAAGTCAGGCAGCGATTCCATGTAGGAATGGGAGTGACGGCTGCCATAGCTCATGTCTTGCCACTGGCGAACCATCCCCAGAACACCGTTGTTCAGGATGACGATTTTTACCGGCAAACCATATTGCAGACAGGTGGACAGCTCCTGAATGTTCATCTGGATACTGCCCTCGCCTGTCACACAGACGACATCAGCATCCGGGAAGCTCAACTTGATGCCCATGGCCGCCGGGAAACCGAAGCCCATGGTGCCCAGGCCGCCGGAGTTGATCCAGCGGTTAGGCTTGTCGAACTTGTAGTACTGCGCCGCGAACATTTGGTGCTGGCCCACGTCGGAAGCCACAAAGGCATCGCCCTTGGTCACTTCGCACAGGGTTTCGATCACGGTCTGCGGTTTGATGATGCTGCCGTCGCCCTTGTCATAAGGGAACAGGCCGCGATCACCGCGCCACTCTTCGATCTGCTTCCACCAGCTGGCAACGGTGTCCTTGTTCGGGGTCTCGCCGATTTCCTTGAGCGCCGCGACCATTTCGGTCAAGACGCTCTCTACCGGACCCACGATAGGCACATCGGCCTTGATGGTCTTGGAGATCGAAGCCGGGTCGATGTCGACATGGATGATCTTGGCATTCGGGCAGAACTTCGGCGCGCCGTTGATAACCCGGTCATCGAAGCGCGCACCCACTGCCAGGATCACGTCGGCATGGTGCATGGTCAGGTTGGCCGTGTAGCTGCCGTGCATGCCGAGCATGCCGACGAACTGCCGGTCAGTACCCGGATAGGCACCCAGGCCCATCAAGGTATTGGTCACAGGCAGATTGAGCATCTTGGCCAGCTCGGTCAGCGGTGCGGAACCACCACCGAGGATCACCCCACCACCTGCGTACAACACAGGACGCTTGGCCGCCAGAAGCATTTCTGCCGCCTTGCGGATTTGCCCGGAGTGACCGCGGACAGCTGGGCTGTAGGAGCGCAGCTTGGCTTTCTTGGGAAAAACGTATTCGAACTTTTCAGCCGGGTTGGTCATATCTTTAGGGATATCGACCACCACCGGGCCCGGACGACCGGATTGCGCCAGGTAGAAGGCTTTCTTCATGACTTCCGGGATTTCCGAAGCGTGCTTGATCATGAAGCTGTGCTTCACGATCGGCCGGGAGATGCCGATCATGTCGGTTTCCTGGAACGCATCGGTGCCGACCATGGTGCTGGGCACCTGACCGGAAATGATCACCATCGGAATGGAGTCCATGTAGGCGGTGGCAATACCGGTAATGGCATTGGTCGCGCCCGGGCCGGAGGTCACCAGCACCACACCGGCTTTACCGGTGGCACGGGCATAACCGTCAGCCATATGGGTAGCAGCCTGTTCGTGACGAACCAGGATATGGGTCACGTCCGGTTCTTTGAACAGGGCATCGTAGACATGAAGAAGAGCACCACCTGGGTACCCATAGATATATTTGACGCCTTCGTCACGCAAAAAGCGGACAAGCATCTCACCGCCAGATAAAAGCTCCACGTTGTTCACCTCTAAAACGCCAGAATACCGCCCTCAAAAGGAGGCGGGTCTTAATAGGTTTACTTCTCAGCAGAGCATGAGCGACGGTGGTCGCCGACTACGTCAGCACTGACTGAGCAAGTATTGGGAGCGCCCCAAAGTATTGCGGGGGCTTCCCACCCAGCGCGAGGTAACGCGTTGCGGGTGTAGCAGGTCGGCGCGGATATGCGCCTCATGATCTGCTGAGTGGGCCTGCTTCTGGCAGTCCCTCTACAGCGGACTTGAGATTCTTCTGTTTCGCCCTCTCCAAGTCAAGACGTCAATGTACTTAATTCGAACTAAGCGCATGAGAACGCAAGAAAAAACCTCTAAACAGCACCTGCGTAAGTCTCAATTGCGCAATCTCCCACAGGTATGGGACATCTGCGAAGCAGCAAGTCTTGATGGTTACCCCTGATGAGCCGCACACCCTTGAAATCCGAGCGGGAGAAATGTGTACGGTTTGAAAGGCTGGGGCTTTGAGTCGGGCGTCCAACGCCCAAAGAAAAACCGCCAGTGGAGACTGGCGGTTGAGGTTCAGCGCGTGGCAACGATCAGTTGATCGAACTCTTTGAGCAGGACCTGCAACTGCCGGTCCCTACCCTGCATATCCCGACTGGCGAAGACCATCTCGGCCATCTCCTGAATACCCGAGGCATTGGGCAACGGCAAGTCCTGCTCCAGAATCAGCTTCATGCGCGGCAGGAAAATCCACTGCAGCCACTGCTCAAAATCCAGGGTGTCGACGCTGAACGGCTCTTGGCTGGACAAGGCTTCAGCGCTGGGCGAAACCTCATCCCACAAACCCAGCAACCGCAGTTCACGCTCGATCAGCAGCAACTGTTCGGCGATCTCGGGAAAGCGCCCATCCATCAGAGCGAAACCTTGGCTTTTTGACGAGCCACGGCGGCGCCGGCGGCATCGCCCTGCTTCTCACGTGCTTGGGCGATCAACCCCCACAGGCTTGCCTGCAGGGCCGGGCGGCCGGCAGCCAGGGTCAGTCCGCGACGGGCAAACTGTTCGGCCTGGGCCGCGTCGCCCTGCGCCATGCGTACCTGCGCCAGACGGTAGAGCACCTGCGGCTCGCGCGGGGCTACCCGCTGCGCTCGCTCAAGGCTCGACGAAGCGCCATTGAGGTCCCCGCCGGCCTGCTGTTGCTGGGCGGTGCTGAGCAACGCCAACACCGGGCCATCCAACTGCTCGTCCGCCGACAAACCGCCGGCGCTGGCCGATGGGATCGAACTCGACGGCATATTGTAGGTGCCCTGGTTGATCGGGGCCGATTGCATCGGCGCCGAATCGACCGGCCCTGGAATAATCGGACCCGGGGTAATCGGCGACGAACTGATGGGAGCCGATGTCGTCGCACCGCCACCTGGCACCATCACCACCACGCCGGAATCCTGCGGAATATTCTGCGACTGCGCCTGAGTCGGACGCTTGACAGTCGTCTGCCGGAAGCCGCCGTTAGCCGAAATCCGCTCACTGTTGGAGACCGCAGTACCGGCATCGACCACCGGGATCGAACCACGCTGCACACTGGAGCAGCCGTTGAGCAAAGCCAGAGCTGTAATAGCTGGAACCCACCACTTGTTCACGTCAAACCCTCTTCGCTTAGTTCATCCAGCCTTTGATCCAATCCGACACCGAGTCGCCGGATGCAGGGCTTTCGCCACCGCACGCGGCACCGGGAGGCGGTTCGCTGCCGCGAATATACGGCATCTGTACCGCTCCCGGACAGTTGGCATCGGAGCCCTGTCCGGTGCGGGAATCGACCCACGCCTGAACCACGTTATCCGGTTGCGGCATATCCAGCGGCAATGGGTCGGCCTTACGCATAAAACTGGTCCAGACCTGCAGCGCACCGGTAGCACCGGTGAACGGCGTCTTGCCATTGTCGTCACGCCCCAGCCAGACCACGGCCAGCAGATCCTGGCTGAACCCGGCAAACCAACTGTCGCGCGAGTCGTTACTGGTACCGGTCTTGCCCGCCAGCGCCAGGGTTTTGGGCAGCACGTTATAGACCGAGCTGCCGGTGCCTTCACGCATCACTCGCTGCATGGCGCTCTGGATCAGGTAGATGGAGCCCGGGTCAAAACGCTGCTGGATCTGGAACGGATAGCGCTTGAGCGGCTCGCCCTCAGCCGTCAGCACGCTACGGATCCCGCGCATCGGCGTATTGAAACCGCCGTTGGCCAGGGTCTGGTACATGGTGGCCACTTCCATCGGACTCAAGCCGCCCGCCCCCAGCAGCATCGAAGGGAACGCCGGGAACTCGCGTGAAACGCCGAGCCGCGCCAGGGTCTTGAGCACATTTGGCACGCCGATTTCCAGGCCAAGACGGGCGGTCGACAGGTTGTAGGAATGAGCCAGGCCCTGATAGAGGAACACCGTACCGTGGGAACGACGATCGTAGTTCTGCGGCTTCCACACCTGGCCGTCCGCGCCCTTGACCGAGAACGCCTCGTCGGAGAGCCAACTGGTCAGGGTGTACTGACTGGGTTTTTCCAGCGCCGTCAGGTAGACCGCCGGCTTGATCAGCGAGCCGATCGGGCGCACCGCGTCCAGCGCCCGGTTGAAGCCGGCAAAGCTGGCCTGGCGGCTGCCAATCATGGCCTGAACCTCTCCGGTTTCCGGGTTGGTCACGACCATCGCGGCCTCGACATCCTCAGACCCCTTGCGCCCGGCCAGGCGCTTGAAGGTGTCGTTGACCGAGGCTTCAGCCTTCATCTGCAGGATCGGGTCGAAGCTGGTGAAAATCCGCAACCCTTCCTCGGTCAAGTCTTCGTCGCGGTAGTCTTCACGCAGCTGGCGCTTGACCAGGTCAAGGAAGCCCGGGAATGAACTGTCGGCAAGGCTGCCGCGCTTAGTCACGCCCAGCGGCATCTTCTTCGCGGCTTCAACTTGCTCGGGAGTAGCCACACCTTGTTGCGCCAGCAGGTCGAGTACCAGGTTGCGCCGTTCAAGCGCGCGCTCCGGATACCGCCGAGGGTTATAGGCCGAAGGCCCCTTGACCATGCCCACCAGCAAAGCCACTTGGTGCAACTTGAGTTCGGATAACGGCTGACTGAAGAAGAACTGGCTGGCCAGACCGAAACCATGCACCGCCCGCTGACCGTCCTGCCCGACGAAAACCTCGTTGAGGTAGGCCTCGAGAATCTCGCGCTTGTCGTAGTGCAGCTCCAGCAGCAAGGCCATCATGGCCTCGGTGAGTTTGCGCGACAGGCTGCGCTCGTTGGTCAGGTAAAAGTTCTTTACCAACTGCTGAGTCAAGGTACTACCGCCCTGACGCATCTTTCCGGACGAGGTGTTGACCCATACCGCCCGAGCAATCGACTTCGGCGAAACGCCAAAGTGGCTGTAGAAATCCCGGTCTTCCACGGTCACCAGGGTTTCCAGCAGGTACGGCGGAACCTGATCGATCTTGATCAGTATCCGGTCTTCGAGGTTCTTCGGATACAACCCGCCAATCAGCAAGGGTTCCAGGCGCACCACGGCCAGTTTCGACCCCTTGGCTCCGGCCAGCTCGGCCACATAGTCACCGGAGAACCGCACCCGAACGGGCTGCGCCTGCTCCAGGCCTTCGTAGAATTGAAAGCCGCGGGTATTCAAATCAACGACATTGCCATTGACGGCCGCCGCACCCGGGCCATTGGCCACGCTTTCGCGGCGATAGCCCAGAGCATCGAGTTCGGTGAGGAAGTCTTCCTTGCTCAGCTTCTGGCCGACGAACAGCTCCAACGGCCGGGCGTAGACCTTCGCCGGAATAGTCCAGCGCTTGCCGGAGAACTTCTCCTGGACGATAGCGTCGAGATAAACCGCAAAGCCGGCGAGCACCACCAAGCCAACCAGACTGAGCTTAAGAGCCCAGCCCAGCCAGGAGCGCAGGCCACCAGAGGGACGTTTTTTAGCGGAGCGAGGGGATCGAGTACGAGTCATGGCGGCGGATTATACGCACTTTATTCATACTCAACAGGCGCGCCCCGAGGTTTGCGTCAGGCCCCTGAGCGGCCATAATGACGGCCTTGAATTTTCTCCGACCCTGAAGGATCGCCTGTGAGCCAGTCCCTGATCGCCGCCCTGCAAAACCCGGCACTCTATCCACACCCCGTCGACGGGTTCCAGGTCATTGAGACCCACATTTCCTGGGTGCTACTCACTGGCCCCTTTGCTTATAAAGTGAAGAAGCCGGTCAATTTCGGCTTCCTCGACTTCACCGGCCTCGAAGCGCGTGAGCATTTCTGCGGCGAAGAGCTGCGTTTGAATCAGCGCCTGACCAAAGATTTGTACCTTGAAGTGCTGCCAATCACCGGCAGCGCCGACGCACCGCAGTTGGGTGGCAGCGGACCGGTTGTCGACTACGCGCTGAAAATGCGCCAGTTCCCGCAAAGCCAATTGCTCAGCACGCTGCAAGCCAACGGCGAACTGACCACCGCGCATATCGACCAGATGGCCAAGCAGATCGCCCAGTTCCACCTCGACGCACCACGCGTTCCAGCCGACCACGAAGCCGGTACTCCGGACAGCGTGATGGCACCGGTGCGGCAGAACTTCGAGCAAATCCGCCCATTCCTCAGCGACAAGGCCGACCTGCAGCAGCTCGATGCCTTGCAAGCCTGGGCCGAAAGCAGCTTCGAACGCCTCAAGCCACTGTTTGCCCAGCGCAAGGCTGAAGGCTTTATTCGCGAATGCCACGGTGATATCCACCTGGGCAACGCCACCGTGATTGATGGCCAGGTGGTGATTTTCGACTGCATCGAATTCAACGAACCGTTCCGCTTCACCGACGTCTACGCCGACACCGGCTTCCTGGCCATGGACCTTGAAGACCGCGGCCTGAAAAGTCTCGCTCGCCGCTTTATCAGCCAATACCTGGAACTGACCGGCGACTATCACGGCCTTGAGTTGCTGAACTTCTACAAAGCCTACCGCGCCCTGGTTCGGGCCAAGGTCAGCCTGTTCAGCATGCCGGCCGACGCCACCCCGGTTCAGCGCGCCACCACCCTGCGCCAGTACCGCAACTACGCCAACCTGGCGGAAAGCTACAGCACCATCCCGTCGCGATTCATGGCGATCACCTGCGGCGTGTCTGCCGTCGGCAAAAGCCATGTCGCCCTGCGCCTGGTCGAGGCCCTGGGCGCGGTGCGTCTGCGTTCCGATGTCGAGCGCAAGCGTCTGTTCGGTGAACAGCAGGTGAAAAACGACCCCAATGCCGGCATTTACAGCAGCGATGCCAGTGCAACAACTTATGCACGCCTGCATGAAATCGCCGACATCATTCTGCGGGCCGGTTTTCCGGTGGTCATCGATGCCACGTACCTCAAGCGCGCCCAACGCGACGCCGCCGCTCAGGTGGCCGAAGCCACTGGTGCACCCTGCCTGATCATCGACTGCAATGCGCCGCCCGCGGTCATCGCCAGCTGGTTGGCGCAGCGCCAGGCTGATCAGAACGACCCATCGGACGCCAACCTGGCCGTCATCGAAGCCCAGCAAGCCAGCCGCGAACCGCTGAGCGCCGAAGAAGTACTGCGCAGCAAGCGCGTGGAAACCAATGAAAGCGGGAGCCTCGACGCGCTGGTGGCCAATATTCGCCAGCGCCTGCCAGGCCTGTAAGCAACTATTTCAGCCGCGAAGAGGGAAAGACTTCGCGGCTGAAAAATAGTGGCACTATAATGGCGTCATAAATCCAACAGGTGACGTGACCATGAGCCAACCAAAGCTTCTCGACACTCCGCTGTACGCCCTGCTGCATAAAGATGACATCACCGGATTCAACCGCGAACGCCCAACAGACCAGCCGGTTGACATGCGTGGCGGTGATTTTCGTGGCCTCGACCTGCGCGAACTGAATGCCGAGGGTGTCGACTTCACCGACGCCTACTTCCGCTCCGCCGATTTGCGCGGCCTGGATCTGCGAAGTTCAGCCATGGAAGGCGCCAGCCTGTCCCATGCACAGATCTCCGGCACCTACTTTCCGGCGGAACTGACGGCGGATGAAATTCTCATGTCGGTCAATTTCGGCACTCGCCTGCGCTATCGAACCAAGTAACACCCTGTTGCCTCAGGTCCGGCGCCCCAGGTTTTGCGCTGGACTCCCCGCTTCACCTCCCTCTTCCTCCGCCACGGGGCGTTGCTGAGTGCTTCGCGGCGTCCGGCTTAGAAGCATTAGCGTTGAGACCGACCAAAGAACAGCGCTTTTCCTACTGAGCGCTACACTCCTTTGAGACTTGCCCACGCACCATTCGGCCGTCGCAAGGAGGCTTGATGAATGATGAACTGCAACATCTGAAAAACCTTGGCAAGACATCCGCACAGTGGCTGCATGCCGTGGGCATCCATAGCGCTTCGGACTTGCGTCGCCTGGGGGCAGTAGATGCTTACAGGGCGGTACGCACCCGCGGCTTTCGCGCCTCGAAAGTCCTGCTGTACGCCATTGAAGGTGCGTTGATGGATGTGCATTGGAATGATATTCCGGCCGAGCGCAAAGAAGCGCTGAACCGGCAGTTGGAAGCGATTTCCGCGCGCCATCAAAACTGACCTGCCGGGGGCTGTATGTACTTACTGGGGGAACAACCGGCCTATGCCGACAGCCTGATTAGCCGACTGCAAAGTATCCCGACACAGCTGCTGGAAGGCCTGACTCCGGCAAGCGATCACTTGCTGATCGACGCCGCCCAGGACCTCTCCAGCGTGCTCCCGGGCCATCAGTTGTTTCTGATCGAAAGTGGCCAGGTGCAAGCCAGCATCGACCAACGCCCGTTGTTCTATCTGCATGAGGGTGACCTGCTCGGACTGCGGCGAGGCAGTGAGCAGCCGGCCTGGCATTTGCAGTGCGACGCCGAGTTGAGCTTGATTCCGTACCTGCGCTCGGCAGTGTTCCAGCATATCTATGCCGACGAACAGCGTGCCGAACTGTTCCTGCAGTACCTGCTTGGCCAGACCGCCCTGCTCGCAGACGCGGTGGCGCGGCTGAAACAACCGGAGTTTCGCAGCAGCAACGGCTTCAAACGGGTGGCCGCTGGCGAAGTGCTGATCCATCAGGGCGATGAGGCAGACCATGTATTCGTGATCATCGAAGGCCATGCACAGGCATTCGTCGACGGTCACAACGTCGGTGAAGTGCCCCAGGATGAAATTTTCGGCGCGATGGCGGTGTTCACCGGCGAAAAACGCAGTGCCAGCGTGATTGCCAGCGAACCCAGCACCGTGATGCTGATTCCAAAGGAACAGTTTCTCAGCCTGACCATGAGTAACCCGCGTATCGCCCACAGCCTTATCGAGAGCATGGCACGGCGCATTGACCTGCTGAACAAGGAAGTCACCCGCCTGTACACCCTGAGCAACCACGCCTAAGCCCAATGTTTACGAGCAATCCAAACGAGCGTTTGGCAGAAACCACAGAAACTTGAAAACCCCTTGTTGACATAGAAATGAGAATCGTTATGATTAGCGCAACTGGTCGCGAGATCAGTCGATAACCTGGAAGACCAGTGGTTCGGACTCTCAGATTATCTCCTCATCAGGCTAATCACGGTTATTTGACCCGGCTCTTGCCGGGTCTTTTTTTACCCGTGAAAAAGTCCCTGACAGAGAGCCTCCGGGGTTTATTTGCGTAAGGGCGCGCAGTAATCCTGATCCGGCATCCGGGGGGTGTACCAGACGTAGTCCGCACTCTCGGCGGCCACCGGCGAGCCCTGCTGGGCAAAGATCAGCACCGCCGTACCCTGGGCCGCTCCGATATCTGCCAGATGCACCGGCACTCCCACATCCTTGCGGGCGTGGTAAGCCCCGGCGAAGAACAGCGCAGGAGCCGGTGCCGCCACTAAGCGTTCCGCCATACGCCGATCACGCTGCTGCTGGACCGCCAACATCGCTGGCACCTGGCTCTCGGGCAGCAAACCGCAATGCGCATCGCGAATCTGGGCCTGCAAAAGGTCCTTAACCGCCTGGGAGTTGGCATGGGCGCCACTCAGAACCGGGGGCTGAGCGTAAATACGCCGAACTTCGCGGGTGTCGAGGTTGGCGGCCAGCAATGGATAAGGCTGAGCCAGGGCGAAGCGCACAATCGGCCCATACAGCGCCCAATCCCAGCCCGGCTGCCAGGCCAGAGCTGCTGGCAGATCCTCGGGCCAACCCTGGGACCTCAGTTGCCGGCGAACGGTATCGATCCGCAACTGCTGTTGCGCAACCAACATCTCCAGCAACAGGCTGCCTTGTGGGCGTTGGCTGGCCAATGCGCGCAGTAGCCACAGTTGCAGGACATGGTGATCGGGATTGTCATGCTGCTCGCCGACAATCACCCGGGGAGCCTGGGCCAAGCGTTCGACCAACTCAGCTGCCGACAGTGACCGCCCGCTCCGCAACTCAACAATACCGCCGACCTGCTGCCCCTCAGGCAATGGCGGCAACGCCACGCCTTGGCATCCCGCAACCAGTAACACCGCCAGTAACATTACCCACCCACGCATGGATCGCTCTCCGCAAATGGCCTCAACGAGCAATGATCAGGGGGTGACCACGCTCCGGATGTGGCTGCACCAGCACCTCGAGGCCAAACACCGCCTTGAGCGGTTCGGGGCGCAGGACCTGCTCCGGAGTATCCAAGGCATGGGGGCGCCCATCGTGGAGCAGCAGCACCCGGTCACAATAGCGCGCAGCCAGGTTCAGATCATGCAGGATCACCAACACCGCGACCCCACGATCGGCAAATGCCCGAATCGCTTGCAGGGTAATGTGCTGGTGCAAGGGATCAAGGGCCGAGGTTGGCTCGTCAAGCAATAGCGTCTGCCCGGGCTGCCCGGGCCACAATTGGGCCAACACCCGCGCCAGGTGTACACGCTGGCGCTCGCCGCCAGACAGCGCCAGGTAGCTGCGACCTTGCAAATGGGCAGCGTCTGCCGCTTGCAGGGCCTCGAGGACGATCTCGTCATCCCGGACCCGCCCGCTCTGATGCGGCAAGCGCCCCATGCCCACGACCTCTTCCACACGAAAGGCAAAATCCAGCGTTGAATGTTGCGGCAACACCGCCAGCCGCCGGGCCCGCTGCGCGCCCTCCCAATGCGCCAGTTCACGCTGTTCGAGGAGGACCTGGCCCTGATCGGGCTGTAACTCGCCACATAAAGCCCCCAGCAAAGTGCTTTTGCCGGCGCCATTGGGCCCTAGTACACCGAGCACTTCACCAGGCTTGAGTTCAAGATCAATGGCCGTCAACACGGCTTTTTTACCGCGCAGGACATGCAGGTTGTGTACGCACAACATCAGGCACGTCCTCGCAATAGCAGATACAAAAAGAACGGTGCGCCAATGAAGGCCGTGACAATACCGATGGGTAACTCGGCCGGCGCCAGCGCCAGGCGTGCCACCAGGTCAGCCAGCAGCAACAGGCTGGCACCCGCCAGAATCGAAGCGGGCAACAAGGTCCTGTGATCGGGGCCCGCCAGCAGACGTATCAGGTGCGGCACCACCAACCCGACAAAGCCGATCATCCCGGCGGCGGCGACCGCCGCCCCGACACCCAGTGCAGTACAGAACACCAGCTCGCGCTTGAGCCGCTCAACATCGATGCCCAGGTGACTGGCTTCCGACTCCCCCAACAACAGGGCATTCAGCGCGCGGGCCCGGCGCGGCAGCCACAACGCCACGCCCGTGCTCACCAGCACCAATGGCCACAAACGCGAGTAACTGGCGCCATTGAGGCTGCCCAGGTTCCAGAAGGTCAGGGTCCGCAAGGTGGCGTCGTCCGCCAGATAAGTGAACAGCCCCACCGCCGAGCTGGCCAGGGCTGTGAGCGCGATCCCCGCAAGGAGCATGGTCGCCACGTTGGTCTGGCCATTACACCGCCCCAGGCGATAAACCAAGGCGGTCACCCCCAACCCGCCAAGAAAGGCGCACAGCGACAGCAAATATGGCCCGACCGCCTCCGGCAACCCGCCAAACAGCGAACCACCGACAATCGCCAGCGCCGCCCCCAGGGCAGCGCCGCTGGAGACCCCGACCAGCCCGGGGTCGGCCAGAGGGTTGCGAAACAGACCTTGCATCGCTACCCCGGACAACGCCAGTACCCCGCCCACGGCCAGGCCCAGCAGCGTACGCGGCAGGCGGATCTGCCCAAGGATCAGCTCGGCCTGCTCCAGGCCCTGACCGTCGATCGGCAGCCCGAGCATGCGCAAGGCTGCACGCAGGGTATCCAACAGAGGCAGGCTGACCGGCCCCAGGGCCAGGGACAGCCAGATCGCCAACAGGCACAGACAACTCAGACCGATAAACAGACTACGAGGTTTGACCAGAGGCTTCATGGAGCAGTGGTCGCCGGACTCGCGGCATCAGGGTAGAAAGTCGCCGACAGCACCTTGAGGCTGTGCGGCAAGCGCGGTCCCAACCCGCCCACAAGGAGCGTTGGATCAAGCTCAACCACGCGTCCAGCCTTGGCCGCAGCGGTGGAGGCCAGAATCGGGTTTTCCTTGAACAAGGCCGCGCGTGCCGCATCACCGCTCAAGCTGCGGTCGGCAAACACCAGTACATCCGGGCTGAGACCCGCCAGCGATTCGACCGAAAAGGGTTTGTAACCACTGTGGGTCGCCAGGTTGCGCCCACCCGCCTGGCGTAACACCCAATCAGCCGCCGTGTCCTTACCCGCAATCAACGGCTTGCCACCGGCATGCCCGAGCAACAACAGCACACCCGGGGACGCATGCTTGGCCTGGGCCAGGCTGACGCTGGCCTGCTGTTGCTCAAGCAGCTGCTGATACCCCTGGAACAATTGCGCCGCCTGCGCCTCGTTACCCAGTAACTGGCCCAAATGCTCAAGCGTGCGCTGCAGGGTTGGCAGATCGGCGTGGGCCGAGAACAGCTCGACCTGTACCCCAGCGCTGCGAATCTGCGACAGGACGGGGGGCGGCCCCATTTCCTCGGTGCCGACAAGAATCTGCGGGCGCAGGCTCAAGATGCCCTCGGCGGACAACTGACGCTGGTAACCGATGCTCGGCAGCGCCTTGAGCGAGGCGGGATGCTGGCTGGTGGTGTCGACACCGACCAGCTTCGATTCGGCACCCAGCGCACTGACCCACTCGGACAATGCCCCGCCGGCGCTTACCCAACGTTGCGGCAATTCGGCCGCGTTGGCGTGGCCGGCCAGCATGGCGATACAGAGCGCGATTGCGCTGGCACTCAGGCGCATAAAAGCATTTCCTATAGGAATTGAGCCGATGACGCGGCCGTCCATGTGACATCCCCTGCAACCCGGGCATCGAAATGGGCAAGCGCCATACACGGGCGAAGCGGCCATTTGATAATTATTTGCATTTAGCAGTCAAGCACCGACGTGTTTCAGCAAATCACCCGAAAACCCACCGACAGCCTGAGCTTAGAGCCTCGGGCGCCCGAGGATTGAAATGAAGTTTCTTTGCGCCAATGACGACCTGCCCGAGGCTTGCAGCCGGGGCTTCGAGCTTGACGGCGTAAAGCTGTTCGCCGTGCGCCGCAACCAGCAGGTGTACGTTTACGCCAACCGCTGCCCGCATCGGGGCGTGCCCCTGGAGTGGCAGCCCGACCAATTCCTCGATCAGAGCGCCAGCCTGATTCAGTGCGCGACCCACGGCGCACTGTTTCTGATCGAGGACGGTGAATGCGTCGCCGGCCCCTGCGCCGGCCAATCCCTGACCGCCATCGCCTGCCGCGAAGACCCGCAGGGGATCTGGGTCCAGCTCTAGCCGAGCAAGACCTCCAGGCGCCGCTCGACACAGACTTCTTCAGCGGTCAGGCGCACGCCATAGGCCAGTACCTCAACCCCCGCCGCCACCGCCTCGCGCAATGTCGCAGCGTAGGCCGGGTCGATCTCCTGGGCCGGACGCACGGCCTCGATCCCAGTCAGGTTGACGCAATACAGCTGCACCGCACGCACGCCTTCACGCGCCAGGCAGGCCAGCTCGCGCAAATGCTTGGCCCCACGCTGAGTCACCGCATCCGGAAAAGCCGCCACCGGCGTGCCGTCAAACCCCAGGGTCACGCTTTTGACTTCGACAAAGGCCGGTCCGTCGGCATAGTCGAGGCGAAAGTCGATGCGGCTGTTTTCCTGGCCATACGGCACCTCGCGCTTGAGCGCCGTAAACCCATTGAGCTCACTGATCAGCCCGGCACGCAGCGCCTCTTCAATCAACGCGTTGGCTCGCGCAGTGTTGACGCAGGCCAACCGCCCTTGCGGGGTTTCGCTGATTTCCCAGGTGCCAGGCAACTTGCGCTTGGGGTCGTTGGACCGACTGAACCAGACCTGCCCGCCCTCGACCATGCAATTGAACATCGATCCAGTGTTGGGGCAGTGGATCGTCAGGAGCTCACCGCTGGCGGTCTCGATATCCGCCAGAAAACGCTTGTAACGCCGTATCAGACGGCCTTCTTCGAGAGGAGGATGAAAACGCATCAGCCTTGCCAACTGCGCAAGCCACGGGCAATGCGCTCCACCGCTTCCTGCAGGCGCGGCAGGCTTTGGGTGTAGGCAAAGCGCACATGGTGCCCAGCCTGATGCCGGCCAAAATCCAGGCCAGGGGTAAACGCCACGGACTCGGTTTCAAGAAAGTGCCGACAAAAGGCAAAGGCATCACCGCCAAATGCACTGATGTCTGCATACAGGTAAAACGCACCTTCGGGCTCGACGACGATGCCAAAACCCAGCTCGCGCAACGCCGGCAGGAGGAAGTCCCGCCGCCGCCCGAACTCCGCGCGGCGCTCTTCAAGGATGCTGATGGTCGCCGGCTCAAAACACGCCAACGCCGCGTACTGGGCCATGCTTGGGGCGCTGATGTAGAGGTTCTGCGCCAATTTTTCGAGTTCGCCGACCGCCGCCGGCGGTGCCACCAGCCACCCCAGGCGCCAGCCGGTCATGCCGAAGTACTTGGAAAAACTGTTCAGCACAAAGGCACTGTCATCGACTTCCAGCACACTGGCGGCATCCGTGCCGTAGGTCAGGCCGTGGTAGATCTCGTCCACCACCAGGTGACCATCACGCGCCTTGATCGCAGCCGACAGACCAGCCAGCTCATCGCGAGTCAGGATGGTCCCGGTGGGATTCGCCGGCGAGGCCACCAGCGCGCCAACACTGTCCTGATCCCAGTAGCGCTCCACCAGATCCGGGGTCAGCTGGTAACGCACATCCGGGCCAACAGGCACCAACTGCGCCGCCCCCTCCACCAACCGCAGGAAATGCCGGTTGCACGGATAACCCGGGTCCGCCAGCAGCCAGTGCTTGCCGGGATCGACCAACAGGCTGCTGGCCAACAGCAAGGCGCCGGAGCCGCCCGGAGTGATCAGGATGCGCTGTGGGTCGATATCCAGGCCGTAGCGCTGCTGATAAAAACCGGAAATGGCTGTGCGCAACTCGGGGATACCTCGGGCCGCCGTGTAACGGGTCTTGCCGGCGGTCAGCGCGGCGTGGCCGGCCTGGATGATCGGCTCGGCCGTGGTGAAATCCGGCTCGCCGATCTCCAGGTGAATGACATCCCGACCGTCGGCCTGCAATTCGTTGGCACGCGCCAACAGAGCCATCACATGGAAAGGTTCGATAGCGCGGCTACGCGCACTGTAGGGCTGAGCCATTAGCCTTCCTTCATATAATAAGAGAGGGAGCAAAAGCTCGATTCTACCCAACCGGGGAGCAAGGAGAGAGTCTAAAGCGCTTGGCACGGCCCGATGGCCGGGTGCCATGAGCACCAACGTGGGGCAAAAAACTGACTAGAATTACATTTTGGTCAGGCCCTCGGACTGGCCGGAGCAACCCTCTTCAAGGTCTGCAAGCGCCGCGGGCTGGGGGCTCGACAACCGGGAGTAGCGCGCTCCGACTTGTTCTGGTAAGTTCGCCCGCTTGCAGGCGCAGGGCCGGCAACTGTCGGAGATGGAGCAATCCTGCGCAATGGATTACAAGAGTAGAGGCGGTCCATTCATGCCCACCCAAGCAAAGCAACAGAGCAGCCAATCGATCAGTGGCTTCGAACCTTACGTTGAGACAAAGGGCGAAGAGTACATGGGCAAGCCCATGCGCGAACACTTCACCAAGATCCTGAACAAGTGGAAACAGGACTTGATGCAGGAGGTCGACCGTACGGTTGACCACATGAAAGACGAAGCAGCCAACTTCCCTGACCCGGCAGACCGTGCCAGCCAGGAAGAAGAGTTCAGCCTTGAACTGCGTGCCCGTGACCGTGAGCGCAAGTTGATCAAGAAGATCGACAAAACCCTGCAATTGATCGAAGACGAAGAATACGGCTGGTGTGAATCCTGCGGCGTAGAGATCGGTATTCGTCGCCTGGAAGCCCGTCCTACAGCCGACATGTGCGTCGACTGCAAGACCTTGGCCGAAATCAAGGAAAAACAGGTCGGCAAGTAACAGCCGGCCCAAGTGAAAGACGGAGCGTGCGAACGCTCCGTTTTTGTTTCTGGCATTTCAACCGATGCCGCTCCCTGAGCCCGCAGTACGCGTCGACCGCCCCAGAGCACCTAATCTCCAGCCCATGACTGCCTCGAATTCCTCCTCATACATCGGGCGTTTCGCCCCAACTCCCAGCGGCTACTTGCATTTCGGCTCGCTGGTGGCGGCCCTCGCCTCTTACCTGGACGCACGCGCCTCCGGTGGACGCTGGCTGTTGCGCATGGAAGACCTTGACCCACCACGGGAAGAGCCCGGTGCCCAGGCGGCGATTCTCAAAGCCCTGGAAAGCTACGGCTTTGAATGGGACGGCGAGATGGTCCGCCAGAGCGAGCGCCATGACGCCTACGCCGAAGTCCTGAATCGCCTGTTCAACCATGGCCTGGCCTACGCCTGCACTTGCTCGCGCAAGCAACTGGAGCCTTACCATGGGATCTACCCCGGGCTTTGCCGCAACGCAGGCCATAGCCAGGACGATGCCGCGATCCGTTTGCGCGTACCGGAGCTCGCATATCATTTCAACGATCGGGTTCAGGGCGAGTTTCGCCAGCATCTGGGGCGTGAGGTCGGCGATTTCGTGATTCGCCGGCGTGACGGCCTGTATGCCTATCAACTGGCGGTGGTGCTCGATGATGCTTGGCAGGGCGTGACCGACATTGTGCGCGGCGCCGACCTGCTGGACTCCACTCCACGCCAGCTATACCTGCAGGAATTGCTCGGGCTGCCGCAGCCGCGCTACCTGCACGTGCCGTTGATAACCCAGCCGGACGGCAACAAGCTGGGCAAGTCCTACCGCTCAACGCCGTTGGCCGAAGATCAGGCCACGGCTCTGTTACTGCGCGCATTGCGGGCACTGGGGCAGATGCCCGGCAACGAACTGGACGCCGCCACCCCGCGCGAAGTGCTGAACTGGGGTATCGCCCACTGGGACGCCGGGCTGATCCCACGCACCCTCAGCGTGCCGGAAGCCCAATTACGCTGACGCCACTTGCAGCTTCGCGCCCATCCGTTACCATCGCCGCACGTTTTCGGGCACGCACACAATAAAGAGAGGCCGGGATGTACATCTATCGCTTGGTCCTGCTCCTGGTAGTGGGGATCTATCTGTTTTCCCCCGCCATCATGGATTGGTGGATCGATGCTACGGGCGCCTGGTATCGCCCGTATCTGCTCTGGCTGATTCTGATCGTCGTGACCTTCATCCTGCAGAGCCAAAAAGATGCCGATGAGCTTTAGCCTGACGCAGATGATCCTGATCAGCGCCTCCTACCTGGCCGTGCTGTTCGGCGTCGCCTGGATCAGTGAACGCGGAATGATCCCGCGCTCGATCATTCGCCACCCGCTGACCTACACCCTGTCGCTCGGGGTATACGCCAGCGCCTGGGCGTTCTATGGCACGGTTGGCCTGGCGTATCAGTACGGCTACGGCTTCCTCTCCAGTTACCTGGGAGTGTCCGGTGCCTTTTTGCTGGCGCCGGTGCTGTTGTACCCGATCCTGAAAATCACCCGCACCTACCAATTATCATCCCTGGCCGACCTGTTCGCCTTCCGTTTTCGCAGCACCTGGGCCGGCGCCCTGACCACGATTTTCATGCTGATCGGGGTACTGCCGCTGCTGGCGCTGCAGATCCAGGCAGTAGCCGACTCCATTGGCATTCTCACCCGCGAGCCGGTGCAGCATCGGGTCGCCCTGAGTTTCTGCGCGCTGATCACCCTGTTCACCATCTTCTTCGGCTCCCGGCATATCGCCACCCGGGAGAAACACGAAGGCCTGGTGTTTGCCATTGCCTTCGAGTCGGTGATCAAGCTGATCGCCATCGGCGGCGTCGGCCTCTACGCCTTGTATGGTGTGTTCGATGGTCCGCAGCAGCTGGAAATCTGGCTCCTGCAAAACCAGACCGCCCTCGCCGCCCTGCACACCCCACTACAGGAAGGTCCGTGGCGCACCCTGCTGCTGGTGTTCTTCGCCTCGGCGATTGTGATGCCGCACATGTACCACATGACCTTCACCGAAAACCTCAACCCGCGCTCACTGGTCAGCGCCAGTTGGGGCCTGCCGTTGTTCCTGCTGTTGATGAGCCTGGCGGTGCCGCTGATCCTCTGGGCTGGTTTGAAACTGGGCGCCACCACCAACCCGGAATACTTCACCCTCGGCATCGGCATTGCCGCCAACAGCAAGGCCTTGGCGCTGCTGGCTTATGTCGGCGGGCTGTCAGCGGCCAGCGGCTTGATCATCGTCACCACCCTGGCGCTGTCGGGCATGGCCCTGAACCACTTGGTGCTGCCGCTGTACCAACCACCGGCCGAGGGCAACATCTACCGCTGGCTGAAATGGACCCGTCGCGCGCTGATCGTCGCCATCATCATGGCCGGCTACGCCTTCTACCTGCTGCTGGGCGCCGAGCAGGACCTGGCGAACCTGGGCATCGTCGCCTTTGTCGCGACCCTGCAGTTTTTGCCCGGCGTACTGTCCGTGCTGTATTGGCCAACCGCCAACCGCCGTGGCTTTATCGCCGGCTTGCTGGCAGGGATCCTGGTTTGGCTGGTCACCATGCTGCTGCCGCTGATCGGCAACTTGCAGGGCTTCTATATTCCGCTGCTGAACATGATCTACGTGCTGGATGACACCAGCTGGCACATGGCGGCGATCGCCTCCCTGGCTGCCAACGTGCTGATGTTCACCCTGATCTCGCTGTTCACCAACGCCAGCCCCGAAGAGGCCAGCGCTGCCGAGGCCTGCGCCGTGGACAACGTGCGCCGCCCACAGCGCCGTGAACTGCATGCAGCCTCACCTCAGGAATTCGCCACGCAACTGGCCAAGCCCCTGGGCGCCAAGGCTGCGCAAAAGGAGGTCGAACAGGCCCTGCGCGATCTCTATCTGCCCTTCGACGAGCGCCGACCTTATGCCCTGCGCCGCCTGCGTGACCGCATCGAGGCCAACCTGTCCGGGCTGATGGGCCCCAGCGTGGCACAGGACATGGTCGAGACCTTTTTGCCCTACAAGGCCAGCGGCGAAAACTACGTCACCGAAGATATCCACTTTATTGAAAGCCGGCTCGAGGACTACCACTCGCGCCTGACCGGCCTGGCCGCCGAACTCGACGCACTGCGCCGTTATCACCGGCAAACCCTGCAGGAACTGCCGATGGGGGTCTGCTCCCTGGCCAAGGATCAGGAGATCCTGATGTGGAACAAGGCCATGGAGGAGTTGACCAACATCCCGGCGCAACACGTGGTCGGTTCGCGCCTGAGCACCATTGCCGATCCCTGGAAAGCGCTGCTGCTGGGCTTCATCAACCTGCCTGACGAGCATTTGCACAAACAGCATCTGGCCCTCGACGGCCAGACGCGCTGGCTCAACCTGCACAAAGCCGCCATCGATGAGCCCCTGGCCCCGGGCAATAGTGGCCTGGTACTGCTGGTGGAAGACTTGACCGAGACCCAGACGCTCGAAGACAAGCTCGTGCACTCCGAGCGACTGGCCAGCATCGGCCGCCTGGCTGCGGGCGTGGCCCATGAGATTGGCAACCCGATCACCGGTATCGCCTGCTTGGCGCAAAACCTGCGCGAAGAACGGGAAGATGACAGCGAGCTGACCGAAATCAGCGGCCAGATCCTCGAGCAGACCAAGCGGGTGTCGCGCATCGTGCAATCGCTGATGAGCTTCGCCCACGCAGGCAGCCATCAGCACAACGATGAGCCGGTCTGCCTGGCCGAGGTTGCCCAGGACGCGATCGGTCTGCTGGCGCTGAACCGGCGCAATTTCGAAGTGCAATTTTTCAACCTGTGCGACCCCGATCACTGGGTCGACGGCGACCCGCAGCGACTCGCCCAGGTTCTGATCAATCTGCTGTCCAATGCCCGCGACGCCTCACCGGCGGGCAGTGCAGTACGAGTAAAAAGCGAGGCCTCAGAACATACGATCGATCTGATCGTAGAAGACGAAGGCAGTGGCATTCCGAAGAACATCATGGATCGATTGTTCGAACCTTTCTTCACCACCAAGGATCCTGGCGAAGGCACCGGACTGGGCCTTGCACTGGTCTATTCCATCGTTGAAGAGCATTATGGACAAATCACCATCGACAGCCCGGCTGACACCGAAAGCCAACGCGGCACCCGTATTCGGGTGACTTTACCGCGTCATGTCGAAGCGACGTCCGCTGTGAACTGAGACCGTCGAGAGAATTGAATCAATGCCGCACATTCTGATCGTCGAAGACGAAACCATCATCCGCTCCGCCTTGCGTCGTCTGCTGGAGCGCAACCAGTACCAGGTCAGCGAAGCCGGCTCGGTGCAGGAAGCGCAGGAGCGTTTCAGCATCCCCACGTTCGACCTGATCGTCAGTGACTTGCGCTTGCCGGGCGCCCCCGGGACCGAGTTGATCAAGCTCGGCCAGGGTACGCCAGTGCTGATCATGACCAGCTACGCCAGCCTGCGCTCGGCCGTTGACTCGATGAAGATGGGCGCGGTGGACTACATCGCCAAACCTTTCGACCACGATGAAATGCTCCAGGCAGTGGCCCGTATTTTGCGCGATCGGCAAAGCGCCCAGGCCAATCCGGCCGAGCGCCCAGCGGGCAAGGCGGCCAACGCCGGCGAAAAGGCCGGCGCCGGCAATAGCAATGGCGAGATCGGCATCATCGGCTCATGCCCACCGATGCAGGACATGTACAGCAAGATCCGCAAGGTCGCCCCGACCGACTCCAATGTACTGATCCAGGGCGAGTCCGGGACCGGTAAGGAACTGGTGGCCCGCGCCCTGCACAATCTATCGAAGCGCGCCAAGGCACCGATGATTTCGGTCAACTGCGCAGCCATTCCGGAAACCCTGATCGAGTCCGAACTGTTCGGCCACGAAAAAGGCGCCTTCACTGGGGCCAGCGCCGGACGCGCAGGCCTGGTGGAAGCGGCGGACGGCGGCACGCTGTTCCTCGACGAAATCGGCGAGCTGCCCCTGGAAGCCCAGGCGCGCTTGTTACGGGTACTGCAGGAGGGCGAAATCCGTCGTGTCGGCTCGGTGCAATCGCAGAAAGTTGATGTTCGCCTGATCGCTGCAACCCACAGGGACCTCAAGAGCCTGGCCAAAATCGGCCAGTTCCGTGAAGACCTTTATTACCGACTGCACGTCATTGCTCTCAAGCTGCCCGCGCTGCGTGAGCGTGGCGCCGACGTCAATGAGATCGCCACTGCCTTCCTGGCACGCCAAAGCGCGCGCGTAGGCCGCACCGACCTGAAGTTTGCCCCGGACGCCGAGCAGGCCATTCGTCATTACTCCTGGCCAGGAAACGTGCGCGAGCTGGAAAACGCCGTCGAGCGTGCAGTGATCCTGTGTGAAAGCCCGGAGATTTCCGCCGAGCTGCTGGGGATCGATATCGAACTGAGCGACCTGGACGATGACGACTTTATCGGCCTGGCTCCGCAACAGGGCGGCGCCAATGCCACCAGCCATGAGCCCACCGAAGACCTGTCCCTGGAAGACTACTTCCAGCATTTCGTGCTCGAGCATCAGGACCATATGACCGAGACCGAACTGGCTCGCAAACTGGGCGTCAGCCGCAAGTGCTTGTGGGAACGGCGCCAGCGCCTGGGCATTCCACGGCGCAAGACCGGGGTTGCCAGCGAAAGCTGAACCTTGGCTGTAGAGAGTGCGGGTAACACTCGATTTTGTGAAAAAACTGTTACCTCTGCAATTTCACGTAACAAAAGCCGGGGCTAAAGGTAACGAAGCCCCGGCTTTTTTTGCCCGTAAAACCCCCGAAAGACCGCTCAACCCCCAGTTTCATTGGGGTTCGCAAAAGTTGGCACGGCATCTGCTATATGTCTAGTACAAGAACAATAACAAGCAATGCATAAGACAATAAAAATAAGACGAATCGACTCACGCATAATAAAAACAACACGGCGGAGGCGCAGCTAACTGATTCTTTTGGAGAGGCGTTGTATTTGGGGCTTGCCCCACAACCAGGCCGAGAACAACAAAAACTGCCCTAAGGCAGAGCCTGAACTGGTTGGATCATCAGATCATTGCAGCACAGCGATCAAAGCAATCCGTTTGCTCTTGGCTCCCGATTGGGAGGGTCACTCTGGGTAAACCAGGTGACACGGGCGTTAAACAAAAATAAGAAGCCCAAAACCAATAATAAAAATAGAGCACGCAACTACTTCTGGGGGAGCTTCGGCTCCCCTTGTAGTTTCCGCGATTCGACTATCCCTACCCAACGTATGCCGCCCAAGGCTTTCAGCTCAAAACTCCGCCGTCCTACACCATCCCCCGACTAAATGCTAGAATCCCGGCCCATCATGCGGTCATTCTTCGTTATGGCCGAACATTCCTTCAAACAGTGCATCCCATGCTGAAGAAGTTGTTCCAGTCATTCCGTTCGCCCAAGCGTCATACGCAACACATCCGTAGCACGCCTGAAGTGCTCAACAGCAGCCAACATTCGCTGCAACGCGCCCAGTTCAGCCGCTATGCGGTGAACATCGTTGAACGCCTGCAGAACGCTGGTTATCAGGCGTACCTGGTGGGTGGCTGCGTGCGCGACATGCTGCTCAATATCACACCCAAGGATTTCGACGTCGCCACCAGCGCCACACCGGAACAGGTGCGGGCAGAGTTTCGTAACGCGCGCATCATCGGTCGCCGTTTCAAACTGGTGCACATCCACTTTGGTCGCGAAATCATCGAGGTCGCGACCTTCCGCGCCAACCACCCGCAGAACGACGAAGAGGAAGACAGCAATCAGTCCTCGCGTAATGAAAGCGGGCGAATCTTGCGCGATAACGTCTACGGCACCCTCGAAGAAGATGCCCAGCGCCGCGACTTCACCATCAACGCCCTGTATTACGATCCGGTCAGCGAGCGCATTCTCGATTACGCCAATGGCGTACATGACATCCGCAATCATCTGATCCGCCTGATCGGCGACCCTCAGCAACGCTACCAGGAAGACCCGGTGCGGATGCTGCGGGCCGTGCGCTTCGCAGCCAAACTGGATTTCGGCATCGAGAAGCACACCGCCGCGCCGATTCGCGACCTGGCACCCATGCTGCGGGAGATCCCGTCGGCACGACTGTTCGAGGAAGTGCTCAAGCTGTTCCTCTCGGGCCACGCGGCAGACACCTTTGAGATGTTGGTGGACCTGCAACTGTTCGATCCGTTGTTCCCGGCCAGCGCCGAGGCGCTGGAATACAACCCGACGTATACCCACACCCTGATCAGCGACGCCCTGGCCAATACCGATCTGCGCATCAAGCAGAACAAACCGGTGACCCCGGCCTTCCTCTTTGCCGCACTGCTCTGGCCGGCGCTTCCAGCCCGCGTGCTGCGCCTGCAGGAACGCGGCATGCCGCCAATTCCAGCGATGCAGGAAGCGGCGCATGAGCTGATCGCCGAACAGTGCCAGCGCATTGCGATCCCAAAACGCTTCACCATGCCGATCCGCGAAATCTGGGACATGCAGGAACGCCTGCCACGTCGCAGCGGCAAACGCGCCGACCTGTTGCTGGACAACCCGCGCTTTCGAGCGGGCTATGACTTCCTCTTGCTGCGTGAGAGCGCAGGTGAACAGACCGACGGCCTGGGTGAGTGGTGGACCGACTACCAGGACGCCAACGATGCCGAACGCCGCGACATGATCCGCGACCTTAGCGGTAAGGATGACGGTACCAGCGGCGCTCCACGTAAACGCCGCCGCAGCAGCGGCGCCAAGCGCAAACGCAGTGCGGGTGCCCCAGGCCCATCCGGCGAGTAAGGTGATGGAGCGCATCTACATCGGCATGGGCAGCAATCTGGCTGCTCCGACGCATCAACTGCGTAGCGCAGTTGATGCCTTGGCGCAGTTGCCCGAGACCGAGTGGGTGGGGGTTTCGTCTTTCTATCAGAGCGACTCCCTGCTGCCCGGCCAACCGCGCTACACCAACGCAGTCGCGGCGCTTGATAGTCGCCTGGCACCGCTGGCCCTGCTGGATGCGCTACAAGCCATCGAAAACAGCCAGGGCCGGGAGCGCAACGAGCGCTGGGGCCCACGCACCCTGGATTTGGATATCCTGCTGTTCGGTGACCGCCTGATCGAGGAGCCGCGCCTCAAAGTCCCGCACTACCACATGCAGGCACGGGCCTTTGTCCTCTACCCCCTGGCGGAGCTGGCTCCGGAAAACCTGCAACTGGCCGACGGCCGTACCCTGCGCGAGCTTCTCGCGGCCTGCCCTTTTGTCGGGCTGGAACGGCTGGCCTGAGGGCTGAAACGCATCAGTAACCGCGGTAACACCCACGCCGTAACAATGCGGTAACACATCCAATTGACTTCCCGAGTTCTCCTCACGACTATAGGCGTCCCGTTGCCGCCAACCTGGCGCTAAAGGGCGCAATCCAGGCCTTATAAGCACGACAAAAGACCGTGCGCCTGAATAAACGAAGAATCACGCGCGTTACTCGCAGTAGTTTCCAAAGCGCCCGAACAGGCTGTGTGAAAACGTCGCGAGTGAAGGTAAGACAAGGCAAAAACAGGCGAGGAACGGTTGGAGTCGCACTCGACTTTACTGGCTGTAAATGAGCATTCCGAGCCTGTTTTTAACGCAGTATTGCCGAACGCAGTAGTTTTCACACCGCCTGTGAATGAGGACCCTTTTGATGCCGGATATCACCCTAACCACCCTGCAAAACCTCAAGCAGAAAGGCGAGAAAATCGCCATGTTGACCTGCTATGACGCCACCTTCGCCCACACCTGCTGCGAAGCGGGCGTCGACGTTCTGCTAGTGGGCGACTCCCTCGGCATGGTCTTGCAAGGGCACGACAGTACCCTCCCTGTCACCACCTCCGAAATGGCCTACCACGTGGCTTCGGTCAAGCGCGGTAACAGTGGCGCACTGATCCTCGCCGACCTGCCCTTCATGGCCTATGCCACCACCGAACAGGCTCTGAACAACAGCGCCCAGCTGATGCAGGCCGGCGCGCATATGGTCAAGATCGAAGGTGCACTGTGGCTGGCGGATTCGATTCGCCTGCTGGCCGAGCGCGGCATTCCGGTGTGTGCACACATGGGCCTGACCCCGCAGTCGGTGAATATCCTTGGCGGGTACAAGGTCCAGGGCCGCAACGAGAACCAGGCCCGACAGATGCGCGCGGATGCCATCGCCCTGGAGCAGGCGGGTGCAGCGATGCTGCTGCTCGAATGCGTGCCCAGCGAGCTGGCCACTGAAATCACCCAGGCGGTAAAAATCCCGGTCATCGGCATCGGCGCCGGCAGCGCCACCGACGGCCAGGTTCTGGTGATGCACGACATGCTCGGGCTGTCACTGAGCGGCCGCGCGCCCAAGTTCGTGAAGAACTTCATGGCCGGCCAGGACAGCATCCAATCCGCCTTGAGCGCCTACGTCAATGAAGTCAAAGCCGGGACTTTCCCGGGCGCTGAACATGGGTTCTCTGCATGAATACGGTTAAAACTGTACGTGAACTACGCGCGGCGGTGGCTCGCGCCCGTAGCGAAGGCAAGCGTATCGGCCTGGTCCCGACCATGGGCAACCTGCACAGCGGCCATGCCGCGCTGGTGACCAAGGCGGCGCAGCGGGTAGATTTCGTGGTGGCGAGCATTTTCGTCAACCCGCTGCAATTCGGCGCGGGCGAAGACCTCGACAAGTACCCTCGGACCTTGGCCGCCGACCAGGAGAAACTGCTGCAAGCCGGCTGCCATCTGCTCTTCGCCCCCAACGTCGAAGAAGTGTATCCAGACGGCATGAGCGGCCAGACCCGGGTCAGCGTCCCCCAGCTGTCCGAAGGCCTGTGCGGCGCCAGCCGTCCCGGGCATTTCGAGGGTGTGGCGACCGTTGTCTGCAAGCTGTTCAACATGGTGCAGCCGGACCTCGCGGTGTTTGGCCAGAAGGACTTCCAGCAACTGGCGGTGATTCGCGCCCTGGTGCAAGACCTGAACATGCCGATCCAAATTATCGGCGAGCCGACCGTGCGGGCTGCCGATGGCCTGGCACTGTCCTCGCGCAACGGTTACCTGGACGAGCAGCAACGCGCCATCGCGCCGGCCCTGTACCGCAGCCTGAGCCTGATCGCCCAGGCTATCGATCAGGGTGAACGGGACTATCCCAAGCTGCTGGCCGAACAGCGGCAGCTACTGGAAACGGCCGGCCTACGCCCCGATTACCTGGAAATCCGCCAAGCCACGAACCTGCGCCAGGCCACGGCAGATGACCGTGACCTGGTGATTCTGGCGGCTGCTTATCTGGGCACCACACGCCTGATCGACAACCTGCATCTGAACCTCGACGCCACGGCATAAAAGCCTGATTGCCCGAAGCTGGACCTTCGGGCAAACTGCCGCCGCCAGGGGCCCGCAGCCACTATTGCCGCGCCCCGCCCGAGGATCTGACAAGGGATACACCCCATGCACGCCATCATGCTCAAGGCCAAGCTGCATCGCGCCGAAGTCACCCACGCTGTGCTCGATTACGAAGGCTCTTGCGCCATCGATGGCGAATGGCTGGACCTGTCTGGCATCCGTGAGTACGAACAGATCCAGATCTACAACGTCGACAATGGCGAACGCTTCACCACCTACGCCATTCGCGGCGAACCCGGCTCACGCATGATCTCGGTCAACGGCGCTGCAGCGCACAAGGCCAAGGTGGGCGATCGGGTGATCATTTGCGCCTACGCTCACTACAGCGAAGCCGAGCTGCTCAACTTCAAGCCACGCATGCTGTACATGGCCCCCGGCAACGAGCTGAGTCACACCAGCAATGCCATCCCGGTTCAGTTCGCCTGAAGCCACTCTTTTCTAACAATCCACCCCCCTTTGTTGCACCCGCCGTGCGCGCCGGTATAAAAAAGTACCGGCCACAGGTCAGACAAAGCCAAGACAGATCAACACGCGAGGGTTACTGTATTTGCCCCGCGCCATTTATCGTGTTGACGCAGGGTCGACCGAACGAGGCCTGTCATCCAACAGGACGTTCCGGGCTTTTCAGTGTCCAAAAGGCAGTTCAAGCAAAAGGAAAACCGCAGCGATGGCGTATTACCGCACCCCTCACGACGTTACCGCTCTGCCCGCCTGGCAGGCGTTGAATGACCACCGCCAAGCCATGCAGGATTTCAGCATGCGCGAAGCGTTCAATGCCGATCCGCAGCGCTTTCATCATTTCAGCCTGAGCAGCTGTGGGCTGTTTCTCGATTATTCGAAAAACCTGATCAACAGCGAAACCCGCGACCTGCTCGTGGGCCTGGCTGACGAAGTCGGCCTGCAGGATGCCATCAAGGCGCTGTTCAATGGCGAATTGGTCAACTCTTCCGAAGGCCGTCCGGCCCTGCATACCGCCCTGCGCCGCCCGGTAGGCGACAAACTGTCGGTCAATGGCGTCAACGTGATGCCAGACGTGCACAAGGTGCTGAATCAGATCACCGACCTAGTGGGCCGCATTCACGATGGTCTGTGGCGCGGCTACACCGAAAAGCCGATCACCGACGTGGTGAACATCGGTATCGGTGGTTCGTTCCTGGGCCCAGAGCTGGTTTCCGAAGCACTGCTGTCCTACGCCCAGAAAGGCGTTCGCTGCCATTACCTGGCGAACATCGACGGCAGTGAGTTCCATGAACTGACCCTGAAGCTGCGCGCCGAGACCACGCTGTTCATCGTCTCGTCGAAATCCTTCAACACCCTCGAAACCCTGAAAAACGCCCAGGCCGCGCGTGCCTGGTACCTGGCCCAGGGTGGTTCAGAAGCCGAGCTGTATCGTCACTTCATTGCGGTTTCCAGCAACAACGCCGCCGCTGTGGCCTTCGGTATCCGCGAAGAGAACATCTTCCCGATGTGGGACTGGGTCGGCGGTCGTTACTCGCTGTGGTCGGCCATCGGTTTGCCGATCGCCCTGGCCATCGGCATGTCGAACTTCAAGGAGCTGCTGTCCGGTGCCTACACCATGGACCAGCATTTCCAGAGCGCACCATTCGAACAGAACATGCCGGTACTGTTGGCGTTGCTGGGCGTCTGGTACGGCAATTTCTGGGGTGCGCAGAGCCACGCGATCCTGCCGTACGATCACTACCTGCGTAACATCACCAAGCACTTGCAGCAGCTGGACATGGAATCCAACGGCAAGAGCGTGCGTCAGGACGGCACCCCCGTGTCCACCGATACCGGCCCGGTCATCTGGGGCGGCGTCGGTTGCAACGGTCAGCACGCTTACCACCAGTTGCTGCACCAGGGCACCCAACTGATTCCGGCCGACTTCATCGTGCCGATCGTCAGCTTCAACCCGGTCTCCGACCACCATCAATGGCTGTACGCCAACTGCCTGTCGCAAAGCCAGGCGCTGATGCTCGGCAAGACCCGCGCCGAAGCCGAAAGCGAGCTGCGCGACAAGGGCCTGAGCGAAGCCGACGTGCATAAGCTTGCGCCGCACAAGGTGATTCCGGGCAACCGCCCGAGCAACACCCTGGTGGTCGAGCGCATCAGCCCGCGACGCCTCGGCGCACTGGTGGCGCTGTATGAGCACAAGGTGTTCGTGCAGAGCGTGGTCTGGGGCATCAACGCCTTCGACCAATGGGGCGTGGAGCTGGGCAAGGAGCTGGGCAAAGGCGTCTACAACCGCCTGGTTGGCAGCGAGGAAACACCGGCTGACGATGCCTCCACTCAGGGCCTGATCAACTACTTCCGCGGTCGCCACCGCGGCTGACGGGTTGTTCGCGTGGCCTGCGCAACGGGCCACGCTTTCACCTCCTGTAACAAAGGCCACGGCCAACCGGCATGCACCCGCAAGCCGCGCCCGGCCTAACCTGCTGCGCCCCTGGCCAACCCGCCTCGACCTCCACGGCGGGCCTGCCTCTTGAACCCTCCCCTCGCTCGGCGCATCTTTATTACTTGTCGCAAAAACAAGAATAAGGAACCGTCATGTTCGATATCAGCACGTTCCCCAAAGCCGATGCCGTCCGCCGGGCAGCACAACTGAGCCAGGACGATTACCAGCGTCTGTACCGCCAATCCATCGAACACCCCAGCACCTTTTGGGCCGACCAGGCCACACGTTTTCTCGACTGGAGCAAACCGTGGCAGACCGTCCAGCGCTATGACCTGAAAACCGGGGCCGCCAGCTGGTTTGCCGGTGCCGAGCTGAACGTCAGCTACAACTGCATCGACCGTCATCTGGCACAGCGCGGCGATCAGGTGGCCATCCTCTGGGAAGGCGACGATCCAGCCGAATCGCTGCAGATCACCTATAAAAAACTCCACCACTACGTGTGTCGCCTGGCCAACGTGTTGAAAAGCCGTGGCGTGAAGAAAGGTGACCGGGTGTGCATCTACATGCCGATGATCCCCGAAGCCGCCTACGCCATGCTCGCCTGCACCCGAATCGGCGCCGTGCACTCGGTGGTATTTGGCGGCTTTTCGCCGGATGCCTTGCGCGACCGGATTCTGGATGCCGACTGCCGCACCGTCATCACCGCCGATGAAGGTGTACGCGGCGGCAAGTTCGTACCGCTCAAAAACAACGTCGACCAAGCCCTGCGCAACTGCCCGGGGGTCAGTACCGTGGTGGTGGTCGAGCGCACGCAAAACCCGGTGAACTGGGTCGAAGGCCGCGACCTCTGGTATCACCAAGCCCTGCGCAGCGTCGACGATGACTGCCCGCCAGAGCCCATGGACGCCGAAGACCCGCTGTTTATCCTCTACACCTCGGGCAGCACCGGCAAACCCAAGGGCGTGCTGCACACCACCGGCGGTTACCTGCTGCAAGCGGCCATGACCTTCAAGTACGTGCTCGACTACCGCGACGGCGAAGTCTTCTGGTGCACTGCCGATGTCGGCTGGGTCACCGGCCACAGCTACATCGTCTACGGCCCGCTGGCCAATGGCGCCACGACCCTGATCTTCGAAGGCGTGCCCAGCTACCCGAGCAGCTCGCGGTTCTGGGAGGTCATCGACAAGCATCAGGTGAATATTTTCTACACCGCGCCAACCGCCCTGCGGGCCTTGATGCGCGAGGGCCCCGAACCCTTGCAGCAGACGTCGCGCGCCAGCCTGCGCCTGCTCGGCAGCGTCGGCGAACCGATCAACCCGGAAGCCTGGGAATGGTATTTCAATGTGGTGGGCGAGCAACGCTGCCCGATCGTCGATACCTGGTGGCAGACCGAGACCGGCGGCATCATGCTCAGCCCCCTGGTCAGCGCGACCCGGATCAAGCCCGGCTGCGCCACCCAACCCATGTTCGGCGTACAACCCGTGCTGCTGGACGAACAGGGCAAGGAAATCATCGGCGCCGGCAGCGGCGTGCTGGCCATCAAAGCCAGCTGGCCTGGGCAGATCCGCAGCGTCTATGGCGACCCGCAGCGCATGGTCGATACCTATTTCAAACCTTACCCCGGCTACTACTTCACCGGTGACGGCGCGCGCCGCGACGAGGACGGCGATTACTGGATCACCGGACGCATCGATGACGTGATCAACGTCTCCGGACATCGCATCGGCACCGCCGAGATCGAGAGCGCGCTGGTGCTGCATGACAGCGTCGCTGAAGCCGCCGTGGTCGGTTACCCCCACGACCTCAAGGGCCAGGGCATCTATGCCTTCGTCACAACCATGAATGGGGTCGAAACCGGCGATGATCTGAAGAAACAACTGCTGGCCCTGGTCAGCAAAGAGATCGGCAGCTTCGCCAAGCCAGAACTGCTGCAATGGGCGCCGGCCTTGCCGAAAACCCGGTCGGGCAAGATCATGCGGCGTATCCTGCGCAAGATCGCCTGCAACGAGCTGGACAGCCTGGGCGACACCTCGACCCTGGCCGACCCCAGTGTGGTCGAGGGGCTGATCGACAAACGCCTGAACCTCTGAATCGGCGCGGCCCAGGCCGCGCTTCTCTCACGAAGACACCACCGAGCTGTCATGGAATTCATTCGTAGCCGCATCGAAAACCAAGTCATGAGCCTGTCCGGACTGTCGCTGGGCAAACTCGACCTGGAGAACCCCAAGGGCGACCCGGGCCTGTTTGGCCCGGATTCGGTCAGTTGGCAAGTGCATGGCGATTTCAGCAGCATGCTGATCGGCGGCATCAGCGCCCTGTTGATGCAGGCGCTGCACCCGCTGGCCCTGGCCGGGGTCTGGGACCATTCGAACTTTCGCCAGGACATGCTCGGCCGCCTGCGCCGCACCGGTCAGTTCATTTCCGGCACCACCTTCGGCTCGCGCCAGGATGCCGAATGGCTGATCGACAAAGTCCGTACCATTCACCTGCAGGTGGTTGGCACCGCGCCCGACGGCCGCCCCTACGCCGCCAGCGACCCTGACCTGCTGACCTGGGTGCATGTGGCTGAAGTCAGCAGCTTCCTCGCGGCCCACTTGCGCTACCGCAACCCGAACTTGTCACCCGCCGATCAAGACCGGTATTACGCCGAGATCGCGCTGGTTGCCGAACGCCTCGGCGCCCGCGATATCCCGCGCTCGCGACGGGAGGTTGGCGATTACCTGACCCGCATGCAGCCGCAGTTGCTATGCGACGAACGCAGTCGAGAAGTGCTGCGCCTGTTGCTGGCAGCCCCCGCTCCGAGCCGTCTAGCCAAGCCTTTTGGCGCATTGATGATGAAAGCCGGAATCGATCTGCTGCCGGACTGGGCCAGTGCGATGCTCGACGTCAGCCAGAACCTGCTGCAACGCCAGTTGATCCGCGCCAGCGTCAACCGCAGTGCGCCCATGCTGCGCTGGGCTGTGCGTAATGGCTCTGTGCAACGGGCGAAACGGCGCATGGGGCTGTAAGACCCAATTAATAACGGACGCAGAAGCTGGCGGTTTATCTGGAGTGCAATCCACTCCAGAGGTGCAGGCCAGCAGGAACAAGCCCCCTGGCGACATAGCTGGTAAACTGCCGCGCCCAATCACTCGCAAGGCGCCCGCATGTCTTCCTTGAATCAGGCGCTGCGCGCCGCCCTCGATCATCGCCAGGACCTGCTCGCCGAGTTGCACCAGCAAGGCACCGATTGCTATCGCCTGTTCCACGGCAGCCAGGAAGGGGCCGGCGGCCTGACCGTCGACCGCTATGGCCCGCAATTGCTGGTACAGAGCTTTCACCAGAGCTTGGAGCGCGACACGCTGCTTGAACTGCACCAGGCCATCAACCAATACCTGAGTCTGGACACCCTGCTGGTCTACAACGACCGCTCCCGAGGCAACTCGAGGATCGACCGCGAAGACACGGTGTATCGCGCCGATGAGGCCGCACTGCAAGACCTGGTCGGCCATGAATGGGGACTGAACTACCGGGTCCGCGGCCGACATGCGGGCCAGGATCCCCTGCTGTTTCTCGACCTGCGCAACGCCCGCGGCTGGGTCAAGGCACACAGCGCCGGCAAAAGCGTGCTCAACCTGTTTGCCTATACCTGTGGCGTCGGCCTGAGTGCCGCAGCCGGCGGTGCCCGCGAGGTCTGCAACCTGGACTTCGCCGAAGGCAACCTGGCAGTGGGCCGGGAGAACGGTGCGCTGAATCCGCAGTTGCCGACCATGGAGTTCGTGCAGTCCGATTACTTCCCGGCCATTCGCCAATTGGCCGGGCTGCCCATCAGCCAGCGGCGCGGGCAGAAACTGCCCAGCTATCCGCGCATGGAGCAGCGTCAATACGACCTGGTATTACTCGACCCACCCGCCTGGGCCAAAAGCGCCTTCGGCACCGTTGACCTGTTGCGCGATTACCAGAGCCTGCTGAAGCCAGCCTTGCTCGCCACCGCCGAGGACGGGGTCCTGATCTGCTGCAACAACCTGGCGAAGGTGTCGATGGACGATTGGCGTGAACAGGTGCTGCGTTGCGCCGAAAAAGCCGGGCGCCCAGTGCGTGACTGCCAGGTACTGACCCCGGGGGCGGACTTCCCGTCGCAGGACCATCAGCCACCGCTCAAGACGCTGATCCTGCAACTCTGACCCGGTGGCGGCAAATCTGAACAATCCTGTATCCACCGATTGTTTCGGAACCGCAAACGCGTGCCATACTCCAAGGCACTTCCGATATCAGATAGATGAAGCCCTCGCATGACCAAAGGATTGATTCGCGCTATCGGCGCCCTGTTGACTGCACTTGCCCTTTACAGTCTGTTGGGCTTTCTGATCCTGCCGGGCATCGCCTTGCGGGTGGTCAACCAGCAACTCGCCAATTACGCCACCACCCCGGCCCATATCCAACGCATTGAACTCAATCCGTTCAGCCTGGAGCTCACGCTCTGGGGGCTGAATATCGGCGCGCCAGGTAAAGAGCAGGTGGGCTTCGAACGCCTCTACCTGAACCTGCAACTGGACAGCCTGTGGACCCGGGCGCTGCATCTGGCGGATATCGAACTGGATAAACCCAAGACCGAGATCCTGTTCGACAAGGAAGGCAAACTCAATCTGCTAGGGCTATTCAAGATCCCGGCCAGCGAACCGACCCCGGCCAACCCCGACGCCAAGCCGTTCCCATTGCGTATCGAGCGCATCAAGCTGGCCAGCGGTTATGTGCACTTCGAAGACCTGCGCCCTAGCGAACCGATCGAGTTCCTGTACGACACACTCGATTTCGAATTGAAGAACCTCAGCACCCTGCCCGATGACAATGCTGACATGACTCTGGTTGCGGCCGGGCCCGAAGGCGGACAGATCGACTGGTCCGGCAACTTCAGCCTGATTCCGCTGACCTCCGAGGGCAACCTGAAGGTCACTGACGGCAAGATGAAAGTCTGGTGGCCCTACGTTCGCGACGCCGTGCCGCTGGTCCTCGAGGACGGCATCCTCAACCTCAGCACCCACTACAAGCTCGACCTGTCCAAGGAAACCGAGTTGCTGCTCAGCGATACCTCGCTGAGCGTCGCGCCCTTCGCCATCAAAGCCCCGGACGGGCGCCCCCTGGCACGCCTGGAGCGCCTGGATGTCAGCGAAACCACGGTAGACCTCGCCAAGCAGCAGGTGGTGGTCGGCAAGATCCGCAGCCAGAAGCTGGAAACCTGGGCTGCCCTCGAAGCCGATGGCCAGCTGGATTGGCAAAAGCTGTTCGCCAGCCAACCGAGCAAACCTGCACCGCCACCGGCGCCTGCGACTGCCGACACCTCCAAGGCACAGCCGGCAGCACCGAGCAAACCCTGGCAGGTACTGCTCAAGGACGTGCAACTGCGCAATTACCAGGTGCACCTCGCGGACCGCAAAGCCAAACCCGCGGTGGCCCTGGAAGTTGGCCCGCTGAACCTCGACTTGCAGAATTTCGACAGCCTCAATCAGTCGCCCTTCACCCTCAAGCTCGACAGCGGGCTGGGCAAGCAAGGCAAGCTCCTGGCGAATGGAGAGGTCAACCTGAACCCGGTCACGGCCAAGCTCCAGGTGCAGACCCGCGACATCGACCTGAGGGTCGCGCAGTCCTATATCAGCCCGTTCATTCGCTTGGAACTGCGCAGCGGCATGCTCGACAGCGACCTGGCGGTCAACCTGAAAAAAGTCGATCCGCTGACGCTCGCCATCACCGGGCGCGCCGAAGTCAACCAGCTGCACACCCTCGACACCCTGAAAACCCGCGACTTCGTTAAGTGGCAAAAGGTCACGATCGAAGGTCTCAACTATCAACACGGCGACAGCCTGTCGATCGACAAGGTCAACCTGTACCAACCTTATGCGCGGTTCATGATCAACGACGACCGCACCACCAACGTCGACGACTTGTTGATCCCGCAACCGGCCAGCACCAGCGCCAAGCCTGCCACCAAAGCCGCACCCGGCAAGGACAAGCCCCTGGGGATTCACATTGGTGCGATTGCCATCAACGACGGCTCGGCCAACTTTGCCGACTTCAGCCTGACGCCGAACTTCGCCACCGCGGTGCAACAACTCAACGGGCAGATCGGCACCATCGACAGTCGCCAGGCGAAACCGGCCAGTGTCGACATCAAAGGCAAGGTCGATCGTTATGCACCGGTCACCATCAAGGGCAGCGTCAACCCGTTCGACCCCATGGCCGCACTGGACATCGCCACCAGCTTCAAACGCGTGGAGTTGACCACCCTGACCCCTTACTCGGGCAAGTTCGCCGGCTACCGTATCCGCAAGGGCCGGCTCAACCTCGACCTGCACTACTTGATCACCAACGGCCAGCTCAAGGCCGAGAACAAGGTGGTGGTCGAACAGCTGCAACTGGGTGAAAAAGTCGACAGCCCGGACGCGGTGAGTCTGCCGCTGAAACTGGCCATCGCCTTGCTCAAGGACGTCGATGGCAAGATTTCCATCGAACTGCCCGTGACCGGCGACCTCAACAACCCACAGTTCAGTGTGATGCCAATTGTTTGGCAGACCCTGCGTAACTTGATCGTCAAGGCAGCCGCCGCCCCCTTCAAACTCATTGGCGGGCTGATAGCCGGCGGTGGCTCGGAAGACCTGGGCAGCGTGTCGTTCGCCCCTGGTTCAAGCGAGCTGGGCAAAGACTCGGAAGCCGCGCTGGTAAAACTCGCCAACGCACTCAAGGAGCGTCCGGCCCTGCGCCTAGAGATCGAAGGCACCGCGGCGCAAAGCAGCGATGGCCCGCTGCTGGCCGAGCAACGACTGGAGCGGGAATACCAATACAACTACTACAAGATGCTCCAGCGTCGTGGCGACAAGGTTCCCGCCCAAGCGTCGCTGCTGCAAGTACCCGACGGCGAGAAGAGCCCGCTGCTCGAAGGCATTTATCGCACGCGCCTCAAGACCCAGCCGCCGGCCGAGTGGAAGGACCTGGGCAAGGAAGAACGCAGCGCAAAAATGCGTGAAGCGGTGATCCAGTTCTGGAGTGGCAGCGATGTCCTGTTGCGCCAACTGGGCCAAGAGCGCGCCAGCAGCATCAAGGACTTTCTGGTGGACAAGGGCCAACTGGCCGATGACCGCGTCTATTTCATCGACGCCAACCTCGGTGAAGCGCAAAGCGATGGCCGAGTGATCACCCCGATGCACCTGGATGCGGAATAACCCCTGACTGCGCCGCAGCCTGAAGGCCGCGGTCTTTTCCCGGCGCCATAGAACAGGCCCCGACACAACGTGCCGGGGCCTGTAATGACCACATCCTTGTGGTCTTCCGCATGAACCTTCAGGAAGCGCCAGACGTTTTGCTTAGCTCGCCCTACACCTCGTCTCCCAGTCCAGGCAAGAACGCTTACTCGGCTTTCAGGCCGTCAGCGGAAACCGCTTTAACGCCTTTGATTTTCTTGGTGATGGCAACAGCAGTGGCTTTCTGCGCATCGGTCACCGCTACGGTGGACGACAGCGACACTACGCCTTTGTTGGTTTCGACTTTAATGTCAGTGCCTGGGATGCCTTTCTCGGTAACCAGGTCGCTTTTGACTTTGGTGGTGATCCAGGTGTCGGAGGTAGCTTCTTTAGCCTTGGTCACTTCACCGGCAGCGACAACCATCGGTGCCTGGGTGTTTTGAGTGGTTTGCGCAAATGCTGCGTTGGCCATGGTCAGGGTCAGAGCGGTAGCAGTTGCGGCAGCGATAGCGAACTTCTTCATACGAGTAACTCCTGTTTTTCTGGAAAGCCTGCGCCGTGTCCTGGCAACAGGGTTACCAGGAATATTGCAGGCGCTGTGCCAACTCTCGATAACGCATAAAACCGTTATAAATCAATGAGTTATAAAATCACTAAAAATCCGAAATCATGCAATTTGCATGACCTCTCGCAGATCTGCATGCAAGTTGCGGTTTCCTGGCCTGCCTTAACCTTCTGAAATCGCGAAACTTTCCCTCTCCCCTCGAATTCTGCCTGCACCCGTAGCGGAAAAGCCGGCCTGGAGTGCCCCATGCCCCGGTGGCTGGGCATAAACCATTTGGCTCAGGCCGACACCTCAGGCACCGCCGGTCGTGCAGCCCTTGGGCGCGTAGTCCGGTCCTACAGTGGTATTGCACAGCCATCCAGAGGTGTTGGTGCGACTCAAGGTCAGGGTCTGGTTCAGTACCGGGCCCGGCGCATTGAGGATGGTGCAGGCAATCACGCCCTCGCCACTGGCCGCCGTACCGCTGGCGGTCATACGGCAATTGGTGGTGAGGGCAGTGCCGCCGACCAGTTCCAGGGTCGGGTCACTGCCCTGGTTGAGCTGATCTTCAAAATTGACCTTCAGCGCAGAGGCCTCGGCCAATGCCGCCACCACCTTGGCCCGGGCCTGGTATTTGGAGTACAGCGGCAAGGCAAAGGTGGCGAGGATGCCGATGATGGCAACCACCACCAGCAATTCAATCAGGGTAAAACCCTTCTGACTCTTCATGGACAAGCTCCAAGCATGAACGGGAATGTCATGACCTGAGGTGCTTGAAGCATGGCCTGTGCCAGCCCCTGAAAGCCCGTAGATCAAGGCCTGCAGCACGGATGGCCGTTGGCTTTCATCACCAGGAGTCGCACAAACTGACAAATTTTGTCAGCCGCCGGCCTGGGGCCACGGGTATTTGCTGGCTAGGCTTGCACAGGAAAACGGCCCAGGGAGGCGCCGTTAGCCAGACCTCAGGAACATCCCGGGACAATCACGATCTACCAGGCGGTCGGCGCGACCTTAGCGGCGTCACACCCATTGCCTGCGGCCCGGAATAGTCCAAAGGCGCCAGCAAGGACTGAACCATGGCGGTAAAAGCAGTAAGAGTCAGTGTCTATGCCTGGGAAGGCAGCGACCGAAACGGACGCAAGCTGAGCGGTGAATTGACCGGCCACAACCCGGCCCTGATCAAGGCGCAACTGCGTCAGCAGGGGATCAACCCGGGGCGGGTACGGAAAAAACCCGTGGCGCTGTTCAGCACCGGCAAAGCCATAGTTTCGCGGGATATCGTGCTGTTTACCCGGCAGATGGCAACCATGATGAAAGCCGGGGTACCGCTGCTGCAGTCGTTCGACATCATCGCCGAGGGATTCGACAAACCGCGCATGCGCAACCTGATCCACGCGCTCAAGCGTGAAATCGAAGCCGGCAACAGCTTTGCCGGAGCCCTGCGCAAACATCCCCGGCAGTTCGACGAGCTGTATTGCAACCTGGTGGATGCCGGCGAGCAAGCCGGCGCCCTGGACACATTGCTGGAGCGGGTCGCCACCTACAAGGAAAAGAGCGAGAGCCTCAAGGCCAGGATCAAGAAAGCCATGACCTATCCTTTGGCGGTGATCTGCGTCGCCTTGATCGTCAGCGGTATTTTGCTGGTCAAGGTGGTTCCACAGTTTCAGTCGATGTTCGCCGGGCTGAACACCCAACTGCCGGCCTTTACTCAGGCCGTCATCGGGCTCTCACACTTTATGCAGGAGCGCTGGTGGCAAATGGTGCTGGCTAGCGCCCTTGTGCTTTTCGCGGCGCGATACGGCTATCGGCGCTTCCAGGGGCTGCGCGACTGGCTGGATATCACCCTGCTCAAACTGCCGCTGGCCGGCCCTCTGCTGTACAAGTCGGCGGTGGCGCGCTATGCCCGGACCCTGGCCACTACCTTTGCCGCCGGCGTCCCCCTGGTACAGGCCCTAGACTCGGTCGCAGGCGCCACCGGCAACAGCCAGTTCAAAAAGGCGGTGCTGCAGGTCAAGGAGGATGTGGCCAGCGGCATGCAACTGAACTTCGCCATGCGCACCTGCGCAATGTTCCCTACTATGGCGATCCAGATGACGGCGATCGGCGAAGAGTCCGGCGCCCTGGACTCCATGCTGGAAAAAGTGGCGACCTACTATGAAACCGAAGTCGACAACCTGGTCGACACCCTGACCAGCCTCATGGAGCCCTTTATCATGGTGATTTTGGGCAGCATCGTTGGCGGCCTGGTGGTGGCCATGTACCTGCCCATCTTTCAACTCGGCACAGCGATCTGAGCATGTCTTTAACTGATTTTCTGGCCAGTTATCCATTGGCCTTCGTGTTATCCACGCTGATTCTCGGGCTGCTAATCGGCAGCTTTCTCAATGTGCTGGTCTGGCGCCTGCCCAAAATGCTCCAGCGCGACTGGCAGGCCCAGGCCCATGAAGTGCTGGGGCTGCCCGAACAGTCGCCAACGCCGACCTATAACCTGCTGCTGCCGCACTCCCACTGCCCACACTGCGACCACCAAATCCGCGCCTGGGAGAACATCCCGCTGCTCAGCTATCTGCTGCTGCGTGGGCGTTGCTCACAGTGCACAGCCAAGATCAGCCCACGCTATCCGATTACCGAGTTAGCTTGCGGCCTGCTGTCGGCCTTTATGGCCTGGCACTTCGGGTTTGGCTGGCAGGCCAGCATGGTGCTGCTGCTCACTTGGGGGCTGCTGACGCTAAGCCTGATCGACGCCGAGCATCAATTACTGCCTGACGTGCTGGTATTGCCCCTGTTGTGGCTGGGGCTGATCGTCAACAGCTTCGAACTGTTCGTCAGCCTGGACGATGCGCTGTGGGGCGCAGTGCTCGGTTATCTGTGCCTGTGGTCGGTGTACTGGCTGTTCAAACTGCTGACCGGCAAGGACGGTATCGGCCAGGGCGACTTCAAGCTGCTGGCCATGATCGGCGCCTGGGGCGGCTGGCAAAGCCTGCCGCTGACCATCATGCTGGCGTCACTGGTGGGGGCCGTCGTCGGCGCGCTGATGCTGCGCTGGCGCAATGCGCAAACCTCGACACCGATCCCCTTCGGCCCATTTCTGGCAATTGCCGGCTGGATTGCCTTGCTCTGGGGTGGTCAAATAACCGATCTCTATTTGCAGTTTGTCGGGCTCCAATGACTAACCCTGTAACCAAACCCTGGATTCTTGGCCTCACCGGCGGCATCGGCAGTGGCAAAAGCGCGGCGGCGCAACACTTTATCGACCTGGGAATCCATGTTGTGGATGCCGACCACGCCGCCCGCTGGGTGGTGGAGCCTGGGCGTCCGGCCTTGGCGCGCATCGCTGAACATTTCGGCGCGGGCGTGTTGCAAGCTGACGGCCAGTTGGACCGAGCCGCCCTGCGCCAGCTGATTTTTGAAATTCCGGAACAACGACGCTGGCTCGAAGCTCTGCTGCACCCATTGATTGCCGAGGAAATCGTCGCCCACCTGGCGCGTGCACAATCGCCCTATGCAATCCTCGTGTCGCCGCTGCTGATCGAGTCCGGCCAAGCGGCGATGACCCAACGGGTGCTGGTGATCGATGTCCCGCAACAACTGCAAATCGAGCGCACTTTGCAGCGCGACCAGATCAGCGAGCAGCAGATCCAGGCGATTCTCAAGGCTCAGGCCAGCCGCGAAGAGCGCCTGCGCCATGCCGACGATGTGCTGGCCAACGATCGCGACCTTGCCTGGTTGCACAGTGAGGTCGAGCGCCTGCACCACTTTTATCTAACTTTGCGTGGAGGCCAGTCATGAGCCAACCCTTGACCGTAGAATGCCCAACCTGTGGCGCCCCCGTTGAATGGACCGCCGAGAACAGCAATCGGCCGTTCTGCTCGGACCGTTGCAAACTGATCGACCTCGGCGCCTGGGCGTCCGAAGAACACAAGATCCCGGTCAGCCCGGACGCCGAAGACGAGCTGTTCTCCGAAGACCTGCCGCCCCGGGCCCACTGAGCCCAGGTTGCATCGCCCTAAGGCCGCATAAACCCGTAATCCTGCTGGTCGTCGAGGTTCTCCGCGAGAAACTGCAACTCGTCGGCCAGGTCCTCGATACTGCGTACGCTCTTGCTCTGCTGCACCACCGCGCTGAGCAGGGCACGCAGGCTCAGGCCCGGCTCAAAGCCCTGCTCCTGGGCCTCTTCCAGATTCTTGCGCATTTCCTGTCTTGCCCATTCGTAGACACTCATGACCTTACTCCAGAAATTTTCCAGAGCATGAGACGGCGCCCGGTCGAGGTAATTGATGTGGATCAAGGACGTGGATCGTCGTCCTTCCACGGTGCCGAGAGGTAGCGGGTACGGTTGAAGGTCTCCAGCCACTCGGGGCAGAACACCACCAGCGCGCTGATCACCATGCCGTTGATAAAGGCTTCGGGAAAGATGATCAGCCAAAGGTAGCCAACGAAATCCTCCAGCCATTCAGGCATGGCAAAACGCTCGTCGAACCACAGCAGGCCCAGCCCGACCAACAGGCACAGCAAGGCTGCGAGCGCCGCCGCAAAAAAGCCGGAGCAAAAGATATACACAAAAGGATTACGCGGTTGCGCCCGCTCCACCAAGATCGCGCAACATTCGGTGACCAGCACCGGCAACAGAATCAGCAACGCCCCATTGACTCCCATGGCGGCCAGGTCCTGACGCCCGAGCAGCACCAGCCCCATCTGGGCAACCAACCCGCCGACAACCGCCAGCGGCCAGTCTAGGAGCAACGTCACGGCGGTCATGCCGATAAAGTGATAAGACACGCCGGTGTCGAAGTCCCGGCGCACCAGCCACAACATAAACAGCGCGAGCACCGTGCCAAACAGCAAGTGCTGACGTCGGCGGTCGGAGAACAACTCCACCCAGGGTGCCCGCGCAATCGCCCAGATCAACACCGGCACATACAGCAGCCAGCCGACCACCAGGGTCGGCGCCGACAGCACGGCCGCGCTGATCATGGCTGCGTCTGCTCCAGCGCCTCGCGCAGTTCGGCAGCCGTGGCGTACTCATGTTGCGCAACCAGCCGCCCTTGGTTGAGCTGCAACCACAAGACCTTGTTCTCGGTGCCGGGGTAGCGCAACGCAACTCGCCCCTCGCGGTCGAGCAGGACCCGGTAGGAATAATCACGCATGGCCGGAACTGCGAACATTTTCGCGATCAGCGTCGGCATGCGTTGGATATCCGCGACAAATACCGCGTGTCGCGCCTCCAGATAGCCCTTGGGGCGATCTTCCAGCGCGGCCTTAACCAGCTTGGCCGCATCCATGCTGCGCGCCACCAGCAACGTGCTGGTCTGCTGATCCAGGCTATAGGGTTGGTCGAACTGATCGAGCAGGGTCCAGGGCGCCAGGCGCTCCCCGACTTCAGCTGCCTGCGCCCCCAGGCACAACACACTCAGCAACAGCATCACGCAATATTTCACCGCACTTTCCCCTCTGGGCATCACACATTGTTCAGAACAGCAGTCTACACCGACCCTCGCAGCCCTCCAGTCAAACGAAGCTTTCAGCAATCGGTGTTTGAACGCTAAGCTTGGCCTATGGATGACTCAGATTATTTGCGCCTGCTCACTATTCAGGCCGAACAAGCCAATGCGTTCCTGTCCAATGCCCACAAATGGGAGCGTGAGCGTTGGGTCTGCCAACGCCTGCTGCAAGGCTTGAACATCAGTTACCGCGCCGACGAGTTCACCCCTGCCGGGCAGGAACCGCCGGATGTACTGTTTCGCGAGGCCAGCTTCGAGGTGTTTTTCGTCCTCGATGAAGGCCGGCGCCTCAACGACGAATGGCGGGACGAACTGCAACGACGCCGCAGCGCATTCTCCCTGAGCCAACTGGTGCGTCGCGAAGCCAAGCCCAAGCGCATTCCAGCCAGCGAACTGCTGCTGCGCCTGGCGCCCACCCTGCGCAAGAAAGCCCACAACTATAAAGAACGCGGCATGGACCTGGGCGAGCTGGACATCATTGCCTTCGCCAGCCTCAAGCGCGAGGTGCTGGACCTCAACAGCCACTTCCCGCCGCCCACCGAGTATCTGCGCCAAGGCTGGCGCTCGCTGTCGCTGGTCGGCCCGACCTTCGCCCGGGTCCTGTTTGCCCACCCGGACGCCCCGGACTTTTTACGCAGCAACCTGGGACGCAGCATCCTGTTCGACGTCGGGATCAGCCTGTGAGAACCTGGCGCCCTGCGGCACGCACCTGTTCTCAAGGGCCCTGCAAGCCTTTGGCTGGAGCTGTAGCGTCCCCACATTTTGCAACGTCTACCTGACGAGGCCTTTATGAGCAGCCGCCTGAACCCCGACGACCAAAAACATGTCGAAGAGTATCTGCAACTGACCCAACACCGTGTCGAGCGCCGGCCCTTTCGGCCGTGGATGCTCCTGGTGGTGGTGCTGGCAGTGACCATCGGCCTGGGCCTGCTGAGCCGTTTTATCAGTTACCTGACGCTATGAGCTGCCTTGCGCTCGCTCGGGTAACTGCACCGATTTCTTTTAGCCTTGCGAGATATCCCCATGACCCATCGTATTGTTATCGTCGGCGGCGGCGCCGGCGGCCTGGAGTTGGCGACCCGCCTGGGTAAGACTCTGGGCAAGCGCGGCACCGCCAGTGTAATGCTGGTCGACGCCAACCTGACCCACATCTGGAAACCGTTGCTGCATGAAGTGGCCGCCGGCTCCCTGAACTCCTCCGAAGACGAACTCAACTATGTTGCCCAAGCCAAATGGAACCATTTCGAGTTCCAACTGGGCCGCATGAGCGGGCTTGACCGCGAGCGCAAGAAAATCCAGCTGGCCGCCACCTACGATGAAAGCGGTGTAGAACTACTGCCTGCCCGGGAACTGGGCTACGACACCCTGGTGATCGCCGTCGGCAGCACCACCAATGACTTCGGCACCCAGGGCGCGGCCCAGCACTGCCTGTTCCTCGACACCCGCAAACAGGCAGAGCGCTTCCACCAGCAATTGCTCAACCACTACCTGCGCGCCCATGCCGGGCAAACAGATGCGGTTGAACAGATCAGCGTGGCGATCGTAGGTGCCGGTGCCACCGGGGTCGAACTGGCCGCCGAATTGCACAACGCCGCCCACGAGCTGGCGGCCTATGGCCTGGACAAGATCAAGCCGGAAAACATGCACATCACCCTGATCGAAGCCGGCCCACGGGTGCTGCCGGCCCTGCCGGAGCGCATCGGCGGGCCTGTGCATAAAACCCTGGAGAAGCTCGGGGTCAGGGTCATGACCAACGCCGCCGTGAGCGAGGTCACCACCGAAAGCCTGATTACCGCCGACGGCCAGGTGATCCCCGCCAGCCTGAAAGTCTGGGCCGCCGGGATCCGCGCACCGGGGTTCCTCAAGGACATCGACGGCCTGGAAACCAACCGCATCAACCAGCTGCAAGTCCTGCCGACCCTGCAAACCAGCCGCGATGAAAACATCTTCGCCTTCGGTGACTGCGCGGCCTGCCCGCAACCCGGCAGCGATCGCAACGTGCCGCCGCGAGCCCAGGCGGCTCACCAGCAGGCCTCGCTGCTGGCCAAATCGCTCAAACTGCGTATCGAAGGCAAGGCCCTGCCTGAATACAAATACACCGACTACGGATCACTGATCTCGCTGTCGCGCTTTTCGGCTGTGGGTAACTTGATGGGCAACCTGACCGGCAGCGTCATGCTCGAAGGCTGGTTGGCGCGGATGTTTTACGTGTCGCTGTACCGCATGCACCAGATGGCGCTCTACGGCGCGTTCCGCACCGCCATGCTGATGCTCGGCAGCCGGATCGGACGCGGGACGGATCCGCGGCTGAAGTTGCACTGATCCATACAAGAGATGCCCCGAACTGATCGGGGCATTTTTTGCCTGTAGATGGATCACGAGCAAATTCCAGACAAAAAAAATCCCCGCATCTTGCGATACGAGGACTTTAAATATGGTCGGGGTAAGGGGATTCGAACTCCTGACATCCTGCTCCCAAAGCAGGCGCGCTACCGGACTGCGCTATACCCCGGTATAAAAAGGCGACCCATCAAGCAGGTCGCCTTCTTCGATCAGCGCTTTTGGCCTCTGATCTTAAGATTCGATTCCAGCGTTAGCTGGTCTCAAAAATGGTGGGTCGTGTGGGATTCGAACCTACGACCAATTGGTTAAAAGCCAACTGCTCTACCAACT
>Ga0302175_10000062_pt1 | contig 46050 bp, 42 predicted proteins | sample I_Fen_N3_3_FD_198791 | JGI IMG/M metagenome (GOLD analysis project Ga0302175, IMG submission 198791) | Peat permafrost microbial communities from Stordalen Mire near Abisko, Sweden - I_Fen_N3_3 | ecosystem: Environmental > Terrestrial > Soil > Wetlands > Permafrost | place: Sweden: Abisko... | reverse complement strand
ACCTGCACCACGTCGCCGACCCGATCAAGGCCTGCGATTACGCGGTACTGCTCAAGCGCCTGATCAAGAACATCGCCTACGACCATGAGATGGACACCACCTTCATGGCCAAGCCTTACCCGGGCCAGGCGGGCAACGGCCTACACGTGCACATTTCGATTCTGGACAAAGACGGCAAGAATATTTTTGCCAGTGAGGATCCCGAGCAGAACGCCGCATTGCGTCACGCGATCGGCGGTGTGCTGGAGACCCTACCGGCGCAGATGGCTTTCCTCTGCCCGAACGTCAACTCGTACCGTCGTTTTGGCGCCCAGTTCTACGTGCCGAACTCGCCGTGCTGGGGCCTGGACAACCGCACCGTGGCGATCCGCGTCCCGACCGGTTCGTCCGATGCCGTGCGCATCGAACACCGCGTAGCCGGTGCCGACGCCAACCCGTACCTGCTGATGGCCTCGGTCCTGGCGGGCGTGCACCACGGCCTGACCAACAAGATCGAGCCGGGGGCGCCGGTTGAAGGCAACTCCTACGAGCAGAACGAGCAAAGCCTGCCGAACAACCTGCGCGATGCCCTGCGTGAGTTGGACGACAGCGAAGTCATGGCCAAATACATCGACCCGAAATACATCGATATCTTTGTCGCCTGTAAAGAGAGCGAGCTGGAGGAGTTCGAACACTCCATCTCCGACCTCGAATACAACTGGTACCTGCATACCGTGTAAGCGGTTGCGATAAAAAAAACGCCGCAGGCTTCAGCGCCTGCGGCGTTTTTTTATGGGTCGCCACCCGGCACTTTTATCTGCGCTGGTGCGCGACGGTGCCTGGCAGACAACATCCCACCCTGCTCGTACAATGCCCGCTGCCCAGTGAGGAGACTCCGATGACCCGCCCCGCCCCCCTTCGCAAACCCCGCGCCCGCAGCCAGGCCCGCATCGACTCGATCCTCGATGCCGCCCGCACCCTGCTGGCCGCCGAGGGCGTGGCCAGCCTGTCGATCTACAGCGTGGCGGAACGGGCGCAGATCCCGCCGTCGTCGGTCTACCACTTCTTCGCCAGCGTCCCGGCGCTGCTGGAAGCCCTCACCGCCGACGTCCACGCCGCCTTTCGTGCCTGCCTCAAAGAGCCCATCGAAACGACCCGCCTGCACAGCTGGCGCGATCTTTCGCGCCTGGTGGAACAACGCATGCTCGCCATTTACAGCGAAGACGCCGCAGCCCGCCAATTGATCCTCGCCCAGCACGGCCTGACCGAAGTCACCCAGGCTGACCGCCAGCACGACCTTGAACTGGGCGACCTGATGCACACCCTGTTCGATCAGCATTTCCAATTGCCGGCGCTGCCGACCGATGTCGACGTGTTCGCCCTGGCCATGGAGCTGGGCGATCGGGTCTATGCGCGCTCGGTGCAACAGCATGGCCAGATCACCCCGCGCATGGCCGAGGAAGGCATGCGCGTGTTCGACGCCTACCTGGGGCTGTACCTGCCACCCTACCTGGCCAAACGCGAGGCGTGAGCCCGGGTTGGGCTGCGAGCTCGCCCTGGCGCCCATAAAAAAGCCCCGAAGGGCTCACACCCGTCGAGGCTGTCTCAACACCGTGATCACAACTTGGCGATCGACACCTCGGTGGATTTCACGAACGCGATCACTTCGCTGCCGATCACCAGCTCCAGCTCCTTGACCGAACGGGTAGTGATCACCGAGGTGACGATGCCAGAGGCGGTCTGCACGTCGATTTCCGACAGCACGTCGCCCTCGACGATTTCCTTGATGGTGCCTTTGAACTGGTTACGGACGTTGATGGCTTTGATAGTCATGCGATTTCTCCTAGGGTCGGAAATAGGCGGCAAGTGGCGAGCTTCAAGCCGCAAGTAAAAGCGCCGTGCTCTTGCTTGCCGCTGGAAGCTTGCAACGTGCAGCTGCTCTTACTGCGCCCAGCGTAATTGCGTGGGCAGGGGTGAAACAGGTTCCGGCTCGGGCGGTGACCCGGGCAGCGACAGCACACGATTGAGTACTTCGGTTTCCAGCGCGGCCAGACGGTGTGAGCCACGGGCCCGGGGGCGCGGCAGATCCACCAGCAGGTCGAGGCCGACTTCACCGTCTTCGATCAGGATCACGCGGTCGGCAATGGCCACCGCTTCACTGACGTCATGGGTGACCAGCAACACCGTGAAACCGTGTTTTTGCCACAGACCTTCGATCAGCTGCTGCATCTCGATCCGGGTCAAGGCGTCCAGGGCACCCAGAGGCTCGTCCAGCAGCAGCAAGCGCGGCTGGTGGATCAAGGCGCGGGCCAGGGCCACGCGTTGCTTCTGCCCACCGGAAAGCGCCGCCGGCCATTCCTGGGCACGGTCCGCCAGGCCGACCGCCTCCAGGGCCTGCAACGCCTGGGGCCGCCAGTTGCCCTTGAGCCCGAGGCCCACGTTGTCGATGACCTTTTTCCAGGGCAGCAGGCGCGCCTCCTGGAACATCAGGCGGGTGTCTTCAATCGCTGCGCTGAGCGGCGCCGAACCGGCCAGCAGCTCGCCTGCCGTGGGCTTGTCGAGACCGGCCAAGAGGCGCAGCAAGGTGCTCTTGCCACAGCCGCTGCGGCCGACCACGGCCACGAACTGCCCGGCCGGAATATGCAGGTCGATATCGCGCAACACCTGGCGCGAACCAAAGGTCTTTTGCAGCTTGCGCACCGCCAGCGGAATGCCGCGCAGCAGGCGTGGAGGTTGTTGAGCTGTCATTGCGCACCGCCTTTAGCCACTTGATAGGCCGGATGCCAACGCAACCAGACACGTTCCAGGCCACGGGCCGCCAGGTCGGCCAGCTTGCCGAGCACGGCGTACAGGACGATCGCCAGCACCACCACGTCGGTCTGCAGAAACTCCCGGGCGTTCATCGCCAGGTAACCGATACCGGAGCTGGCCGAGATGGTTTCCGCCACGATCAGCGTCAACCACATAAAGCCCAGGGCAAACCTCACCCCCACCAGAATCGATGGCAGCGCGCCCGGCAGGATCACCTGGCGGAACAGGCCGAAGCCGGACAAGCCGTAGCTGCGGGCCATTTCCACCAGCGCCGGGTCAACGTTGCGGATGCCGTGGTAGGTGTTGAGGTAGATCGGGAACAGCGTCCCCAAGGCCACCAGGAAGATTTTTGCCGACTCATCGATGCCGAACCACAGGATCACCAGCGGAATCAGCGCCAGGTGCGGCACGTTGCGAATCATCTGCACCGAGCTGTCCAGCAGGCGCTCGCCCCACTTGGACAGGCCGGTGATAAAGCCCAGGGTCAGGCCGATGCCGCCACCGATCAGAAAGCCGATCGCTGCGCGCCAGCCGCTGATGGCCAGGTGGGTCCAGATTTCGCCGCTGCGGATCAGGCTGACCCCGGCTTCAATCACAGCGCTCGGGGCCGGCAGGATCCGCGTCGACAACCAGCCCGCCGACACCGACAACTGCCACACCGCCAGCAGCAACACTGGCAAGGCCCACGGCGCCAGTCGATGGAATAGGTTTTGACTGTTCATGGCCGCGCTCAGCTCTGGGACACAGCTTTGGGAAGGATGTCGTTGGCCACCATCTCGCCGAACGGGCTCACGTAACCGCTGCTTTTCGGCAATTCGGGACGTTCGATATCCAGGTGCGGGAACAACAGCTCGGCAACCCGATAGGCCTCTTCCAGGTGTGGGTAACCGGAAAAGATAAAGGTGTCGATGCCCAGGTCCGCGTACTCCTGCATACGCGCCGCCACCGTCGGCCCGTCGCCGACCAGGGCGGTGCCGGCACCACCGCGTACCAGGCCGACACCGGCCCAGAGGTTGGGACTGACTTCAAGCTGGTCGCGGTTGCCGCCGTGCAAGGCCGCCATGCGCTGCTGGCCGACCGAATCGAAGCGCGCCAGCGAGGCCTGGGCTCGGGCGATGGTGTCGTCGTCGAGGTGGGAAATCAGGCGCTCGGCGGCTTTCCAGGCTTCGTCGTTGGTTTCACGCACGATCACATGCAGGCGAATACCAAAACGCACAGTGCGCCCCAGCTTGGCCGCCTTGGCCCGTACCTGCTCGATCTTCTCGGCCACCGCCGCCGGTGGCTCGCCCCAGGTCAGGACCATCTCCACCTGCTCGGCTGCCAGGTCCTGGGCCGCTTCCGACGAACCGCCAAAGTACAGCGGCGGACGCGGTTGCTGGATCGGCGGGTACAGCAGCTTGGCGCCCTTCACACTGATGTGCTGACCGTCGTAATCAACGGTTTCGCCTTCCAGCACCCGGCGCCAGATGCGGGTGAATTCCACCGAGGCCTGGTAACGCTCTTCATGACTCAGGAACAACCCATCGCCGGCCAATTCATCCGGATCGCCGCCCGTCACCAGGTTGAACAGCGCCCGCCCGCCGGACAGGCGATCCAGGGTCGCAGCCTGACGCGCCGCCACCGTTGGGGAAATGATCCCGGGGCGCAGGGCTACCAGGAATTTCAGACGCTGGGTCACCGGGATCAACGAGGCCGCCACCAACCAGGAGTCTTCGCAGGACCGCCCGGTCGGGATCAACACCCCGCCAAAACCCAGACGATCGGCAGCCTGGGCAATCTGCTGCAGGTAGCCGTGGTCAACGGCCCGGGCGCCTTCGGCGGTGCCAAGGTAATGGCCGTCACCGTGGGTAGGCAGGAACCAGAAAATATTGAGGCTCATGGAGTTGTCTCCTAAGGGGTTCGAGTTACGGCGCTTTGGCAACGGCGGCAGGTGGGGCCCAGATCACATCCTTGATGCTCAGAGGCTTGGGAATCAGCCTGAGCTGGTAGAAGCTGTCGGCGATTTTCTGCTGCGCGGCCACCACCTCGGGGGTCAGGAACAATGCACCGTAACCCTGGCGCTTGACCGAAGTCAGGGTGATGTCGGCAGGTAGGCCCAGCAGCGGCGACACCTGTTTGGTCACCTCCTCGGGATTGGCCTTGGACCATTCGCCCACTGCGCGCACTTCTTCCACCAGGGCCTTGATCACCTCAGGGTGTTTCTCGGCGTAGGGCTTGGTCGCGAGGTAGAACTGGTGGTTGTCGACGATGCCGCTGCCATCACGCAGGGTGCGCGCTTGCAACTGTTGCTCGGCGGCGGCCTGGTACGGGTCCCAGATCACCCAGGCATCGACACTGCCACGCTCGAAAGCGGCACGGGCATCGGCCGGTGGCAGGAAGATGGTCTGGATATCGCTGTATTTCAGGCCTGCATCCTCCAGGGCGCGCACCAACAGGTAATGCACGTTGGAGCCTTTATTGAGCACCACCTTCTTGCCCTTGAGGTCCTGCACCGATTTGATCGGCGAGCCCTTGGGCACCAGGATCGCTTCGCTGGTCGGTGCCGGCGGCTCGTAAGCCACGTAGAGCAGATCGGCACCGGCGGCCTGGGCGAATACCGGCGGGGTTTCACCGGTCACACCGAAGTCGATCGAACCGACATTGAGCCCTTCGAGCAACTGCGGGCCTCCGGGGAACTCGGTCCATTGCACGTCGACGCCTTGCGCCGCCAGGCGTTTCTCCAGGGTGCCCTTGGCCTTGAGCAGCACCAGGGTGCCGTATTTCTGATAACCGATACGCAGGCTTTCCGCCTGGGCTTGGGTGATGGCGCCGAAGGACACAGCCGCAACAAACAGAGCGACCAGACCGCGACGCAAAATGACAGGGCGCATGGCGCTCTCCTTTTGCTGTGGGTTTTTTGGCTGCACCTGCTTGGCCGTTAGCGGCTGAGTAAGGTCAGTACTGCAAAATTCGGGTACGGCGGTTGCAGCTCAAATGCTCCAGCGAGCACTCAATAAACGTTCATTCAAGATGTGCGGATCCAGCGGCTTGGGGCGGCGCGCCATGGCGCTGTGGAACTGCTCCAGGGCCTCGTCCAGACGCTGCTCCAGCGCCGGCGCCAGTTGCGCCTGGGCACTGCCTTCGCCGTAGGCGATCTGGCTGTCCTCGGCAAAAATGCCGTGCAGCATTTCCTGCGCCTTGAGCGCCGACAGCACCGGCTTGAGTGCGTAATCCACCGCCAGCATGTGGGCGATGCTGCCGCCCGTGGCCATTGGCAACACCACCTTGTGGCTCAGTGCACGTTCGGGCAGCAGATCGAGCACGGTTTTCAATGCGCCCGAGAACGACGCCTTGTACACCGGCGTGGCGATCAGCAGGCCGTCGGCCTGATCGATCTGTTGCAACAGGTCGATCACTTTCGGGCTGTCGAAGCGCGCGTGCAGCAGGTCTTCGGCCGGGAAGTCCCGTACCTGATAGCTGACAACTTCCACGCCGTGTTGCTGCAACCAGCGCCTGGAGTGATCCAGCAGCACCCCGGAACGGGAGCGTTGGCTGGGACTTCCACCGAGTGAGACGACCAGCATGCAGAGGTTTCCTTGAGCGGATGAAAGCGATTCGCGGTTTGCGATCTCGCTGAATGGGACAGACCTTAACAGTCAATTTATATATCTATAAATCTTATTTTTTCATTTGTTTATTCTTTAAATGAATATGAGAGGCAGCATTTTCCAGGCAAAAAAATAGGCCGTCGAGACGGCCTTAAACCCCTGCTTCATGATGCTGCATAGCCCTGGGGAGCCAACACGACAACGAATAGCCCGTCGCCGGCACCTCAACTCCCCCCTGGCGTGATTAACGATTGGGCTGTGGTGTCAGGCGCAGGTAGGGCTTCACTGCGCGGTAACCTTTAGGGAAGCGTTTCTTGATTTCCTCTTCGTCCTTGAGGGACGGCACGATCACCACTTCATCACCGTCCTGCCAGTTGGCGGGAGTCGCCACCTTGTAGTTGTCAGTGAGCTGCAACGAGTCGATCACCCGCAGGATCTCGTGGAAATTACGCCCGGTACTGGCCGGGTAGGTGATGGTCAGGCGGATTTTCTTGTTCGGATCAATCACGAACAGCGAACGCACAGTCAGGGTGTCGCTGGCATTGGGATGGATCAGGTCGTAGAGGTCGGACACCTTGCGATCGGCGTCGGCCAGGATCGGGAAGTTGACGATCGTGTTCTGGGTTTCGTTGATGTCCTCGATCCACCTGTGGTGCGAGTCCACCGGGTCCACCGACAGGGCGATGGCCTTGACGCCGCGCTGGGCGAATTCGTCCTTGAGCTTGGCAGTAAAGCCCAGCTCCGTGGTGCACACCGGGGTGAAGTCCGCCGGATGGGAAAACAGCACACCCCAGCTGTCGCCGAGCCATTCGTGAAAACGGATCTTGCCGGCGCTGGAATCCTGCTCGAAATCGGGGGCGATGTCGCCCAGTCTTAGGCTCATGTGTGCTGCTCCTGTGAGTGCGGTATGCAGCTACTCTGCCTGCACTGGAGCTTATTTAAAAAGAATAAATATCGATTTATTCAGATCATAAAGGAATATTAAAAATCTATTCACTGGACCTGCGGACAGGCGAGGGCCACCCTTCTCATCAGGGTTCGAGAAGGCCTTGAGTGGTTGCAAAGAGGGGATTCGGGAAGGGCTCGCGGGGGTGGGCCCGACTTGAAAACAGCACCACGCCCGGCATTGCGCCGGGCGTGGTTTTAACGCGGTATTACAGCAGTGGCAGCGAGTAGCTGACGATCAGACGGTTTTCGTCTTGATCGCGTGCGCCCGGAACGTCGTTGCGCCACATGGCGTTTTTCCAGGTCAGACCCAGGTTTTTCAGCGGGCCTTCTGGAATAACGTAGGCAACGGTCAGGTCGCGTTCCCACTCGGAGCGGCCGGAGCCTGCAACAGTTTTAGTGGCGCTAACAGTATCGATGTTGTCGCCACGCAGATAGATCACACCGGCAGTCAGGCCTGGCGCACCCAGCTTGGCGAAGTCGTAAGCGTAACGCGCCTGCCAGGTACGCTCGCCAGCGCGGTTGAACTTGGCGATCTGCATGTCAGTGGTCAGGTAAGCCGACGCACCGTCACCCTGGTTCAGGAACGGGAAGTCACTGCTGCCGTTGCTGACCTGGTAACCGCCACCAAAGGTGTGACCGGCCACCGAGTACAGGAACAGGCCGCTGTACAGGTTGTTATCGACTTTGCCTTTACCGCTGGCGAAATTGGAGTAGTTGCCAGTGGTGTAGTAGTTGACGTCATGACCGTTTGCACCGTCATCACGGCTGTTGAAGTAACGCAGATCGGACTTCAATACACCCGGGCCGATCGACCAGTTATGGGTCAGACCCAGGAAGTGCTGCTTGTAGAAGTCTTCCAGGTTGCCGTAGTAGTACTGGGCCGTCAGGTCTTTGGTGAGTTTGTAGTCACCACCGGCGTAGTAGAACTTGTTGCTGTCACGCCCGGTTGGAGTACGACCGTTGGCGCCGGCAATGGACAGGTTCTCATTGTTGCTGGAGTTACGACCTTTGGCGTGTTCGATCTGACCACCGACCAGGGTCAGGTCCTTGATATCGTTCGAGGTGACCTGACCGCCCTGGAAGGTTTGCGGCAGCATACGACCATCGTTGGTCACGATAACCGGCAGCTTTGGCTGCAGGGTGCCGAGCTTGAGCTCGGTTTGGGAAATCTTGGCTTTGGCAGTCAGGCCCAGGCTGGAGTAGTTATCAACCGCTTCGCCGTTGGACTTGCTTGGGAAAACAGTACCGCCATAGGAACCGGAGTTTGTACCGGAACGAGCAGTGGCGCCGTTAGTGCCGCCACCGGAATCCAGTTTTATGCCCAGCAGACCGATGGCATCAATACCAAAACCTACGGTGCCTTGGGTGTAACCGGAAGTGAAGTTGAGCTGGAAGCCTTGGCCCCATTCCTCAGCCTTGCTCTGAACGCCATTAGCCTTGTTGGTAGCCGAACCAGCAGCGGAGTCACGGTTATCGTTGTTGATATAGAAATTACGCAGACCCAAGGTTGCCTTGCTGTCTTCGATAAAACCAGCGGCGCCTGCTTGCTGCGCCAAAACCCCTACGGCCACAGCCAGGGCCAAGGTGGACTTATTCATGTTTCGCTCCTCGTTTCTAATTTTTGTGGTTCTTTGGCCCTGGGTCGTACGCCCGGATCCACAGATGCGCGATTAGCGCCAGACCGTGACTGATAAGTCAATCGTAACTATCTGTGTCTACGACCATGGTCTAATCGCACGATTTTGGTCCCTGCAGGGTAATGAATTCCTCATAAACCCAAAAAGAATTATTTCATTATTTTTAATACCATTAAGGAATATCACTTCCCGCGCTGACGCCAGGCCGAATCACCCAGATCGGCGACAGCCCCCATCCCTTACTGGTATTTCCTGTCGATACTTCAGATCGGTTCCACTTCGACGCGGGGAAAATACGTCAACTCAGGCCAGAAAAGCGACGCTTTCTTGGCAACGCGCTCATCCTCTCGCCCATTTGTTACAGTTTATGTATCGAGCAGACTTTTTTTTGCAACAAAAATGACCCAAGCCTGCCACTACCCCGCCCTACACTCGATGACCCCGCAGCTGCGGCTCGCCGAGTGTAGGTCGCATATAGTCAGAGCGCTTTTTCGAAGATTTTCGAGTTGCGCTGGTAGTTGTAGAGCGAGGCTCGCGCCGAGGGCAGACGCTCGACACTACTGGGCACAAAGCCGCGCTCGCGGAACCAGTGGGCGGTGCGGGTGGTGAGAACAAAGAGGGTCTTCAGCCCTTGGGCCCGGGCACGGGTTTCGATCCTTTCCAACAGCTCGTCGCCGCGACGGCCATGGCGGTACTCGGGGTTCACCGCCAGGCACGCCAACTCGCCGGCATCGGAGTCGGCAATCTGATACAGCGCCGCACAAGCAATGATCATCCCTTCGCGCTCGACCACACTGAACTGCTCGATTTCACGCTCCAGCACTTCCCGCGAGCGCCGCACCAGAATCCCCTGCTCTTCCAGTGGACTGATCAGATCCAACAAACCGCCGACGTCCTCGATGGCAGCCTCACGCACCAGTTCGAACTGCTCCTGGGCCACCAGGGTGCCGCCGCCATCGCGGGTGAAAAGCTCGGTCAGCAGCGCGCCATCTTCGGCGTAGCTGACGATATGGCTGCGCCCCACACCACCGCGACAGGCTTCGGCGGCAGCGTCCAGCAACTCGGCCTGGTAATTGGCCCCCAGGCGCTGCAAGTGCGCGGGCACCTGTTGCGGCCGCAGTTCACGCACCAACTTGCCGTTTTCGTCAATCAGCCCCCGGTCGGCGCCAAACAGCAGCAACTTGTCGGCGGCCAGGTCGATGGCGGCGCGGGTGGCCACGTCTTCACAGGCGAGGTTGAAGATCTCCCCGGTCGGCGAGTAGCCCAGGGGCGACAGCAGCACGATCGAGCGTTCGTCCAGCAAGCGGTTGATGCCCTTGCGGTCGACCCGCCGCACTTCACCGGTGTGGTGGAAGTCCACGCCTTCGAGCACGCCGATTGGCCGCGCCGTCACCAGGTTGCCGCTGGCAACCCGCAGGCGCGAGCCCTGCATCGGCGACGAGGCCATGTCCATGGACAAGCGCGCCTCAATGGCAATCCGCAGATGGCCGACCGCATCGATTACACACTCCAGGGTCGCAGCATCGGTAATGCGCAGGCCGTGGTGGTAATGCGGTGTCAGGCCACGTGCAGCCAGGCGGGCTTCAATCTGCGGCCGCGAACCGTGTACCAGCACCAGGCGCACGCCCAGGCTGTGCAACAGCACCAGGTCGTGGACGATATTGCCGAAGTTGGGGTGATCAACGCCGTCGCCGGGCAACATGACGACGAACGTGCAATCGCGATGGGCGTTGATGTAAGGAGAAGCGTGACGAAGCCAATTGACGTAGTCGGGCATGAACCTGAGCCTTAATAAAAAGCAGCCTATAAAAGGATGAAACACAGAACGCACATCGGGCTGATGGTTATCGTCGGAACAGGCTTGGCGACACGCTGACTCTCCTTATAGATAGGTACGGATCCGGACACCGGCGCTTTACTGGGATTGGGCCGGCGTCAGGCAATAATGTTCGATCAGTTCACGTAATAGATGCACGGTAGGCTGCAAGCGTGACATTTCGAGGTACTCCCCTGGTTGGTGCGCACAGGCAATGTCGCCAGGGCCCAGCACCAGGGTCTCGCAGCCAAGGCGCTGAAGATAAGGCGCTTCGGTGCCAAACGCCACCGCTTCGGCGCGATGTCCGGTCAGTCGTTCCGCCACCCGCACCAACTCGGCATCTTCTGCCTGCTCGAAGGGCGGCACTGCGGGGAACAGCGGCGCGTAATCGATCTTCACCTGATGGCGCTCGGCCAGGGGTTCGAGCTTTTGCCGGATGGCCGCGCGCAGCATCTGCGGGTCCATGCCCGGCAAGGGCCGCAGGTCGAACTCCAGGGAGCACTGGCCGCAAATCCGGTTGGGGTTGTCGCCGCCATGGATGCAACCGAAGTTCAGGGTTGGCTGCGGCACGCTGAACTGCGGATTGCGAAATTCGCGCTGCCACGCCAGCCGCAGGCCACGCAGCTCGCCAATGGCGTCATGCATGGCCTCCAGCGCGCTGTGGCCCAGGCGCGGATCGGAGGAGTGCCCGCTTTGCCCGAGGATGTCGATGCGTTCCATCATCACCCCCTTGTGCAGGCGGATCGGCTTGAGCCCGGTGGGTTCACCAATCACCGCGGCGCGGCCCAGTGGGCGGCCGGCTTCGGCCAGCGCGCGGGCACCGGCCATGGAGCTTTCCTCGTCACAGGTGGCCAGAATCAGCAGGGGCTGCTTGAACGGCTGCTCCAACAACGGCTGGACCGCCTCGATCACCAAGGCAAAAAAGCCCTTCATGTCACAACTGCCCAGGCCGATCCAGCGCCCGTCGACCTCGGTCAACTTCAACGGGTCGGTCTGCCACAGGGCTTCGTCAAACGGCACGGTATCGCTATGGCCGGCCAGCACCAGGCCACCCGGGCCGCTGCCGAAACTGGCCAACAGGTTGAACTTGCCGGGGCTGACCTGCTGGATATCACAGGCAAAACCCAGGTCGCCAAGCCAGGCGGCAAGCAGGTCGATCACCGGTCGATTGGATTGATCCAGTGCCGCCTGGGTGCAACTGACCGACGGTGTGGCAATCAGCGCGGCGAACTGGTCTTTCATGGACGGCAATGGCATGCGCTGGCTCCCGACGGCAAAGAAGAGCCTCATCATAGAGCCATCTTGCGACAGGAATAAACCGGCGCGGCACCTCCAGGCGCCTTGTCCTGTACACTGCACGGCCTTGGCAGCCACACATTCCCCTGGCTGCGCTCCCGATTCTGGATTTTCCGGCCATGCAGAAAGAAACTGAAATCAAACTCCGCGTCAGCCGCGAAACCCTCGCCGCCTTGCGCGAGCACCCGCTGCTGAAAAAACGCAACAAAAGTGGCTGGGAACGCCGTGAGCTGATGAACCAGTACTTCGACACCCCAGAGCGTGACCTGGCCCAGGCCAAGGTCGCCCTGCGCCTGCGTCGCGATGGCGAAGAAGTGATTCAGACCCTCAAGACCCGTGGCCAGAGCGTTGCCGGTCTGTCCGAGCGCAATGAATACGACTGGCACCTGGCCAAACCCAAGCTCGACGTGAAAAAACTCGACGGCGAATGCTGGCCCGAAGAGCTGGCCGAACTGGACAAAAAGACCCTCAAGCCGATTTTTACCACCGACTTCGTCCGCGAGCGGGCGGAAATCGCCTGGGGTCGCGGCAAGGCCAAGGTGGTGATCGAGGCCGCCCTGGACCTGGGCCACGTGGTCGCCGGCAAGCAGAAGGAAGAAATCTGCGAGCTGGAGCTGGAGCTGCGTGAAGGCGAACCGGCCGCACTGCTGGAGCTGGCCGCAGAACTGGCGGCGACCCTGGCCCTGATGCCATGCGACATCAGCAAGGCCGAGCGCGGCTATCGCCTGTTCGATGCCAACAGCTACTCGCTGAGCCTGCCGGCCCCGGAACTCAGCGCCGAAACCGCGCTGGATGACGCCTTTGCCGCTCTGACCTGGCACCTATTGGGCAGCAGCCAGCGCCTGGCCGAGCAGTATCGCTTCAACGGCCACTGGCGCCTGCTGCAGGACTGGGTGGAAAACCTCGCCGAACTGCGCGCCCTGCTCAGCAGCCTGGGCCAGGCGGCACCGCGTCAGTCCACCGCTGAACTGCGCAGCGCCCTCGACGCCCTGCTCGAAGACTGGCGCCCACTGGTGCAAGCCGGCCTGGAAGACGAAGACGTGCGCAAGGCCGCGCCAGAGCAGTTCATCGAAGAGCTGGAAGACGTGCGCTGGGGCCTGTTCTCGCTGAACACCTCGCGCTGGTTGCTGGCCCGCAGTTGGACCACCGAGCGCAACACCCGTGGCAACCGCCAGGGCGCCGCGCAACTGGGCAACTGGCTGCCGCGCCTGCTGGCCGACGAAGCCGTGGCCCTGCAACTGCCACGCTATCAGCAACAGCCCGAAGACCTGGCCGAACAGCTGCCGCGTATCGAACGGATCCAGGCCTGGCTGCACCACGCCCGCAACGTGCTGGATATCCCGGAACTGGACCGCCTGTACGGCGAACTGAACAAGTTGGTGCAACTGGCCAACGAGCCCATCAGCGATGAAGTGCTCGATGCCCGCAAACAGCAGGCCATCACCGTGTTCCAGAGCCGTGCCTGGAAGACCCTGCTGCGTCTGTAACCCCGCCCCTCACCGGCAAGCCTGCGGCCTGTCGGTGAGTGCGTCGCCCTGGGGTTTCAGCGCAACACCGGCAAACTCGTCGTCGACTTGATTTCAGACAAGGCGACGATCGAGTTCACCTCCTGGATCCCCGGCACCATCGACAGCTTCTCGAAGAAAAAGCGCTCATAGGCTTCGATATCGGCGGTGACGATGCGCAACAGGAAATCCACAGCCCCCATCAGCACATAACACTCCAGCACCTCGGGAAAGCCGCGAATCGCCTCGGTGAACTCAGTGAAGTTGGAGCGCCCGTGGGCGTTGAGTTTGACCTCGGCGAATATCTGCGTGTTGAGGCCGATTTTCTTGCGATCAAGCAGGGTCACCTGAGCGCGGATCACCCCCTCCTCTTTCATCCGCTGAATCCTGCGCCAACAGGGCGACTGGGACAGTCCGACCTGCTCGGCAATCTGCGCACTGGACAGCGAAGCGTCCTCCTGCAACAGGGCGAGAATCCGGCGGTCATAGGCGTCAAGCTCGCTGTGCATAGAAAATTCCAAAATAGCCACATAGCAGACATGAACAATTCAATATTCATGCAATTTCGCTCATTTTAGATAAGAAATACCCGAAGGCCCATGCAAAAATTTCTCCACTGACCTGGAGAACTCCCATGCCCCACCTCGAAGCCGTAACCCGTGAATCTTGCCGCGCCGATGTGTGGAGCCGCGCCAACAGCCACTGCCAGGTGCGCTACCAACTGATTGCCGAGGCTGAAGCCGACGTGCTGTGCCGGGTACTTAACCATTTCGCCTTGCAGAGCCTGGTGCCGCAGCAGGTTGCAGTGCTGCAACAGGACCGCCAGTTGCACATCGAGGTGGCGATCGATGGCCTGAGCTGGCACCGCGCCGGAGTGATCGCTGAAAAACTTCGTAACCTGATCAGCGTGGACTCGGTAACGCTCGAGCCCATCGAGCTTTCCCGCCTGCATGCGGCGGGCTGAGAGGCTGCCGGCAAAACCCTGCAACCCTTGGACGACGGGCCGTCGGTTACCCGGGACTATTCTTGGCAATTCGCGGTCAGAGGCGCACACCTTGAAACCGCTTGGTGCCCGAATGCCCCCAAGGAGCCCGAATGCCTGTTTCCCGCGTTACCCAGGACCGCTGGCTGGACCTCAATGATGTGCTGCGCGACCTGCTCAGCCAGGGCCTGCTCAACCAGGACTCGGCCGAACGCGCACTGAGCAGCCGGCGCAATGCCGCCAACAGCCAACTGCACCCTCTGGAATTTCTGGCCAGCCAACAACTCGATGATCAGCGCCGACCGGGACGCAGCCTCGACCTGGAAAGCCTGACCCTGTGGCTGGCGCAGCACACGGGCCAGCCCTACCTGCGCATCGACCCGCTGAAAATCGATGTCGCTAGCATCACCCCGCTGATGTCCTACGCCTTTGCCCAGCGCCACCAGATTCTTGCGGTGGCCATCGACCCCCACGGGGTTACCGTGGCCAGCGCCCAGCCTTATGTGAACGCCTGGGAAGCCGACCTGGCCCATGTCCTGAAGCTGCCGATCAAGCGCGTCGTGGCCAACCCGACGGATATCCAGCGATTCACCCAGGAGTTCTATCGCCTGGCCAAGTCGGTCAGCGGCGCCAACACCGAACGCAAGATGCACAGCCTGGGCAACTTCGAACAACTGCTCAACTTAGGCGCCAGTGACCAGCAACCCGACGCCAACGACGCCCATATCGTCAATATTGTCGACTGGCTGTTTCAGTACGCCTTCCAGCAGCGCGCCAGCGATATCCATATCGAGCCCCGCCGCGAGCAGGGCACGGTGCGCTTTCGCATCGACGGGATACTGCACAACGTCTACCAGTTCCCGCCCCACGTCACCGTGGCCATCGTCAGCCGCCTGAAGAGCCTGGGGCGAATGAACGTCGCGGAAAAACGCAAACCCCAGGACGGCCGGGTCAAGACCAAGACCCCGGATGGCGCTGAAGTGGAATTGCGCCTGTCGACCCTGCCCACCGCGTTCGGCGAAAAAATGGTGATGCGGATCTTCGACCCCCAGGTGCTGCTCAAGGACTTCGACCAGCTCGGCTTTGGCGCCGAGGATCTGCTGCGCTGGCAGGACATGACCCGCCAGCCCAACGGCATCATCTTGGTCACCGGCCCCACCGGCTCGGGCAAGACCACCACGCTGTACACCACCCTCAAGCAACTGGCGACGCCCGAGGTCAACCTGTGCACCATCGAGGACCCGATCGAGATGGTCGAGCCGGCGTTCAACCAGATGCAGGTCCAGCACAATATCGACCTGACCTTCGCCAGCGGCGTGCGCGCCCTGATGCGCCAGGACCCGGACATCATCATGATTGGCGAAATTCGCGATCTGGAGACCGCGGAAATGGCGATCCAGGCCGCACTTACCGGACACTTGGTGCTGTCCACGGCGCACACGAACGATGCACCTGGCGCCATCAACCGGCTGCTGGAGCTCGGCGTACCCCATTACCTGATCAAGGCCACGGTGCTCGGGGTCATGGCCCAGCGCCTGGTACGCACCCTGTGCCCACACTGCAAGGCGCCCCTGGCGCTGGACGCAGATGACTGGCAGGCCCTGACCCACCCCCAGCAGTTGCCCCTGCCCGTGCATGCCTGCCGCGCCGTCGGCTGCGCGGAGTGCCGCGACACCGGTTACCACGGGCGGGCCGGGGTCTACGAGATCATGCAGATGAGCGACAGCCTCAAGGCCCTGATCAGCCGCGACACCGATCTGCTGGCCTTGCGGCGCCAGGCGGCCAGGGACGGCATGCGCAGCTTGCGTCTATCCGGCGCACAAAAGGTCGCTGCCGGCCTGACCACCGTGGAGGAGGTGTTGCGCGTCACACCACAGAGCGAGCAGCCCTAGGGTCTGTTGCTGTTTGGCGACGAGCCGCGTTGCAGGGCCAAACCGCAACACCCCTAGCGCCCGAACGCCTCCCAGTCGATGACCCCGACTTTGTCATTGGGCTGGATATCCAGCACCGCGCCATCGGCGCGCTGCTGCACAATGGAACGCCCCACCGACAGCTTCTTGCGGGTCTGGTGGTTAACCGCTGTGGCCTCGCGGGTCGGGCTGAACAGCAGGCGATCCGGCGCCTCCTGGCGCACGCGCGTGCCTGCCGGGTAGTGCCATTCTCCGAGCTGCAGCGGCTGGGCCAGGACACCCGACCATTGGCGCAACTGCTTGCTCTCATCCAAATCCAGGGTCAGCGACAGGAACTGCATGCCCTGGTAAGCCACGGGATGCGGCACCTGGCCGTCGGTGCGCAAGATAAATCCGGAAGACTCGTGGAACACCTGACTGCCCGCAGGCCAGGTGACATCGACCAACCGGGCTTCCGGGCTCAAGTTGCATTCATCGAAGCGCCAGCGGCTGGGAAAGGTCCGGTCTTCAACAGTGCGGTCAAAACTGACCCAGCCACCGCCCTTGCAGGGCCAACCGGCGATCTGCTGGTCGTCCACCAGCAACAGTTTTGAAAAGTAATAGTGCAGCGGCATGTCTATTTCGCTGACCTGCACACCCAGCACCGTCTGCGGTGTCTCGAAGGTCGCATGAGCGACGCTTTGCAGGCCCGACAGCTGCGACTTCCCCTGCCAGTCCACCGGGTCCAGGGTATCGAGCTTGACCAGGGTCCCGGCCGGGAAGTGCAGTTCATCCAGTTGCAGATCCGCTTGCAACCGCGGGTTCAGCGCCTCGGTCCGCGCTTGCTGCGCAACGGAAAGGGCCACCATATCCCAGACAAACTTGAGCCCCAGGCCGACAAAAAACAGCATCGCCAGGGTCAGGGGCACATGCAGCCACAGACGCTTGCGCAGTTGCTGGCGTTTTTCCGGGCGGCGCAGCGCCATGACCAAGGACACCAAACCTGCCGCGCTGACGCCGCAGAGGATCAGCAACAGGTACAGGTACATGAACGCGATGGGGCTGGGGCCGAAAATCAAAGGGGGAACATCCGTGCTCTGGAAGAAGCCGCGCATCGTGCCAAATTTTACCCAGCGGGCATACCGCTGGATGACACGCCATGCGGTTGAAACACGCACTCGCCGGCAAAGCGTCTACCACAGGTCGAAAACCTTCTGCGCATGCCACGGAACTCATTCAGGTCGTCTGTAATCAAATCGTTCAGATACCCCCAAGTCGGAGTCCCCCACCATGCGTCTAAAAATAGCTGTCGCGACACTTGCCTTGCTCTCCCTTCCTGTCGGCTCGGCAATGGCCGACAGCTTCTGGCGTAACGTCATTTCCTCCGGTGCCACCACCGGCTCCACCTACCTGACCTTCAAGGATCACAAGCTGATCGTGGCGGCTCAGGACGACGCGGGCAGCTTCGTTGCCAGCGACGGCGGGATCCGTGGCCCTTATCTGGAAGCCGCCATGCAGAAAGTCCGGGCCGATAACCCCGGCCTGCAGGCGACGGACATGGAACTGGCCAACGCCATCCTGGCTAAAAACGCGGTCGCTCAAGAGTGACCGTGGTTGTGAGATAAAAAATGCCGCTCCCATGAGCGGCATTTTTTTGCCTGTTTTTTGATCAACCCGCCTCAGCGGTAGGCATCCACCGGTACACAAGCGCAGAACAGGTTGCGATCGCCGTAGACGTTATCGACCCGATTCACCGTCGGCCAGTATTTGTGACTGCGGGTATGGGCGCTGGGCAGCACCGCCTGTTGAATGCTGTAGGGCCGCTCCCAGACCCCGGTGATGTCGGCCAGGGTATGGGGAGCGCCCTTGAGCGGGTTGTCGTCAGCTGGCCAGTGGCCGTCCTGGATCTGGGCGATCTCCGCGCGAATGCTCAGCATTGCCTCGATAAACCGATCCAGCTCGGCCTTGGACTCGCTCTCCGTGGGTTCGACCATCAGGGTACCCGGCACCGGAAAGGACATGGTCGGTGCATGGAAGCCGTAATCCATCAGGCGCTTGGCCACGTCCTCCTCGCTGATCCCGGTCTGGGCCTTGAGCGGTCGCAGGTCGAGGATGCACTCATGGGCCACCCGGCCATTACGCCCGCTGTAGAGCACCGGGAAGGCCCCGCTCAACTGCTCTGCCAGGTAGTTGGCCGCCAGGATCGCCACCTCGCTGGCATCCACCAATTGCGGCCCCATCATCGCGATGTACATCCAACTGATGGGCAAAATGCTCGCGCTGCCCCAAGGCGCCGCGCTGACCGCGTCGTTGCCCGGCAACGGCCCCTCCAGCGGCACCACCGGATGATTGGCGACAAACGGCGCCAAGTGCCTACGCACGCCGATCGGCCCCATGCCCGGGCCACCGCCGCCATGGGGGATGCAAAAGGTCTTGTGCAGGTTCATGTGGGAGACGTCGGCGCCGATATCCGCCGGCCGGGCCAAACCGACCTGAGCATTAAGGTTGGCACCGTCCATATACACCTGGCCGCCATGGCTGTGGATAACTTCGCAGATTTCGCGCATGCCCTCCTCATACACGCCATGGGTCGAAGGGTAGGTCGCCATCAGGCAGGCCAGTTGTTCCCCGGCGGCCTGGGCCTTGGCCTTGAGGTCTTCAAGGTCGACGTTGCCTGCGGCGTCGCATTCGACAATCACCACCTGCATCCCGGCCATCTGCGCCGAAGCCGGGTTGGTGCCGTGGGCCGAGGCCGGAATCAGGCAGATGTGGCGCCCCGCCTGCTGCCGGCTGGCGTGGTACTTACTGATCGCCAGCAGCCCCGCGTACTCGCCCTGGGCCCCGGAGTTGGATTGCATGCAGATGGCATCGAACCCGGTGATCGCACACAGCCAGCGCTGCAACTCGTCGATCATCAGCCCATAGCCCACGGCCTGCTCCAGGGGGGCAAAGGGGTGCAGGTTGGCAAATTGCGGCCAGGTGATGGGGATCATCTCGCTGCTGGCGTTAAGCTTCATGGTGCAGGAGCCCAGCGGGATCATCGACTGGTTGAGCGCCAGGTCCTTGTTTTCCAGTTGCTTGAGGTAGCGCAGCATCCGGGTTTCGCTGTGGTGCGCGTTGAACACCGGGTGGGTCAGGTAGCGACTGCTGCGCAGCAGCTCGGGCGGTATGCCGCCAGGCAGTACCTGGGCGTCGAGTTCGGCCACCTGCAACCCGTGGTCAGCCCCCAGGAACAGGTCGAACAGCCGGGCCACGGTGTTTTCATCGCAGCCCTCATCCAGGCTCAGGCCCAATTGCCCACGCCCGAGAATCCGCAGGTTGATTTGCGCGGCCTTGGCGCTTTCGATGATCGCCGTCTGGCTGCCGCCCACCTCCAGGGTCAGGGTGTCGAAAAACTGCCGATTGATCCGCGTGATGCCGTGGCGCTCCAGCCCGGCGGCCAGGATGCAGGTCAGCCGGTGCACCCGCTGGGCAATGCGCTTGAGGCCCTCGGGCCCGTGATACACCGCGTAGAAACCGGCGATATTGGCCAGCAGCACCTGGGCCGTGCAGATATTGGAATTGGCCTTCTCGCGGCGGATATGTTGTTCGCGGGTTTGCAGGGCCATGCGCAGGGCCACATTGCCCCGGGCGTCCCGGGACACGCCGATGATTCGCCCCGGCATGGCTCGCTTGTACTCGTCGCGGCAAGCAAAAAAAGCGGCGTGGGGGCCGCCGTAGCCCATGGGCACGCCAAAGCGCTGGGATGAGCCGAGCACCACGTCGGCGCCCTGCTCGCCCGGCGGCGTCAACAGCAACAGGCTGAGCAGGTCGGTGGCGACACAGGCCAGGGCATTCTGCCCGTGCAGGTGATCGACCAGCGGGCGCAGGTCGCGAATCTCGCCATGGGTGTCCGGGTATTGCAGCAAGGCCCCGAACACGTGCTGCCCCGGCAAGTTATCCACAGCGTCGACCACCAGCTCGACGCCAACCCCTTCGGCCCGGGTACGAACCACGGAAATCGTTTGCGGGTGGCAATTGTGGTCGACGAAGAACCGATTGCTGGTGGATTTGGCGACCCGCCGAGCCAGGGCCATGGCTTCGGCCGCCGCAGTGGCCTCATCCAGCAGCGAGGCATTGGCCAGATCCAGACCAGTCAGGTCGATGGTCAGTTGCTGAAAGTTGAGCAAGGCCTCGAGTCGGCCCTGGGCGATTTCCGGTTGGTACGGGGTGTAGGCGGTGTACCAGCCGGGGTTCTCCAGCACGTTACGCAGAATCACCCCGGGGGTCAGGGTGGCGTGGTAGCCCATGCCGATCAGGCTGGTCCAGACCTGGTTCTGCTCGGCGTAGCCGCGCAGCTTGGCCAAGGCCGCTTCTTCGTCCAGGGCCGGCGGCAGCTCCAGCGCACCTTTGAAACGAATGCCCGGCGGCACCGTCTGTTCGATCAGCTGCGCCCGGCTGCCCAGCCCCAGGCTGTCGAGCATCGCCTGCTGTTCGGCGGCATCGGGCCCCAGGTGGCGGCGTAAAAAGGCATTCGGATCGCGCAACTGGCTCAAGGACGGCAACTGGGACATGACGGGCTCTCTCTTAAGTGGCGCTCAACGTCGATGCAACACGGTCAAGCCAGCATAGCAGCCGCTATCGTGCGTCGACGCGCTGGCGCCGTCACCGAATCGGTACCATTATGCTGGGCGTCAGCGCGCCAGCCTCGGCGCGCACCCTGCCTGTTTCTACCCTCTGCTTACCGGGTGCACCCTCGTCATGAGCCAATTGCCTTTCCTGCCGTTTTCCAAACCCACTATCGATGAGGCCACCATTGCCGCGGTCGGCGACGTCCTGCGCTCGGGCTGGATCACCAGCGGGCCCAAGGTCCAGGCCTTCGAAGCCCAGCTCTCGGAGTTCTTCGGCGGGCGTACCGTGCGCACCTTCAACTCCGGCACCTGCACCATGGAGATCGCCCTGCGCATCGCCGGCATCGGCCCCGGCGACGAAGTCATCACCACCCCCATCTCCTGGGTGGCCACGGCCAACGTGATTCTGGAAGTCGGCGCCACTCCGGTGTTTGCCGATATCGACCCGATCACCCGCAATATCGACCTGGCCCAGGTCGAAGCCGCGATCACCCCGCGCACCAAAGCCGTCATCCCGGTGTACCTGGCCGGGTTGCCGGTGGACATGACGCGCCTCTACGCCCTGGCCCACAAACACGGCCTGCGGGTGGTGGAAGACGCCGCCCAAGCCTTGGGTTCCAGCTGGAACGGCCAGCGTATCGGCGCCGGCGGTGACTTTGTGTCATTCAGCTTCCAGGCCAACAAAAACGTCACCTCGTCCGAGGGCGGCTGCCTGGTGCTAAACACCCCCGAAGAAGTGCGCCTGGCCGAGAAGTACCGCCTGCAAGGCGTCACCCGCAACGGTTTCGACGGGCTGGATGTGGATGTCCTGGGCGGCAAGTTCAATATGACCGACGTGGCCGCCGCCATCGGCCTGGGGCAGTTCGCCCATATCGAACACATCACCGCCCATCGCCGCGAACTGGCCCGCTACTACTTCGAATGCTTTGGCAGCGATTTCGAAGCCACCTACGGCGCCCAACTGCCACCGGCGGATTTCAGCAACAGCAACTGGCACCTGTTCCAGCTGGTGCTGCCTGAACGCCGCGACGGCAAGCCCGCCCGTGCCAGTTTCATGGAGCAGATGCAGGAGCGCGGCATCGGTATCGGCTATCACTACCCGCCCATCCACCTGCTGAGCCTGTACCGCGCACTCGGCTTCAAAGAGGGCATGTTCCCGGTGGCGGAGCGGGTTGGACGGCTGATCGTCTCCTTGCCGATGTTCACCAGCATGAGCAAAAGCGACGTCGAGCGCTCGGTGGCAGCGGTCAAGGCGGTGTTGAAAGACGCCTGATACGGCGCCCACAAAAAAGCCTCGAATGATCGAGGCTTTTTTGTTTCGACGGTCTTACTCGCCGATGGCGGCCTTGTAGCCGGAAGCGTCGAGCAACTTGTCCAGGTCCGCGGCGTTGCTTGGCTTGAGCTTGAAGATCCAGGCACCGTACGGGTCGCTGTTGAGCAGCTCGGGGCTGGCGCTCAGTTCTTCGTTGACGGCAATCACTTCGCCCGCCACCGGTGCGTAGATATCGGAAGCAGCCTTGACCGATTCCACCACGCCCGCCTGATCCCCTGCACCAAATTCGGTGCCGACTTCGGTCAGCTCGACGAATACCACATCGCCCAGGGCTTCCTGAGCGTGGTCGCTAATACCCACGGTCACGCTGCCATCAGCTTCCACACGGGCCCATTCATGACTTTCGGCAAAACGCAGGTCGGCAGGGATATCGCTCATATTCTGTGTCCTCAAGAAGAAATGTCAGCGGCTGACTGCCCGCCGGAAAAAGTTAGATCAAGGTTTTGCCGTGGCGCACGAAGGTCGGCTTGACCACTCGAACCGGATACCACTTGCCACGGATTTCCACTTCTGCACGGTCAGCGGTGGCCATCGGCACCCGCGCCAGTGCGATCGATTTACTCAGCGTAGGGGAGAAACTACCACTGGTGATCTCACCTTCGCCAACATCAGCGATGCGAACCACCTGATGCGCTCGCAAAACACCACGTTCTTCCAGTACCAGACCCACCAACTTCTGCTTCACTCCGCCCGCCCGTTCGGCTTCCAGCGCGGTGCGGCCGATGAATTTGCGTGAGGCCGGCTCCCAGGCAATGCTCCAGGCCATGTTGGCCGCCAGGGGCGAAACATCCTGGTGAATGTCCTGGCCATACAGGTTCATCCCGGCCTCGAGACGCAAGGTGTCGCGGGCGCCGAGGCCGATAGGGGAAATGCCGGCGCCCACCAGGTCGTTGAAGAACGCCGGGGCCTGATCGGCCGGGAACATGATTTCCAGACCGTCCTCGCCGGTGTAACCGGTACGGGCGATAAACCAGTCACCGTCGAAACGGCCTTCGAATGGCTTGAGCTGTTGGATCAACGTGCCACGGGACTGGGTCACCAGTTCGGCGATCTTGTGCCGCGCCTGCGGGCCCTGGATCGCGAGCAACGCCAGGTCCGAGCGTTCGCGCAACTGCACCTGGAACGTCCCCAGCTGCGCCTGCATCCAGGCCATGTCCTGGTCGCGGGTAGCGGCGTTGACCACCAGTCGGTAACCGTCTTCGGTGCGGTAGACCAGCATATCGTCGACGATGCCGCCACGTTCGTTGAGCATGGTGCTGTACAAAGCCTGCCCGGGGCTTTGCAGGCGCTCGACATCATTGGCCAGCAGGTACTGGAGCCAGGCCTTGGCCTGGGGGCCGCTGATGTCGATCACGGTCATGTGGGATACATCGAAAACACCGCAGTCACGGCGCACCTCGTGGTGCTCCTCGACTTGCGAGCCGTAATGCAGAGGCATGTCCCAACCGCCAAAATCGACCATCTTCGCGCCGAGGGCGAGGTGAAAGTCATACAGAGGCGTGCGCTGTCCCATGGGTTTCTCCTTCCGGGCGTGGCGAAGGTGCGGGCCGCCGCCGTACGAGTGAAAGCCTTGATATAGATGGCTTTCAGCCGATTCCAGCCAGCAGATCCGAAGATGGACCGCACCGAATGCCGCGCATTGTAGCCGCAAGGTTGAGGACTGGCACCTAACCGATTCGATGAGCCGAGCGGCGGATCAAGCCAATCACCGGCAACAGCCCGACCAGAACCAGGGTCAAGGCCGGCAATGACGCCCGCGCCCACTCCCCTTCGCTGGTCATCTCGAAGATCCGAACCGCCAGCGTGTCCCAGCCGAACGGGCGCATCAGCAAGGTGGCGGGCATTTCCTTGAGCACATCGACGAACACCAGCAACGCCGCGCTGAGGGTTCCAGGCAGCAATAACGGCAGATACACCTTGCAAAACAGTCGTGGTCCGCTGACCCCCAGGCTGCGTGCCGCTTCCGGCAAGGATGGGCGGATCCGCGCCAGGCTGTTTTCCAGCGGACCGTAGGCCACGGCGATGAAACGCACCAGATACGCCAGCAACAGCGCACAGAGGCTGCCCAGCAACAGCGGCTTGCCGGCACCGCCGAGCCAGTTCGACAGCGGGATCACCAGCTCGCGGTCCAGGTAACTGAACGCCAGCATGATCGACACCGCCAGCACCGAGCCCGGCAGCGCATAACCGAGGTTGGCCAGGCTGACCCCAGTGCGAATTACCCGGGTCGGCGCCTGGCGCCGGGCGAACGCCAGCAGCAAGGCGACACTGACCGTGATCAGCGCTGCCATGGCCCCCAGGTACAAGGTGTGCACGATCAACCCGGCATACCGCTCGTCGAGGTCGAAACGCCCACGCTGCCAGAACCAGACCACCAACTGCAGCAGCGGAATTACAAAGGCGCAAGCAAAGACCAGCAAGCACCAACTGCTGGCCGCCAGGGCCTTGAGCCCGCGCAGGTGGTACAGCGCCTTGCCCCGTGGCCGCTCATTGCCCGCGCGGCTGGCGCCACGGGCGCGACGCTCGCCGTACAGCACCAGCATCACCGCCAACAGCAGCAGGCTGGCCAGTTGCGCCGCGCTGGACAGGCTAAAGAAGCCATACCAGGTCTTGTAGATAGCCGTCGTGAAGGTGTCGAAGTTGAACACCGCAACCGCACCGAAGTCGGCCAGGGTCTCCATCAACGCCAGCGCCACGCCAGCGCCGATGGCCGGGCGCGCCATGGGCAGCGCGACGCGCCAGAACGCCTGCCACGGCGACTGCCCCAATACCCGCGCGGCCTCCATCAAGCCCTTACCCTGAGCCAGGAACGCGGTGCGTGCCAGCAGGTAGACATAGGGGTAGAACACCAGCACCAGCACCAGGATCACCCCACCGGTGGAGCGCACCCGGGGCAGGCGCAGCCCGCTGCCGAACCACTCGCGCAGCAGGCTCTGCACCGGGCCGGAAAAATCCAGCAAGCCGACAAAGACGAAGGCCAGTACATAAGCCGGAATCGCGAAGGGCAGCATCAACGCCCAATCCAGCCAGCGCCGACCGGGAAACTCACAGAGGCTGGTCAGCCACGCCAGACTGACCCCGAGCAGGGTCACGCCAACACCCACCCCCAACACCAGAACCAAGGTGTTGCCGAGCAGCCTGGGCATCTGGGTTTGCCACAGGTGCGACCAGATCTGCTGGTCGACCACCTGCCAGGACAACAGCAAGACGCTCAGCGGCAACAAGACCAGAGCGGCGATGGCGAAGACCAGGGGATACCAGCGGCGTTGGGCGGGATGGGCCACAAAAAACTCTCGGGCAGGTGGGACAGACAAAAAGACTTACGGATCACCGTGGCGAAGGAGCTTGCTCCCTCGCGACAACCTGCTCCCACAGGCCGTTAAAGCAAACACCCCGCATAAGCGGGGCGCAGTATAACGGCAGGCTCAGTTCCAGCCAGCGCGGTCCATCAAGCGAATGGCCTCGGCCTGGCGCTTGCCAGCCACTTCCACCGGCAGGGTATCGGCGACGAACTTGCCCCAACTGGCCACTTCAGCCGAGGGCTGTACTGCCGGGTTGGCCGGGAACTCCTGGTTCACGTCGGCGAAGATCTTCTGCGCTTCAGGCGTGGTCATCCACTCCACCAAGGCCTTGGCCGCTTCCGGGTGCGGCGCATGCTTGGTCAGGCCGATGCCCGACAGGTTGACGTGCACACCGCGGTCGCCCTGGTTCGGCCAGAACAGCTTCACCGCCAGGTCCGGCTTCTGCTTGTGCAGGCGGCCGTAGTAGTAGGTGTTGACGATGCCAACGTCGCATTGGCCGGCGTTGATCGCCTCCAGCACCGCGATGTCGTCGGAGAACACGTCGGTGGACAGGTTGTTGACCCAGCCCTTGACGATCGCTTCGGTTTTTTCCGCACCATGGGTTTCGATCAGCGTGGCCGTCAGCGACTGGTTGTAGACCTTCTTCGCCGTGCGCAGGCACAGGCGACCTTCCCATTGCTTGTCGGCCAAGGCTTCGTAAGTGGTCAAGTCACCCGGTTTAACCCGGTCGGTGGAGTAGGCGAGGGTCCGCGCGCGCAGGCTCAAGCCCGTCCAGGCGTGGGCGGAGGAGCGGTATTGCAGGGGAATATTGGCGTCGATCACCTTGGAGGTGAAGGGTTGCAGAATGCCCATCTGCTCGGCTTGCCAGAGGTTGCCGGCATCCACGGTGAGCAGCAGGTCGGCGGTGGCGTTTTCACCCTCAGCCTTGATCCGCTGCATCAGCGGCGCTTCCTTGTCGGTGATGAACTTGACCTGGACCCCGGTTTTTTGGGTGTAGGCATCAAACACCGGCTTGATCAGCTCGTCGATACGCGAGGAGTAGACCACCACTTCATCGGCCGCCTGGGCGGTTCCGCCGATAAGGGTGAGTGCCAGGGCAGTCAGTAGACGCTTCGGTGCCAACATGTGAGCGGTCTCTCGATATCAAAGTGAAGGCAAATGATAAGGACTCACATTTACCATCTCAAACCGAACGTGTCCTCGAGGCGTTACCAGATGTTGCACCAAACTCAATTGGCACCGACCCGAGAGGCTCAGGACTTGGCCAATTCCGGCAGATCGCCGCTCAACCCCAGCGCCTGACGCACAAACAGCGCCTTGGCTTCGGGCATCTGCTCGACAATTTTCAACCCGGTGTTGCGCAGCCAGCGCAACGGCAGCGGATCGGCCTGGAACAAGCGCTCAAAGCCCTCCATCGCCGCCATCAGCGCCAGGTTGTGCGGCATGCGTCGGCGTTCGAAACGGCTGAGCACCTTCACGTCCGCCAAGCGTTCTCCGCGACTGTGAGCACGCAGCAGTTCCTCGGCCAGCACCGCCGCATCAAGAAAGCCCAGGTTGACGCCCTGCCCGGCCAGCGGGTGGATGGTGTGCGCGGCGTCGCCGATCAGCGCCAGGCCCTCGGCCACGTAGCGCTTGGCATGACGTTGGCGCAACGGCACACAGAGCCGTGGGTCGGCGCTCAGCACCGTGCCCAGACGCCCCTCGAAAGCCCGCTCCAACTCGCGGCAGAACGCTCCGTCGTCCAACGCCATGAGGCGCTCGGCCTCGCTTGGCGTGGTCGACCAGACAATCGAGCACCAGTCCTGCTGGCCATCGCGCTCCAGCGGCAGGAACGCCAAGGGGCCGTTGTCGGTGAAGCGCTGCCAGGCGGTCAGTTGGTGTGGCTGGCTGCTGCGCACGCTGGTGACGATGGCGTGGTGCAGGTAATCCCACTCGCGGGTGGCGCAGCCGGTCAGGCGACGCACCGCCGAGTGGGCGCCGTCCGCCGCGATCACCAACGGTGCCCGCAGCACCCGGCCATCGGCCAGGGTCAGCAGCCAGTCGTCGCCGGAGCGGCGCATCTGCTCCAGGCGCGCATTGGCCAAGAGGCCCAGGTCGCACTCGTGCAACCGTTCGAGCAAGGCGTCCTGGACCACCCGGTTCTCGACGATATGCCCCAGCACCTCGGCATGCACGCTGGCCGCCGAAAAATGGATCTGCCCGGTGCCACTGCCATCCCAGACCTGCATCTGCGCGTAGGGGCTGGTACGGCGTCGGGCAATGCCTTCCCACACGCCCAGGCGCTGCAGAATCCGCTGGCTGGCCGCCGACAGGGCACTCACCCGAGGCTCAAACGGCGCGTCGACATCAAAAGGTTTGACCGTCAGCGGGCTGCCATCGAGCAGCAGGACCTCCAACCCACTGTCCTGCAAGGCCAGCGCCAGGGCGCTACCGACCATTCCGGCACCGACAATCAGCAGATCTGCGCGCATTTCCATGCTTTAAGCCTGTCTCGCTTGCGGCTTGAGCCGCACGTAAAGGGTTTTATCGACCCGCGCCACCAAGGTGCCGGCGCCGTCGTGGATATCCACCTGCAACAACGGCAGGTACTTCTCGCCACTCGCGGTGTGCTGACGGATCTGGTCGAGCAGGGCCTGGTCAATGTTGAACCGGGCGAACACCGGGCCTTTGCCCGGGGCAATGAAATCGATGGTGGCGGCCTTGTCCCAGACGATGTACTCGCGGCCAAGGTTTTCCATCAGCATCAACATGAAAAACGGGTCGACCATGGCATACAGACTGCCGCCGAACTGGGTGCCGACATAGTTGCGGTTGTACCAGCCCAGGCCCATGGACACCCGGACCTCGCGAAAATCCGCGCTGATGTGGCGGACCCGTACCCCGGCACCGAGGTACGGCGGATAGATGCACATGACCCAGCGCAGCAGGCGCGCCTTGCCCAACTGCCGGTTCAACCACTTAAGCATCCGGACGCGTACCCAGGCCCATGGCCTGACGGGCAAACCAGCGTTTAGCCGGGGGCAACAGATCCAGGCCCAACAGGCCGATATTGCGCCCCAGGGACACCAGCGGCTGCTGGCTACCAAACAAGCGGGTGACCTGGTCGGAGAAGCCGACGGTTAGGGTCTGATCCTGGCGCTGGCGTTCGCGATAAGCCTGCAAGGTGGCGAAATCCCCTGGCGAACCCTGGCTGGCCAGTAACGCATCGGCCAGGGCCTGGGCATCGCGCAACGACAGGTTGAAGCCCTGGCCAGCAATCGGATGCAGGCTGTGGGCGGCGTTGCCGAGGACCGCCAGGTGCGGGCGCACCTGTTCTTCAGCCTCCACCAGCGACAGCGGATAAAGATGCCGCGCCCCCACTTGCTTGAGGGTGCCCAGGCGATAACCGAAGACGCCCTGCAGCTCGCTGAGGAAGCTGCGCTCATCCAGGTTGGCCAGGCGCTGTGCATCCATGCCCAGGCGGGTCCAGACCAGGGCGCAGCGATTGTCCGGCAGTGGCAGCAAGGCCATCGGCCCGTCATCGGTAAAGCGCTCGAAAGCCATGCCGTTGTGAGCTTCGCTGGGGGTGATGTTGGCGATCAGCGCACTCTGGTTGTAAGGGCGGTTCTTGACCCCAATTCCCAACTGCTCGCGCAGCCCGGAGCGGCCGCCATCGGCCAACACCGCCAGCTCGCACTCCAGAGTGGTTTCGTCATTCAGGGTCAGGCGGTAGCCGTCCGGCAACGGCTCCATGCGCGTGACTTCAGCCGGGCAGCGCCAACTGATCACGTCCTTGTCCAGGCCTTGCCACAGGCACTGGCCAAGCCAGGCGTTCTCCACCACATAACCGAGGGCCGGAACCCCTTCTTCCATGGCCGACAGGCGCGCGGTGGAAAACCGCCCACGGTCCGAGACATGGATCTGCTTGATCGGCTCGGCGCGACGGGAAATCTCCTGCCACACACCCAGCCGCTGATAAATCTGTCGTGCACCAAATGATAGCGCCGAGGAGCGGGCGTCATAGCTGGGCTGGTAACTGTCGCCGGGGGCGAAGGGTTCGATCAGCACGATCTTCCAGCCCCGGGCCTTGGCCCCGGCTTGCAATGCCAACGCCAGGCTGGCGCCGACCAGGCCGCCACCGATGATCGCCAGATTGACCCGGGTCATGCGACCTGAGCCCGTGCGGCAGCCATCAGTGCTTCGATCTCGGCGACCGTCTTCGGCACGCCACCGGTGAGAATCTCACAACCTTGCTTGGTCACTACCACGTCATCCTCGATGCGCACGCCAATGCCGCGCCACTTCTTCGCCACGTTCTGATTGTCCGGGGCAATGTAGATCCCCGGCTCCACCGTCAGCGCCATGCCGACCTCCAGTACCCGCCATTCACCGCCGACCTTGTACTCGCCGACGTCGTGCACATCCATGCCCAGCCAGTGCCCGGCGCGGTGCATGTAAAAGACCTTGTAGGCTTCGCTGGCGATCAACTCGTCCACATCGCCTTCGAGCAAACCCAACTGCACCAGACCCCGGGTGATCACGCGCACCGTGGCCTCATGGGCCTGGTTCCAGTGCTTGTTCGGTGCGATCTCGGCAAACGCCGCTTCCTGGGAAGCCAGCACCAATTCGTAGATCGCCCTCTGCTCCGGTGAAAACCGGCCGTTGACCGGCCAGGTACGGGTGATGTCGCTGGCGTAGCAGTCGATCTCACAACCGGCATCAATCAACACCAGGTCACCGTCCTTGAGCAACGCGTCATTCTGCTGGTAATGCAGGATGCAGCTGTTGCGCCCGGAGGCGACGATCGAACCGTAGGCCGGCATCTTCGCCCCGCCCTTGCGGAACTCGTAGTCCAGCTCGGCTTCCAGGCTGAACTCATGCAGGCCGGCACGGCTGGCCTGCATGGCCCGGATATGGCCCTGGGCGGAAATCCGCGCGGCTTCACGCATGACCTTCACTTCTGCCGCCGATTTATACAGGCGCATGTCGTGCAGCAGATGATCCAGGGCAACAAATTCGTTCGGCGGCTGGGCGCCGAGGTGCGCTTTAGAGCGGATGACGTTGATCCAGTCCATCAGGTGCCGGTCGAATTCCGGGTTGCTGCCCATGGCCGAATAGACCCGGTCACGCCCTTCGATCAGGCCCGGTAGGATGTCGTCGATGTCGGTGATGGGGAAGGCATCGTCCGCGCCGTAATCGCGCATCGCCCCCTCCTGGCCAGCCCGCAGGCCGTCCCAGAGCTCACGCTCGGCGTTGCGCTCGCGGCAGAACAGCACGTACTCGCCATGCTCGCGGCCCGGCATCAGGACGATGACCGCCTGGGGCTCGGGGAAACCGCTGAGGTATTGGAAGTCGCTGTCCTGGCGGTACACGTGCTCGACATCGCGATTGCGGATCGCCACGGCGGCGGCCGGCAGAATCGCGATGCTGTTGGGTTCCATCTGCGCCATGAGCGCCTTGCGGCGGCGGGAGTATTCCGATTTCGGGATATGGATCATGGGCAGACGGACTTCCCTATCAAGCAGTTAGTGCAAAGACGGCTTGGCAGCCGGTTCAACTTTCTTGTTGGTCTCGGTGAACAACAGCAAAGGGGCGACCCGCAGGTACTCCATCACTTCCATATAGTCGCTTTCGCCGTCATCGGATTCTTCCAGGGCATCTTGCACCTGAGCGATCGCGGCAAGGTCTTGCAACACTTCGGTGGCTTCGGTGCTCAGGGCGCTGCTATCGCGGGAGTTCAGACCGAAACCACTGAGGAAACCCTGACACCACTGACCCAGTGCCGCGGCACGTTCGGTCAGGGGCGCATCGTCGCTGGGCAACAGCAGGACCACGGTCATGTCGTCGCTGGTCAGCTCGCCCTTGACCATTTCCTGCAGGCCGATCAAGGCGTTGCGCACGTTGTCTTGGGGTTCGCCTTCAAGCAGTTCGGCGGCGTCGATCAACCAGCCGTCGACATCAAAGCCGGCGCCGGCGCAACTGCGACCGAGCAACAGGCCATGCAATTCGGCAGGCGAGACAGGGTGACCGCTGCTGGTGAGCAGGGTGGCGAAGGCGTTGTACGGAGAATTCTGAATGGGCATGGGCAGCTAGGCGCCAAGCGGCGCAATGTCTAGAATGGAGGCCTTGTATCGTAGCATCGGCGGACGCGCCAAGACCATCAAGGCCGTCAACTCGTTTGCCCAGCCTGTTGCCACTCATCAGACAAATCCAGTGGGATCCAATGGAAGACACCGACCTGCAAGCGCTGATGGCCAGACTCGAATTGCTAATTACCAGGGTCGAGCAACTAAAGAGTCAAAACGCACTCTTATTAGCTCAGGAAAAGACCTGGCGCGAGGAACGCGCGCACCTCATTGAAAAAAATGAAATCGCTCGGCGTAAGGTCGAATCGATGATTTCGCGCCTCAAGGCCCTGGAGCAAGACTCATGAGTTCAAGCAATAGCGTAACCGTGCAGATCCTCGACAAAGAGTATTCGATCATCTGCCCCCAGGAAGAGCGCAGCAACCTGGTGAGTGCCGCCCGTTACCTGGATGGCAAGATGCGCGAGATTCGCAGCAGTGGCAAAGTCATAGGCGCCGATCGCATCGCCGTCATGGCCGCCCTCAACATTACCCACGATTTGCTGCACAAACAGGAGCGCCCCGACGTACAGGCCAGCGGTTCGACCCGCGAGCAAGTCCGCGACCTGCTGGAGCGCGTCGACCTGGTCCTGGCGACCGATCCGGTACAACCCAAAGCTGATTCCTGAAGGCGGTTGCGTTATACTCGCGCCACTCCCTGGGGTGCTTGCCAGTTGACGATGTCCCTGAGCCGATTCGCACTACCCTGGAGGTTGCACGTTGGGCTGGTGTGCATGTCCGCTAGACGGAAAGCCTTAAAGCCTACTGCATCTTCCACCTTGAACTTTCGGGTTCAAGGGCTAAGTCGACAGCGGTTCTTCCGGGGAGCCTGAATTGCAAACCAATGCCAGCCATCGTGCTGGCATTGTTGTTTCTGGCGGCGGGCGTTTAGCGGTAGGCTGGGCCATCCGCTCCCAGCTCCCATGGCCTGAATCATGTCTGACGCCCCCCTCTCCCGCCCGCAACTTCGTCGCCTGCTGCGCCGCGCGCGGCGGGCCCTCAGCCCTAGCGAGCAGCGCCAGGCCGCACGTGGGCTGTATCGACAACTGGCGCAAAACCCGCTGTTTCGCCGGGCGCGGCATATCTCCCTGTACCTGCCCACCGACGGTGAAATCGACCCGCGCCTGCTGCTGCGCGCCGCCCAGCGCCGGGGCAAGGCCACCTATCTGCCGGTACTCAGCGCCTGGCCACGGACCAAGATGGTGTTCCAGCGGGTGCGCCCGGGGGAAAAACTGCGGCCCAATCGCTTTCGGATTCTTGAACCACGGGTCAATGTCGCGCGCCAGCGCAAGGTCTGGGCCCTGGACCTGGTGCTATTGCCGCTGGTCGGTTTCGACGACCTGGGTGGTCGCCTGGGGATGGGCGGCGGCTTCTATGACCGCAGCCTGGCATACCTGGCCCGGCGCCAGAATTGGCGCAAGCCGACGCTATTGGGCCTGGCCCATGAGTGTCAAAAGGTCGAGCGACTGAATCAGGCGAGCTGGGATGTGCCGTTGCGGGCTACGGTGACAGATGGGCGGTGGTATTTTGCGGAGCAGGCGCCACGTGAAGGCAGCAGCGCCTGAGGCGGGATCAACGCTTGAAGGGTTGCTGCTGTTGCGCGAGCTCGATCGGAGCATCGGTTTTACTGGCCCACAGGCTCTGCGCATAGCCAGTGGTCACCACGCCCAAACCGAACAAAATGACCAAAATCCATAGTAAATCCGGTTTGCGTTTCATCGATTGCCCCCCTAAGGCCTATCACACACGATGACAGCAACGGCTTGCGTAATAGTCCGTGCAGCAGCGTCAAGCTTAAAATCACGGCATTCTGCGATAACGTGAACCGACACGCAAATGCTGACGTCAACCGACTGTCGGTTTGTCATAAAATGGCCAGACAACTTGCCCACAGCCCTCGAGGAGCGCAAAAAATGGCCTATTGGCTGATGAAGTCCGAGCCCGAAGAACTCTCGATCAAGGGCCTGGAACAGCTCGGCGAAGCCCGTTGGGACGGGGTGCGCAACTACCAGGCACGCAACTTCCTGCGGGCCATGGCGGTGGGTGACTCATTCTTCTTCTATCACTCCAGCTGCCCGGAGCCAGGGATTGCCGGCATCGGGCGGATTATCGAGGCCGCCTACCCGGACCCGACGGCCCTGGACCCACAAAGCCCCTACTTCGACGCCAAGGCCACGCCTGAAAAAAATGCCTGGAGCGCAATCACCGTTGCCCCTGTCGAGACTTTCGCCAAGGTGTTGCGCCTGGACTACTTGAAACAACAAGCCGCCCTGGACGAAATGCCGCTGGTACAAAAAGGCAGCCGCCTCTCGGTGATGCCAGTGAGCGCCGAGCAATGGGCCGCGGTCCTGGCCCTGCGCTGATCCACCGCAAGCCGCGCCACGCAACGGTCGCGGCCGGTGCCTGGGGGTTCTACAGCGAGAACCCGGCAGTCACCTCTCACAATCATGCATCGTCTGCCCAATAGGTTTAGGCTTACGGCTTTCATTTGACGGGCATCAAGTCGCCTAACGGCGTGTACCGTCAGACTTGGACGCTATAAGCCGCAGGATGCAGATATGTCGACGAACCACCGTTCTTCCCGCCTTTTCGCCATTTCTTTGTTGGTCCTGCTACTTGCCGCTGGCGGCTTTGGTTACTGGAAGTCCCTCAGTGACCGCCTGCCCGAAGGCCTGAGCATGGGCAACGGCCGGCTCGAAGCCACGGAAGTGCAGATCGCCAGCAAGATTCCCGGGCGCCTGGCCGAAGTGCGGGTCAACGAAGGCGACAAGGTCCTGCAAGGCCAACTCCTCGCACGCATGGACACCCGCACCCTGGAGGCCCAGCGCACCCAGGCGGAAGCGGAAGTGATACGGGCGCGGGAAAACTTCGCCGCCGCCGAAGCCAACGTGCAACTGCGCCAGAGCGAGTTGCTGCTGTCCAACCAGGAATTCAGGCGCTCCCAAGAGCTGTTCAAGCGCGGCTTTGCCAGCCAGCAGATCATCGACCAGCAACAGGCCCGCCTGAACACCGGGAACGCTGCCGTGCTGGCCGCCAGGGCCCAGGTTGCTGCGGTCCAGGCCGCCATCGGCGCCGCCCAGGCCCAGGTTGCCCAACTCACCAGCGAGATCGACGACAGCAGCCTGCGCGCGCCCATCGACGGCATCATCCAACTGCGCCTGGCCGAACCGGGCGAAGTCCTCGGGGCCGGCGGCCGGGTACTGCTGCTGATCGATCCCAATGATCAGTACATGAACCTCTACCTGCCCGCCTCGGTCACCGGCCGCCTGACCGTTGGCTCGGACGCGCGGATCCTGCTCGACGCCCTTCCCGATCAGCCGTTGCCGGCGAAAATCACCTTTGTCGCGGCCAAATCCCAGTTCACCCCGAAAGAGGTCGAAACCCGCGACGAGCGGCAGAAGCTGGTGTTCCGGGTCAAGCTGCGGCTGACCGAACCGAGTGCCGTGCCCCAGGCCAAGCCGGGCATGCCCGGCGCCGGCTATGTGCGCACCGCGACCGTGGACTGGCCGGCTAACCTGCAATGACCGCCCTGGCGCTGCAAGCCACGGGGATCAACCATCGCTATGGGCAACAGCAGGCCCTGATCGACATCGCCTTCAGCCTACCGGCGGGCACCCGCTGCGGGCTGATCGGACCGGACGGCGCCGGCAAGTCGAGCCTGCTGGGCCTGATCGCAGGGGTCAAAAAACTGCAACAGGGCCAGCTCGAAGTACTGGGCGGCCCCATCGAGCAACGCCGGCACCGCAACAGCCTGTACCCACGGATCGCCTTCATGCCCCAGGGCCTGGGCGGCAACCTGTACCCCGAACTGTCGATCAGCGAAAACATCCGCTTCTTCGCCACCCTGTTCGGCCTGTCGAAAGCCGAATGCGAGCAGCGCATGCATGGCCTGCTACTGGCCACCGACCTGCTGCGCTTCGCCGAGCGGCCGGCGGGCAAGTTGTCCGGCGGCATGAAACAGAAGCTCGGGCTGTGCTGCGCCTTGATCCACGAGCCGGACCTGCTGATCCTCGATGAGCCGACCACCGGCGTCGACCCCTTGTCCCGCCGGCGCTTCTGGGAGTTGGTGGAAGACGTGCGCAGCCAGCGGCCGCAACTGACCCTGCTGGTCGCCACGGCGTATATGGAAGAAGCCGAACAGTTCGAACACTGCCTGATGCTCGATCGCGGCAAGCTGATCGCCCAGGGCCTGAGCCGCGAGCTGGCGGCGGCAACTCCCAGCGGCAAGCTCGACGAAGCCTTTACCCATTTTCAGGGCGACAGTGGTCATAACAATGAGCCGCTGGTGATCCCGCCGCGCGCCGGCGACAACCACGACATTGCCATCGAAGCCCACGAGCTGACCCTGCGTTTCGGCGACTTCACAGCGGTGAATAAAGTCAGCTTCGCCATCGGCCGCGGCGAGATTTTTGGCTTCCTCGGCTCCAACGGCTGTGGCAAGACCACCACCATGAAAGTCCTGACCGGGCTGATGCCGGCCACCGAAGGCAGCGCCAAACTGCTGGGCAACCCGGTCAACGCCAAAGACCTGGCAACCCGCAAGCGCGTGGGCTTCATGTCCCAGAGCTTCTCGCTGTACGGCGAACTCAGCGTGCGCCAGAACCTGGTGCTGCACGCCCGGCTGTTCGACCTGCCGGCCAGCGAAAGCGCGCCGCGTATTGAAGAGCTGATCCAGCGTTTCGACCTCGGCGCCATCGCCGAGCAGCAGTCCGGCGCCCTGCCCCTGGGTCTGCGCCAACGCCTGTCGCTGGCGGTAGCGGTGCTGCATCGCCCGGAAGTGCTGATCCTCGACGAACCGACCTCGGGCGTCGACCCGGCAGCGCGCGATGATTTCTGGCGCCTGCTGATCGAGTTGTCGCGTGAACAGGGGGTGACGATTTTCCTGTCCACCCACTTCATGAACGAAGCCCAGCGCTGCGACCGCATCTCCCTGATGCACGCCGGCAAGGTGCTGGCCTGCGACACCCCTGCCGCACTGCAACAGCAGTTCGCCGGCGACACCCTGGAAGCGGCCTTCGTGACCTGCCTGGAGCAGGCCCAAGGCGCCGCCGACGCCGCACCGGCACCAGCCCCTGCAGCAGAAGCCACCCAGGCCCCGAGCAGCGTACCGCCGAGCAAACCCGGTTTCAGCCTCGCCCGCCTGTTGGCCGTGGCCACCCGCGAGGGCAAGGAGCTGCTGCGCGACAAGGTACGCCTGGGCTTTGCCCTGCTGGGGGCGATTTTCATGATGGTGATCTTCGGCTACGGCATTTCCCTGGATGTGGAGAAGCTCGCTTTTGCCGTCTACGACCAGGACCAGACGCCGCAAAGCCGCGCCTACCTGGAGGCGTTTCGCAGCTCGCGGTACTTTCAGGAACAGCCACCGATCCGCGATTCGGCCGAGCTGCACCGACGCCTGCAGCGCTCGGAAATCAAGCTGGCACTGGAAATCCCCCCCGGCTTCGGCCGCGACCTGTACGCCGGGCGCCAACCGGCGGTAGCGGCCTGGCTGGATGGCGGCATGCCGTTTCGCGCCGAAACCAGTCGCAACTATGTCGAGGCCGTGCACCAGGCCAACCTGGTACAACTGGCCGAGCAAAGCAGCCCGGCCTATAACCCGCGCCCGGCGGCGCGGCTGGAAACGCGCTTTCGCTACAACCAGGACGTGGTCAGCGTGAATGCCATCGGCCCCGGGGTGATGGCGCTGATCCTCGCGTTTATCCCGGCGATGCTAACGGCACTGGGGATTGTCCGCGAGAAGGAATTGGGCTCGATCACCAACTTCTACGCCACGCCCTTGACGCGCCTGGAGTTTCTCCTGGGCAAACAGGCGCCGTACCTGGCGGTCAGCCTGATCAACCTCGGCCTGCTGGTGGCGATGAATCGCTGGCTGTTTGGCGTGCCCTTCAAGGGCAGCGGCCTGACCCTGGCCTTCGGCGGCCTGCTTTATGTGCTGGCCACCACCAGCATGGGCCTGCTGATCTCGGCGTTCACCCGGACCCAGATCGCGGCGATTCTCGGCACCATGATCATCACCAGCCTGCCGACGATCCAGTTCTCCGGGTTGATCGTGCCGCGCTCGTCCCTTGAAGGCGCGGCTGCCTTTATGGGGCAGATGTTCCCGGCCGGCTACTTCCTCGACATCGCCGTCGGCACCTTCACCAAAGCCCTGGACCTGCGCCAGCTCTGGCCGCAGTGCCTGGCGCTGTTCGGGTTCTTCCTCGGCTTCACCGGGCTCAGCCTGGCGATGCTGAAAAAGCAGGAGGTCTGATGCACCAGCTCACCCACATCCTGCGCCTGGGCCTCAAGGAGCTCACCAGCCTGCGCCACGACAGCGTGCTGCTGTTGTTCCTGCTGTACGCCTTCACGGTGGCGATCTACATGCCGGCGGCCGGCTCGGTCATCGGCGTGCACAACGCCAGCGTGGCCCTGGTGGACGAGGATCACAGCCACCTCTCCCGACAATTGGCCGAAGCCCTGCAGCCGCCCGAATTTCAGAGTGCGGTGGCGCTGCCCTACGATCAGTTGGACCAGGTCATGGACAGCGGCCAGTACACCTTCGTGATCAACGTGCCGGCCAATTTCCAAAGCGATTTGCTGGCTGGGCGCGAGCCCGCGGTGCAGGTCAACGTCGACGCCACCGCCATGAGCCAGGCGTTCATGGGCGCCGGCTACATCGGCCGGATTTTCCAGCGCGAACTGCTGACCTACAGCGGCCAGAACGACGCGTCCAGCAAGGCTCCCGCCCTGCTGACCACCCGCGCACTGTTCAACACCAACCTGGAAGGGGGCTGGTTCCTGGCGGTGATCCAAATCGTCAATAACATCACCATCCTCGCCATCGTCCTCACTGGCACCGCCCTGCTGCGCGAACGCGAGCACGGCACCCTGGACCACTTGCTGGTGCTGCCGCTGACGGCACTGGAAATCATGCTGGCCAAAATCTGGAGCAATATGCTGGTGGTGGTGCTCTGCACCTGGATCTCGTTGGAGGTGATCGTCAAGGGTGCCCTGGGGGTGCCGCTGGCGGGCTCGATGACCTTGTTTTTGCTGGTGACCGCGCTGTACCTGTTCGCCAGCACCGCCCTGGGGATTTTCCTGGCGACCCTGGCTCGTTCGACACCGCAGTTCGGCCTGCTGGCGATTCCAGTGATCATCCCAATGTTGCTGCTCTCGGGTGGCAGCACGCCGTTGGACAGCATGCCGCAGTGGCTGCAATGGGTGATGCAGGGCTCGCCGTCGACGCATTTCGTCAGCCTGAGCGCCGCGATCCTGTTTCGCGATGCTGGGGTCAGCGTAGTCTGGCCGGACCTGTTGGCTCTGGCGGCGATCGGCCTGCTGTTCTTCGGGATTGCCCTGGCGCGCTTTCGCAAAAGCCTGGCCTCATAGCCACCGGGGTTTTAGCCGACGCCTGAAACGATACAGCGCCGGCCCGTCGGCGCCTGGCGGGGTACTCCCAGGAATCGACGTGCAGGCGCTGGAGGCAAGCGCGGCACCTCATCCGAGATGCCGTGCCGCTGCTTACTGGATGATCAGGTTGTTGAACAGCAGGTCTTCCACCACCGGTTTGCCGGTTTCGTCGTTCATCACCTGCTGGGTCTGCTTCAGGGCTTCCTGGCGCAGTTTTTCCTTGGCTTCGACGTTGTTCATGGTCTCGGTGGTCTGCTGGGCAAACAGCGCCACCAACTGGTTGCGGATCAACGCCTCGTTGGCCTTGACCGCCTTGGCCGCTTCCTCACCGGTGACCCGCAGGGCGACGTCGGCCTTGTAGACCTTGAGCTTCTGGCTGCCATCGAGGCCGTAGTTACCCACGAACGGCGGGCTCAGGCTGATGTAGCTGACTTTCGGTGCTTCACCTTCTTTGGCTTCTTTGGCTTCTTCGGCCATGGCTGCCATGGGCAGAGACAGGGCCAGCATCAACATGATCCACGCTTTCACAGTTCGCTCCTTATCCGGTTTGCGGCCTAGCATAAAGCTGCCAACGCCTGAGCCCAAGCACAAAGCTTATGGGCGGCTATCAGGACGGGCCATGCTCGTTGACCGGGTTATTCACACACCTACACTTATCGGCCATCACTCCCAAAGGAATAGCCCTGATGAAAGCCGTGCTGTGCAAAGCCTTCGGCCCTGCCGAAACGCTGGTGCTGGAAGACGTCGCGAGTCCTGTGCCGAAAAAGAACGAAGTCCTGCTTGATGTGCACGCGGCCGGGGTCAACTTCCCGGACACCCTGATCATCAAGGGCAAATACCAGTTCAAGCCGCCCTTCCCGTTTTCGCCGGGCGGTGAGGCGGCCGGGGTGGTCAGCGCGGTCGGGGAGAAAGTCAGCCACCTCAAGGTCGGCAATCGGGTCATGGCCCTGACCGGCTGGGGCAGCTTTGCCGAGCAGGTCGCGGTGCCGGGCTACAACGTGTTGCCGATCCCGCCGAGCATGGACTTCAACACCGCTGCCGCCTTCAGCATGACCTACGGCACGTCGATGCACGCCCTCAAGCAGCGCGGCCACCTGCAACCAGGCGAAACCCTGCTGGTGCTCGGCGCCTCGGGCGGCGTGGGACTGGCAGCCGTGGAAATCGGCAAGGCCATGGGCGCCCGGGTGATTGCCGCCGCCAGCAGCGCGGAGAAACTCGCGGTGGCCAAGGCCGCCGGAGCCGATGAGCTGATCAACTACAGCGAAGGCAATCTCAAGGACGAGATCAAGCGCCTGACTGACGGCAACGGCGCCGACGTGATCTACGACCCGGTGGGCGGCGACCTGTTCGACCAGGCCATACGCTCCATTGCCTGGAACGGCCGCCTGCTGGTGGTGGGCTTCGCCAGCGGGCGCATCCCCGAGCTGCCGGTAAACCTGGCACTGCTCAAGGGCGCGGCGGTGGTCGGGGTGTTCTGGGGTTCGTTCGCCCAGCGCCAGCCCCAGGACAACGCGGCGAACTTCCAGCAATTGTTCGCTTGGTTCGCCGAGGGCAAGCTCAAGCCACTGGTGTCACAGGTCTATCCACTGACCCAGGCCGCGCGGGCGATCGACGATCTGGGTCAGCGCAAGGCGGTGGGCAAGGTGGTGGTGCAGGTGCGCTGAGGCTCGGCCCGCCGGGCTTAATACGCTGCGGATTTGCAGCGTTTGAGCCGTGCTTCCAGGTTGCGATCCGGCATCGCGTGGCTGCGCAGGGCGAGCACGGTCTGTTCGACATAATCGCGCGTGGTGCCGTAGCGCCCGCTGGCACTTTCAAACACCTGGCTCAGCACATGGTCCGGCAGGTTGCCGGCATAGCTGGGCAGGTGCCGCTCCAGCACAAAACCCAAGGCCTGGACCTGGCTGCCATCTTCGAGGCGGCAATTGAGCCAGTGCGGGCGATAGGACGGATAAGGCATCTCACGCTGCCACAACGCAAACAGCGAAGCATCCAGTTGCTCCTGTGGCAGGCGATAGGCAAAGCCACTGCAAGAACCGCCGCGATCCAGGCCAAACACCAGCCCGGGCAGTTCCGGCGTGCCGCGATGCTCGTGGGACCACAGGTACAAACCGCGATGGTAGCCATGCACCCGGCCGCGCATGCGCTCGACGGCAGAGCATTCCGGGCGCCAGATCAGCGAGCCGTAGGCAAACAACCACACCGGTCCGCCCTTGTGGCGAGCCATGGTCGATTGCATCGAGCTGAGCAATTGTTCGTGAGTCAGCTGCGGCCCCAGATCGAGCCGCGGAGGATAAGCAGGATTCAAACAAGCAGATTCAATGGCGGTCATAACGGATGATGTTCGGCCCCGCAAGTATTACAAGATGCAATCAAGATGAACGCCATGAAACATATCGCAATAAGAATAAAACGAAAAGTGCTTAAAGACGTATGACTCAATTACCTGGCAACAATGGCCAAACTGGGCGCCGCAGGCCACTTGCATATAGCTTAATACTACTTAGGAAATGTCTTAAATATCAGAATGAAATATGCATAAGCCTCATGTTTGACTAGGATGTGCCTTCATTTCTCTGAAGCACCGCCACTCTTGGCCGTCCCCAGGAATATACCGCACGCCTAAAGAGGCCCCCATGAAAAAACTTCGACTCTGCGCCCTGCTATTGCTGGCCCAATCCGGCGCCGCACTGGCCGACGGCGACCCACAGGCAAAAGATCAAGGTTTCTGGTACCTGCAAACCAGCGTCTTCACCAAGCACTTTTCCCCCGACCCCGATCACAATAACAACCAGGACTTGTTGGGCCTGGAACGTAATGAAGCGTCGGGCTGGGTATATGGCGCGGCAACTTTTCGCAACTCGTTCAGCCAGCGCTCCTATTACGCCTACGCCGGTAAACGTTATCAAAGTGCCAACTATCCGCTGTACGTGAAACTGACGGGGGGGTTACTGGAAGGCTACAGCGGGAAATACCAGAACAAGATCCCCCTCAATCGCTTTGGCGTAGCGCCGGTGATCATTCCGTCACTGGGCACTTACTACGGCCCGGTGGCGGCGGAGTTGGTGCTGTTGGGCGCCAACGCCGCGATGATCACCACCGGTGTCCGTTTCTAGTCCTGACGCCCTACCGAGCCTGGCCGAGGCTCAGGGCCGAGGCGCATAAGCGAAGACATCGGCGCGCATCTGGTGCGCATCCATCCCCGCATTGACCAGAGCGTCGAGCGTCGCATAAATCATCGCCGGCGAACCGCTGGCGTAGACATACACCGCAGACAAGTCGGTAATGTCTTCACAGACCGCTTCGTGCAACATGCCGCAGCGCCCTTCCCAACCGCACAGGTCGCTGACGACCTGGTGCAGGTAGAGATTGGGCAGTTGCTGCCACTGCGCCCATTCGTCGATGCGGTAGAAATCTTCAGGCCGGCGTACGCCCCAATACAGGTGTACCGGGTGCTTGAAGCCGCTGGCCCGGCAATGCTCGATCAGGCTGTGCATCTGCGCCATGCCGGTACCGGCAGCGATCAGCACCAGCGGGCCATCGGGCAGTTCTGCCAGGTGAGTATCGCCAAACGGCAGCTCGACCCGCACGACGCGGTTGCGCTGCAGTTGTTCGATCAGGCTCTGGGCGCTGCTTTCGCGCACCAGCACATGCAGTTCGATATCACGCCCGGAATGGGGAGCCGAAGCCAGGGAAAAAGCCGATTTTTCGCCGTTTTCCCGCTCCAGCATCAGGTACTGGCCGGCGTGGTAACGCGGCGGCTTGCCGGCCGGCGCACGCAGGCTCACACGCCAGACATCGCCGCCAACTTCCACGCACTCACTGACCTGACACGACAGACTGCGCACCGGCAGTTCTCCCAGGGCAAGCACGCCATCCCACAACACAATGCAGTCTTCCAGCGGCTCTGCAATGCAAGTGTAGAACTCGCCATGGTCACGCACATCTCCGGCCTGGCGGACGCTGCCTTCGACCAACAAGGCGCCGCACACATGGCAATTGCCATTGCGGCAGCTTTGCGGGCACTCATAGCCCAGGCGTCGCGCCGCATCGAGAATCCGCTCGCCGGGCAGTGTCTCAAGCACGGCTCCGGAGGGCTGCAAGGTTACACGCATCAATCTATTCCTAACTGATTCCAGATGGCATCGATCCGGCGGGTCACCGCCTCATCCTTGACGATCACCCGGCCCCACTCGCGAGTGGTTTCACCGGGCCATTTATGCGTGGCATCGAGGCCCATCTTCGACCCCAGGCCGGAAACCGGCGAGGCAAAATCCAGGTAGTCGATCGGCGTGTTATCGATCATTACCGTGTCGCGCTTGGGGTCCATGCGCGTGGTAATGGCCCAGATCACGTCGTTCCAGTCGCGTGCGTTGATATCGTCGTCTGTGACAATAACGAACTTGGTGTACATGAATTGTCGTAAAAACGACCATACGCCCAGCATCACTCGCTTGGCATGGCCGGGGTACTGCTTCTTCATGGTCACCACCGCCATGCGGTACGAGCAGCCTTCAGGCGGCAGGTAGAAGTCGGTGATTTCCGGGAACTGCTTCTGCAGGATCGGCACGAACACTTCATTGAGCGCCACGCCAAGAATGGCCGGCTCATCCGGCGGCCGGCCGGTGTAGGTGCTGTGGTAGATCGGCTTGATGCGATGGGTGATGCGTTCCACGGTGAACACCGGGAAGCTGTCGACCTCGTTGTAGTAACCGGTGTGATCGCCGTAAGGGCCTTCATCGGCCATTTCGCCCGGGTGAATCACCCCTTCAAGGATGATTTCGGCAGTGGCCGGCACTTGCAGGTCATTACCCCGGCACTTCACCAGCTCGGTACGGTTGCCCCGCAGCAGGCCGGCGAAGGCATACTCGGAAAGGCTGTCCGGCACTGGGGTCACGGCGCCGAGAATGGTCGCAGGGTCTGCGCCCAGGGCCACGGCCACCGGGAATGGCTGACCCGGGTTCTTCTCGCACCACTCGCGGTAATCCAACGCGCCGCCACGATGGCTCAACCAGCGCATGATCACCTTGTTACGGCCGATCACCTGCTGGCGATAGATGCCGAGGTTCTGCCGGTCCTTGTTCGGACCTTTGGTGACCGTCAGGCCCCAAGTGATCAGCGGGCCGACATCGCCCGGCCAGCAGGTCTGTACCGGCAGCATCGCCAGGTCGACGTCGTCGCCTTCGATAACCACCTCTTGGCACACCGCATCCTTCACCACCTTGGGCGCCATGGCGATGATCTTGCGGAAGATCGGCAACTTGGACCAGGCGTCTTTCAGGCCTTTGGGCGGCTCGGGCTCCTTAAGGAAAGCCAGCAACTTGCCGATTTCCCGCAGTTCGCTGACGGCTTCCGCGCCCATGCCCAGGGCAACGCGCTCGGGGGTGCCGAACAGGTTGCCGAGCACCGGAATGTCATACCCCGTGGGGTTTTCGAACAACAGGGCCGGACCTTTGGCACGCAGGGTGCGATCGCAGACCTCGGTCATTTCCAGCACTGGGGACACCGGAACCTGGATGCGCTTGAGTTCACCGCGCTGTTCCAGGCCGCTGATAAAGTCGCGCAAGTCGCGATACTGCATGCGTGAGCCTCGTTTTGGCCGTGGCGTTCGGGGCAGGCAGTTTAGCGCCGAACCCAGCTGTTCAGAACAGCGAACTGCCCGTTGATCAATAATCAGATAGCAAAAAGCCGGGTTTCCCCGGCTTTTGCGGTCCCGCTCGACTTACTTGCGTTTCATCGACAGGAAGAACTCATCGTTGGTCTTGGTCTGTTTCAGCTTGTCGATCAAGAACTCGATGGCGGCAACTTCATCCATAGGATGCAGCAGCTTGCGCAGGATCCACATGCGCTGCAGCTCGTCGTCGGCGGTCAGCAACTCTTCGCGGCGGGTGCCGGAACGGTTGATGTTGATGGCCGGGAACACGCGCTTCTCAGCGATGCGACGGTCCAGAGGCAGCTCCATGTTGCCGGTGCCCTTGAACTCTTCGTAGATCACTTCATCCATCTTCGAGCCGGTTTCAACCAGCGCGGTAGCGATGATGGTCAGCGAGCCGCCTTCTTCGATGTTGCGCGCGGCGCCGAAGAAACGTTTCGGTTTCTCCAGGGCGTGGGCATCGACACCACCGGTAAGCACTTTGCCGGAGCTCGGGATCACGGTGTTGTAGGCACGGGCCAGGCGGGTGATGGAGTCCAGCAGGATCACCACGTCTTTCTTGTGCTCAACCAGGCGCTTGGCCTTCTCGATGACCATTTCGGCAACCTGCACGTGGCGGGTTGGCGGCTCGTCGAAGGTCGATGCAACCACTTCACCGCGCACGGTGCGCTGCATTTCGGTTACTTCTTCCGGACGCTCGTCGATCAGCAGAACGATCAGGTGCACTTCCGGGTTGTTACGAGTGATGTTGGCGGCGATGTTCTGCAACATGATCGTCTTGCCCGCTTTTGGCGGTGCCACGATCAGGCCACGCTGGCCTTTGCCGATCGGGGCGCAGAGGTCGATCACACGACCGGTCAAGTCTTCGGTGGAACCGTTACCGGCTTCCATCTTCATGCGCACGGTCGGGAACAGCGGCGTCAGGTTTTCAAACAGAATCTTGTTCTTGGCGTTCTCGGGACGATCGTAGTTGATCGTGTCGACCTTGAGCAGCGCGAAGTAACGCTCGCCTTCCTTTGGAGGGCGGATCTTGCCAACGATGGTGTCACCGGTGCGCAAGTTGAAACGACGGATCTGGCTTGGCGAGACGTAGATATCGTCTGGGCCGGCCAGGTAGGAGGCGTCGGAAGAACGGAGGAAGCCGAAGCCGTCCTGGAGGATCTCCAGCACGCCATCACCGGAGATTTCCTCGCCGCTTTTCGCGTGCTTTTTC
>Ga0302175_10000061_pt1 | contig 46225 bp, 42 predicted proteins | sample I_Fen_N3_3_FD_198791 | JGI IMG/M metagenome (GOLD analysis project Ga0302175, IMG submission 198791) | Peat permafrost microbial communities from Stordalen Mire near Abisko, Sweden - I_Fen_N3_3 | ecosystem: Environmental > Terrestrial > Soil > Wetlands > Permafrost | place: Sweden: Abisko... | reverse complement strand
CGGCAGGGACGCGGCGTGGGTCGGGTAATCCATGATCTTGACGTCGAGTACGGTGGTCAGGCCACCCAGGCCCTGGGCGCCGATCCCCAGTTGGTTGACCTTCTCGAACAGCTCCAGGCGCATCTCTTCGATACGATTGGACGGGCCGCGCTTCTTCAGCTCGTGGATGTCGATGGATTCCATCAACACTTCCTTGGCCATGACTGCGGCTTTCTCGGCGGTGCCACCGATGCCGATGCCCAGCATGCCTGGCGGGCACCAGCCGGCGCCCATGGTCGGAACGGTCTTGAGCACCCAGTCGACGATCGAGTCGGACGGGTTGAGCATGGCCATTTTCGACTTGTTCTCGGAACCACCGCCCTTGGCCGCCACGTCCACTTCCACGGTGTTACCCGGGACGATGGAGTAGTGGATGACCGCCGGGGTGTTGTCCTTGGTGTTTTTACGCGCGCCAGCCGGGTCGGCCAGGATCGAAGCCCGCAGGACGTTTTCCGGCAGGTTGTAAGCGCGACGCACGCCTTCGTTGATCATGTCGTCCAGGCCCATGGTCGCGCCATCCCAGCGCACATCCATGCCCACACGGACAAATACGGTAACGATGCCGGTGTCCTGGCAGATCGGGCGGTGGCCGGTGGCACACATGCGCGAGTTGATCAGGATCTGCGCCATGGAGTCACGGGCCGCTGGCGATTCTTCGCGCAGATAGGCCTCGTGCATCGCCTGGATGAAGTCCACGGGGTGGTAGTAGGAAATGAATTGCAGGGCGTCGGCAACGCTCTGTATCAGGTCGTCTTGCTTGATCACGGTCATGAGTCGCGCTCCTCTAAAAGACGGGAACATTTAATAAGGTGCTTGCAGCTTGGGTGTATCGGTCGGTTGCAAACACCTTCTTGAGGCACGCCGGACACACATTGGCGCGACGCTAAAAAGGCGCGGCAGTATACCGCGCCTCAGTCCCGGGCACACCCGCCAGCCGCGAAACGAAAGTCGAGCAGCGAACAGGCACTGTTCTTGCGTGAAGGCGTCGGACATAGCATTAAAACGCCACAAATTTGAATAGTTATTTTTTCGCCACGGCACTAAAGTGGCAAGTTGCCTGTAGGGTAGGAAACTCTTTAAGCCCCCTTTCGCACGGTGAGTCAACGATTGACCCATAAAGCTATTCAGCGTCTTTTAATCAAGCGTTTTGCCATTGCTGCGGGCAGTTACGCTTTGATTTTGCTGTTGCTCTGGGTCGCCATCCTTACCGGACATTATTCGACTTCGGTCAGCGCCGCGCTGATCGATACGGTCCTGGTGGTGATCAGCCAGGCCATCCTGTTCGGCCTGTTTATCAGCGGGCGCAACCTGCGGTTCTCCGATCCGAGCCTCACCGAAGTGCAGGTGCTGCTGGGTATCACCTGGCAAACTTGGCTCTTGGCACACCTGGATATCGCCCGTGGCACCTTCCTGGTGTTCTACGTGGTGCCCATGCTGTTCGGGCTCTTTCATCTTTCGAGACGGGCCTTTACCCGCTGTGCGATGTGGATATTCATTAGCTTTGCCTCGCTCAATCTGTGGGAGGCCTATCACTTCCGGCTGGCAGACCCGCAGCTGGCGGTGTTGCAGGTGTGCGTGTTGTTTGTGGTGTTGCTGTGGCTGTGCCTGTACGCCAGCTATGTCCAGGCTTCGCGCCAGCGCATGCGGCAACGGCGCTTCGCCTTGCAGGCGCATCAGGACACCTTGCGTGGCATGATGCGTCAGCTCGAGGACCTGGTGGCCACCGATGAACTGACGGGCCTGTTCAATCGGCGACACTTCCTCAGGCTCGCGTCCCGTGAGCTGCACGTCATGGGCGCCGACCAGGTGCACGGCCTGGCGCTGATCGACCTCGACCACTTCAAACGGATCAATGATATGCACGGCCATGCCGCTGGCGACCAGGTGTTACAAGCGTTTGCCGCAGTGGCCAGTGCCTGCCTGCGCGAAGGCGATGTGCTGGCTCGCTATGGTGGCGAAGAGTTTGTCCTGCTGCTGCCTGAGTCCGACGCCGAGCGGCTGACCTCCTGCTGCGAGCGCCTGCGCATTGCGTTTATGGACGCTCAACTGGTTGGCTTGAATGTGCGTGACCTCAGCCTGTCGGCGGGCATGACCCTGTTGGCACTGGGCGACGACCTGGATGATGCGCTGCAGCGTGCTGATCAGGCGCTGTATCGGGCCAAGCGCGATGGCCGCAACCGATGTGCGGCGGCGTGGGAGCAGGCCGATGCCTGAGTTACGGGTCGGTGAACGGCAGTGGTCGGTGGCTGCGGGCAGTAATCTGCTGGATACCCTGAATCAGGCCGGCATGGCGGTGCCCTACAGTTGTCGTGCCGGCAGTTGCCATGCGTGCCTGGTGCGTTGCGTCCAGGGCCTGCCCAGCGATAGCCGGCCCGACGCCTTGAGCGACGAGCAGCGCCGCCTCGGCTGGCGCCTGTCCTGTCAGTGCCAGGTGAACGAGGATCTGCAGGTCGAAACCTTCGATCCCCTGCGCGATGGGCTGCCGGCCGTGGTGCAGGGGGCTGATTGGTTATCGTCCACGGTGCTGCGCCTGCGGTTGCTGCCCGAACGCAACCTGCGCTACCAGGCCGGCCAGCATCTGGTGCTGTGGACGGCCAGTGGCGTGGCGCGTCCTTATTCACTGGCGAGCCTGCCCGAGGAAGACCGCTTCCTGGAGTTCCACCTCGACTGTCGCCAGCCTGGTGCGTTCAGTGATGTGGCGCGTGAGCTGAAACCGGGCGATCCGCTGCGCCTGGGGGAGTTGCGGGGCGGGGCGCTGCACTACGATCCGGACTGGCAAAGCCGGCCGCTGTGGCTGCTGGCGTCTGGTACCGGTTTGGCGCCGCTGTTCGGGGTGTTGCGTGAGGCGTTGCGCCAGGATCATCAGGGCGCGATCCGGGTCATCCATCTCGCTCATGATGCCGACGAGCATTACCTGGCCAAGCCCCTGGCGGCGCTGGCGGCGAATCATCCCAATCTCAGTGTCGAGTTGCTGACCCCGGCCGAATTGCCCTCGGCCATGGGGCAACTGCGGCTGACCTCCCGGCAAACCCAGGCGCTGCTCTGCGGTCACCCCGACAGTGTCGAGACCTTCGCCCGGCGCCTGTACCTGTCAGGCTTGCCGCGCAATCAACTGCTGGCCGACGTCTTCCTGCCGCGAGCCTGACGGGCCACGGCGTCCTCACGGGGCAGCGCATCGATACCTGATACCCCCAGCGCCCTCAAGCAGCAACGACTACGAAATGAAAAAGCCCCGGCGTTTGCACGACGGGGCTTTTGCGTTCAGCGAGTGCCGCTTAGACCATCGGGTCGCCAACGTGCAGGATCTTCATGCCGTTGGTGCCGCCGGTGGTGTGGTAGCTGTCGCCCTTGGTCAGGATGACCCAGTCGCCTTTTTCCACCACGCCGAGTTTCAGCAGTTCGTCGATTGCCGCCTGGCTGACCTGCTCCGGTGGCAGGGATGCCGGGTCGAACGGCACGGTGTAGACGCCACGGAACATGGCGGCACGGGCCTGGGTCTCGCGGTGCGGGGAGAACGCGTAGATCGGGATCGAGGAGCGGATGCGCGACATGATCAACGGCGTGTAGCCACTTTCGGTCAAGGCGATGATCGCCTTCACGCCCGGGAAGTGGTTAGCGGTGTACATGGCCGCCAGGGCGATGCTCTGGTCGCAGCTTTCGAACACTTTGCCGATACGGTGGCTGGAAGTCTTGCTGGTCGGGTGTTTTTCAGCGCCGACGCAGATGCGCGCCATCGCTTGCACAGCTTCCAGCGGGTACAGACCGGCAGCACTTTCGGCCGAAAGCATCACGGCGTCGGTGTAGTCGAGCACGGCGTTGGCCACGTCGGACACTTCGGCGCGGGTCGGCATCGGGTTCTGGATCATCGACTCCATCATCTGGGTCGCCACGATCACCGCTTTATTGTGGCGGCGGGCGTGGAGGATGATTTTTTTCTGGATGCCGATCAGTTCGGCGTCGCCAATTTCAACGCCCAGGTCGCCACGGGCAACCATCACCGCGTCGGACGCCTTGATCAGGCCGTCGAGGGTTTCGTCGTTGGCCACGGCTTCGGCGCGTTCGATCTTCGCCACTAGCCAGGCGGTACCGCCGGCTTCGTCGCGCAGTTTACGGGCGTATTCCATATCGGCGGCGTCGCGCGGGAAGGACACGGCGAGGTAGTCGACTTCCATTTCGGCGGCGAGCTTGATGTCAGCCTTGTCTTTTTCGGTCAGGGCCGGTGCGGTCAGGCCGCCACCACGACGGTTGATGCCCTTGTGATCCGACAGCGGGCCGCCGATGGTGACCACGCAGTTCAGTTCGGTGGCGGAGGCGGTTTCAACGCGCATCACCACGCGACCGTCGTCGAGCAGCAGTTCGTCGCCAACGCCGCAATCCTTGACCAGGTCCGGGTAGTCGATACCCACCACCTGCTGGTTGCCTTCGGTCAGCGGATGCACGGTGGAGAAGGTGAAGTGATCACCGATCTTCAGCTCGATGCGTTTGTTGGCGAATTTGGCGATGCGGATCTTAGGGCCTTGCAGGTCACCCAGCAGCGCGACAAAGCGCCCGTGCTTGGCCGCGAGGTCGCGTACCAGCTTGGCGCGAGCCTTATGCTCGTCGGGGGTGCCGTGGGAAAAGTTCAGACGGGCGACGTCGAGGCCCGCGAGAATCAGCTGTTCGAGAACTTCCGGCGAGTTACTGGCCGGGCCGAGGGTGGCAACGATTTTGGTACGACGAACGGACATGCAAGACTCCTAAAGTTCAAGCGCAGCGAGAGGCTACTATGGTCCGAAGTTGTAGTCATTGTTCGTTTGCACTACTTATTCGTTTGTTTGTTTAAACGAACAACCTTGAAGATTTTCGCTGATGAGTCGATACACTGCACAAGACAGGAGATCCCCCATGCGCTTTGTACTCATTGCTGCCCTGGCCGTCAGTGTTGTCGGCTGTACCCGCTGGTCGATGGACCACCATTTGAACAATGCCTACCGTGCCTACGATCGCGGTAACTGCGAGAGCGTGATGCTCGAACTCAGCCAGGTCGATCGCACCAGCCGTTCGCGGCGCTATGTGCAGCCGGAAGTCTCCATGTTGCGTGGGCAATGCCTGGAGCGGCAGAAACTGTTCGTCGATGCCGCGCAGACTTACCAGTTCATCCTCACCGAGTTCCCGAGCAGCGAGTATGCGTTCCGTGCCCGTGCCCGGCTGGAAACCCTGCAGCAGCTGGGCTACTACCCGCCGCGTACCGGTGCCCAGGTACGACCTGCAACCTTGTAATTTTATTCGTCATTCATTCCGTGGCCGGGCCTTGGCCTTGAGCTAAGATTGCGGAGTCCGCCTGGAGCTGCGCATCTGAATCGTAGGCTCTGCTTGCTGCCCGTGACCGGCAACAGCACGGACCCGGGAGAGCGGCCTGCCTGCAGGCCTGCTCCGAAGCCCTAGTGCGGCCATGCTTAATGGCCTCTGCATAGCGATCTTCAGCATGCCTACCGAACGTCGGATAGAGCGGCACCAACTGCCGTACTTTTTGAAAGTCTACAATCGACTCACCGACAAGCCTGTCGGCAGCCTGGGCAATGTGTCGCAAGACGGTTTGATGCTGATCAGCCAGCTGCCGATGATGGTGGGGGTCGATTTCGAACTGCGGGTGAAGCTTCCAGGCAACGGCGGTCCGGCGCAGTTCATCGACGTCACCGCTCACTGCCAGTGGTGCCACGAAGACGTGACGCCCCACTATTACGACGCGGGTTTTGCCCTGCAGCGGGCGTCTGTCGAGTACCGGCAACTGGTGAGTGACTTGCAGCGCTACTTCAGTTTTTATCCCTTGCAGGCATCGGCCTAGCCCATTGGCCCTGGCTCACAGGGTGCCGGCTTTCTTCCAACTCAGGTAACGGGTCACCAGTTCCGCGCCCAGCTCGCCCGGGCGGGCGTCGAGCAAGGCGACGCCGTGGGCCCGCAAGCGCTCATGCAGTTCGCCTCGGGCATTCAGATAATCCACGGCGCCGCAGTAAGTCAGGGCTTCGGGCAAGGTCTGCACCGGCGCCTGGCGCAGTTCGTCGAGGACTTCCTCACGCAGGCTGGCGACCAGTACCCGGTGCTGGCGGCTGATGCGCTTGACCGCCGTCAGCAGTTCTTCGTCATCTTCATCGCGCAGGTTGGTGACTAGCACCACCAGTGCCCGTCGTTTCTGCCGTGCCAGCAACTGGCTGGCGGCGGCCTGGTAGTCGGCTGGGCGCTGGCTGCTGTCCAGGTCGTACACCGAATTGAGTAACACGTTGAGCTGCGCCGAACCCTTGACCGGGGCCAGGTAGCGCGGCGCCTGGCTGGCAAAGGTGCTCAGGCCGACGGCATCGCCCTGGCGCAAGGCCACGTAACTCAGGAGCAGACAGGCATTGAGGGCGTGATCGAAATGCGCCAGTTCGCCATCCTGGCTGCGCATGCGGCGGCCGCAGTCGAGCATGAAAATAATCTGCTGGTCGCGCTCGTCCTGGTACTCACGGGCAATCGGCGTGCGCTGGCGGGCGGTGGCTTTCCAGTCGATTTGGCGCAGGCTGTCGCCTTCGCGAAATTCCCGCAGTTGGTTGAACTCCAGGCCCAGGCCCCGGCGTTGCAATTGGCGCACCCCGAGTTGGCTCAACCAGTTGTCCACCGCCAGCAATTGCGCGCCATACAGGCGGGCGAAGTCCGGGTACACGCGGGTGCTGTCGGGCAGGGGCAGGATTCGCCGCGCGCTCCACAGGCCCAAGGTGCTGGGCAGATTGAGTTCGCAGTAGGCGAAGTTGAAATGCCCACGCTTGAGCGGGCGCACTCGATAACCGAACTGGCTGTGTTCCCCGGGTTCGAGTTTCAGGCCCTGAGGCAGGTGTTCGAAGCTCAGGCCGTCGGGTACATGGTCAAAGACTTCGATGGCGTGCGGTCGCCGGTAGTCGTGCTGCAACTCCAGGCTGACTTCGCTCCAGCGTCCCAGTGGCAGGCTGCCGGGGACCTGCCGCCGCAGCCGGGGCGAGGGCAGGCGCCAGAGCAGCGCGGCATCGAGCGCCGCCAGCAGCAACAAGGCCAGCAGCAGGCCCCATGCAATCGACTGCAGGTTCGGTGGCAGGTCCAGGCCCAGGGCACTGCAGGCGCCCAGGACGACGTCCAGGCCCAGCAACACACCCAGCCAGATCAGCAGCAGGCGCGAAGGTTTCATCGGTTCAGGCGGCTCATAGGCGTGGCGCCGGGATCTGGTCGAGCAGCTGCTTGAGCACCTGTTCCACCGACAGGCCTTCGATATCCAGCTCCGGGGCGATCCGCACCCGATGGCGCAACACCGCCAGGGCACAGCCTTTGACGTCGTCCGGAATCACGAAGTCGCCACCGCGCAACAGCGCTCGCGCCCGAGCGCCTCGGACCAGAGCAATCGACGCCCGGGGGCCGGCGCCCAGGGTCAGGCCGGGCCAGGTTCGGGTAGCGCGGGCCAGGCGTACGGCGTAGTCGAGCACCTGTTCGTCCAGTGGCAGGTCGCTGGCAGTCTGTTGCAGGGTCAGCACGTCCTTGGCCTGCAACACGGTACGCAGGGGTTGGACATCCAGCATGTCGGCGCGGGTCGAACGGGCGACCTGGCGCACCATGTCCAGTTCCTGCTCGGCGTCCGGGTAGTCCATGCGCAGTTTGAGCATGAAGCGGTCCAGTTCGGCTTCCGGCAGCGGGTAGGTGCCTTCCTGTTCAATCGGGTTCTGGGTGGCCAGCACCATGAACGGCTGACCGATCGGCAGGGCCTGGCCTTCCAGTGTGACCTGGCGTTCCTGCATGGCCTCGAGCAGGGCGGCCTGGGTCTTGGCCGGTGCGCGGTTGATCTCGTCCGCGAGCAACAGGTTGGTGAACAGCGGACCCTTGCGCAGCTTGAACTGCTCGGTCTGCATGTCGTACACCGCATGCCCGGTGACGTCGCTGGGCATCAGGTCTGGGGTGAACTGAATGCGCGCGAACTCGCCGCCAAAGCAGCGAGCCAGGGCGCGTACCAGCAAGGTCTTGCCCAGGCCCGGCACGCCTTCGAGCAGCACGTGGCCGCCGGCAATCAGCGCCGTCAGCACGTCGTCGACCACCGCGTCCTGGCCGATCACGACTTTTTGCAGTTCCTGGCGTACGGCCTGGGCCAACTGGCTGGCGCGCTGGCGCTGCTGGGCCAGGTGTTGCCCGGCGGGGAGGGCGTCGGTGGACAGAAGCGGGTCTTCGGGAAGTTCGCTCATAGGGCATTCCTGAGAGTTTGCAGGTGGGCGACCAGGCGGCAGAAATCGGCGCTGGAGTGGCGCTGCCCGCTGCCTGGCGGCAGCGCTTGGCTGATGGCATCGATGGGTTGTTGGGTCAGGCGCGCGAGCACCTGCCACTGTTGTTCGGTGTCGAGGCGTTCAAAGCCCGGGTGTCGACGACGGGCGCGGCGCTGGATATCCAGGCGCAGGGCTTTGAGCAAAGCGCCCTGACCGCCATGGCGCAGCAGGAAGTCGGCGCTGGCGCGCAGGTGTTCGCGTAACTGGCGTCGTGCCTTGGGCGGCGGCGCCTGTAGCGGGCCGTGGCGTACGCCAACATGCCACAGCCAGAGGCCGATCAGCGCCGCCAGGGCCACCAGGGCTTGCGGGAAGTTACGCAACAACAGCTGCCAGAGGCCGTCGTGGTGGGTGTCGAATAACAGGGTGACGCTGCTGTCGATGCTCAAATACCACAGCAGCCAGGCGTTGTCGTAGCGGCCGATCTGGGTGTTTTTCCAGATGTCGGCATCTGTCAGTACGGTCACCGTGCCGCTGCCATAGGGCAGTTGCAGCATGTGGGTGGCATCGCGGCTGTTGGCCCAGGAGCGCGCCAGGTCGTGGGGGTCATCGAGATCAAAGTCTGTGTCGAAGCTGAAGTAGGCCGGAGCCTTTTCATCTTCCAGGTACAGTTTGGTCAACTGCGGGAAGTCTTCTTTTTCAGGCTCCTGCGGCTGCGGCGGGTGTTCCCAGTCGGCGCTCAAGGACTGATGGATTCGCAGCCGGTCCAGCAGCAGGTCGCCGCTTCTTTCGGTTTTCTCGTCCCACAGCGCTTCGGCGACCACCACCAGGCGCCCGCCGGCGCGGGTCCAGTTCAGCACCTGGCGCACCTGGCGTGGGGTCATGTTCGAACGCTCCCCCAGCATCAGCAGGGTTTGGCCGTGGGACTCCAGGTTCTGCAATACCTCCAGGCCGTCGGCATGCTGGACCTTGAGTCCGCGCTGTTGCAGAAACTGTTCGGCGGCCAGGTAAGGGTTGGCCACGGCTTCGGGGGAGGGGCCGTGGTCGATGATTTCCTGGTAGGGCACCGCGTTGCGATACAGGACGTAAGCGACCCCGGCGACCAGTACGCACAGCGCCAGGCCCAAGGCCCACAGCACGCCACGCTTCATGCTCGCACCTGCGGCCCGAACAGCGCCCGCCAGGCGTCGCACAGTTCCTGTTGCAGATGCGCGGCCGGCAGTCGGTGGCCATAAGCGAGGTTTTGCCAGTGCTGGGTCAGGTTGCTGCTGAACGCCAGCAGGGCCGGCTGCTGCAAGCTGCGGATCCGCTCCAGGACCTGGCCTTCGGTGTCGGCGGCCTTCAGTGGCAATTGGTAGTCATGCAGCAAACGGTTGAGCAGGGCTCGGTACAGCAGGCCCAGGGCTTCCCGTGGCTGGCTCTGCCAGAGCTGTGCGGCGCTGGCGGCGATGTCTTCGGGCAGGGTTTCGCTGGCGACATCCAGCCCGAACAACTGGGTCGGCTGTGGCCTCGGGATTTTTTTTCGTGGCTGTGGCCGTCGGCTGACAAAGGCTTGCAGCCACTCGCGGTAGCGCCAGATCACCAGGGCGATCGTGCCCAGGACCACGGCCCAGAGGACGATTTCCAGCCCCTTGGCAATGCTGGCAAAGGTGCCGCCATCTAGGTTGCCCAGCAGATTCTTCAACCAGCCCGGTGGTTTGCCCGACGGGGTGCCTGGCTTGGGTTCGTCGCCGAAGCGGTAGCGGGTCACCGTTTCCGGATTCTTGAACGGCGGCTTTTCCAGGATCGCCTGGATGCCATCCTTCGACGCCTGGCTGTTCAGCGCCTGGTTGCGCAAGCGCAGGTGGGTCGACGGGTCGACCGCTGCGGCGGCCCAAACGTGTTGATGCAGCGGGACCAGCGTCAGGCCGACCAGCAACAGCAGCGCCGCTACGCTGCTCAGACGTTGGCGCAGGCGGCGGAACACCAGTTCCAGGTCCCAGGCCTCCAACTCGGTACGACGGTTGAGATAAAGGCTGAAACCGCAGGCGACGTAGATCGGTTCCCAGGCAATCAGCACCAGCGCGTAAAAGGCATTGGTCAGGTGCTCCAGCCATAGCCAGTCATGCTGGGCGGCTGCGACCAGGGTTTTCTGCCAGTCCCAGTCGAGTTCGACCTGCTGCGGCAGCATCAGGTAGAACAGCACCATCAGGCCGATCCACAGCGCGCCTTCAAGGTGCACCCCGATTAGGGTCAGCCAGCGTGCGGCGCCGGTATTTTTTTGCAGCAGCACGTTGAGCCGTTGCTGGCGCGCATCACCGCTCAGGCCTTCGAGCTGCACCACCGGCATCATGAAACTGCGACTCATGCTTAGGCGACGCCAGGTCAGGCTTGCCAGCAGTTGGGGCTTGAGCAGGCGTGGCCATTGGCGCAGTGCCTGGCCCAGGGTCGGGGTTTCGCCGAACAGGGCCTTGGACAGAATAAACAGCGGCAGCCGGTCGAAGGCGGGCTTTAACCACCAGAACAGCAGCAGGGCCCATGACGGCGACTGCCACAGCAGCAGGCTGAGCACGGCGAACACCGGCAGGGTGACGATGGCCCAACTGGTCATCAGCAGCCGACGATGCTGCTGGCTCAGCAGCACTCCCAGGTCCATGGCTTCCCAGGGTGTGCGCGGGCGGATCGCCACGCTCGAGTCACTCAGGCGCATGGGCGGTACGTCCGGCAAAGATCAAATAAAGCGCCACCAGCGCCCACAAGGCTGCGCCCACCAGGTATTTGATCCAGGGCGCGGGCCAGGTGAGGGAGGACCAATAGGCCTCGATAAAGGCGGCAATCAACAAAAACAGCATCACTCCACAGACCAGTTGCACGCTTTTGCGCGAGGCTTGCAGCAGCGCTTCGCCCCGGGGCAGGCGCCCGGGGGCGATCAGGGCCCAGCCCAATTGCAGGCCAGCCGCGCCGGCCAGGGCAATGGCCGTCAGCTCGAACGCGCCATGGCCGATAACAAATGACCAGAAGGTCTGCCCGGAGCCGATTTGCGTCAGGTGGCCGGCAATGGCGCCAATCATCAAGCCGTTGAAGAACAGGAAGAACACGCTGCCCAGGCCAAACAGCAGCCCGCTGGCGAAGGTCTGAAAGGCAATGCCGATATTGTTCATGATGTAGTAGCCGAACATCACCCAGTCTTCGCTGGAGGCGCGCGCGGCGTCTCGTCCCAGGCGGCTGGAGTCGGGGTCGTACATGCTCTGCATGGCGCCCACTTGCTCCGGGCTTATGAGGCTATACACCAGGTCGGGGAACAGATAGACCAGGAGGCCGAAGCCCAGCAGGCTGCCAAAGAACAACAGCCCGGCAGCCAGCACGAAGCGCCATTGTTCGCGCACCAGGCGTGGAAATCCGGCGAGTACGAAGCCCAGCACCTTGGCGCTCATTGGTGTGCGTTGCCGGTACAGCTGTTGATGGCCGCGCAGTGCCAACTGTTGCAGTGGGTCGATCAGGTAACTGCTGTAGCCGCGTTCCTGGGCCAGGGCCAGGTGTTGGCATAAGCGGCGATAGTCCTGGGGGAAGCTCAGGCAGTCTTCGGCCTTGGCCTGGCGGCGTTCCAGTTGCTCCAGCAGTTGGCTGAAACGTTGCCACTCGGGTTGATGGCGACTTTCGAACAGGCTTTGTTTCATGTCGGCCCCAAAAAGCCGCGGGCGATGCCGTTGAGCTCGGCCTTGGCCTGGGTGATGGGGACTTGCAGCGGCTGAGCGAGAATCGCCGCCAGCTCTTCGATCCGTTCCGCCGACAGTTGGCTCTGGCGTTCGGCGAACCCGAGGATCGCCCGCTGCTCATCGAGCTTGAGGGCGAAAGGTGCGCGCTTGGGTTCGGCCTCAGGCAAGGCCGGCCGCTCCAGGGTGCGCTCGCGATAAATCACCAGCGTACCGGCGGCCAGGTCACCGAGGCGCTTGAAGGTCGGGTGCTGCAGGCAACTGATGGCGCCGAGGAAATAGCCGAATGGCAACATGTCGGCAAACCGCAACAGGTTACGGGTCAGGGAAGGGCCCCAGCCGATGGGTGTGCCGTCATCCTGCACCACCCTGAGGCCCATCAGCATCTTGCCGGGTGAGCGACCCTGGTTGAGCACCTCGAACAGCACCATGTACCACCAACTGATCAGGAACAACAGGAGCGAGCCCAGCCCCATGCCCAACTTGCCGAGAAACGCCAGGGCAACGAACAGCACACCGAGAATCGCCCCGCGAAAACCCAGGTCGATGGCGAAGGCCATGGCACGCGACATCAGCCCGGCTGGGCGCAGTGGCAAGTCGATGCCTTCCGGCGTCTCGACCTGGTACCGCGTATCCAGTGGCGGGTGCAGCGGTGCTTTCCGTGGCGGTGCTGTGGTCTCGAGCATGGGCAACTGATGGCTGGCCTGGTTGAGAAAAAAATCCAGGGCAGATGCTAGCAGTGTCGGGGGGGCGAACGACATCACTAACTGTCGCGATGACGCATCGGGTAACCGATCAGGCGCAAGATCGCTGGCCGCGGCGGCTGCCTAGCGCCTAGACTTTGCCGGTCTTCAGTTCAGGAACAGCCCGTGACCTCCATCTTCTGGTACGACTACGAAACCACTGGCATCAACCCGCGCTGCGACCGGCCTCTGCAAGTGGCGGGTATTCGCACTGACCATGAACTCAACGAGATCGGCGAGGCAGTCAACCTCTACTGCCAGCCCAGTGACGATATCCTGCCCCATCCTGCGGCCTGCATGATCACCGGCATTACTCCAAGTCGCCTGGCCGCAGAGGGGTTGAGCGAAGCTGATTTCATGACTCGGGTGCATGCCCAGTTGGCCCAGCCCGGCACCTGCGGTTCGGGCTACAACACCTTGCGCTTCGACGACGAGATGACCCGCTACAGCCTGTACCGCAACTTCTTCGACCCCTACGCCCGCGAGTGGCAGGGCGGCAATAGTCGCTGGGATCTGATCGATGTGGCACGCGCGGCCTATGCCCTGCGTCCGCAAGGAATCGTCTGGCCCGAGGAGGAGGGTCGGGTAAGCCTCAAGCTGGAGCGCCTGACCGCCGCCAACGGCATCGACCATGGCCAGGCTCACGAGGCGCTCTCCGATGTGCGGGCCACCATCGCACTGGCGCGGCTGATCCGCGAGAAGCAGCCCAAGCTGTTTGACTGGTTGTTTCAACTGCGCAGCAAGCAGCGGGTGATGGATCAGATCCGCCTGCTGCAGCCGATGGTGCATGTCTCCGGGCGTTTTTCGGCGGCGCGCAGCTATCTTGGCGTGGTGCTGCCCCTGGCCTGGCACCCGCGCAATCGCAATGCGCTGATTGTCTGTGACCTGCACCTCGATCCCCAGGGGTTACTGGATCAGGACGCAGAGTCATTGCGCCAGCGTTTGTACACCCGGCGTGACGAGTTGGCCGAGGGCGAGTTGCCGGTACCGCTCAAGCTTATTCATATCAACCGCTGCCCGGTGGTGGCGCCACTGAATGTATTGCGTGCGCAAGACCAAGAGCGCCTGCAACTGGACATGGCGCTTTATCAGGCGCGCGCGCAGCAGCTAAGCGAAGGTCAGGAAGTTTGGCGGGAGAAACTTCAGGCGATCTATGCAACTGAAGATTTTGCGGGCACAGAGGATCCGGAGCAGCAGTTATACGATGGGTTTATAGGTGATCGTGATCGTCGACTGTGCGAGCAAGTACGCCTGGCCGACCCTGTCGATTTGGCTCAAGGCCATTGGCCATTCGATGATGGACGTCTGCCGGAATTGTTATTTCGTTACCGGGCCCGTAACTTCATCGACACGTTGAATAAGCAAGAGCAAGAACGCTGGAAAGAATGGTGTCAGCAACGGCTCCTCGACCCGAAATACGGGGCGCCCAATACCCTGGAGGCTTTTAACGCTGCCTGTGCACAGTCCTTATTAAGCGCGACACCGGTGCAGCGAGCGGTACTCAATGAGTGGCAGGAGTATGCGCATTCATTAAGCGATCGGCTGGGTATTTGAACGCGCTTATTGCACACCCGGATTAATTCGCAGGAATAAAAAAACGCCAGATGACTGGCGTTTTTTTAGAGGCACTCATTTCTGGTGCCTTGGCTAAGGCTTAGCCCAGCAGGGTCGCCCAGCCTTCAACCACATCGCTGCCCCACTTGGCTTTCCACTCTTTCAGAGTTTTGTGGTTGCCGCCTTTGGTTTCGATGACTTCGCCGTTGTGCGGGTTTTTGTACTGTTTAACTTTGCGGGCACGTTTGGTGCCGGTAGTTTTTACAGCAGCACGTGGCGCTTTAACTTTGGACTCTGGGTCGAGCAGGGCGATGATGTCACGCAGCGACTTGGAGTACTCGCCCATCAGGGTGCGCAGTTTGCCTTCAAATTCCAGCTCGGTTTGCAGTTTGTCGTCTTGGGACAGATTCTTCAAACGAGCTTGCAGCTCTTTGATGGCTTCTTCTGTGGCACGGTATTCGTTGATCAGGGACATGAGAACTACCTTATTTGGGCGCGAGTGACGGGTTACAGTGACGCAATAATAGTCAGGCAGTTTCAGCAAGTAAACATTAAAGAAGGCTTTTATTTAATTTGTTTAAAGTATCGGCTCGAAAAAAAGCCCCGCAGTTAAATACGGTGATGGGCATCACGCAGATACTCACACATTCAGTCACGGACTATTTGCAACTAGGCCTGTGACAGAACCCGACAGTCAGTTTTTTCAGGGCGTTAGTGAGCCTGGCAGCACCTCGAGACGATTGAGGCGTAACGAATACTGCAGTTTTTCCGCGTAATGGCTAGAATGGCGGCCTTTGCGAAGTTCTGGAGTTTCCCCCTCATGCGCACTTTTCGGTTGGTGATTTCTTGCCCGGACCGCGTTGGCATTGTCGCCAAAGTCAGTAACTTTCTGGCCTCCCATAACGGCTGGATCACCGAAGCGAGCCATCACTCGGACAACCTCAGTGGCTGGTTCTTCATGCGTCACGAGATTCGTGCCGACTCGTTGCCCTTTGGCATCGATGCATTGCGCGAGGCGTTCAAGCCGATCGCCGAAGAGTTTTCGATGGACTGGCGCATTACCGACACCGCACAGAAAAAACGCGTGGTGTTGATGGCCAGTCGTGAGTCCCATTGCCTGGCCGACTTGCTGCACCGCTGGCACAGCGACGAGCTCGATTGCGAAATCTCCTGCGTGATCTCCAACCATGACGACCTGCGCAGCATGGTCGAGTGGCACGGCATTCCTTATTACCACGTACCGGTCAATCCCCAGGACAAGCAACCGGCCTTCGCCGAAGTTTCGCGTCTGGTCAAACATCACGATGCCGAAGTGGTGGTCCTGGCGCGCTACATGCAAATCCTGCCGCCGTCCCTGTGCAGCGAGTACGCGCACAAGGTGATCAACATCCACCACAGCTTCCTGCCGTCCTTCGTCGGCGCCAAGCCCTACCACCAGGCGTCGCTGCGAGGGGTCAAGCTGATCGGTGCGACCTGTCACTACGTGACCGAAGAGCTGGATGCCGGCCCGATCATCGAGCAGGACGTGGTGCGTGTCAGCCACAGCGACAGCATTGAAGACATGGTGCGTTTCGGCCGTGACGTCGAGAAGATGGTCCTGGCCCGTGGCCTGCGCTATCACCTGGAAGACCGGGTCCTGGTGCATGGCAACAAGACCGTGGTCTTCTGATTAAGAGGCTGGGGCCGGGCGCTGCGCGTCAGGTCCCACCACATCGACGTAGCGAGGTCGGGCTGATGAGCGATCCACTGGATAAAGCCACGTCCAAGGCTCCCGCCACCCTGGGCGAGGGCTGCCTGAGCCGCTACGACCCCGACGATATGGGGCCGCAGGACGGCACCGAGTTCCCCGGAGCCGCCGAGCTGTGGGAACAATTGCAGCAAGATCAAGATCCCGAAACTGAGGCGCCGCCCCAGCCTGCCTGATGGGCGAGTAGCGCTTTGGGATACAGCGACCAGACCCTATTGCCGGCGCGCCCGTTTCCAGGAAACAGGCGCGCCGGTTTTTTAATGGGCGTTTGCCAGCGAGGGCCGCGGGCGCAGCCCTTGCTGGCATCAGGTCAGATGCGGAAGGTACCCACCAGGTGCTTCAGGCGCGCGGCCTGCTGCTCCAGGTCAGAACAGGCGCGCAGGGTCGACTGCAGGTTTTCCACGCCTTCCTGATTGAGGGTGTTGATCTCGGTAATGTCGATATTGATCGATTCCACCACCGAGGTCTGTTCTTCGGTGGCGGTGGCCACCGATTGGTTCATGCCATCGATCTCGCCAATCCGCTGGGTCACGCTGTTCAGGCGCTCGCCGGCCAGGTTGGCGATTTCCACGCTGTCCTGGCTGTGACGCTGGCTTTCACTCATGGTGCCGACCGACTCACGGGCGCCCACTTGCAGCTCTTCGATCATGGTCTGCACCTGTTGTGCCGACTCCTGGGTACGGTGAGCCAGGTTGCGCACTTCATCGGCCACCACCGCGAAGCCCCGACCGGCTTCCCCGGCTCGGGCCGCTTCAATGGCGGCGTTGAGTGCCAACAGGTTGGTCTGCTGGGAAATGCTGGTGATGACTTCGAGGATCTGCCCGATGTTCACCGTCTTGCTGTTGAGCGTTTCGATATTGGTGCTGGAGGCGCTGATCATCTTCGACAGTTGATTCATCGCCTGGATGCTGCGATCCACCACGTGCTGGCCGTCTTCGGCCAGGTTGCGTGCGTCGCTGGCCTGTTGCGAGGCTTGAGCGGCATTGCGCGCGATTTCCTGGGCGGCGGCGCCCAGTTCGTTGATGGCAGCGGCGACGCTATTGGTGCGGCTGGCCTGCTCGTCGGAGTTGAGCATCGACGAGTTGGAGGCGCTGACCACGCGCAGGGCCACTTCGTTGACGTGCTCGGTGGCCGAGGACACTTCGCGGATCGAACCATGGATGCGTTCGACAAAACGATTGAACGCGTTGCCCAGGATGCCGAATTCGTCCTGGTGTTGGATGGTCAGGCGGCGGGTCAGGTCGCCCTCGCCGTCGGCGATGTCTTGCATGGCGCGGGTCATGATATGCAGCGGTTGCATCAGGACTCGGATCAGCATGCCCAGCAGGAAAATGGTAATGGCCACGGCGATCACGGTGGCAATCAGGGCTGAGGCCCGGAACTCACTGAGCATGGCGTAGGCCTTGTCCTTATCGACGGACAGACCGATGTACCAGTTGACCGAGGAAAGGCCCTTGATCTGGGTGAAGGTGACAATTCGGGTTTTGCCATCGACCGTGATTTCGCTGAGCTCATTGCTGATGCGCGGGGTGTCTTGCGGGTAGATGTCCTTGAGGTTCTTCATCACCAGGTTTTTGTCTGGGTGAACCAGGACCTTACCGTCGGCGCTGACCAGAAACGCATAGCCCATCCCGTCGAAGTCCAGGGCGTTGATACTGTCGGCAATCACTTGCAGGCTCAGGTCGCCGCCGACTACACCGATGCGCTGGCTGCCCTTGAGCACGCTGTCGACGATGGAGATCACCAACTGTCCGGAGGCGAGGTCGATGTAGGGCTCGGTCAGGGCCGAGCCGCTGGTGCTTTCGGCGCTCTTGTACCAAGGGCGGGCCCGAGGATCATAACCGTCGGGCATCTTGCTGTCGGGACGTATAATAAAGCTGCCATCGTTATTGCCCAGGTAAGCGCCCATGAAGGTCGAGTTCACGGCCTTTTGTTCGAGCAGTTGGCTAACGTTGGCCTTGTCCGGGTTGAGCGCGACCGATTGCGAGAGGTTTTCGATCAGCAGGGCGCGACCGGCAAGCCAGGTCTGGATGTTTTTGGCGGTGACGTCGCCCATCTCCTGGAGGTAGTTATCCAGGTCCCTGCGGATGGCGTTACGTTGCAGGTAGTCGTTATAGAGCGTGAATAGTGCAAAGGCAGCTATGACGATCAGGGAGGCGGCAAGCAGGATTTTATGGCTGAAGCGCAGGTTTTTGTTCATGGCTCGAGGGTCCGCTAAGGTCTTGTGAATCCGGGCGTGCTTATATAAAAGCGCGCAAAATAGACGGCGTTGAAAGTAAGCTGATACTTCCATCCCTCCCTAGGGAACTATCCGGCATTAATTTCAGATGTGTCTGGTATCTCGTTTATTGATATCGACCGTGTACGGCTAAAGATTAACCAGGGGTGACAAAATGCCTGATTCATCGCAACTCGTTATCGGCGCTGATCTTTCCGGGCAGCCAATCGCCCAGGCCATGCGTCTGGCCAACCGTCACGGTTTGGTGGCCGGTGCCACCGGGACGGGCAAGACCGTAACCCTGCAGCGTCTCGCGGAAGCCTTCAGCGATGCCGGGGTTGCCGTGTTCGCTGCCGATATCAAAGGTGATCTCTGTGGCCTGGGGGCTGCTGGTAATCCTCAGGGGAAGGTGGCCGAACGCATCGCCGGGATGCCCTGGCTGAATCACAAGCCTCAGGCTTATCCGGTGACGCTGTGGGATATCCACGGGCAATCCGGTCATCCACTGCGCACTACATTGAGTGAAATGGGCCCGCTGCTGCTGGGAAGCCTGCTGGAACTGACCGACAGTCAGCAATCGGCACTCTATGCGGCCTTTAAGGTGGCAGACCGTGAGGGGCTATTGCTGCTGGACCTGAAAGACCTCAAGGCGCTGCTCAATCACCTGCGGGACAATCCGCAATTGTTGGGTGACGATGCCGCGTTGATGACCACCGGCTCCAGCCAGGCCCTGTTGCGACGCTTGGCAACCCTGGAACAGCAAGGTGCGGAAGCGCTGTTTGGCGAGCCGGTCCTGCAGCTCGACGATATTCTGCAACCGGCCAGCGACGGGCGCGGGCGCATTCATCTGCTCGACGCCAGTCGCCTGGTGCATGAGGCGCCCAAGGTCTACGCGACGTTTCTGTTGTGGTTGCTGGCTGAACTCTTCGAGCAGTTGCCGGAGCGCGGTGACGGGGAGAAGCCGCTGCTGGCGCTGTTTTTCGATGAGGCGCACCTGCTGTTCGCGGGGACGCCCAAGGCGCTGCAGGACCGATTGGAACAAGTGGTGCGGCTGATTCGCTCGAAAGGCGTGGGGGTGTATTTCGTCACTCAATCGCCAGGGGATTTGCCCGACAGCGTGCTGGCACAGTTGGGCTTGCGGGTTCAGCATGGCTTGCGCGCATTCACCGCCAAGGAACAGAAATCCCTGCGCGCGGTGGCCGAGGGCTTTCGGCCCAACCCGGCCTTTGATGCGCTGTCAGTGCTGACCGAGCTGGGCATCGGCGGGGCCCTGGTCGGTACCTTGCAGGAAAAAGGCACGCCGGCCATGGTCGAGCGCGTGCTGGTCGCGCCTCCGCAATCACGCATCGGGCCGTTGACGGAAGCCGAACGGGCAGTCTTGATTGCCAGTTCGCCATTGCTTGGGCGCTACGACAAACCCATTGACCGCGAGTCGGCGTATGAGGTGCTGATGGGGCGCAAGGACCTTGCGCCACAGGCCGATACAGCGCCCGGCAAGCCGCCGGTCGAAGAGCCGAGCCTTGCTGATCGGGCGGGGGAGTTTCTCGGCACTGCGGCTGGCCAGGCACTGAAGTCAGCCATGCGCCAGGCCGCCAATCAGTTGGGACGGCAATTGGTGCGTGGCTTGATGGGCTCGTTGTTGGGCGGCAGCAAGCGTCGCTGAACCGCCGCGTGCGGTTCAGGTTCGTGGTTTGGCGTGGCTGGCCAGGCGTTCCAGGGCGGCCCGCAAATTGGGGTCGCTGATGCCATTGGCCGTGGCCTGGATGGTTTCGGCGGCGTTGCTCGACAGGTCCATGGTGTGGCCCGCAGCCCCTTGCGGGACTGTGGGTGGCTGCACCTTGAACAGGATCCGCGTGAGGCTGGCGAACTCGTTGAACTCCACCAGCTGGCGTTGCAGTCGCTTCTGTTGATAGCGCAGGCGGGTTGCCCAGTGGCCGTCGGTGACAATCAATAGCAAGCTGCCTTCGCGCCACGAGGCGACATGGCAGTGCTCGCGTGCTGCCGGCTGCAATTGGCTTTCCACCAGGCGTTGCAGATGGGCCAGGCGCTGGGCGTGGCCGAATATGGCTTTGAGAGGCTTGGCTTCGCGAAGGAGAACGGCGGGGGCTCTGGCCGTGTGTGGGCGAAATGCCATGATCAGAAACCTGAAGTTACAGAGCGGCCATGGTAGCAGAAAGCGTCCTCGTCTCCGCGCTCATCTCCGTCGGCCGGGGATTGCCCATTAAATCAACGGGTAAACTCGTACTAGTCTGGGTTGAAAGTCGGCGAAAAGGCCTTATTGTAAGTGAGCCCCGTCATAGCGCTGTACTAGCATCGTGGAATAACGCCACTTTCCTCGCCATCGTTTCCGGGTAGAATACTCGTTCGCATGCGGCCATAAGGGCTGCTCGGGCGACTCACGGGGCCGCCCTCCATCCCTATGTGTGGAAGATCCTGCCGATATGTTTGCGCCTTTGTTAAAAAAACTTTTTGGAAGCAAGAACGAGCGTGAAGTCAAACGCATGCTCAAGACGGTACAGATCGTCAATGCCTTCGAAGAGCAAATGGTAGCCCTTTCGGACGATCAATTGCGTGCTAAGACTGAAGAGTTCAAGGCCCGCGTAGCCAAAGGTGAAACCCTCGACAAACTGCTTCCTGAAGCCTTCGCGGTCGCCCGTGAAGCCGGTAAGCGGGTCATGGGTATGCGCCACTTCGACGTGCAGTTGATCGGCGGCATGACCTTGCATGAAGGCAAGATCGCCGAGATGCGCACCGGTGAAGGCAAGACCCTGGTGGCCACCCTGGGCGTTTACCTCAACGCGTTGTCCGGCAAGGGCGTACACGTGGTGACGGTGAACGACTACCTGGCCCGCCGTGACGCCAATTGGATGCGTCCACTCTATGAGTTCCTCGGCCTGAGCGTTGGCGTGGTCACGCCCTTCCAGCCGCCGGAAGAAAAGCGCGCTGCCTATGCCGCCGACATCACCTACGGCACCAACAACGAATTCGGTTTCGACTACCTGCGCGACAACATGGCTTTCAGTATGGAAGACAAGTTCCAGCGCGAGCTCAACTTTGCGGTCATCGACGAAGTCGACTCGATCCTGATCGACGAAGCCCGTACCCCGCTGATCATTTCCGGTCAGGCCGAAGACAGCTCCAAGCTTTATATCGAGATCAACAAGTTGATCCCGCAGCTGGAACTGCATGTCGAAGAAGTGGAAGGCGAAGTCACCAAGGCGGGCCACTACACCATTGACGAGAAGACCCGCCAGGTCGAACTCAATGAAGCCGGTCACCAGTTCATCGAAGAGATGCTGACCCGCGTCGGCCTGCTGGCTGAAGGCGAGAGCCTGTACTCGGCGCACAACCTGGGCCTGCTGACCCACGTGTATGCCGGCCTGCGTGCGCACAAGCTGTTCCATCGCAACATCGAATACATCGTGCAAGACGGTCAGGTCGTCCTGGTCGACGAACACACCGGCCGTACCATGCCGGGACGTCGTCTTTCCGAAGGCCTGCATCAGGCCATCGAAGCCAAGGAAAATCTAAACATACAGGCCGAAAGCCAGACCCTCGCTTCGACCACGTTCCAGAACTACTTCCGTCTGTACAACAAACTGTCCGGGATGACCGGTACGGCCGACACCGAGGCGTTTGAATTCCATCAGATCTACGGTCTGTCGGTGATGGTCATTCCGCCGAACAAGCCGCTGGCGCGCAAAGACTACAACGACCTGGTGTTCCTCACCGCCGAAGAGAAGTACGCGGCGATCGTGGCCGACATCAAGGAATGCATGATCTCGGGACGTCCGGTACTGGTCGGTACCGCGACCATCGAGACTTCCGAGCACATGTCCAACCTGCTCAACCAGGAAGGCATCGAGCACAAGGTCCTGAACGCCAAGTTCCACGAAAAAGAAGCTGAAATCATCGCCCAGGCCGGTCGCCCTGGCGCCCTGACCATCGCCACCAACATGGCCGGTCGTGGTACCGACATCCTGTTGGGCGGTAACTGGGAAGTGGAAGTCGCCTCCCTGGACAACCCGACACCTGAGCAGATCGCCCAGATCAAGGCCGACTGGCAGAAGCGCCACCAGCAAGTGCTGGAGTCGGGTGGCCTGCAAGTCATCGCCTCCGAGCGTCATGAATCGCGCCGTATCGACAACCAGCTGCGTGGTCGTGCCGGTCGCCAGGGTGACGCCGGTTCCAGCCGTTTCTACCTGTCTTTGGAAGACAGCCTGATGCGCATCTTTGCCTCTGACCGGGTGAAGAACTTCATGAAAGCCCTGGGCATGCAGCCTGGCGAAGCGATCGAGCACCGTATGGTGACCAACGCGATCGAGAAGGCGCAGCGCAAGGTAGAAGGCCGCAACTTCGATATCCGCAAGCAACTGCTCGAGTTCGACGACGTCAACAACGAGCAGCGTAAAGTGATCTATCACATGCGCAACACATTGCTGGCCGCGGACAACATCGGCGAGACCATTTCCGACTTCCGCCAGGACGTGCTCAGCGCCACCGTCAGTGCCCATATTCCACCGCAATCGTTGCCTGAGCAGTGGGACGTGGCGGGCCTGGAAGCCGAGATCGAAAGCGGCTTCGGGGTGAAACTGCCGATCCAGCAATGGCTCGACGAAGACGATCACCTGTACGAAGAAACCCTGCGTGAGAAGCTCCTGAACGAGTTGGTCGCGGCGTACAACGAGAAAGAAGATCAGGCTGGTGCAGAAGCCCTGCGCAGCTTCGAGAAGCAGATCGTTCTGCGCGTCCTGGACGACCTGTGGAAAGACCACCTGTCGACCATGGATCACCTGCGTCACGGTATCCACCTGCGCGGCTATGCCCAGAAGAACCCGAAGCAGGAATACAAGCGCGAGTCCTTCACCCTGTTCTCCGAACTGCTGGATTCCATCAAGCGCGACTCGATCCGTGTGTTGTCGCACGTTCAAGTCCGCCGCGAAGATCCGGTCGAAGAAGAAGTCCGCCTGCGTCAGGAAGCCGAGGCGCTGGCTGCGCGCCTGCAGTTCGAACATCCTGAAGCGCCTGGCCTGGATCAGCCTGAAGCCTTGGAAGAGGGCGTCGATGTCGATGTAGCCCTGGCCTCGGCACCGGTTCGCAATGATCAGAAGCTGGGCCGCAACGAACTGTGCTACTGCGGTTCGGGCAAGAAGTACAAGCACTGTCACGGTCAGATCAACTAAGATTTCCGCCGGACACTGAAACACCCGCGCCGCGACCGGCACCAGCCGTCGCGGCGTTTTTCCATTTGAAACACTGTCTTTCGCGACGACGGTGCTGACATCACATTAAAGAGGAGCGCATTCATGGCTGTTGGTCTTGGTCCTTTGCCAACGTTGCACCCGGTTGCCGGTTTTGAGCTTGGCATCGCTTCGGCTGGCATCAAGCGCCCGGGGCGCAAGGATGTTGTGGTCATGCGCTGTGCCGAAGGCTCCACGGTCGCTGGCGTGTTCACCCTGAATGCCTTTTGCGCGGCGCCGGTGATCCTGGCCAAGCAGCGGGTCCAGGGGCCAGTGCGTTATCTGCTGACCAACACTGGCAATGCCAATGCCGGTACGGGCGAGCCAGGCCTGGCCGCAGCCACCCGCACCTGCGCCAAGCTGGCCGAGTTGACCGGTGTCGAGGCCAGCGCGGTGCTGCCGTACTCCACTGGGGTGATCGGCGAGCCGCTGCCTGTGGAAAAGATCGAAGGCGCGCTGCAGGCCGCCCTCGACGATCTGTCGGTCGATAACTGGGCCGCCGCCGCGACCGGGATCATGACTACCGACACCTTGCCCAAGGGGGCCAGTCGCCAGTTCCAGCATGATGGCGTGACCGTCACCGTGACCGGCATCAGCAAGGGCGCTGGCATGATCCGACCGAACATGGCGACCATGCTTGGCTACATCGCCACCGACGCCAAGGTTTCCCGCGAAGTGCTGCAGAACCTGCTGCTGGACGGTGCCAACAAGTCGTTCAACCGCATCACCATCGATGGCGATACCTCGACCAACGACTGCTGTATGTTGATCGCCACCGGCCAGGCCAACCTGCCGCAAATCGACCAGGCCAGTGGCCCGCTGTTCACGGCGCTGAAGCAGGCGGTGTTCGAGGTGTGCATGGACGTGGCGCAGGCCATCGTGCGTGACGGCGAAGGCGCGACCAAGTTCGTCACGGTAGAGGTCAATGGCGGTGGCAACCCTCAGGAGTGCCTGGACGTCGGCTACACCGTCGCCCACTCGCCGCTGATCAAGACCGCGCTGTTCGCTTCCGATCCGAACTGGGGCCGGATCCTGGCCGCTGTTGGGCGCGCCGGTGTGCCGGATCTGGACGTGAGCAAGATCGATGTGTTCCTGGGTGATGTGTGCATCGCCAGCCGCGGCGCGCGCGCCGCCAGCTACACCGAAGCCCAGGGCGCGGCGGTCATGCAGCAGGAAGAAATCACCATTCGTATCGAGCTGGGTCGTGGCCAGTGCAGTGAAACCATCTGGACCACCGACCTGTCCCACGAGTACGTGAAGATCAACGCCGAATACCGTACCTGAAGCTGGTGCCCGTGCAGGTAGGCTATTTCTGGCTCCCATGGGCCAGGGGTGGCTGACCGGCGCGGGCAAGCCTGCTATCTCTCCCATCACGCAAGGTGTCAGACCATGAGCTTCCACCTGATCATCGGCGACAAACGCTATTCTTCCTGGTCCTTGCGCGGGGCCTTGGCGCTGGAACTGGCCGCCGTCCCCTACAGCGAAGAGCTGATCAAACTCAACCAGCCTGACACCCGTGAGCGCCTGCTCAAGTATTCGGCGACCGGCAAGGTCCCTTTGCTGAAGACCGAACACGGCACGATTGCCGACTCGCTGGCGATTGCCGAATACCTGGCTGAACGCTTTCCCGAGACCCATCTGTGGCCGCGTGATACGGCCGCTCGTGCCCAGGCGCGTTCGGCGTGTGCGCAGATGCACAGCGGCTTCTTCGGCCTGCGGGGCAACCTGCCTTTTGATCTGGCACGCGATGCGCCACTGACGCCCATGCCGCCGGAAGCGCAGGTGGATATCGAGCGGATGCTGGCGTTATGGGACGAGTGCCGTGCGACGGCAACCGAGCCTGGCCCGTTCCTGTTTGGCCGAGCGACGCTCGCGGATGCGTTTTTTGCACCGGTTGCCGTGCGCCTGCGGACCTACCAGGTTCCATTGCCAGCGGTTGATGCCGCCTATGTCGAGGCAATCTATCAATGGCCAGTCTTCAAGGTCTGGCAGCAAGCCGGTTTAGAGGAAATAGTGCGGTGAAACGAGTACATGTGGCCGCGGCCGTTATCCGCGATGGCAGCGGCAAGATCCTGATTGCCCGGCGTGCCGACACTCAGCATCAAGGTGGTCTATGGGAGTTTCCGGGCGGCAAGGTCGAGGCCGGTGAGGCGGTGCAAGTGGCGCTGGCCCGCGAGCTGCTGGAAGAGCTGGGGATTGTGGTGCAGGCCGCGCGACCGTTGATCAAGGTGCAGCACGATTACCCGGACAAGCAGGTACTGCTGGATGTGTGGGAAGTATCGTCGTTCAGTGGTGAAGCCCATGGCGCGGAGGGGCAGCCTCTGGCCTGGGTCAGTTCTCGGGAATTGGCGGACTATGAGTTTCCGGCGGCCAACCAGCCGATCGTGGCGGCCGCTCGCTTGCCTTCCGAGTACCTGATCACCCCTGAAGGCCTGGAAACCCCAGCGCTGTTGCGGGGCATGCAAAAGGCCATTGCCGGTGGTATCAAGTTGGTCCAGCTACGTGCGCCCAACGGCTACGATCCGAAATACCGCGATCTGGCGGTGGATGCTGTCGGTCTGTGTGCGGGCAAGGCGCAGTTGATGCTCAAGGGACCGTTCGAGTGGTTGGGGGATTTTCCTTCGGCGGGTTGGCACATCACCTCGGCGCAACTGCGCAAGCATGCCAGCGCTGGGCGACCATTTCCCAAGGACCGCTGGCTGGCGGCCTCCTGCCACAGCGCCGAGGAGTTGTCCTTGGCGCAACAGATGGACGTGGATTTCGTCACCTTGTCGCCCGTCCAGCCGACCCAGACCCACCCCGATGCTCAGCCTCTGGGATGGGAGCAGGCCAGTCAGTTGATCAGCGCTTTCAATAAGCCGGTGTACTTGCTGGGCGGGGTTGGGCCGGCCGAGTGCCAGCAGGCGTGGGCCGCTGGAGCCCAGGGCGTGGCAGGGATTCGCGCGTTCTGGCCAGACTGAACCGCGCCCGTCGCCAGTCAGCCGCAGTCAGCAGAATCTTCCTGGCGGCGGCTGCTCGGTCAAACGGAGGGTTTTTCCGCGGCTTGCCACAGGATTTCAGCAATGCCCTGGCGCTTGGCAATCAGGCGCGCCGCGACAAACAGTAGGTCCGACAGGCGATTGATGTACGCCAGGCCAATGCCTTCCAGGGGCTCCAGCGCGTTCAACTGTTGGCAGCGACGCTCAGCAGTGCGCGCCAGGCTGCGGCAGACATGGGCCTGGGCTATCAACGCCGAGCCGCCGGGCAGAATGAAGTTCTCCAGGGGGCCAAGCTCCTCGTTCCAGAGGTCGATAGCCGCTTCCAGGCGCTCGACTTCCAGCGCATTCAGCGCCTGATACACCGGCATCGCCAACTCCCCACCCAAATCGAACAGCCGGTGCTGACACGGCGTCAGCACCTCGATGACCTGTTTCAATCCAGGGTGAGCGCTACTGTGCTCGGCCAATCCGGCCAGCAGCAGGCCCAGTTGGCTGTTAAGGGTGTCGACTTCGCCGATGGCTTCGACCCGGGGGTGATCCTTGGGCACCCGGCGGCCATCGCCGAGCCCGGTTTCGCCTTTGTCGCCAGTGCGGGTGTAAATCTTCGACAAGCGAAAGCCCATGTTTATCTCTCCAGTTCCAGTTGTCCGGGGGGGGGCAGTTGGGCGCCCGCCAGCGGCAGACGCAGTGTGAAGCACGTGCCCTGGCCCTGGGTCGAGTGCACTTCCATCTGCCCTTTGTGGTTGTTGGTGATGATGAAGTACGAAACCGACAGCCCAAGGCCGGTACCCTGGCCGATTTCCTTGGTGGTGAAGAAGGGCTCGAAGGTCCGCTTGCGCACGTTTTCACTCATGCCGATGCCGTTGTCCTCGACCTGGATTTCCGCCCAGGGCGGATTCAGGCGCGTACGCAGGATAATCCGCCCCGGTTCACTGTCGTCTTCGCGCAGGTGAATGGCCTGGGCGGCGTTTTTCAGCAAGTTGAGCAGGACCTGTTCCAATTCGTTGGCGGTGCCGGGCACCGGGCCCAACTGCGGGTCGAACTGACGGACGATGGCCTGACCCTTGAAGTCGAAGCCTATGGTCAGGTCGAAGTCGTTGCCGGCGATTTCCACCGCCTGATCAATCAGTGCCGGTAGGTCGCAGGGGGCCATCTGCCGGTTGCTGCGACGGCTGAAACTGAGCATGTGGGTGACGATCTTCGCCGCACGAGCGCCGGCTTGCTGAATGCCGTCTAGTAGTTGGGGCACTTCGCGGCTTTGCAGGTAACGGTTGACGGTCTCCAGTTCGATGCCGATCTGCTCGGCATACTCGAGGTTTTTCGGCAGTTCGGGGGACAGGCGGCGGCGGATGTTCTGCACGTTGTGCAGGATCGCGCCCAGCGGGTTATTGATTTCATGGGCCATGCCGGCGGCCAGGCCACCCACCGAGAGCATTTTTTCCGACTGCACCATCATTTCTTCCAGAGACAGGCGCTGGGTGATGTCATCGATGCGGATAACCACCCCGCGCCCGGCACCGCCCATCAGGGGGTAGAAGGTCAGGGCGTAGTGCTTGGCCTCGTCGTCCTTGAACCAGGTCACCCGCTCGACCTTGGTCACGGTGTGCTGCTCCACGGTTTCCTTGAGTTGTGGCAGAAACGGTTTGAGCGGCTCGAAGGCGAGGAAGATCGGCTGGTTCAGCGCCTCGTCCAGGCGAGTGCCGGAAAGGGCAGTGGCTTCCTGGTTCCACTGGGTGACGTAAAGCTGTTCGTCGAGGGCGATCAGGGCCGAGGGCATGGAGTCGATGATGCTGTTCAGGTAGTTCTGGAAGCCAGTGAGCTTCTTCTCGATCTTGCTCCGTACCTGGACTTCCAGCTCCAGCTTGCGGTTGGTGTGGCGAGTTTCTTCCGCCAGCCCCTGGGCCTGGTCATAGGCGGCCTGGGAGTCATCACGAGCGCGCTTGAGCTGCTGCTCGCGGGCTTCGATACGCGACAGCATCGTGTTGAAGGCTTCGGCCAGGCTGCCGATTTCATCGTGGTTACCGCGCCCGGCTCGCAGGGCGTAGTTCTCCTCACGGGTGACCTGTCGCGACAGCTCTTCAAGCTGGTGAATCGGCTGGGTGATCAGGCGTTTGATCTGTCGGGCGATGATCAGCCACAGCAGCACACTGAAGATCAGGATTCCCAGGCTGGCGGTCAGGGTCCCGGTGTAGAAGGCCATTGGCAGCTCGCTGCTGGCCACCAGCAACAAGTGTCCGGAAGCCTGGCCGGGGCGGGGCAGGGTAATCACCTGGTTGCTGCGAAATTCGGTGAGTTGCCAAGCTTCTATATGCCGATAGCGTTCTGGCAGCTTGAGTCGCTCGCCGTGCTGCAACTGCGCCAAGCGCACACCTTTGCCGTCGTAGACTGCCGCGGCCCGCAACGGCGAGTAGCTGTTGAGCTCGTTGAGCAGGCGTTCGGCGCTTTGTGGCGAGTCCAGCGCCTCGGTGGCGAGTGTGGGGTTGGAGATCAGCCGGCCGATGGTCTGCAAGGCTTGGGGCGCCATGCTTTCCTGGGAGATCCAGTAGGCGGCGCTGATAAACGTGAGGTTGGCGACCAGCAGGACCGTGGTCAGCAAAACAAGCAGGGCTGCCAGCAGCTTTTGGCCGACCGGCAGGTTTTCAAGGCGCTGGCGCAATGGCATCAGGGAACGTCGCTAAAGATGAGCAAGTGGGCAGCGTAGCCGCTGCTCAGTCGCTGGGCAATCCGCGCTGTTGCAGGAGCTCGATCAGGCGTTGCTGCAATTGGAAAAGGTGGGGCAGGTTCAACCGGTGCCGGGTCGCCACCTTGCAGGCGTACCCCAGTAGGTAGCTGATTTCGGTGCGGCGCTGGCTGGCCACGTCTTGATACATCGACGAGTAATTGGCGGCGGTGGCCTGGATCACCCGTTCGACTTCCTGCAGCAGGTCCTGTGCGGCGGCGGGCTGGCCGCAACATTCCAGCAACTCGCCGAGCTCGGCGCAGAGGGTGGCGACTTCGCACTGATGGTGTTGCAGGCCGCCATTGCGACAGTCGTGGAGCACCGTCAACGGGTTGATCGCGCAGTTGAGTGCCAGCTTGCGCCATAGCCGTGTCAGGATATCGGCGCTCCATTCGTGGGGAATGCCGCTTTGGGTCAGATCATCCAGCCAGGTTGGCGCGAGGGGCTGAGCGACGTCCCCCAACCAGGTGTAGCCATGGCCGGCAAATACCACACGCCAATCGCCGTCGCGAAAGGCGCCTTCGGTGCTCGAGGCAAAAATGCACCGAGCCTGCGGCACCTGGGCAGCAACCGCGTCCTGGCTGCCCAGGCCGTTCTGCAGCAGGATCAGTTCAGCGTCGGCGCTCAGGCGCGGAGCCAGGCGAGCGACAGCCTGCGCGGCGTCGTATGCCTTGCACGCCACCAGCAAGCGCTTGATAGGCGTCGATTCATCCAGGGTTTCAGCGGCGATCGCCTGGACGCAGACCTGGCCGTGTTCCACCAGGGTCAGCCCGCCGGCCGCCTGGTAAGCCTGTAGGCGCGTCTGGTCCCGCAGGATCAGCCTGACCGGCACGCCGGCACGGGCCAGGCGCGCAGCCCACAGGGTGCCGAGGCTGCCGGCGCCGAGTACATGCCAGGTGGTGCTCATCAGCTTTCTGCTCTGTTTGGCGAACACATGAGTGGCTCGCGGTGAAGGAGGGAAAAGACCCGTTATAATGAGCGCGGATTTTAACCGCAAGCCAGGCGTGCTCCCTTTTTATCGAGCTGCGCCCCTTTTTTATTGGAGAGACTACATGCCGTCGTTCGACGTCGTATCCGAACTGGACAAACACGAACTCACCAACGCGGTGGAAAACGCCGTCAAGGAGCTGGACCGTCGTTATGACTTGAAGGGCAAGGGCAGCTTCGAGTTCAAGGAAAAGGACCTGACCGTCAACCTCACTGCTGAAGCCGACTTCCAGCTGGAAGCGATGATCGAGATCCTCAAGCTGGCGCTGGTCAAACGCAAAATCGACGTGCAATGCCTGGAAGTCAAGGATGCCTATGCATCGGGCAAATTGATGAAGCAGGACGCGGTCCTCAAGGAAGGTATCGATAAAGAGCTGGCGAAGAAGATCGTCGCTCATATCAAGGATGCGAAATTGAAGGTTCAGGCGGCGATCCAGGGCGAGCAAGTGCGTGTCACTGGCAAGAAGCGCGACGATCTGCAGGAAGCCATTGCGGCTCTGCGTGCCAAAGAGTTCGGCATGCCGCTGCAATTTAATAACTTCCGCGACTGATCGGCTGCTTCGGGAACCTCCAGGCCTTATTGGCGTCCGAGGCCGGAGCAAGGGCAGCAACGATTGAGCGTGTGGGCTTGGTTGTTCTGCCATTCAGTCATGCAAGCCGGAACCCCGGAAATCTGGAGAAATAGATGGATTTGAACGCTGAAGTGGACAACCTGGTCAAGGCTTCCCAAGCCTGGATCCCGATGATCATGGAGTACGGCAGCCGTGTGTTGCTGGCAGTCATTACCTTGGCGGTCGGCTGGTGGCTGATCAACAAGTTGACCCACAAAGTCGGCAAATTGCTGGCACTGCGCAATGCCGACCTGGCGTTGCAGGGGTTTATCAGCAGCCTGGCGAATATTATTCTCAAGGTGCTGCTGATTGTCAGCGTGGCCTCGATGATTGGTGTCGAAACCACGTCCTTCGTGGCCGCGATCGGTGCTGCCGGCCTGGCCATCGGCCTGGCGTTGCAGGGTAGCCTGGCAAACTTTGCCGGCGGCGTGCTGATTTTGCTGTTCCGTCCTTTCCGCATCGGCGACTGGATCGAAGCCCAGGGCATCAGCGGCACGGTCGATAGCATCCAGATCTTCCATACCGTGCTGCGCACCGGTGATAACAAGACGGTCATCGTGCCTAACGGTAATCTGTCCAACGGCATCATCACCAACTACAACCGTCAACCGACCCGCAAAGTGGTGTTTGATGTCGGGGTGGATTACGACGCCGATTTGCAGAAGGCCCGCGAGGTGTTGCTGGAGCTGGCCAAGGATGAACGAGTCCTGGCCGACCCGGCACCGGTGGCTGTGGTGTCCACCTTGGGTGATAGCGCCATTACCTTGTCGTTGCGGGTATGGGTGAAGACTGCGGACTACTGGGATGTAATGTTCCGCTTTAACGAGTTGTCCCGTGATCGACTAAGGGAGGCCGGGATCGACATTCCATTTCCACAGCGAGTCATTCGAGTTGTCCGGGAAGCGGCACCACAATAAGACAGTTTTATTACTTGTCTGATCAGTCAAGTATCTGCAATAAACTCAAGGGGCGTTTCGCCCCTTGATTGTTTCTGGCGTACTGCAATCAGAGGTTAATAACTTTGGGGCTATGTTTGCGTCGCAGCTTTAGCCGCCGCACAAGCCACAACTTTGTTAGCTACCTATTTAGTAGTTTGATTGTTTGTTATGCGCCAGGCATAAAAAAACCGCCCCCCTGAATCAGGTGGGCGGTTTTTGTTAGAGCAGGGCTCTAGTGCTATCGAATAACCGCTGAATTACAAGATGCTCAGCGGGTACTCGACGATCAGACGCAGGTCGTTCAGGTTGTCGTAGTTGGTGCCGCGATAATCGGCGTTGCTACCACGGTAAATTGCGTTACGCAGACGGAACGACAGGTCCTTGGCCGGGCCTTCTTGAAGCACGTATTTGGCTTCTACGTCCCACTCGTGCTCTTTGCCATCGCTGCCGGGTGTGCCGTCTTCATCACGGACGGTAGCGTTGCTACCACGCGTGTAGCTAGTCATGAAGCTCAGGCCAGGAACGCCGTACGACGCCATGTTGATGTTGTAGCGAGCCTGCCAGGACTTCTCGTCTTCACCCACGAAATCGGAGATCTGCACGGAGTTGGCCAGGTACACAGTGCCGCCGCCGTCAACACCGTACTTGTAGCCGGTTTTGCCAGCAGACTGCTGGAAAGCCAAGGTGAATTTATGAGCGTCGATGCTGTAAGCAGCTGCCAGGCTCCAGACGCGGTTGTCCAGGTTGCCGCCCAGTTTCTTGCCGTCATCCTTGCTTCTGTAAGCATTGAGGTCGAAGTTCAGAGACTGTTTTTCGCTCAGAGGCAAGGTGTAGTTGATGTTGGCGTACTGCTTCTTCCAGTAGTCTTCAACATCGGATGCGTGAACTGCAAAGATGAAGTTCTCGAGACCCGAGTAGGTGGCGCCTGCGATGTTGGCTGCAGTCAGGCCTGGCTTGTAGGTGCCGTTAGGGGTGTCGCGGCCGTTGATGCTGTCGCGAGCCATGCCGGTTTGGCCGCTCATGGCGGTGAAGCGACCTGCAGTCAGCTCCAGGCCTTTGATTTCGTTGCTGGTCAGCAAGGTGCCGGTCGCGATTTCAGGCAGCAGACGGCCGTCATCGGTGGTGAATACCGGGCTGGATACAACCTGGTTGCCGTACTTGAGTACGGTGTTCGACATACGGAACTTAACGGCTGCAGCGGCCTTGGATTGGGTGTTCTCCGGTTCGCCGGAGCCATTGGTGCCAAACAGACCGTTACCTGCGCGGCCTGCGCCGCCATCAAGCTTGACGCTGCCCATTGCCATTGCGTCCACGCCGACACCGACGGTGCCTTGAGTGAAGCCGGACTGATAGTTAAGCAATTCGCTGATGCCAGTGTCCTGGCGATAGCCGCTCATGCTGTCTTTGCTGGTGGTAATTGTACCGTTACCCTTACGCGCGTTGCCAACACCGCTTTTGAAATCGCGGTTCATGTACATCGCACGAGTTTTCGCAGTCAGCGTACTGTCTTCGATGAAACCCTTGGCTTCGTCCTGGGAGGACGCGATTGCGAACTGCGAGGTGCCTGCTGAAACAGCCAGGGCGATCATGCTCCACTTCATCACGCGCATCGTGATTTGCTCCTTTGGTTTTTAGAAGAGTACTGCCGTCCCACCTGATTTATTATCTGGGCGGCTCTTTCTTTTTGTGTCGGCGCAAACTTATATCACGCTGACAATGTTGGCGATACTTGCGTATCTATCCTTTCGGCTTCTTTACGAGCCTGTCGCAAATTGCTCGATCCATGTCGCAATTTCGTAGTCCAACTGCATTCGGACTGACAACTAAAGCGTCGTTTTTGAAAGCCAGTATCGACGTAAGAAAGGCCTTCGTCGTGGGGCAATCAAAACAGCATGGGGCGACCCTGCCACTATTATTATGGGCCTATAAGCGGTTCCCTTTTCTGAGAGCCTCTTCTAGACGATGTGGGGGTAATGCAACAAGCGTGCTCAAATCAGCAAAAGCTCGGGTTTTTTTTGAACCTTTGGCCCGGAGCTGTAAAAACCTCATAAAACCTGCGTTTTAAGGTCCTTTGGTTCGGGCTTGACTCCGCTTCTTGGGTTGTGTTGCTCCCTGCAAAAAAATCGCGAGACCATCAAAAACGTTACCGGTTCACCCCGTTTGTGAGTAAACGGCGGATGCGTGCCGCTCAAAGAATAGACGCACTGTGCGGTTTTGGTGCAAAACTTCATGACTGCTGTGTCGAATTCATACACTTGGGCCGTTGCAGACGCTGCAATGGCTGAGCGGGCGCACGTCGGGGCCGATGCGATGCGCATCGTCAGGCGCTTCAATGGTGCGTTCGTGCTGAAAATGTTCCGTTTTGAGGCGATGGGTTTTTCTTTTGCGGCGTGTGTGGCACAGGGTGTATGACGATGAACCCGAAGACATTCGAGGGTATGCTGCATGGCGTCGCCAGGCGGGCTGCCAGCCCTGTCGGACGCTGAGCTTAAATTTAATGAACTGAGCGGGAGTGCACGCAGTGTTCGCTTTAGATCCACGGCTTCAACAAGACACATTGCCTATCGGCGACTTCCCGTTGTGCCGGCTGCTGTTGTCCAACGACTCGAACTACCCCTGGTTCATTCTGGTTCCGCGTCGTGCCGACGTCAGCGAACTGTTTCAGTTGGATGACGCTGATCAGCAACAACTGTGGCGCGAAACCACGGCACTCGCCGAGTTGCTCAAAGACTCGTTCGATGCGCATAAGTTGAATGTGGCGGCTCTGGGCAATGTGGTCAGCCAACTGCATATGCATGTCATCGTGCGGCGGCGTGACGATGCTGCCTGGCCAGCCCCGGTATGGGGCAAACACCCGGCGCAGCCTTATACGGCCGAGCAGGTGGCAACTATTCGTGAGCGCTTGCGTCTGGTGCTGGCTGATGATTTCACGTTTCTGGAGGCCTGAATCATGAGCTTGGAAGAACGGGTTATGGAGTTGGAAAGCCGGTTGGCGTTTCAGGATGACACCATCCAGACCCTGAACGATGTGTTGGTGGCGCAACAGCGTGTGGTCGAGCGTCTGCAATTGCAGATGGCTGCCTTGCTCAAGCGCCAGGCGGAAATGGCCGGTCAGTTCGAATCGTTCGAGGAGGAGGCTCCGCCGCCTCATTACTGATTCAGCGTCGTGCCATTGGTTGGGCAATAAAAAACCGCGTTGCAGCGAGGCTGCAGCGCGGTTTTTTATCGGCTGAATCAGCGACGCGGCAGGGCGGCGATCACATCTTCGGCTTGCAGGCCTTTATCACGGTTCATCACCGAAAACTCCACGCGCTGGCCTTCGACCAGAACGCGATGGCCTTCTCCGCGAATAGCGCGAAAGTGCACGAAAATATCATCCCCGGAGTCGCGGGAAATAAAGCCGAAACCCTTGGAGGTGTTGAACCATTTGACGGTGCCCGTATCACGATTGGTCATGTCATAGGTTTGGGAGGCGGCGGCAGCCGGTGATGACTTGTAGAAGCTGACTGCCAGGTGCAGGACTACGGCAATCGCCGCCGTCAGAAGGCTGAACAGCACGGCAGGTTGGCCGCCGATGACTGGCATTGGAGCGAGCAGGGTGAGTGTCTGCAGGACCACGGCCAGAACCAGCAGCGCGCTGACCAGGTTTTGCAGTTGGTGACGTGGACCTCTGTTCCAGTAAGGGATAACCGGAGCCAGAGTCAGGTTGAGCAGGCCGAAAAAGGCCAGGTATACAGCATCAGGTTGTTGCAGGTAGGGAATGGCCTCAGATCGCAGGCTGGGGATAAAGGACAGCAGCAGAGCCGCAGCGCCCGTTAGCAGGTGGACGATTTTCAACATTTTAATTAACTCACGTTAAGACGGATCGCAAGGAAGAGCTGATGACGCACGGTTCGCTTCTGAACAATGGGAGGCGTTGGGCACGTACGTGATATCAGCCTATGCGCTGTGGCCGAAGAAATAGGCAGCAACGACACGGTGTCTATTTAACAGTAAAGCCCTGGCCTTCTCAAATCAGCCGCGGTGTTGGGGGAAGGGGGCAGGGCAGCCGGGGTCTGCGCGAGTCGGCGCAGTATCGTGCAAAGCCTTGATTTAGAGAGCCAGCGCCCGCATTTTCAATAAGCACGGGGTTTTGGTCGTGTCGCCGCGGGTTCTCGCTGCCGAGTCATGACGCGGCGCGGCTTAAGGGACAATTGACCGCAGGCCTCAAGGGAAATCCGCCCAGCGAGGGTGGTTGACTCTTGCTAGAGTGGTTCGGCACCTGGTTTGGTGAATTCAACCTGTCAACGGAGATAAACATGGCAATCGATATCGGTATCAGCGAAGAAGACCGCAAATCCATCGTGGATGGCCTCTCTCGCCTGCTTTCAGATACATACGTGCTTTATCTGAAGACTCATAACTTTCACTGGAACGTCACCGGCCCACAGTTTCGCACCCTGCACCTGATGTTCGAGGAGCAGTACAACGAGCTGGCCCTGGCAGTCGATCTGATCGCCGAGCGCATCCGCGCGTTGGGGTTCCCGGCGCCAGGCGCGTACTCGATCTATGCTCGTCTGTCTTCGATCAAGGAAGAAGAGGGCGTGCCGAGTGCCGAAGAGATGATCAAGCAACTGGTCGCTGGCCAGGAAGCTGTGACCCGGACGGCGCGCGGTATTTTCCCATTGCTGAACAAGGTCAGTGATGAACCAACCGCGGACTTGCTCACCCAGCGTATGCAGGTCCATGAAAAAACCGCGTGGATGCTGCGCTCCCTGCTCGAAAACCGCTAACCGCCTGGGACGAGTGGTGCCCCCCCCCCCGGCGTCACTCGTCGCCGCGCTGCCTTTATAACCTGCCATTTGTCCGCCACTCGTCAGTGACAGCGGTGCGGTCTGTCACCGGGCAGGTGCGACTCTGGGCACTGTGAACCTTGCTCTGTGCCCGGATACGGCTGCACAGGGCCGATTTAATGGATATAATCACGCCCTTTGTTCCGTAGCCCGGGCTTTGGCGTGGGCTCTGACTGCAGTTCAAGCTCCATTCTGATTGTCGAGACGTCCCATGCCCATGTACGACTACCAATGTGCCTCCTGCGGTCATCAGCTGGAAGCCATTCAAAAGATCAGTGCCGAGCCACTGGTCGATTGCCCTGCCTGCCAGGCGCCCGAGTTGAAGAAAATGCTGTCCATGCCAGGCTTTCGCCTCAGTGGCACCGGCTGGTATGAGACCGACTTCAAGACCGGGACCAAGAAGAATCTGGCCGGCGGCGACAAAGCTGACTAAGTTGAACGACACGCGCGAGTTCTTGCACTATCCGGCACCTTAAGAGGTGCGCAAGACCTCCCACCCGAATTTCGAATTACGAGAAGTGAAACCACTACCATGATGCGCAGCCATTATTGCGGCCAACTGAACGAAAGCCTGGAAGGTCAGGAAATTACTCTTTGCGGGTGGGTCCACCGTCGTCGTGACCATGGCGGGGTGATTTTCCTCGATATCCGTGATCGTGAAGGTCTGGCCCAAGTGGTATTCGATCCGGATCGTGCTGACACTTTTGCCGCTGCCGACCGCGTGCGCAGCGAATACGTAGTCAAGATCACCGGCAAGGTGCGCCTGCGTCCAGCCGGTGCCGGCAACGCCAACATGGCGTCGGGCATGATCGAAGTGCTGGGCTACGAGCTGGAAGTATTGAACGAAGCGGAAACCCCGCCGTTCCCGCTCAACGAGTTCTCCGACGTTGGCGAAGAGACCCGCCTGCGCTATCGCTTCATCGACCTGCGTCGCCCGGAAATGCTGGAAAAGCTGCGTCTGCGCTCGCGCATGACCACCAGCATCCGTCGCTACCTGGATGAAAACGGCTTCCTGGATGTCGAAACCCCGATCCTGACCCGTGCCACCCCTGAAGGCGCGCGTGACTATCTGGTGCCGAGCCGTACCCACGCCGGCAGCTTCTTCGCCTTGCCGCAATCGCCGCAGCTGTTCAAGCAACTGCTGATGGTGGCTGGTTTTGATCGCTACTATCAGATCGCCAAGTGCTTCCGCGACGAAGACCTGCGTGCAGACCGCCAGCCTGAATTCACCCAGATCGACATCGAAACCAGCTTCCTCGATGAAAAAGACATCATGGGCCTCACCGAAGGCATGATCCGCAACCTGTTCAAGGAAGTGCTGGGTCTGGAATTCGGCGAATTCCCGCACATGACCTGGGACGAGGCCATGCGTCGTTACGGTTCCGACAAGCCGGACCTGCGTAACCCGCTGGAACTGGTAGACGTTGCCGATCAGCTCAAGGACGTCGAGTTCAAGGTATTCAGCGGCCCGGCCAACGACCCTAAAAGCCGTATTGCCGCACTGCGCGTACCGGGCGGCGCAAGCATGCCGCGCAGCAAGATTGACGACTACACCAAGTTCGTCGGCATCTACGGTGCCAAGGGCCTGGCGTACATCAAGGTCAACGAGCGCGCCAAAGGCGTCGAAGGTCTGCAGTCGCCAATCGTCAAGAACATCCCTGAAGCCAACCTCAATGTGATCCTTGATCGCGTTGGCGCGGTCGATGGCGACATCGTGTTCTTCGGCGCCGACAAGTCGAAGATCGTCAGCGAGGCTCTGGGCGCGTTGCGGATCAAGGTTGGTAACGATCTGAACCTGCTGACCTGCGAGTGGGCGCCGATGTGGGTCGTTGACTTCCCGATGTTCGAAGAAAACGACGACGGCAGCTTCACCGCCCTGCACCACCCGTTCACAGCGCCCAAGTGCACCCCGGAAGAGCTCGAGGCCAATCCGGCGACCGCGCTGTCCCGTGCCTACGACATGGTCCTGAACGGCACCGAGCTGGGTGGCGGTTCGATCCGTATCCATCGCAAAGAGATGCAGCAATCGGTCTTCCGCCTGCTGGGTATCAGCGAAGCGGAACAGGAAGAGAAGTTCGGTTTCCTGCTTGACGCCCTGAAATACGGCGCGCCGCCACACGGTGGCCTGGCTTTCGGTCTGGACCGCTTGGTTATGTTGATGACCGGCGCCCAGTCGATCCGTGAAGTGATCGCCTTCCCGAAAACCCAGAGCGCTGCCTGCGTCATGACTCAGGCCCCGGGCCTGGTCGATGCCAAGGCCTTGCGCGAGCTGCACATCCGTCTGCGCGAACAGCCCAAGGCTGAGTAAGCTGACCTGATAAGGCGCATCTTCGGGTGCGCCTTTTTCTATTGGGTCTGGATTTTGTTGTTTGCGCGCTGCAAGGGCGTCGCAGGCAAGGTTTCAAAGAGAATTTGGAGCAAGTTATGGCAGGTCATTCCAAGTGGGCGAACATCAAGCACCGCAAAGAGCGTCAGGATGCCAAGAAAGGCAAGATTTTCACCAAGTGGATTCGTGAGCTGACCGTCGCTGCCCGTCAGGGCGGTGGGGATCCGGGTTCCAACCCGCGTCTGCGGCTGGCGCTGGACAAGGCCCTTGGCGCGAACATGAGTCGCGATATCATCGATCGCGCGGTGGCACGAGGTGCCGGTGCGGCCGATACCGACGACATGGTCGAACTGACCTACGAAGGTTATGGGCCAGGCGGCGTTGCGGTGATGGTCGAATGCATGACCGACAACCGTAATCGCACCGCAGCGGCCGTGCGCCACGCGTTCAGCAAATGTGGTGGCAACCTGGGCACTGACGGGTCGGTGGCCTACCTGTTCGAGCGCAAAGGGCAGATTTCCTTTGCGCCGGGTGTCGATGAAGACGCGCTGATCGAAGCCGCCATGGAAGCCGACGCTGATGATGTGGTGAGCAACGAAGACGGTTCCGTCGATGTATTCACCTCGTTCGCCAGTTTTTACGCGGTGCGTAATTCACTGGAGGCTGCCGGATTCAAGGCCGCCGATGCGGAAATTGTCATGCTGCCGACCACCAGTGCCGAACTGGATCTGGATGGCGCGGAAAAGGTCCTCAAGCTGATCGATATGCTGGAAGACCTGGATGACGTGCAGAACGTCTATTCCAACGCTGATATTCCTGAGTCGGTGGCAGAGCAGCTCGGCTGATCCATCTGCAATACTCATGAAGCCGGAGGTGCAATACCGTGATGATCGAACGGTGCTGGACTTCCGGCTTCTGCCTTTCTAGCGGTTCCGGTTTCGGCCGACGGGCATCTTCTTTCCAGCAGCAGGCGTTATGACTCTTATTCTTGGCATCGACCCCGGTTCGCGCATCACCGGTTATGGCGTGGTCCGTGATACCGGGCGTGGCTGTGTATACGTCGCCTCCGGCTGCATTCGAACCGGCGGTGGCGAGCTGCATGAGCGCTTGCAGATCGTTTACCGCGGTGTGCGTGAAGTTATACAGACCTATGGCCCGGTGACCATGGGTATCGAAAAGGTGTTTATGGCGCGCAATGCCGACTCGGCCTTGAAGCTGGGCCAGGCCCGCGGCGCGGCGATTGTTGCGGGGGCCGAGGAAAGCCTGGAGATCGCCGAATACACTGCGACCCAGGTCAAGCAAGCGGTGGCCGGCACTGGCGGTGCCAATAAAGAGCAGGTGCAGATGATGGTCATGCACTTGCTCAAGCTCACCAGCAAGCCGCAGATCGACGCCTCGGACGCCCTGGCAATTGCCATCTGCCATGCTCACACCCGTTCCAGCCTGTTGCCCCATGGCTTGGGGGCGGCACGCAGTCGTGGCGGTCGCCTGCGTCTCTGATAGCATCTGCGCAGTCTATTCAGGAGTGGAGCCTGGTGCGCCTGTCTACCCGGCCGCCAGGCTCGCTCGGTTATTCGCCAGCCATTGAGTCTGGCCAGTCTTTAAGGATCTGAAACGTGATTGGACGCTTGCGCGGCAATTTGGCTGAAAAACAGCCGCCGCATCTGATTCTTGATGTAAACGGTCTGGGTTATGAGGTCGAAGTGCCCATGACCACGCTTTATCGCCTGCCGTCGGTCGGCGAACCCCTGACCTTGCACACCCATTTGGTCGTGCGCGAAGACGCGCAGTTACTCTACGGCTTCAGTACCAAGCGCGAGCGAGACTTTTTTCGCGAGTTGATCCGTCTCAATGGTGTCGGGCCGAAATTGGCCCTGGCCTTGATGTCCAGCCTGGAAGTCGATGAGCTGGTGCGTTGTGTGCAAGCCCAGGACACTTCAGCGCTGACCAAGGTGCCAGGGGTGGGCAAGAAGACCGCCGAGCGTTTGCTGGTGGAGCTCAAGGACCGCTTCAAGGCCTGGGAAACCGTGCCGAGCATGTTTGCCCTGGTGCCCAACCAGCCGGACGGGCCGGTGCCGGTGGCCAGCGCCGAGACGGATGCGGTCAGCGCGCTGATTTCCCTGGGTTACAAGCCCCAGGAGGCGAGCAAGGCGGTATCCGCCATCAAGGAAAAAGGTTTGAGTAGCGAAGACATGATCCGCCGCGCCCTGAAGGGAATGATTTAAGTGATTGAAGCTGATCGTCTGATCGCCGCCACGGGCCCCCGTGACCGCGAAGAAGTCCAGGACCGTGCGATTCGCCCCGTCAGCCTGGCCGAGTACATCGGCCAGCCGACCGTGCGCGAGCAGATGGAGCTGTTTATCCAGGCCGCCCGTGGGCGTAACGAGTCGCTGGACCACACCCTGATCTTTGGTCCGCCGGGCTTGGGCAAGACCACCTTGGCCAATATCATTGCGCAGGAAATGGGGGTGTCGATCAAGAGCACCTCGGGCCCGGTGCTGGAGCGCCCGGGAGATCTGGCGGCGCTGCTGACCAATCTGGAGCCCCATGACGTGCTGTTTATCGACGAGATCCACCGGCTTTCGCCGATCGTCGAAGAAGTCCTGTACCCGGCGATGGAGGATTTCCAGCTCGATATCATGATTGGCGAGGGGCCGGCCGCGCGGTCGATCAAACTCGACCTGCCACCGTTCACCTTGGTGGGCGCCACCACCCGTGCGGGCATGCTGACCAATCCGTTGCGGGATCGCTTTGGTATCGTCCAGCGCCTGGAGTTCTACAGCACCGCCGACCTGGCAACCATTGTCGGGCGCTCGGCCACGATTCTGGGTTTGCCCCTGGATCCGGACGGTGCGTTCGAGATCGCCCGCCGTGCCCGAGGTACGCCACGGATCGCCAACCGTCTGTTGCGTCGGGTGCGCGATTACGCCGAAGTCCGGGCCAAGGGCCATATCACCAAGCCGATTGCCGATCTTGCACTGAACCTACTGGACGTCGATGAGCGTGGCTTCGACCACCAGGACCGACGTCTACTGCTGACCATGATCGAGAAGTTCGATGGCGGGCCGGTGGGGGTGGACAGTCTGGCGGCCGCGATCAGCGAGGAGCGGCACACCATTGAGGACGTGCTCGAGCCGTACCTGATCCAGCAGGGCTACATCATGCGCACCCCGCGTGGGCGCGTAGTCACTCGGCATGCCTATTTGCACTTCGGTCTTAACATTCCGTCACGATTGGGGGAGATGCCTGTGGTAGACGAATTCCTCGATGCCGTAGACGATTAAAAACTCGCTCTGCGTCGATTTATTCGAGGTTTGCGCTGTCCTAGGGGCAGGCATGACCGTTCTTTCGCAAGAAAGGCGCAGGAGAATGAAAAAACAGTTGCCTGGCCGGATTGGCAACCTGAGGAGTAAGCACTAGAGTATGCGCGCGCAAAACGGGCTTGAGTCGTTCGCACATCGTTGTCGCGTTTATTACGAGGACACCGATGCCGGCGGCATCGTGTATTACGTTAATTACCTTAAGTTTATGGAGCGGGCTCGAACCGAGCGGCTACGTGATCTGGGCTTTGCCCAATCGCAGCTGGCAGGGGAGAACCTGTTGTTCGTCGTGCATTCCAGCGAAGCGCGCTACCACGCGCCGGCGCGACTGGACGACGAGCTTCTGGTAAGTGCACAAGTAATCGAATTGAACCGAGTCAGCCTGCGCTTTAAACAGCAGGTCAGGCGGGCTACGGATAATGCGCTGCTCTGTGAAGGGCAGTTTTTGGTGGCCTGTGTGCGCGCCGATAGTTTGAAACCCCGGGCCATTCCCGAAGCTCTACGTGCGGCCTTTGCCGACGTGAGCGGCGCGGGTACACACTCAGAGCAGGAGATAAAGCGTGGAAGCTAACGTCGTCGACCATTCCTCCATGTGGAGCTTGGTCAGCAATGCCAGCGTCGTGGTGCAGTTGGTAATGCTGATTCTGGTGGCCGCATCGGTGACCTCATGGGTCATGATTTTTCAGCGCAGCAATATGCTGCGTGCCGGTCGACGTGCCCTGGAGAGCTTTGAAGAGCGCTTCTGGTCGGGTATCGACCTGTCCAAACTCTATCGCCAGGCGGGCAGTAATCCGGACCCGGACTCGGGTGTGGAGCAAATCTTCCGTGCCGGCTTCAAGGAGTTCTCCCGTCTGCGCCAACAGCCAGGCGTTGATCCGGAAGCAGTGATGGAGGGTGTGGCCCGAGCCATGCGCGTGGCGATTTCCCGCGAAGAAGAAAAGCTCGAAACCGGCCTGCCGTTCCTTGCGACCGTGGGCTCCGTGAGCCCGTACATCGGCTTGTTCGGTACCGTATGGGGGATCATGAACTCCTTCCGTGGTCTGGCTACCGCCCAGCAAGCGACCCTGGCCACTGTCGCGCCGGGTATCGCCGAAGCCCTGATTGCTACCGCGATTGGCCTGTTCGCAGCAATTCCGGCAGTTATCGCCTACAACCGCTTTGCCGCGCGCAGCGAAACCTTGACCAGCCGCTACTACACCTTCGCCGATGAGTTCCAGGCGATCCTGCACCGTAAAGTGCACACCAGCGAAGAATAAGCAGGTAATTTCCAATGGCTTTAATCGCTCGAGCTCGCAAAAAGCGCAAGCCGGTTGCCGAGATGAACGTAGTGCCCTACATCGACGTGATGTTGGTGCTGCTCGTCATCTTCATGGTGACCGCGCCGATGCTCAATCAGGGGGTGAAAGTTGATCTGCCCAAGGTTTCCAGCGAAGCCTTGCCGCAAGACAACAACACCCAGGTCCTGACCATTTCGATCAAGGCTGACAAGACCTACTACTGGAACCTTGGCAGCGAAGTCGATACCGACAAGCAGCAAGACAAGGCGATGACCTTGCCGCAAATGACCGACGCGGTGACCAAGATCATCCGTGCCGGGAATGAAGGCGGCAAGCACACCCAGGTGTTCATTCGCGGCGACAAGACCGTTGACTATGGTGCCGTGATGGGGGCCATGGGCGGATTGCAGAAAGCCGGGGTCGGTAACGTTGGCTTGATTACCGAGGCGCCCTGATGCACCAACAGCGAGAGCCGTCCGCCTCGGAAAGCTACTTCTGGCCGAGTGTCTGGGCAATAGGCCTGCACATTCTGGTGTTCGGCATGCTGTTCGTCAGCTTTGCCTTTACGCCTGAGTTGCCACCGGCCAAGCCGATTGTCCAGGCGACCCTGTATCAGCTGAAATCGAAAAGTCAGGCAACCACCCAGACCAATCAGAAGATTGCGGGTGAGGCGAAGAAATCCGCCGCGCGTCAGACCGAAGTCGAGCAGATGGAACAGAAGAAGGTCGAGCAGGAAGCGGTGAAGGCTGCGGAACAAAAGAAAGAAGAAGCGGCTCAAAAAGCCGAAGAAGCGAAAAAAGCGGACGAGTCTAAGAAAGCGGACGAGGCAAAAAAGGCTGATGAAGCCAAGAAAGCCGACGAAGCGAAGAAGACTGCGGAAGCTAAAAAAGCTGAAGAGAAACAATTGGCTGATATAGCCAAGAAGAAATCCGAAGAAGAAGCCAAGAAAGCCGCTGAAGAAGAGGCCAAGAAAAAGGCCGCTGAAGAAGCGAAGAAAAAGATAGTCGAAGACGCGAAGAAAAAAGCCGCGGAAGACGCCAAGAAGAAAGCTGAAGCTGACGAGGCGAAGAAAAAAGTCGCCGAAGACGCAAAGAAGAAAGCTGCCGCTGATGCTGCGAAGAAGAAATCGCAGGAAGCCGCGCGTAAATCAGCCGAAGAGAAAAAGGCCCAGGCCTTGGCTGACTTGCTTTCCGACACGCCGCAGCGCCAGCAGGCCTTGGCCGATGAGCAGGGCGATGAAGTCGCGGGTAGTTTCGATGATCTGATTCGTGCTCGGGCGGCAGAAGGCTGGGCTCGTCCTCCTTCGGCACGCAAGGGTATGACGGTTGTGCTTCAAATCGGCATGTTGCCTGACGGTACGGTGACCACGGTCAGCGTATCCAAGTCCAGTGGTGACGGTCCGTTCGACGCTTCGGCGGTGGCGGCAGTCAAGAACATTGGGCGTTTGACAGAAATGCAGGGAATGAAACCGAGCGATTTCGCTCCCTATCGTTCATTCAAGATGACATTCACACCTGAGGATCTAGCCTTGTGAGAAACCTTCTTCGAGGAATGCTTGTCGTTATTTGCTGTATGGCAGGGATAGCGGCAGCGGATGAAAAGAACATTCTGGTCACTAGCGGTAGTGACCGGGCCACCCCTATTGCCGTGGTGCCTTTCGGCTGGCAGGGTGGCAGCGTGCTGCCGGACGACATGGCGGAAATCATCGGTAATGACCTGCGCAACTCGGGTTACTACTCGCCGATCCCAAAACAGAACATGATCGGCCTGCCGACTCAGGCCAGCGAGGTCATCTACCGTGACTGGAAGGCCCTGGGCGCCCAGTACATCATGGTCGGCAGCATTGTTCCGGCGGGCGGTCGCCTGCAGGTGCAATACGCGCTGTTCAACGTCGCCACCGAGCAGCAAGTGCTAACCGGTAGCGTGTCGGGCAGCATCGATCAACTGCGCGATATGTCCCACTACATCGCCGACCAGTCGTTCGAAAAGCTCACCGGTATCAAGGGTGCCTTCTCGACGCGCATGCTGTATGTGACGGCTGAACGTTTTTCTGAGAAAAACACCCGTTACACCCTGCAACGCTCTGACTACGACGGTGCGCGTGCGGTGACTCTGCTGCAATCCCGCGAGCCGATCCTGTCGCCACGCTTTGCTCCGGATGGCAAGCGTATCGCTTATGTGTCGTTCGAGCAGAAGCGTCCGCGCATCTTTGTTCAGCACATCGACACCGGTCGCCGCGAGCAGATCACCAACTTTGAAGGCCTGAATGGTGCACCAGCTTGGTCTCCGGATGGTCAGCGTCTGGCTTTCGTACTGTCCAAGGACGGTAACCCGGATATTTATGTGATGAACTTGGGGTCGCGTCAGATTTCACGTGTCACCAGTGGCCCGGGCATCAATACCGAACCTTTCTGGGGTAAGGATGGGGCGACCATCTACTTCACCTCGGACCGTGGCGGCAAGCCGCAGATCTACAAAACCAGCGCCAGCGGCGGTGGTGCAGAGCGTGTGACCTTTATTGGTAACTACAACGCCAACCCGAAATTGTCGGCGGATGAAAAGACGCTGGTAATGATTCACCGGCAGGACGGCTTCACAAACTTCAAGGTTGCGGCTCAGGATTTGCAGCGCGGTAGCGTAAAAATCCTTACAGATAGCACACTTGATGAGTCGCCTACTGTTGCGCCCAACGGCACCATGGTAATCTACGCCACCCGCCAGCAGGGCCGGGGAGTCTTGATGCTCGTGTCCATTAATGGACGCGTAAGGCTCCCGCTTC
>Ga0302175_10000060_pt1 | contig 46838 bp, 46 predicted proteins | sample I_Fen_N3_3_FD_198791 | JGI IMG/M metagenome (GOLD analysis project Ga0302175, IMG submission 198791) | Peat permafrost microbial communities from Stordalen Mire near Abisko, Sweden - I_Fen_N3_3 | ecosystem: Environmental > Terrestrial > Soil > Wetlands > Permafrost | place: Sweden: Abisko... | reverse complement strand
TTTACGGAATCGAGTTTCGCCTAGCGAAACAATAATAAGAGGTCGATATGAACTCCCATCCAGAGCCCGTCGTGCATCTGCACCTACTAGACAATGCAGTCGCAGTCGTGCGCATTGAGCGGCCCCAAGTCAAGAACGCGCTTAACAGCGCCGTGCGCCACCAACTGGCGGATATCTTTCACGGCCTGGCGGAGAATGACCGCGTGCGTTCCGTCGTCCTCACCGGCGGCGAGATGTGCTTCGTGGCTGGCGCCGACATTCGCGAGTTTGCTCAGGCCAGCCCTATCGAGATGTATCTTCGTCATACGGAACGCCTGTGGGACGCTATCGCTCGATGCCCCAAACCGATCATCGCCGCCGTGAATGGGTTTGCCCTGGGCGGCGGCTGCGAATTGGCGATGCACTGCGACATCATTGTTGCAGGTCAATCGGCGCGCTTCGGTCAACCCGAAGTCAAGCTTGGCCTGATGCCGGGAGCTGGCGGCACCCAACGACTGATCCGCGCTGTCGGCAAATTCCAGGCGATGCGGATCGCGTTGACCGGATGCCTGGTGCCCGCACCCGAAGCGCTCGCCATGGGCATGGTCAGCGAAGTGGTCAGTGATGAGCTCACATTGCCCCGAGCCCTCGAATTGGCCGCGCAAATAGCCGCGTTGCCCCCTCTGGCCGTCGCGCAGATCAAAGAAGTCATGCTGCTCGGTGCTGATCTGCCTCTGGAGAGCGCACTGGCATTGGAGCGCAAAGCGTTTCAGTTGCTGTTCGATTCCAAGGATCAAAAGGAAGGCGCCAATGCGTTCCTTGAAAAACGCACAGCAACCTTCACTGGAGAATGACCCATGACACGTGAAATCCAACGGATGGCTGTTGTGGGCGCAGGTGTCATGGGAACGGGCATCGCCCAGATTGCGGCCCAGGCCGGTCTTGAGGTTATGCTGTTCGACAATCGTGAAGGCGCCGCGCAGACCGCTCGCGCAAACCTTCAACAGACCATGGACACCTTGGTGGCCAAAGGAAAAATCTCGTCCGGTGATGCCCAGGCAACCCTTGATCGCCTGAGTGTTGCCTGCGCATTGACTGATCTCAGCGACGTTGACGTGGTGGTCGAAGCCATCATTGAACGCCTCGATGCCAAGCAAGCCTTGCTCGCCCAACTCGAGGTGGTCGTTCGCGACGATTGTATTCTCGCCACCAATACATCTTCGCTCTCGGTCACCAGCATCGCTCGCGAGTGCCGTAGGCCTGAACGTGTGGCGGGGTTTCACTTTTTCAATCCGGTGCCGCTGATGAAAGTGGTGGAGGTCATTGATGGTCTGGCCAGTGATCCTCGCGTCGGTGACAGCCTGCAGGCATTGGCCGCGCGCATGGGGCACCGTGGGATTCGCGCCAAAGACACACCCGGCTTCATCATCAATCACGCGGGGCGCGCGTACAGCACCGAAGCCTTGCAGATACTCAAGGAGGGCGTAACCGAGCCAGCCGAGATTGATCGTATTCTGCGTGAAGGCCTGGGTTTTCGCATGGGCCCCTTGGAGCTGTTCGACCTGACCGCGCTGGATGTCTCCCACCCAGTGATCGAGTCGATTTATAACCAGTTTTACCAGGAACCCCGTTATCGGCCCGCCGCGCTGACCCGCCAGATGCTTGAGGCTGGCTACGTGGGGCGTAAGGTGGGGCGTGGTTTTTACCGCTATGCCAATGGCCAAATGGTCGACGCTCCGCAACCCCAGCCAGTGCCCGTCGTGGAGGCTATGCCACCGGTTTGGTTGGGTGCCGAAAACGATGCCGACCTTGCCAGCCTCAGCGTATTGCTGGAACGATTGGGCGCCGAGGTAGAGCAGGGCAGCGCACCTTCCGACGCTGCGCTTTGCCTGTTGGCGCCCTATGGTGTGGACGCAACCAGCGCGGCGCGACGTTTTGGCGTAGACCCGGCGCGCACGGTCTGTATTGACCCGCTGCTGGATTGCACGCGCTATCGCACGCTCATGCTCACGCCGGCAACCCGCATCGATATGCGCCACTCCGCCCATGCGCTGCTGTCTCGCGACGGTGTGGGCGTCAGCGTGATCAATGACAGTGTCGGCTTTGTCGCTCAGCGGGTGCTGGCGATGATCGTCAACCTGGCGGGCGATATCGTCCAACAGCGCATAGCCAGCGTCGAAGACCTGGATGAAGGCGTACGTCGTGGGCTGGGTTACCCGCAGGGCCCGTTGGCCTGGGGCGACAGTGTCGGGGCGCAGCGTTTGCTGACCGTTCTCGAACGCATGACTGAACTGACCGGGGACCCGCGTTATCGGCCCGGCCCCTGGCTGCGCCGTCGCGCGGCCCTGGGCTTATCGCTGTGCCACCCAGAACCGACATTGACCTGATCTTTCAACGCTTAGGAAACTGCCATGCTCGATGGTTATATTTTTGCGGGGTTACGTACGCCTTTCGGTCGCCATGCGGGTGCACTCGCGCCGGTACGGCCTGACGATCTCGCGGCTCACGTGATTCGGGAGCTGCTCGCGCGCAACGCCATTCCTGGCGACGCTATTGAGGACGTGATTCTCGGCAATACCAATCAGGCCGGTGAGGACAGCCGCAATATTGCACGTCACGCGGCGCTGCTTGCCGGGCTGCCCGTGACTGTGCCTGGGCAGACGATCAACCGCTTGTGCGCCAGCGGGCTGGCAGCAGTGATTGACGCCGCACGCGCAGTCAGTTGCCAAGAAGGCGAACTGTTTGTGGCGGGTGGGGTGGAGAGCATGTCGCGCGCGCCCTTCGTGATGGCCAAAGCCGAGGCGGCCTACAGCCGCGATTTTACCGTCTACGACAGCACCATTGGCGCGCGTTTTCCAAACCCCAAAATTGTGGCGGAGTTTGGTAATGACACCATGCCGCAGACCGGCGACAACGTGGCGCAGGAATATGGCATCGACCGTGAGCAGGCTGACGTTTTTGCAGCTCGTTCACAGGCCAATTACGAAGTCGCGCGCGAAAGTGGATTCTTCGACGATGAAATACTGGCCGTCAGCGTGCCCACGGGCCGTAAAACGCCGCCCAACCTTGTGGAGCACGACGAACACCCGCGCCCGCAGTCCGACCTCGCGGCGTTGAGCCGCCTGCGTCCTCTGCACGAGGGCGGGGTGGTCACCGCCGGCAATGCATCCGGCGTTAACGACGGCGCCGCCGCATTGCTGATTGGCACGCGGGCGGCAGGCGAGCGCCATGGCTTGGTGCCCATGGTGCGCATCCTGTCGAGCGCGGCTGCTGGCGTCGCCCCTCGTATCATGGGCGTGGGCCCGGTGGAGGCAATCAATAAAGCGCTGGCGCGGGCAGGCCTGACGTTGGCGGACATGGACATTATCGAAATCAACGAAGCATTTGCCAGCCAGGTATTGGGTTGCCTCAAAGGGCTCGGTGTGGCATTCGACGATCCTCGTGTCAACCCCAATGGTGGCGCGATTGCGGTGGGCCATCCTTTGGGCGCCTCCGGTGCGCGTCTGGCGCTGAGTGCCGCGCGAGCGTTGCAGCGCAGCGGTAAGCGCTATGCCGTGGTGAGTCTGTGTATCGGTGTCGGCCAAGGGCTGGCGATGGTGATCGAGCGTGTGTAATCGCTCAAGCGAAGGTGAAATGACATGGGTGCTTTGACTGGATACCGCGTTCTCGACTTGAGCCGTGTGCTTGCCGGCCCCTGGTGCGGGCAAACTCTGGCTGATCTTGGCGCCGAAGTGATCAAGGTTGAAAGGCCGGGCGTCGGTGACGACACGCGTGGTTGGGGGCCGCCATGGATGAAAGGGCAGGGCGATGAGATGACCTCCGAGGCGTCTTATTATCAATCGACCAATCGCGGCAAGTTATCGGTGGCGCTCAACCTGGCCAGCCCCGAGGGGCAGGAACTGGTACGTGCGTTAGCGACCGACTGCGATGTACTGATCGAAAACTACAAGGCCGGCTCGCTGGCCAAGTACGGATTGGATTACGCATCTCTGGCGGCGTTGAACCCGCGCCTGGTGTACTGCTCCGTGACCGGTTTCGGACAGACCGGGCCGCGTGCTGCGGAACCTGGCTACGACTTTATTGTGCAGGGCATCGGTGGGCTGATGAGCATCACTGGCGAGCGCGATGACTTACCCGGTGGCGGGCCGCAAAAGGTCGGCGTGGCTTTTTCCGACCTGATGACCGGGCTGTATTCAACAGTGGCCATTCAGGCGGCGCTACTCAGCCGGGAAAAAACCGGGGTGGGCCAACACATCGATATGGCGCTGCTGGACGTGCAGGTCGCCACCCTTTGCAACCAAAGCCAGAACTACCTGGCCTCGGGTAAGCCGCCGGGTCGTTATGGCAACGCGCACGCCAATATCGTGCCGTATCAGGTGTTTCGTGCCAGCGACCAGGACTTCATCATCGCCTGCGGCAACGACTCGCAATTTGTCGCGCTGTGCGACGCCATCGGCCTTGGGCACCTTCCGGCGGACCCACGCTTTACGCGTAATGCCGACCGTGTGGCCAATCGCGAAGCGATCATTGAGATATTGTCAGGGCACTTCATCGAGGGGCGTGCGCAGGAGTGGATTGACCGAGTCCATCCGCGTGGCGTGCCTATCGGCGCGATCAACAGTATCGCCCAGGCCCTGGATGAACCTCAGGTCAAGGCGCGCAATATGCTGGTGACGATTCCACATCCCTTAAAAGCGGACTTCGTGACAGTCGGAAGCCCGATCAAGATGTCCGGTACACCGGTGGAATACCTGCGCCCGGCGCCGATGCTGGGTGAGCACACGGATGAAGTGCTTAAGCGTCAGCTCGGGCTGGATGACGAGCGATTGGCGCAGTTGAAGGTCAGTGGCGTGATCGAGCAACTGGGCGAGCGCTGATCTTTTTTCCCGGTATGCCGGTGGCGTATCGGGTTCACTAAGTTGTTATGGAGTTATTCATGAAAGTCCTGGTAGCCATCAAGCGGGTGGTCGACTACAACGTCAAAGTTCGCGTCAAGGCGGACAATTCCGGTGTCGACCTTGCTAACGTCAAGATGTCGATGAACCCTTTCTGCGAAATCGCTGTGGAAGAAGCCGTACGCCTGAAAGAGAAAGGCGTGGCGACTGAAATCGTCGTGGTTTCCATCGGCCCGACCACTGCCCAAGAGCAACTGCGTACTGCCCTGGCACTGGGCGCCGACCGCGCCATCCTGGTCGAGTCCGCCGAAGACCTGACCTCGCTGGCCGTGGCCAAGCTGCTCAAAGCCGTTGTCGACAAGGAACAGCCTCAGTTGGTGATCCTCGGCAAACAAGCCATCGACAGCGACAACAACCAGACTGGCCAGATGCTGGCTGCACTGACCGGTTACGGCCAGGGCACTTTCGCCTCCAAAGTTGAAGTAAGCGGCGACAGCGTGGCTGTCACCCGTGAAATCGACGGCGGCGCACAAACTGTTTCGCTGAAACTGCCGGCCATCGTCACCACCGACCTGCGTTTGAACGAGCCGCGCTACGCGTCCCTGCCAAACATCATGAAAGCCAAGAAGAAGCCTCTCGAAGTGCTGACTCCGGAAGCTTTGGGCGTTTCCACGGCCTCCACCAACAAGACCGTCAAGGTTGAAGCACCGGCTGCTCGCAGCGCGGGCATCAAGGTCAAGTCGGTGGCTGAACTGGTCGAGAAATTGAAAAACGAAGCTAAGGTGCTTTGAGCTTAGGAGCCTAATCATGACTATCTTGGTAATCGCTGAACACGACAACAAGGTTGTGGCCCCGGCCACCCTGAACACCGTGGCTGCTGCCGCTAAAATCGGTGGCGACATTCACGTGCTGGTTGCCGGTCAAGGCGCAGGCGCCGTGGCTGAAGCCGCTGCGAAAATCGCTGGCGTGAGCAAAGTACTGCTGGCCGATAACGCCGCGTACGCGCATCAGTTGCCGGAAAACGTCGCCCCGCTCGTTGCAGAGCTGGGTGCTGGTTACAGCCACATCCTGGCTGCCGCCACTTCCAACGGCAAAAACATCTTGCCACGCGTTGCCGCGCAGTTGGACGTCGACCAGATTTCCGAGATCATCTCGGTTGAAAGCGCCGATACCTTCAAGCGCCCGATCTACGCCGGTAACGCCATTGCCACCGTGCAATCGACTGCCTCGGTAAAAGTCATCACCGTACGTGCCACCGGTTTCGACCCGGTAGCCGCTGAAGGTGGTTCGGCTGCCGTTGAAGCCGTTGCGGCTGCCCACGATGCTGGCACTTCCAACTTTGTAGGCGAAGAGCTGGCCAAGTCGGATCGCCCTGAGCTGACCGCTGCCAAGATCGTCGTATCCGGCGGGCGTGGCATGCAGAACGGTGACAACTTCAAGCACCTGTATGCCCTGGCTGACAAGCTGGGCGCTGCGGTTGGCGCTTCCCGCGCGGCCGTCGACGCAGGTTTCGTACCCAACGACATGCAGGTCGGCCAGACCGGCAAGATCGTTGCGCCACAGCTGTACATCGCCGTCGGTATCTCCGGCGCGATTCAGCACTTGGCCGGTATGAAAGACTCCAAAGTGATCGTTGCGATCAACAAGGATGAAGAAGCGCCGATCTTCCAGGTAGCCGATTACGGCCTGGTGGCGGACTTGTTCGAAGCCGTACCTACGTTGCAGCAGGCTGTGTAAGGTCCTACCGGCAGGCGAGCACGGAACTCGTCTGCCGCAGGTTCAGTCGTACGAACCCTTGCCGGGCATGGTGATGCCATGCAGGTTCACTTTGCGGTATAGCGTTGCACGGGAAATCCCCAGTTCCCGTGCGGCCAGCAGGGGTTTCCAACGGTTGCGCACGAGCGTGTCGATCAACGCCTGGCGTTCCGGGCTGCCACTGACAGTCTCCTGGCCCTTTACCGGCGCACTCGCACCGAGTGTCACTGGTAGGTCATCTACTCCGATCACCGGGCTTTTACACACGGCACACGCGTATCGCAGCGCGTGGTGCAGTTGTCGCATATTGCCGGGCCAGCTGTAATTCAACAGCATTTCCAACGCAGACTCGCTCAGTTCTACGCGCTCGCCCGAGCGCTCGCACTCGTCGTTCAACAGTGTGTTGATCAACACCAGCTTGTCTTTGCGCTCGCGTAGCGGGGGAATATCGAAACGTGCGCCACTCAGGCGGAAAAACAGGTCTTCACGAAAACTGCCGGCCTCAACCAGGGTGGCAATATCGCGGTGACTTGCACAAATCACCTGAATATCGATGGCCTGGGCGCGCGCACCGCCCAACGGTGCCACTTCGCCTTCGCTGAGTACTCGCAACAGGCGGGTTTGCAGGGCCAGGGGCATGTCGCCGATTTCATCAAGAAACAAAGTGCCGCCGTCGGCCTGCTGCAACAGACCGCGCATGCCTTTGGTCGACGCGCCGGTAAAAGCGCCAGCGGCATAACCGAACAACTCACTCTCTATCAAGCTTTCGGGGATCGCCGCGCAATTCACTGCGACAAAGGGCTTTTCGCGACGTTTGCTCGCGGCATGCAGTTGCAGGGCAAAAAACTCTTTGCCCGCCCCGGTCTCACCATGGATCAGCACAGGCAAACCGCGATCCTTGACGCGTACCGCCAGCTCCATCGCCTGCGCAACCTTGGGGTCCAGAGCTGAGGCCGGGCTGCTGGCCATTGGCGCGCTGATGGAGCGGCGCGGCGCCTTGAGGCGCACGTGCAACCCCATCGACGGCAAAAAGTGGATGTTGTCGTCGCCGGCGGCGGGAAGCTTTGCTGAGGCGAAGGCTTCGTCAATATGCGCGGGAATTCGGCCACAACGCTGTAACAGCAGTCGCCGTGCTGCGGGGTTGAGAGCTTCTATGCGGCCATCCCGGTCCCAGGCGAACAGGCATTGCGGTTGACTGTCGACGTAGCCTGGCAGGGGGTGTGCCCGTAATACCCATAGATCTTGGGTGCTGTACATGAAGTACGCATTTTCGAGTTCGGTAGCGCTTTGAATGACCATCTGACGAATCAAATGCTGGCTGCGCCTGTCATCGGGAGCACGCACTGAAGAAACGTCCAATACCGCAAGAATCTCGCCGCTGGGTGAAAATATCGGCGCCGCAGAGCAGGTATTGCCAATGAACGCTGCACGGAAGTGATCGAGCTTGTGCACGGTGACCGGCAGCTTGTCGATCAACACCGCGCTGACGGCTGTCGTGCCTTCTTCTTTCTCCGACCAGCAGGTGCCGACGTCCATCCCGGAGCGTCGGTACTCGCCGCGTAGGGCCGAGTCGATCCGGTAGTCGACGGTACATCCCAGCGTATCGGTGAGCATCACACAGTAGTCGGCGTCGCGAACGCGACCGTGCAGCCGCGACATTTCATCACCTGCCAGATGCAGAAAGTCGTCGACACGTTGGCGGTGCTCATTGATCTGGTGAGCCTCCAGCACCCTGGGCCCCTGTAGGGATCCCGGGTCGAGCTTGTAATGCTGAACCGAGCGACGCCAGGAATCGAGGATGGCGTTGGGCACCGGCAGCGTCGGGGCATTCTGGGCAGTGCGCAGTACACGACTCACGTGTTCCACATGAGTCTTCGAAAAACCAGAGGACATGGTACCTCCGAAGGTTGGATCTTATTTTTCTGTTGATGGCCATTAAAGGCGGCTTGGCCGATCCCTACAAGCGGAATCCGTCAGCCGGTGTCGGTGAGACATAACCGCTCAATAGTCGCAGCGTCCCATGGGTGGCACGAGCGGTTATGTCTTGCGAAAGCAGGGAAGGTGGTTGCGGACAATCATGTCTACACCCCTCTATTCCGGGCGTTGTGGCCGAGTTGCAGGGTGTTGGCATCCGACTTGCTCTGTCAGTCTCAGCAGGCCGCGTCGAACGGTCGCATCCCAACAACAATAACGGCAGAGGCAGTACATGAGCGAATTCAACGCTGTGAATTTCTCCCTGAATGGCAAGGTTGCCCTAGTAACAGGCGCTGGTCGTGGCATTGGCCAGGGCATTGCGCTGAGCCTGGCCCAGGCCGGCGCAGACCTGGTGCTGGCCGATTACGACCTAGGGATTGCGCAAGAGGCTGCCGCCTTGGTCCAGGCCCTGGGTCGTCGGGCGGTGGCCCTGCAGGTTGATGTCAGCAAACCCGAGAGCGTCACCAGTTTGATCGAGCAGGTCAAGGCGCAATTTGGCCGCCTGGATGTGGCAGTCAACAACGCGGGCGTGGTCAGCCTCGGTCGGGTCGATGAGCTGGCCGTCAGCGAGTGGGACCGCATCATGAACATCAACGCCCGTGGTGTATTCCTTTGCTGCCAGGCCGAACTCAAACTGATGCGCGAACATAACTTCGGCCGCATCATCAACTTGGCCTCGATTGCCGGCAAAGTCGGTTTCCCGGACCTCTCCCACTACAGCGCCTCCAAATTCGCGGTGATCGGTTTCACCAACGCCTTTGCCAAGGAAGTTGCCCGCGAAGGCATCACGGTTAATGCCCTCTGCCCCGGTGTGGTGGGCACCGGTATGTGGCGGGGTGATGAGGGGCTTTCCGCGCGCTGGGCGCAACCCGGCGAAACCGAAGTGCAATCCTGGGAGCGGCACCAGTCCAGCCTGCTGCCTCAAGGAGAAGCGCAAACTGTGGAAGACATGGGTCAATTGGCCGTTTACCTGGCGTGCGCGGCCCACGTTACCGGACAGGCGATCGCTGTTGATGGCGGCTTCTCGCTCTAACTGACCCCGTTCACTTATCAAGTTTACGTCCGCTGAATCCTTATTCAGGGGGGCGGATACGGCTTGCCTGCAACTTTGTTATTGCGTTGAAGCCTGCAGGCGCTCTGATCGAAACAGGAGAACATAATGACAACTACAGTTCTGGCCAAACGTTCCGTTGGCACCGACGTTATCAACTACGACGCTATTGTGATTGGTGCAGGTTTCGGCGGCATTTACATGCTCAAGAAATTGCGCGATGAACTGGGCTTAAAGGTGCGCGCCTTCGACAAGGCCGGTGGCATCGGCGGTACCTGGTTCTGGAACCGCTACCCTGGCGCGTTATCCGACAGTGAGTCGTTCGTCTATTGCTTCTCCTGGGACCGTGAGCTGTGCCAGGAATGGGACATCACCACGCGCTACCTGACCCAGCCACAGATCCTGTCCTACCTGAACCACGCCGTGGATCGCCACGACCTGCGCCGCGATATCCAACTGGAGACAGGTATCACCGCTGCCGTGTTCGACGAGCAGAGCAGTCGCTGGTTGGTCACGGCCGATGACGGTCATCAATACAGCGCCAAATATCTGGTAACCGCGCTGGGCCTGTTGTCCGCAACGAATGTGCCCAAGATCAAAGGCCTCGATCAATTCAAGGGGAGCATGTACCACACGGCCAACTGGCCGGCCGACGCGGTGCTGGAAGGCAAGCGCGTAGGTGTGATCGGTACGGGTTCGACAGGTTGCCAGGTTATTACCGCCATCGCACCGACAGTCGGCCACCTCACCGTGTTCCAGCGCTCTGCGCAGTACACCGTGCCGGTGGGCAACGGCCCGGTCAGTCGCGACTACGTCGACGATATCAAACGCAACTACGACGCCATCTGGCAGGAGGTGCGGTCGTCACGCCTGGCGTTCGGCTTCCCTGAAAGCGACATTCCCACCATGAGTGTCGATGCAACTGAACGGAAAGCCATCTTCCAGCGCGCCTGGGACGGCGGCGGTGGTTTCCGCTACATGTTCCAGACCTTTAACGATATCGCCACCAGTGAAGAGGCCAATATCGAGGCGCAAAATTTCGTTCGCGAGAAGATCGCCGAGATCGTCGAGGATCCGGAAACAGCCCGCAAGTTGATGCCCCGCGATCTCTACGCCAAGCGCCCACTGTGTGACAGCGGTTACTACGCCACCTTCAACCGCTCCAACGTGTCGCTGGTGGACGTCAAGGCCAACCCGATCGAAGAAATCACTGCCAAGGGCATTCGCACCGCAGATGGCGTCGAACACGAACTGGATGTGCTGGTGTTTGCCACCGGTTTTGATGCCGTGGACGGTAACTACAAACGCATCGATATCCGTGGGCGCGACAACACCTCGATGAAGGATCACTGGGCTGACGGTCCCTCCAGCTATCTGTCGGTGGCCACCGCCAAATTCCCGAATATGTTCATGATCCTGGGGCCCAACGGTCCGTTTACCAATCTTCCACCGACGATTGAAACCGAAGTCGAGTGGGTCTCCGATCTGGTTGGCTTTATGGAGCAGAACGAACTTGCCTGCGTGGAACCGTCTGCGCAAAGCGAGCAGGAGTGGGGCAAGATCTGCCAGGACATTGCCGATCAGACGCTGTTCGCGAAGACCGACTCGTGGATCTTTGGCGCCAATATCCCCGGCAAAAGCAACAAGGTTTATTTCTATATGGGTGGCTTGGGCGCGTTCAGCGAACAATTGGCTGCGGTCAAGAAGGATGACTACCGGGGCTTCAAATTCAAGGCCGTCAGTGTCGAAGGCGCGACCAAGCGTCGCGTAACGGAGAACCTGCAATGAACTTGCACAACCCCGAACTCATGCGTCATCAAGCCTTTATCAACGGTGAATGGCTGGCTGCAGACAACGAAGCCACGATCACGGTGAGCAACCCGTCGACGGGCGCCACCATCGGCCAGGTGCCGCGCATGGGTAAGGCTGAAACACGCCGAGCCATCGAAGCGGCCGAGCACGCGTTGCCGGCCTGGCGTGAGCTTTCTGCCAAGGCGCGCGCAAATGCGTTACGCCGCTGGTACGACTTGATCATTGAAAACCAGCATGACCTGGCGCACATCATGACGCTGGAGCAGGGCAAGCCGCTGCCTGAGGCGCTGGGTGAAATCGTCTTCGCCGCCTCTTATATCGAGTGGTATGCGGAGGAGGGGAAGCGGGTCTACGGCGATATTATTCCAGGTGCAACGGACAAACGCTTGCTGGTCATCAAACAGCCCGTAGGTGTATGCGCCGCCATTACGCCGTGGAATTTCCCCAGCGCAATGATCACCCGCAAAGCTGGGCCAGCGCTGGCAGCCGGTTGCACGATGGTCATAAAGCCGGCCTCCCAGACGCCGTTTTCGGCATTGGCACTGGTGTACCTCGCCGAACAGGCAGGCATTCCCAAGGGCGTGCTGTCAGTGGTCACCGGCGCCGCTGCAGAAATTGCCGAGGAGCTGACCAGCAACCCGGTCGTGCGCAAGATTTCCTTCACGGGGTCCACTGAGATTGGGCGCCAGATCATGGAAAAGTGCGCTCACGACATCAAGAAAGTCTCTCTGGAACTGGGCGGCAACGCGCCCTTTATCGTGTTCGACGATGCCGACCTGGACGCTGCGGTAGAAGGCGCACTCGCATCGAAGTTTCGCAATGCAGGGCAGACCTGCGTCTGCGCCAATCGCCTGTATGTGCACGACAAGGTGTATGACGCCTTTGTCGACAAACTGACCTCAGCGGTCGGCGCGCTGAAGATTGGCGACGGTCTTACCAAGGGCGTCACCCTTGGGCCGCTGATTGATGGGAAAGCTATCGCCAAGGTGCGCGAGCATATCGAGGATGCGTTGGCCAAAGGCGCCAAGGTCGTCCAGGGCGGTGGTGCACATCCCCAGGGTGGCAATTTCTTTGAACCCACGATCCTGGTGGATGTGCCGGACAGCGCTCGCGTCGCCAAAGAGGAAACGTTCGGCCCGCTTGCACCGGTCTTTCGCTTCTTCGATGACGCCGAGGTTATCGCTAAAGCCAACGACACCGAGTTCGGCCTGGCGGCGTATTTCTATACCGCGAACCTGAGCCGGGTGTTTCGTTTGGGCGAGGCGTTGGAGTACGGCATTGTCGGGGTCAACACCGGGATTATCAGTTCTGAAGCCGCGCCCTTTGGTGGGGTCAAGGCATCGGGTGTTGGCCGGGAGGGCTCCAAATACGGGCTGGAGGATTACCTGGAGATCAAATACCTGTGCCTGGCCGGCATTTGATTTGTAGCGAACCATTTTTCAACTGATTGCTTTCTTGAGTGACCGCCAGGGCGCCACCCTGCGGTCCGGTCAACGCTGTGTCGTAAAACATAAAAACAATAGGATAAATCGACATGAACATCGTTTGGAAATTGCCGCTGGGGCTCGGGCTCCTGTCATGCATCGCCGTGCCTGCCTCTGCCGAGGACGCTTCTTCGAAATGGGGAACCGGAGATTGGGGAGGGGTACGCAGTGAGCTACTGGAGCAGGGCGTTGATGTAATCGTCGGTTACGTCGGCGAAGCCGCCACCAATGTCCACGGAGGCTATAACCATGACCGCACGGCGCGTTATACCGCGCAATGGGCACTGGGCACGCACCTGGATCTGCAAAAGTTGCTCGGCTGGAATGAGGCAGAGTTCCAGCTGCTGGTAACTGAACGCAACGGCAACAACCTCTCCAACGAGCGCGTTTCTGATCCCCGCGCACCGCAGCTCAGCTCGGTGCAAGAGGTGTGGGGTAGGGGACAGACCTGGCGCCTGACCCAGATGTGGTACCGCCAGAAGTTTTTCAACAGCGCCCTGGACCTCAAATTCGGCCGCGTGGGCGTCAACGAAGACTTCGCCAGTTTCCCCTGCGACTTCCAGAGCCTGTCGTTTTGCAGTGCCCCCATCGGCAACGTGGCCGGGGATGTCTGGTACAGCGGGCCCGTAAGCCAGTGGGGCGGGCGCGTGCGCTATAACCTCGATGAGCACTGGGCGGTGCAGGTCGGGGTGTATGAGCAAAATCCGTCGTACCTGGAGACAGCCAATGGCTTCAAGCTCAGCGGCAGTGGCACCAAAGGCGCGTTGGTGCCGGTGGAGGTTATCTGGAAGCCAACCCTCGGCAAAGAAGCCTTACCCGGTGAGTACCGCCTGGGTTACTACCACAGCAGTGCCAGCGCCAACGATTTGTACGACGACGTCAACGGTAACCCACAGGTGTTGACCGGCCAGGCGCCAAAGTCGCGCAGCAGCAAGCACGGCGCATGGATCATTGGCCAGCAGCAACTCACTGCCCATAACGGCGATGCCTCACGCGGTCTTAGCGTCTTTGCGAGCTTGACTGTGCACGACAAGGCCACGAGCGGTATCGAAAGCTTTCAGAATATCGGCGCAGTCTACAAAGGCCCGTTTGATGCGCGGCCCCAAGATGACCTCGGCGTGGGCATCGCCCGCCTCAAGGTCAATGACGACGTCACCAAGCGCCACCGCCTGATCAATGACAGCACGGGCATCAGTGACTACGACGACCCCCAGTACGTTCCAGTGCAACACAGCGAATACAACATCGAACTCAATTACGGCATACACGTGACCGATTGGCTGACCGTGCGCCCGAACGTGCAATACGTGCGCAATCCAGGCGGCGTCTACGAGGTGGACAACGCCTGGATCGCCGGTGTGAAGCTGCAGGCAAGCTTCTAAGCCTCGGCAGATGTGTGAGCAGTCTTTAACTCCCCCCTCACCAATAAGAAGGAACACCAGAATGAGTAAGTCCTTGGGAAAAGTTGCTTTTGTAACCGGTGCCGGTCAAGGGATCGGAGAGGCCATTGCCTTGCGCTTGGCGGCAGATGGTTTCGCCGTCGCCTGCGCCGACACGAATCTTGATACAGCTGAGCAGGTTGCTGAAAACATCAGGAAAACGGGTGGTAAAGCCCTGGCGCTCAAGGTCGACGTGGCCGACCGTGAGGATGTTTTCAAGGCCGTGCAGGCAGCAGTGGATGGCTTGGGTGATCTGCATGTGGTCATCAATAACGCAGGCATTGCGCCGATTGCTCCCATCGAAGCGATTACACCAGAGATCTACCGCCGCACGTTCGACATCAATGTGGGTGGCGTGCTCTGGGGCATACAGGCGGCAGTTCACGCGTTCAAGGCGTTAGGTCACGGCGGCAAGATCATCAGTGCTTCTTCGCAGGCGGGTCATATCGGCAATCCTGATCTCGCGGTGTACGGTGGGACCAAGTTTGCCGTGCGAGGCATCACCCAGACAGCGGCCCGGGAATTGGCACATCTGGGCATCACGGTAAACGCCTACTGCCCTGGCATCGTGAATACACCGATGATGCGCAAGGTCGCCAAGGACGTAGCCGATAACGCCAATCAGAGCATTGAATGGGGGATGGAACAATTTGCCCAGCACATCACCTTGAAACGTCTTTCCCAGCCCGAGGACGTGGCGGCCTGTGTTTCGTTCCTGTCTGGCCCTGACTCCGACTACATGACAGGGCAGGCCGTGATCATTGATGGCGGAATGGTATTTAATTGATTCGTCATGCTTGCAGAGGAGCGCTCAAGCGTGCACCCGCTGAGCGTTTCGCGCATGCGACGTGAGGGAATGAGATGACTATCACTAAAGGTATTGCATCGCCGGGAAAATTTCTGGTCCAGGCCGATGCGTTGGTAGATTTAGCGGTCCATGGCAAAGCCTTCGGGGCCAATGCGTATCTGATCTGCGATCAATTTATCGTTGGCCGGGTTCATGAGAAAGCGATGCCGGGGTTCAAGAACGAACAGCGCGCAGAGTTGGCCGTGTTTGGCGGGCAGTGTTGCGACAGTGAAATCAACCGGCACGTGGAAGCGGCGCGTGGTGCTGATTATGTCGTCGGAATAGGTGGTGGAAAAACCCTGGATACCGCCAAGGCGGCGGCACACTTCCTGGAAAAACCCGTGTTGATCCTGCCCACATTAGCCTCCACGGATGCGCCTTGTACGGCGATTTCGGTGATTTACAACGACGACGATACGTTTAATCGCTATTTGTTTTTATCCAAAAACCCTGACGTTGTTTTAGCCGACACACGCATTCTGGCCGAACAACCCCCGCGGTTTTTTGCTGCGGGCGTGGGTGATGGTCTGGCCACGTATTTCGAGGCTCGTGCGTGCTTTGCCGCGCAACGCGACAATCTGATCCTGGGCAATGACGGCAAGATGCTCAAGCCCACATTGATCGGATTTGCGATTGCCCAAACGTGCTACGAGACCATCAAAAAGTATTCGGCCCAGGCGGCATTTGCGGTGCAGAAAAAAGCCATTACCGCCGCACTGGAAAACACGATTGAAGCCACCATCTACATGTCCGCTGTCGGGGCTGAATCGGGTGGCTGCGCTGCTGCGCATGCGATCCACAACGGGATGACCAACGTGCACGATCTGCACGGCGCACAACATGGAGAAAAAGTCGTATTCGGCCTATTTACCCAGCTCGTGATGGAAGCTGCGCCTATGGCTGAAATCGAGGAGGTTGTGGACATTGCGATAGCCGTCGGCTTGCCGCTGACGCTCGAAGATCTGGGGCTCAAACACTTCAAAGAAGTGGAGTGGAGAAAAGTCGCCGAATTGGCCTGCGATAAAAACGACACGATGCACAACATGCCTTTCACGGTGACGCCGGACCTGGTGTATGACGCGATCGTGGCGACTGACGCAATGTTGCAGGCGTTCAAGAGACAAAAGACGGTGCACTAAACAGTTGATGGGGTACCCGTTTTGAGGCGTCCTTAGTGCCGAAACGGTTTGGCGCCGCCAATCGTTCAAAACGATTGGCGGCGCCTTTTTTGAGCTCCGAACTGACGATTATCCGTGTTAGCGAGAATGCGCCACGCCTTTGAGCTTGGCGACTTGGGTGGCCAATACATCCATCAAGTCCGGGGACAGGCAGTCGTAGGTCTCCAGGCCGATTGAACGCAGATGCGTGCGAATGCCCTTCATCTGCTCAGGAGGCGTACCGGTTTCAATGATCGAGGAAACGAACGCCGCAAACCCCGGCGCAGACCAACCAGCCTGTGGCGAAAGTTCAGTGTGAACGAAGTCCAGGCCGTAGAAGGCGTGATCCTTGTTCTCGATACGCCCGTACAGGTGCGCGTGGCACGCGGTGCACGCGTGGCGTTGAATGACTGCGTTCTCGTCGACGACCGCGAGTTTTTCTGCATGTGCAGTGATGCTTACAGCATCACGCGGTACCACCGCGATGACGGCAAATGTCGCGCCGGCCGGTTTCCAGCATTTGCTGCAACCACAGGCATGGTTATGTAGGGTCTGAGCCGCGATGGTCACTTCGACTTTATCAACGGCGCACAGGCACTGCAGAGTGCCGCCGGTAAAATCAGCGGCAGCAGGGGATAGACCATTATCCAGTGATGGATGAAGTTTGATGTCGCTCAATGTGAATCTCCAGATCGGTAAGGAACTCGAAATGACCTCAGGGGCCCGTAGCCCCCGGGCCTCACGTCAGTACTTGATGACGGTGCGGATCGACTTGCCTTCATGCATCAGGTCGAACGCTTCATTGATGCGTTCCAGTGGCATGGTGTGGGTGACAAATGGCGCCAGCTCGATTTCGCCTTTCATGGCGTCTTCAACCATTTTTGGCAGTTGCGTACGGCCTTTGACGCCGCCGAACGCTGAGCCTTTCCAGGTGCGACCAGTCACAAGCTGGAAGGGACGTGTGGAGATCTCCTGACCTGCACCGGCCACGCCGATGACAATCGATTGCCCCCAGCCACGGTGCGCACTTTCCAGCGCAGCGCGCATGACATTCACATTACCGATGCATTCGAACGAGTGGTCCACACCCCAGCCGGTCGCTTCAATGATGACTTGCTGGATCGGCTTTTCATGGTCTTTCGGGTTGATGCAATCGGTAGCACCGAAAGACTTGGCGAGTTCAAACTTGCCTGGGTTGGTGTCCACGGCAATGATGCGGCCGGCCTTGGCCTGGCGTGCGCCTTGAATCACGGCAAGGCCAATACCGCCGAGACCGAATACGGCAACGGTGTCCCCCGGTTGCACCTTGGCGGTGTTATGCACTGCGCCGATCCCGGTGGTGACACCGCAGCCCAGCAGGCATACGTGCTCAGGGTTGGCGTCAGGGTTGATCTTCGCGACAGAGACTTCCGCCACCACGGTGTACTCGCTGAATGTCGAGCAACCCATGTAGTGATAGAGCGGCTGGCCATTATAGGAAAAACGCGTAGTGCCGTCGGGCATAACGCCTTTGCCCTGGGTTTCACGAACCGCGACGCAAAGGTTGGTTTTGCCGGACTTGCAGAACAGGCATTCGCCGCATTCGGCGGTGTACAGAGGGATAACGTGGTCGCCGGGCTTGAGGCTGGTGACGCCTTCACCGACTTCCACGACGATGCCAGCCCCTTCATGGCCCAGAACCACCGGAAACAAGCCTTCAGGGTCATCACCCGACAAGGTGAAGGCATCGGTATGGCACACGCCGGTATCGGTGATCTTGATCAGCACTTCGCCTTTGCGCGGCGGCGCCACATCGATCTCGACGATTTGAAGTGGCTTGCCTGGTTCAAATGCAACTGCAGCACGGGATTTCATAAAGGTTTTTCTCCAAGTGGTAAGGCTCGTATGGCGGGTGCAGCGTAGGGTCTGAAGGGTTCGGGGCTTACTTGAGGTAAGTGCGCACCAGTGAAACCACTTCATCGATCGAGGCACGCTGTGCCTGCGACGTGTCGGTCAGCTGTGAAAACTCTTCCCTGAGATGGCTTTCCAGAACACCAGCCATCAAACCGTTTACCGCGCCACGCAGCGCTGCAATCTGTTGCAGAACCGGGCCGCACTCAGCACCTTGTTCAAGTGCAGCTTGCAGGGCATCCAGTTGGCCCCGGACCCGATTGACTCTGCCTAATACACGTTTTTTTTCAGCGGGCGAATGTGGCATTGAACGACTCCAGTATAGGCGTGGTGGCCAGTGTACGCCGGTACTGAGGGGGAGTATGTGAATATACTGGCTAGGAGTATATTGGTCCGCCTTGCAAACAAACATGGGCGTTTTGTTTGGGGACTGATCGCAATATGTTTCTAATGCTCGCAAGGCGCCGGTAACAATGGTCAGGGAGCAGGCGGATGCTGAAGTTGATCACGTAGCGAGTTGGTCAGCGCTTCGACTGCCGCTTCGTTGCGCCGGTAGAAGTGAAAGGGCCCCGTCCGGCAGGCGTCAACCAAGCCCGCCTGTTTGAGCACCGCCAAATGTTGGGACACGGTCGATTGGGACAAGCCGCACCGTTGGGTGATCTGGCCGACACTGATTCCCCGTTCAACGCCCCACTCCTGCAGGGAGAAATACAGCTGTGGGGCCTTTAGCCACTTCAGGATTTCCCGCCGCAGCGGATGGGCAATCGCGCGCACGGCGGCATCGACGTGAAGCCGGGGGCGTTTCTGCTGTTGCTTACACATGGACTGTCCCATCGCTGCCAGTTGGATCAGCCCAGCATGTCGGCCAGGGATTCGGCAATCAGTTGATAGGATCGGCAACGCGCCTTGGCGTCATAGATGCGTGCATCAATGATCACCTCATCCGCTTGGGTCGTTGCGATGAACTGGCGTAGCCAACTGCCGACGTCGTCCTGGTCACCTGTCGCCGTGCACAGCATTGCCTGGTTGAGGGTGTGCCGATCAATGTTTGTAAGGCTGGCCATAAAACCCTCCGAGGGACACGGTAGCGGGCCTGCTTTGCCGGCGTACAGGTTGCACACCCACTGCCGGTGAGAGCTGGCGATGTAATCGGCTTCGGCCCGTGACGGGGCGGCAAAGGCATTGACGCCCGCGATTACATAGGGCCGTTTGAGCGCCGCCGATGGGCGAAACGACGTACGGTAGTGCGTAATCGCATCCATCAGAAAGCGCGGTGCGAAGTGTGAGGCGAAGGCATAGGGCAGACCGAGCTTGGCGGCAAGGTCAGCGCTGTTCATGCTTGAACCCAGGAGCCAAAGTGGCACCTCGTGGGGACCGGGAATCGCCCGCACCGGCTGATGCCCGTTGTCCGCCAGGTAATCCTGCACATCGTGAATATCCTGCGTGAAATCACGCTCTGAAGCGTCACCGCGCAAGGCTCGAATGGCCGCCCCCGCTGAACCTGGTGCTCTACCGATACCCAGGTCGATGCGGCCAGGGAACAAGGTGGCCAATGTGCCGAACTGCTCGGCCACCATCAAGGGCGAGTGGTTGGGCAGCATGATGCCGCCGGAGCCCACGCGCAGTGTCTGGGTGGCCGCTGCCAGATGCTGGACGAGCAACGTGGTTGCCGAGGAAGCGATGCCCGGCAGGTCATGATGCTCGGCGACCCAGTAACGTTTATAACCGTGGGCCTCCACATGCCGCGCCAAAGCGACCGCGTCATTCAGTGTGTCCGTGAAAGTTTTACCGTCGCCAATCATCATCAGGTCAAGTACAGAGAGGGCTGTCATTGCAGGCTCCTTTTTCATGTCAGGTGGAGAGGGCGTTACAGCGATGTAAAGTCAGGCCCGTGCGGATGACATTCCAGGCGACGATCAATATCGCGCAAGGTGGTCAGGCAGCGTTGCAGCTTCAGGTAAATATCGCCGCCGTAGTCCCAGCCGAGCACGCCAATGCTGCCGGTGTAGCCGACACTGTTCAGTGCTGCGACCACTGCGAAGTTGTCCAACTCTCCACGATCTACCGGTTCCATCGTGGCCACGCCGCCCCAGCCCAGTTCGCTGAGCGTGCTGCCTGAGAGCACGACCTGCATCAACCAGGGTTGCATGGCTTCAAGGCGTTGTTGAAGTTCGCCCTCCTGACTGGCGTACCAGTGATAGCCGTTGAACGACGCGCCCAGGTGCGGGTGAGCGAAGTATTCGCAGATCTGCACCACCTCAGCCGTGGTCTGGGTGACGTGGTGAAGATGGGGATACAGTGCAATTCTCAAGCCGCGACGCTCTGCGATGGGCAGTACCGACTCGATGAACCGCAAGATGGCCGAGCTACCGTTGACCGAGGTCTGGACTGCCAGTTCGATGAGCTCCACCCCTTCGACGCTTTCGATGATTCGCCTTATGAGGTGATCATTGCGACCTTCGTGCAGCACCAAATACAGGCCTTCAACCCGCAGACCATGCTGTTCGCGAATGCGCGGCAGCAGGCGCAGGTCGGTCAGCGGCGTGCCGCCCCAGGCTGACACCGTGATGCCGTCAAAACCCAGTTCGGCGAGCATTTCGCACTGCGACTGAAAGGCGTAGACACCCATTGAAGAGTAAAAAAATGAATCGAGTGCATGGACGCGATGGGCCACGGTCTGTCTCCTTGCCTAGCGTGGCATTTCGGTCAATAAGGCCCATTCGGGGTGTGCGGCCAGGCGTTGCTCCATGGAGCGAAAGGCCACGGCTGAACGGCGCAGGTTGCCGTAAACGTCGCCACCCATGCTTTGCCATCCCAGCACGCCGACACGACCGGTAAAACCTCGGCGTTCAAGAGCGCCCAGCAGAACGAAATTATCCATCTCGCCTTCATCGAGCGGCTCGATGGTCGCCAGGCCGCCCCAACCCAATGGAGAGCGACGTGTGCCGGCAATATTCACGTGCTGGAGCCAGGGCCACAGCGCATCAAGGCGTTCTTCCAGCGCGCCTTCTTCAGTGGCGTACCAGTGATAACCGTTGAACACGATATTGAGCCGGGGGTGGTTGAACTCCCGGCACAGTGCTATGGCTTCGGTGGTGGTTTGCAGGCCGTAGCGCGCGTGCGGATAAAGGTTGATGTGCAGGCCTCTGCGCTCACAGATAGGCAATAGGCGCTCAAGCATGCGGCGGTCAAAATTCGTGACCTCCTCACCTGAATGCAGGGCCAGCTCAATCGTGGTGCAACCTTCAAGGCTCTCGAAAACCTGGGTCACGAACGCTTCGAGGCCTTTGCGGTAGATCAAGTAGACCGCGCCCACGTCCAGGCCCCAGGTGGGTTTGACCTGAGGAATCGACTTCAGGTCTTGGCTCCACGCCGACATCGTCAGGCCTTGATAGCCATGTTCGACGAGCATTTCGCACTGTGCAGCCAAAGGGTAGGTGCCCATGGCTGTCTGGAAGATGAAGTCCATGTGGTGAAGGGCGCGATTCATTGGGCAGCCTGCATAGGTTGAGAGACGACAGGGAGGGTGATGCTGGGAAAGTGCGGCAGCAGGTATTCAGCCAGCTCATCGATAACTTCAGCGGCAGGGCGGCGTTGCGGCTTGAAGTGCAGGGCAACATGACCCACCCCCTGATCCTGTTGGCGTTTCCAGTGCTCGATGAGTGCATTACGCCCGGCGCGCAGTACCCGGCCGGCCTGCACGGGATGGTTCGGGTCGCGATCCAGGTCAAACAACGTGCCGTAGCCGTAGGGTTTGTACACATCGTTGCCACAGACGGCACGCCAGCGTTCGATCACCTGGGGAATCAGCGCAGGGTTGGAGGAGTAGGAGAGAAGCCCGTCACTGTGTTCGCCGATCCATTCCTGCGTTTGGCCTGCGTGGCCGACGATAAGGGTGGGCAAGCGCGTCCCAACGGGTTTGGGGACCAGGTCAATTTCACCGTTCAACTGGCCATAGAAACGCGATGTATGTTTGGCCCAATGGCTTTGCGTGGTCGCGCGAATGATATCCAGCGCGTCGCGAAAGCGTTCGGCACGGTTATCAAAATCCAGGCCGAACGCCGGATATTCGATCGGCCGGTCGCCGGTGGCCAGCCCCAGGATGAATCGCCCGCCCAGTAATTGATCCAGGCTGGCAGCCTGCTTGGCGACAATCAGTGGATCGCGCAACGGCAGGACGATACCCGCCGTGCCAATCGCAATATGCTTGGTCACGGCCGCAAGGTAGCCGGCATAGACCAATGGATCGAGGATCTGGCCGACATCCCCGAAGTTAGGGTCATAGAACGGTACATCGCGCAGCCAGATCGCGGAGAAGCCAGCTTCGTCCACACGTTGAGCCATCTGCGCGTGATACTGCAGGGTAGGGCCTGGGCTGTTCGGGTAGCTTTCCAGTGGGGCAATAAAACCGAAGGTCAAATGCCCTTGTTTGAATACGCGGGCATAGCCAGGGTGCTGCTGAAGCTCCGGGGCGATTGCGCGTGAGCAAGGTTGAGAGGTCATCGGGGTACGCTCGTAGTAGCGGATGGCGGTGACGTTGAAGGCGAGATGGGCGCCAAAGAGTCACGATGAGGGGACTATAGGCGCTATGATTGGAAAGAAAAACAGGATGAAATTCCGATCATTTGTGAAAATAATGCTCAAATAAATGAGGCTGTTCATGGATCATTTCGGCGCGCTCAGCGCATTTGTTCAGGCGGCACATACCCGCAGCTTCACTGAGGCTGGGCGCAGAACCGGTGTATCTTCCTCGGCTGTTGGAAAGGCGGTGGCGCGGCTGGAGGAAGAGTTGGGCGTGCGGCTGTTTCATCGCTCTACCCGCGCGATTACCTTGACGGCGGAGGGCAGCCTTTTTCTGGAACGTTGCCAGCGGATTTTTGCGGAGTATGAGGTCGCCAAGCGTGAGCTCACTCAAGCGGCCGGCAACCCGCAGGGCAAACTGCGCCTCGGCTTGCCGCAGCTGGGCATGCGGCTGATGCCTCATTTGATTGCGTTCCAGCAGGCGTATCCGGAAGTGGAATTGGAGCTGGAGTTCAGTGATCGCCTGGTGAATGTGATTGAGGAAGGCTTCGATGCCGTGATGCGCATTGGCGAGGTCGATGACTCGCGACTGATGATGCGTAAGCTCAACGGCTACAGCCACCGCTTGGTCGCATCGCCAAACTACCTTGCGCGTCGAGGTGTGCCTGCGCGGCCGACGGACCTTTCGAACCATGCTTGCCTGCGATACCGCTATCCCACCAGCGGAAAGCTTGATCCTTGGCCATTGGTGACGAAGAAAGGGCAAGACGCGCTGGAGCTGGGCCAATCGGCGACGTCGAACGCGATTGAAGCCTTGCTGGCAATGGCTGAAGCGGGGCAGGGCATCGCCTGCCTGCCCGACTTTTTTATCGAGGATGCCATCGCGGCAGGGCGTTTGGTGCCGGTATTGGACCGGTACATCAGCGATCACCGCACGTTCAGCATCTTGTGGCCGTCGAGCCGACAGCCGCTGCCTAAGATCAAGGCGTTTGTCAGTTTCATGGCCTCACGCCTGACGTGAACCGCTGCAGCGCGCCAAACGCAACTGCCGGCGCACTGGTTGACCAGGGCGCCGGCAGCGATTGCGTATGGCTCAATCACGCATTGTTGGATGGCTTGGCCGCAAAAGCGCCTTCACCCAGCAACGCAACGACCAGTGCAGTCACGCTCAGGTAGATTGGATATTCCCAGCCGCCATTGGCGTTGGTGAAGCTCCAGCCGTTACCGAAGTGCACGGTTGCCGCGACAAACAGCTGGACCACTGCCAGTGCCGCTACCCAGCGTGCATACACGCCCAATACCAGCATCAAGCCGCCGATCACTTCGAATGCCATGACCGGATAAGCCAGGAAGCCTGGAAAACCGATGGACTCGAAAAAGCCTGCGGTGCCGGCTGGCGTGAACACCAGCACTTTGGTCAAACCGTGGGCGATGAACATGATGCCGAGGGCCAGGCGCATCACGAATGCGGCGTAGGGTGCAGTGCGAGAATCAATCATGGTGTAGCTCCTTTTATTTAGTTGGCAAGGGACAGCGTGTGGCTTAGCCATTGAGAAAAATCGGCCAGTTCTTCACCGATAATCTCGTGGGCCATGTTGTAGAAATGGGTTTCGTGTTTGACGCCGATGCGATCCAGCCAGGCATCTGCCTCGTTCGCCCAGTCAATCGGCAGGACGGCGTCCTGGTGGCCGTGGGCGATGAACGCCGTGACCGCCTTGAGGCGTTCGGCTGAGGCGATCCGTGGGGCAATTTCGCGCAGCATGCGACCGCTTAATAACGCAAAGCCCGCCACCAGTTCCGGCTCGGTGACGCCCAAGCTCGCACTCATGATGCCGCCCTGGCTGAAGCCCGCGATGACCGTCGGCAAGGCGGGTAGCGCTTCGATAAACCGCTGCAACAGCAGGCGGCTAGCTTCCGCCTGTTCCTGGTTGAACGACGGACCATTGCTGGTGAAGTTCACCTGGTACCAGGCAAAGCCTTGCGGGCCGACCTGCAAGGGGGCGCGAACCAGAATGACTTCCAGCTCTTCAGGCAGTGATTCGGCCAAGGCAGCAAGATTGCCTTCGTTCGAACCCACACCGTGCAGCAGAATCAAGCGGCCTTTCGGTGTGAAAGTACTGCAGCCTTTGCGGAAAAACAGACCCGTCTGTGGTTCGCGGGCTGCGTCGGAAAATGTAGTGTCACGCATGGTCAATAGTGCCTTGAGTCAGTTGAGTAGGTTCTTAGCCAGTGGACGGGGCCGAGGAGAACAAGTAGCTGTCCATGGCAAGCACGCCGTAGGTCACGCCGCCCTCCAATACCTGTGTCTCATAGCCTTCCCCGGCTGCGCCAAGGGCGATCAGCAAGGGCAGAAAGTGTTCATCGGTGGGGTGAGCCCGCTCAGCCGACGGCGCGTACTGCTTGAAGTCCAGCAATTGTCCGGTGTTACCGTCCTGCAGGGTTTGAGCGGTCCACGCGGCGAACGCATCGACGTAGGCAGCGCTCTCGCGGGTGGCGCCGCGGAACTCGTACAAGTTGTGGGTCAGGCTGCCTGACGCGACGATCAGCACATTCATATCCCGCAGTGGCTTGAGCGCGTCGCCCAGCTTCCAGGCCTGATGAGTGTCAAGGCTGGCCGGCATGGAGACCTGCACCACCGGGATATCCGCCTCGGGAGCCAGGTACAGCAGCGGTACCCAGGCGCCATGGTCCAGGCCGCGTTGAGCGTCCAGTCGTGACTGCCAGCCGGCAGCCTGCAACAGGTCTACGATATGCCCAGCCAGGGCGGGAGCGCCCGGTGCGGGGTAGCTCAGTTGATACAGTGCGTCGGGAAACCCTCCAAAATCATGGATGGTCGCAGGCGCGGTGCTCGCCGTGACAAGGACTTCGCCGCGTGTCATCCAATGCGGAGAGAGGACGACGATGGCGTCAGGTCGCGGCAGCTCACGACCGACCTGAGCCAGGCGGGGACCCGCCTGGCCAGGCTCGATGGCGAACATTGGAGCACCATGAGACACAAATAGCAGGGGAAACGGGGTGTTCATGGTGGAATGCTCCAAAGGGGTTACTTGCTAAGCCAGACCGGGGCGATGGACGTGCCCAGGCCGGCACCATAACCGAGGTAAATGTTCAGGCCTGCCAGCGGCTCCAGGTAGCGGGCGTTGATCAGTGCACCGGTGTCGACGGTGTTCCAACCCAGGCTGCGAGCCAGGGCTACGGCCGTCTGCTTGGCGCGTTCACTATCACTGGCCACGAATACGCTGCCACGTTGGTCATTGGCGAACGTCGGCCCATCGCCCAGTACTTGAGCAAACAGGGTGTTGAAGGCTTTGACGATCTGGGCCTGTGGCACTGCCTTGGCGATTTCTTCGCTGGCGCTGGTGACGTGGCCGATGGTCAGCGACATGTAATCGGCGCTGAGCGGGTTGGTGATATCGATGACGACCTTGCCGCTTAGATCGCCCAGGCTCTGCAGCGCCGTGACCGCGTCAGCGTAGGCCGTGGCAAGCACCACCACATCGCTGTCGCCCAACGCCTGGTCGGCGGTAAAGGCTGTAACCTGTTCGAACTGGGCTGCCAGTGCTTGTGCTTTCTGGATGTCACGCCCCGTGATTCGGACAACGTGACCGGCGCCAGACAACTGCTTGGCGAACGCTGAACCCATGTTGCCGGTACCCACTACTGTAATTTTCATGTCGACCTCTTAAGCGTTGGTGTGTGTTTCGATGGGCTCAGTTTATAGGTTGAGATTTTGAGATAAATAGGGCCAAATGTGATTGATAGTTCCACTAAGTGAGACAGTTATGGACAGAGCGTTGGAGATGCAGGTGTTCTGCACCGTGGTCGACAAAGGTACTTTCGTAGGCGCGGCCGACGCCCTGGAAATGTCCAAGGCGGCCATCTCGCGGTATGTGAGTGCCCTTGAGGAGCGCCTGGGCGCGCGGCTGCTGCATCGCACCACGCGCAAGCTCTCGCTGACGGAGGAGGGCAGGCAGTTCTACCATCAGGCACGGGAGGTCCTGGCGCTGATGGATCAGGCAGAGGAGGCTGTATCGTCTGCAGCGCCGGAACCCAGCGGTGTGTTGCGGGTGAATGCACCGGTCAGTTTCGGCGTTTTGCACCTTGCGCCGCTGTGGGGGGCGTTTATGAGTGCGCACCCGAACGTTGAGTTGGATATCAGTTTGAATGACCGTTTGGTAGACCTGGTGGATGAGGGCTTCGACGCTGCGATACGCATTGCGCGCATGGAGAATTCATCACTGGTAGGGCGGCGGCTGGCTGGCACGCGTATGTGCCTGTGTGCTTCCCCCGATTATCTGGCGAGCCATCCCCCGCTGCGTACACTGGCGGACCTGGCTGAACACGGCGTCATCGCTTATACCAACTTTGCGACGGGCAATGACTGGCTGTTCGACGGGCCCGATGGTCGCGTCAGCGTGCGCACCCGCTCGAGCGTACGCTGCAACAATGGCGATACGTGCCGCAGTATCGCCCTTGCGGGTGGGGGCATTGCCCTGCAGCCAAGCTTTATGGTCGGTGAGGATTTACGCAGCGGAGCCCTGGTGGAAATCCTGCCGGAGTACCGCTCCATCGAGTTGGGCATTTACGTGGTTTATCCCACGCGCAAGCACCTGGCGAGCAAGGTTCGGGCCTTGATCAGTTTTCTGACTGAACGCTTCGCCGATCCGGAGTGGGAACGCTGAAGGGTTGAATCGGCGCGTATCAGGACCGCTGCAAGAAACTGTGCAGGTCTGCGGCAAACTTTTGCGGATTCTTGAACGCCAGAAAATGGTCGCCCTGTTCGGCCTTATCGTACACATACAGTACCGAGTCGCGGATCACTGAGTTCATCCATTTCTGACTGTCCAGCCAGTCACTGTATTCCCCGGTAAATATCGCGGTGGGCACGTCGATCTTGGTTTGGATGACATCTCGCCAATCGTTGGTGACATGATCGAAAAGCACCAATCCGGTGAACGCCATGTCGTCGTTTATGGCCGCCTGGACCAGGCTGATTGCATTGTGAAAATAAGGTGAGTCGAGTGCCATTGCACGCTCCAGCACGCGAGTTCGTGAAACCAGCTGGTTGGTCGGTGTCATGTTCACGTAGGAGTCGATCATGCGCTCCGGTGAGGTGGTGAAAGCCCCGGCATCCAGTCGCTGCTGTTCTGTCCAATCGACGTGACAATAGACCGAAGGTGCCTGGTCGATGATGCTCAGGGTGCGAATACCTTGGGTTCCGAACAGGTCAATGTAGGCCCACATCACCGACGCCCCCATCGACCAACCGCAATAGTGCGCCTCAGGCACACCCAGGTGCTCGGCAAACTCTTTGACATCCATGGCATAGCGGGAAATACGATTGCCCGACGCGGCCTTTTCGGAAAATCCTTGGTTGCGCACATCCAGCACGTAGACGTGATAGTGCTTGCTGAGGATATGCATGAGGTGGAAATACATCGCACCGTTGGCCGACCAACCCGGGATGAAAATCAACGGTTGCCCTTCACCTGCTTCCCAATACGCCAGATTGACGCGGTCACTGGTGCTGAAGCTGCTGACTTTAAGCTCGGGAAAGTCCGAGGCGCGGAAGGCCTGGCCAGTGATTTCGTGGGGAAAGTAAAAGTCTTCGCCGAGCAGGGCGGGGAGAGATTGCTTTATCAGGGGGTACTTCACGGTCCAATCCTGTGTCGATTCAAATGACGGTCGAGCGACGATAGGGCTTGGACAGTTCGAGGATAAATACCCAAAATGCCGGAACATTCGAAACGGATCATTGGTAATGGATCGTCTGAGCAGTATGGCGGCATTTGTCAAAGCCGTTGAAATGGGGTCATTCAGTGCCGCGGGTGATGCGTTGCAGATGTCGGCGCAATTGATCGGCAAGCACGTGCACCATCTTGAGCAGCACCTCGGTGTGCGCTTGCTCAACCGTACCACGCGCAGGCAAAGCCTCACCGACTTCGGCCGCGAGTTTTACGAGCGTTCCAAATTCATCCTGGCCGAAGTAGAAACCGCCGAGAACCTGGCAGCGCATACCCAGGCGGCGCCAAGCGGACGACTGCGTATCAACGCGCCCGTCAGTTTTGGTATGCAGTCGCTTTCGCCCTGCCTGCCAGCCTATATGGAGGCCAATCCTCAGGTGAGCGTAGAGCTGAGCCTGGCCAACAGTGCTGTGGATCTGATCGATGAGGGCTTTGATGTGGTGTTCAGAGTCGAGGTATTGGCCGACAGTGGCTTGGTTGCCAAGGCATTGGCGCCCTACAGGCTAGTGTTGTGTGCTGCGCCGTCTTACCTTGAAGGCAAGCCCCCGATAGAGACGCCGTGGGACCTGCAGAATCATGAGTGCCTGGGGTTTTCCCACACTGAGTTGCGCACGCATTGGACGTTCAATGGGCCTGAAGGAACCGTCGTTGTTCCCGTCGGCAGCCGGTTCATGGCCGATCACGGCGAACCGCTGCTGTGCGCCGCCCTGGCGGGGCTGGGAATACTGCTCCAGCCGGTGGAACTGGTGCGAAAATCGCTTCTTGCTGGGGCGCTCGTCACATTACTGCCGGAGTACCCGCCACCCAGTCGCCCTTTGCACGTGCTGTATGCCCCCGACCGCCGGCTCAACCCCAAGCTGCGCAGTTTTCTTGACTTCGCCACGCAGAACTTCGGTGCTGACTCCGTAGAACCTGAGTCCTTTTGAAACAGGCTGTTGTAGATCACCAACCGGAATTGACATTTATCCAGGAGCGGCTAAGCCATACAGTGGCCGCTTTATTTTCTACATACCGGTAGGAACTGATGGCGGGCATAAGGCCCGTACATTCTTGATGGAGAAATGATGAATATCCAACTGAAGACGAAACGCGCACTGGTTACCGCTTCGACTGGCGGCATCGGTTTTGCGGTGGCCAAGGGGCTTGCCGAGGCAGGCGCCGCCGTCGTCGTCAATGGTCGCAGTGAAGGCTCAGTGAATGCAGCGGTTGCCCGCCTGCTGGCAGAAGTGCCGGGGGCCAGTATCAGTGGTGTGGCGGCAGACCTAAGCACCGCGCCAGGGGTGGCAACCCTGTTGGCCGGCATCAGTGATATCGACATTTTGGTAAACAACGCCGGCATTTATGAACCGCTGGATTTCTTCGAAGCCGGCGATGACGTATGGGACAACTACTGGCACACCAACGTGATGTCAGGCGTGCGCTTGAGCCGCGCGCTGCTGCCAGCCATGGTTGATCGCGGGTGGGGTCGGGTGGTGTTCGTTGCCTCCGAGTCTGCGCGCAACATTCCTGCGGACATGATTCACTACGGCGTTTCCAAGACCGCCCAATTGGCACTGGCCCGTGGGTTGGCCAAACGGGTCGCCGGCAGTGGTGTGACCGTCAATAGCGTGCTGCCAGGGCCTACGCTGTCTGATGGCGTCGCGGACATGATGAAGGGCGAAGTCGAGCGCACTGGCAAATCCCTTGAGTCGGTGGTTGCCGAGTTTGTCATGCAGCATCGCCCAAGCTCGATCATTCAGCGGGCCGCCAGCGTGGAGGAAGTGGCCAACATGATTGTTTATGTCTGCTCTACGCAGGCATCGGCCACCACCGGCGCTTCGTTAAGAGTCGACGGTGGTGTGGTAGACGATATCGTCTGACAGGGCTTAAGGGCTGGCGGGACACGTATGGATTCGAAAGTGCCCGCCCATGTCGAGCCGCTGTGGCTCAACCCTTCAACGACATGCCCAAGCCAATAGGCTCGAGTAATTGCACGATCAGCTCTGCGGTGTTGCGCACCACCTGGTCATTACGGCGGTCCGGGTGCATGGCGACCCAAATGTCGAGTTCAAGCATTGATCGCTGGCTCTGTAGCCTGACCAGACGATCGTCATTGTCACCGATAAAGCACGGTAATCCTGCAACGCCGATGCCGGTGCACGCGGCCTCGTATTGGTGGCTTAAATCTGTGACCTCGCAGACAACGCGTCTCGGACCGATCAATTCGTAAAGCCAACGCTTATGGGCAAAGTCACCTTGCCGATCGGTGTAGCCAACGAATTCCCATTTATCCTCATCCAGCGCATTGGCGTAACCAGCCGCCGCGTACAGCGCAAACTGCATCAGCCCGACCTTTCTGGTGATGTCGGTATCTTCTACAGGTGGCGAAAGACGCAATGCCAGGTCAGCTTCGAGGCGGGCCAGAGATACGAAGTGCGGTTCGCTAAGAATAGATAGCTGCACCTGTGGAGACTTCGAGCAGAGCTCAGCCAGGTTAGGTGTGAGCAAATGCCTTGCCAGGACAGGTGGTGCAGTGATGGTGACGTTGGTCCGCACAGCCGACTTGGATGACGAGCACTTGCGTTCGACCGCGAATGCCTTGGCTTCAATGTCCAATACGTCCTGCAGTATCTGCTGACCTATTTCTGTGAGGCGCGACTCGCGAGAGAGCCGGTCTACCAGACGCACATTGAGTTGGGCTTCTAAAGCCGCTAGCCGGCGACTCACTGTGGCTTGATTCACATTGAGTGTACGTGCAGCCCCCGAGAGGCTGCCGGCCGTGGCAATTGCCAAAAAGAAACGCAGATCTTCCCAGTCCATGAGCCATGCTTTTATGCATTGAATGTGTGCGAATACTAGTATTTACGCATGGCAAGTCAAGCGCTACCGTTTGCCCATCAACTCACAGCGACCGCCAATCATGTCCAACGCACCCTCCAAAACTACATCCTTGGTAGCGATCCAGATCGCGGCCTGTCTTGGTTTTCTAGTCGTCCAACTTGACGTTAGCGTGGTTAACGTTGGTTTGGGAGCATTAAAAATCGCATTCGATACAGACCTTACAGGCCTGCAATGGGTGATCAACAGTTATGCGCTTGCATTCTCGGCGCTGCTGATTTTGGGAGGCGCAGGCGGTGACAAGTTCGGTGCCAAAACTGTGTTCGCGTCAGGCTTTGCGGTCTTCACTGTCGCATCCGTAGGCTGCGCCCTGTCCGACAGCATGGGCATGCTGATAGGTATGCGCATTATCCAAGGCGTGGGGGCCGCTTTCCTGGTACCCACCTCACTCACATTGATACGACTGGCATTTGAGGACCCTGCTAAAAGGCGTTCCGCCGTGGCGGCGTGGGGTGCCTGTGGAGGCATCGCTTTGGCCGCGGGGCCTATAGTGGGAGGTCTGCTGATCGAATCGCTGGGCTGGCCAAGTGTGTTTTTGCTTAACGTCCCCCTCGGCTTGGTTGCCATCGGTTTGATCATCCGATATGCACCATCCTCTCCTCGGGTCGATAAGAAAGTAGACATTCCAGGGCAAGTCAGCATCGGGATTTGCCTGGCGTCTCTGACCTATGCACTGACTGAATCAAGTTCCAAGGGTTGGGGGACTGAAACGTTTTCAATTCTGGCAATGGCCGTGCTCTGCGCGGTGGCGTTCGTTTTGATTGAACGACGTGCATCAGATCCCATGCTTCCAGGCCGACTGGCCCGGAACACAACGTTGGCAACTACTGCATTGGCCGGCGCTGCCATCAATTTCACCTTCTATGGCACCGTTTTCGTATTCAGCATCTACTTTCAGTCGTTCTTGCATTACGACGCGTTCAGGACGGGGCTGGCGTTCATACCGCTGACGGCAGTGCTGACCCTCTCCACGATGATCTCGTCTCGGATCGCCAGGTATGTGAGCGCGCAACGCATCATTACCATCGGTTTCCTGATCCAGGCAGTCGGCTTCGTGGCGTTGGCCCGCGTCACGCCTGAGACATCGCTGTGGTACCTGAATATTGCCTTGATGGTCGTAGGTATTGGCAGCGCGTCATCCGTGCCCTCGATCACCAATTCGATGCTGTCGTCGGTGTCTTCGCATGACGCCGGTATTGCCTCGGGGTTGATGGCGTCGGCCAGACAGTTGGGCGGTGTCATCGGCGTTGCCGTGTTTGGGGCGATGATCACCAGCACCGAGCCCGCTGCGTTTTCCGCAGGGTTATCGACGGCAATGATCGTGTCTGCGGTCGTTCTGACCGCTTGCATCGCCGTGAATCACTGGGTGAACCAGGCGACCAGATCACCCGTAAACGGCTGACATCCCCGCTATCTCTGACTTACTGGCCTCAACTCAAAGGAGTTTTTATGACACAGCTTACCGGCTCGAATGACAAAGTCAGCTCCAAGGTCGACATTGACTACCCGGACTTCACACAGTTACCCACCCATGTGCAGGAAAAGTTTGAGAGGCTGCCAACGAAGGTCAACTTTTTCCGGATGCTCGGTCATAGCCCGGGCGCATTCAATCCGATCATCGATTTGACCAATGCGATATTCAAGGATCTGACGATTTCCGACTATCACAAGGAGCTGATGGTTTTACTCACGACTGCACACGAAAACGTAGCCTATGAGTGGGAGCAGCATGTCTCCATCGCTCAAGTTGCGGGTGTTCGCCAGGACCAGTTTATTGCCATCGCAGAGGGTAGCCTGGAGGATATCAATGCTTTTAAAGACGACGAGCGAGTGCTGCTGCGGTTTGGTCACGCTATTCTTGCGAAAGGTAAAGCACCGGGCGTTCTGTTCAAGCACGCCTTGGAGCACTTTTCTCTCCAGGAGTTAAGCGATGCAATTATCGTGATTGGCTACTATCGGATGTTGTCAGGCTATATCCAAACGTTCGATATCACGATTGACGCACAAAAGGACGGAAGTTGGATCAAGGGCTGAAGTAGATACATAGGCTGCGCATGCCCGGATAAACCGGACATGCGCGGCGGCAGATCATACAAACTGCAATACGTCGTTCACGGCTTTACGCGGCTTTTGTGGCCAGTTGGCCGCGCCCGGGTAGCCAACCGTGATCAACATCACCGGCACTTCTTCATCCGACAGGCCAAACTCCCTGGCCACTGCACCCTGATCGAACCCGATCATCGGCGTCGATACCAGACCCTGGCCCTTGGCGGCCAACATCAAGGTCATCGCGGCGAGGGAGCCAGAGCGAATGGCTTCGTCGCGCTGCAATTGAGCGTTTTCCTGGTACATGCCTTGAGCCGCGCCCACCCACATGTCGTAGATCGACTGGTCGATGATTCCGGCATCCAAGGTCGGTTTCAATGCAGCCGGCAGGGTTACATGCGGGTTCAGGGTGCCGCAGACAATAAACGTCACGGCGGCATCCATGACTTTTTGCTGGCCGAATGCCAATGGCAACAAGCGCGCCTTGGCTTCGGTGCTGCGCACGGCCAGGAATTTCCAGTTTTGCAGGTTGAAGGCGGAGGGTGCGTGGGTAGCCAGGTTAACCAGCTCGGCAATCTGGGCGTCCGTCAATGAGCGTTCAGTGTCGTAGCTGTTGGCGGAGATGCGGGACTTAATAACTTCAGCGATAGCGGACATGGTGATCTCTGTGCGGGATAGGGACGCGCAGGACACGGTTGTCACTCTTGAGCCTGCGATTTGTTTGAACTCAGCGGCTGAAGCCGTCGAATGGCGTCATGTAAACGGCGCCGAACGGGTCCAGGCGCTTGCGGATTTCAGCGTCGGGGGTGCCGTAGACCACCAGGCTCTTGATGGTGCACAGCTCCAGGAAACGTTGGCCGAACGGCGCGAATGTGGTGTCGACATGGCTGACCACGGCATCGACGTTATAACGCTCAAGGATGTGCACGGTGCTGTTGTCTTCATTGACGCTGTATTCGTAAACCAGTGTGCCCGGCTCAGCGCGAGTGGCGGCAACGATGGTGGCGATCAGTGCCTTGAATTCAGCGAACTCTGCGGGTTTGACCGCAAGCGAGAACAGGCAGGAAATATGGGGATGCATGGGGGTGGTCTCCGGCAGGTGTACGACGAATACCTGCACGGCAGCATCGCTGGATCAGCCGGTGCATGCGGTGCAGGTCAGGGGCGTCAGGATTTTTCGGGGGCTTCCCCGAATAGCTTGCCGGCGCCGGCCCAATCCGATGCGGCTACGTCTTCGAAAATCACGTAGATGTAATTGGCATCGGTGCCGGTGTGTTTAACGATGCTTTCGGTGATATCAGCTGCAACAGCAGCTTTCTGCGCGTGTTCTTTACCTTCGAACCAGCTCACACGTACGACGGGCATGATGTATTCCTTCTGGGACATTGATCTGGGAGAGGTGCGCGAAGTGCACCGTTGTCTGACTGGAATCCATCGTACTGTTGAATGAAGTGGCGATAAACGGCCTGCAACTATAATCTGGGTAGATTAAAACTCTACAATAGTGGGTGCAGCATGGTTCCTATCGATTCCTTCCAGGGCGTGATCACCTTCGTTGTGGCGGCGCGCTCCTCCAGCTTTACCCAGGCAGCCGAGCGCTTGGGGTTGTCCAAGTCTGCCGTGGGCAAGGCTATCGCGCGTCTGGAGGAGCGCTTGGGCACACAGTTGTTCCATCGCACCACCCGCAGGATTTCCCTTACCGCCGATGGCGAGGCCTATTTCGCAGCCTGCTCCACGGCGCTGGAAGAAATTGGTACAGCCGAAAGCGGATTGGGCCCGGGTGGTGGTGAACCCTCGGGCCGCTTGCGGGTTGATATTCCTGTGGCGTTCGGACGCCGGGTCGTCGCGCCACTGTTGTTTGAGATCGCCAACAAATACCCGGCGCTTCAATTGAGCCTGACGTTTTCCGATCACTTGGTGGACCCGTTTGAAGAGGGTATCGATTTGTTGGTGCGCTTCGGCGAATTGCAGGACACCAGCGGGCTGGTAGCACGGCGATTGACCCGTCAACGCTGGGCCGTTTGTGCGTCACCTGACTACCTTGCGCGCTTCGGCACCCCGCAAACCCTGGAAGAGCTGACCCAGCATCGCTGCATCGTCGGCCATCGGCGCGGCCAGCCGCTTTCATGGCGAGTAATGCAAGCGGGTAAAACCGTGCGTTACGCGCCCCCCTCAACCCATCAGATCGGCGATGGCGAAGCCATGATTCTGGCCGCAGTGGCGGGTACTGGCTTATGCCAAATGCCGCGTAGCCTGTTCCAGGATGATATCGAGGCGGGCAGGCTGGTCGAGGTGTTGCAAGCCTATGAGCCTGAAGCGGTGGATGTACATGCGGTGTGGCCCAAAGTGTCGCACCTGCGCCCCAAGGTTCGTTATGTAGTCGACGAGTTGGTCAAGCTGTGCGCGCATTGGCAGTGAGGGCAGCAGGCGCAGTCAATCGCTGAATAGGTCGAACATCAGTTGTCGGAACCATTTATTGGCGGGGTCCCGGTTGTATTTGCCGTGCCAGAACAAGTTGATGGCAATCTCGGGCAAGGGCAACGGGACCGGCAGGCTGGTAAGCCCGAACGGCTGCGCGCAGCTGTTGGCGAACCGCTCGGGAACGGTCGCGATCAAGTCGGTGTTTTGCAGGATATGCCCGACCGCTACAAAGTGCGGTACTTCCAAGCGAATCTCACGTTGCAGACCCGCACGCTGCATATGCGTGTCGATTTCGCCATGCCCGGTGCTGGCCGCAACGATCCTGACGTGCCCAAACTCACAGAAACCCTCACGGGTCATGGGCTGTTGGGTCAATGGATGATCTTTTCTGCAAAGGCACACATAGCGATGGTGGAACAAACGCCGCTGATAAAAGCCCGCTTGCAGGTCTGGCAGCAGCCCCACGGCCAGATCCACCTCGCCACTGGCCAGGCTTTCGGATAGCTGGGCATTGCTTCGCAGCGTACTCACCGAAATGCCAGGGGCCAGTTTCAGCAGCGCGTCGATCAGGCGCGGCACGAAATAAATCTCCCCGATGTCGGTCATCGCCACCACAAAGCGTTTTCGGCTAGTCGCTGGATCGAATTCGTCGTGGCGGTTTATCGCACCGTGCAACAGGCCGATCGCTTGGGATACCGGTTCTGCCAGTTGCACTGCGAATGGGGTTGGCTGCATGCCGTTCGGGGTTCGCACGAACAGCTCATCGTTGAACGTGATGCGCAGACGCTTCAACGCATTGCTGACGGCCGGTTGAGTCAGGCCAAGGCTTTCAGCCGACACAGAAACACTTCGGTCTACCAGCAGTTGGTTGAAGATCACCAAAAGATTCAGGTCCAGCTCGCGCAGATTCATCGTGGATTCTCTTGGACACATGTGCGGGTGAAGTCATTTTTATATTCACACCGGTGATAGTTTGTATGGAGGACAGGGCATTTATCAATGGTTTGTGAATAGTCATGATCGGGCTATTCCAAAAACAAACATAAGGTTTTCCCATGACTAGCCCTCATTCTGTCTTGCAAGTGGGCATCGTCGGCGGTGGTATCGCTGGCGTGGCCTTGGCACTTGATCTCTGCCGTCATCCGCACCTGGACGTGACGTTATTTGAAGCCGCACCTGCCTTCGGTGAAGTCGGCGCCGGTGTTTCGTTCGGTGCAAACGCAGTGCGTGCCATCGAAGGCCTGGGCATCGGCACGCCCTACGAGCGTATTGCTGACCGCACCCCACAACCCTGGCAAGACATTTGGTTCGAATGGCGCCGCGGCGTGGATGCCGGCTACCTGGGTGCCAGCATCGCAGATGGCGTGGGCCAGTCCTCCGTGCACCGCGCCGATTTCCTCGATGCACTGGCCCAGCAACTTCCGGACGGAATTGCCCGCTTCGATAAGCGCGCGGTCAGCGTGCATGAGACAGGGGACAGGGTCAGCGTCCAATTCACCGACGGTACTGATTACGAATGTGACCTGCTGATCGCAGCCGACGGTATCAAGTCATCCCTGCGCGACTATGTGCTTCAAGGGCTGGGCCTGCCTTTGGTCGCACCTCGATTCAGTGGCACCTGCGCCTACCGCGGCATGATTGATAGCGAGCAGCTGCGCCAGGCCTATCGCGCGGCCGGCGTGGATGAGCACCTGATCAATGTCCCGCAAATGTACCTGGGGCTCGACGCCCATATCCTAACGTTCCCGGTCAAGCAAGGTCGGCTTATCAATGTGGTTGCCTTCGTGTCTGATCGCTCCGAGCCCAACCCGGTGTGGCCGCAGGACACTCCCTGGGTCAAAAGCACCAGCCAGGCGCACATGCTGGCGGCCTTCGCGCACTGGGGCGATGCCGTACGGGTATTGCTTGAGTGCATCCCTGCGCCGACGTTATGGGCGCTGCACGAACTTGATGAGCTTGCAGGCTACACCCACGGCCGTGTCGGGCTGATTGGTGACGCTGCCCACGCCATGCTGCCCCATCAAGGCGCCGGGGCTGGCCAAGGGCTCGAAGATGCCTGGCTGCTTGCGCGCCTGTTGGGCGACCCGCGAGTACTTGAGAGCAACGCCCAAAACGTTTTGCAGGTGTATGACGAAATTCGTCGACCGCGCGCCTGCCGTGTGCAACGCACGTCCTGGGAAGCCGGCGAACTTTACGAATTTCGAGACCCTCAAGTCGAGGGCCAGGAGTCGCTGTTGTCGACCACGTTGGCCAGCCGTTTCGATTGGTTGTGGAATCACGATATGCAGTCGGACCTTGTACAGGCTCGCACGCGGCTCGGTTGGGCAGAGGCTGTTTGAAGTGCATGCATTCAGCGCCAGCACCGAACCGCTGGTGCGCCTGACCACAACAATAAATAGGTGAAACGACCATGACCGTCCGCATTTCCCATACCCCCGACATGCTTGAATTTTTCCGCGATGCAGCCGGGCTGAAAAACGCTGCTGGCAACCCACGCAACAAGCACATTGTGCTGCGTATCCTGCAAGAGACCGCCAGGCTTATTGAAGAGCTTGAGATCACTGATGATGAATTCTGGGCGGGGGTCGAGTACATCAACCGACTCGGCAAGAGTAATGAGGCGGGGTTGCTTGTGGCTGGCCTGGGCGTGGAGCATTTTCTCGATCTGCTCAACGATGCCAAGCAAGCTGAGGCCGGGCGCACCGGTGGCACGCCACGCACGATAGAAGGGCCCCTCTATGTCGCGGGTGCGCCTCTTCGCGAGGGTTTTGCGCGGCTGGACGACGGCTCGGAAGACGGAATTGCCATCCCGTTTTTCATTGAAGGGCGAATCCTGGATCTGCAAGGCCGGCCTATTGCTGGGGCTCTTGTCGATTTGTGGCAAGCGGACAGCAAAGGCAACTACTCGCACTTCGATAAAAGCCAGTCCGAGTTCAACCTGCGCCGGCGCATCGTGACCGATACTGATGGACGCTATCGGGTCAGGAGCATCGTGCCTTCGGGCTACGGTTGCAACCCTCAAGGCCCGACCCAGGAATGTCTCAATCATCTGGGGCGCCATGGCCAGCGTCCTGCGCATATCCACTTCTTCCTGTCGGCTCCTGGTTATGAGCACCTCACTACCCAAATCAACCTGTCCAACGACAAGTACCTTTGGGATGACTTTGCCTACGCCACGCGCGATGGATTAATCGGCGAGGTTCAGTTCATCGATGACCAGGCGCTGGCTGCTACCCATGATGTGCCAGGGCGTTATGCACAAATGACTTTTGATTTTCAGTTGCGCCCGGCAACCAGCCTGGAAGCGCAACAGCGCAGCAATCGCCCGCGTGCACTGCAAACCGCGTAGGTCAAAACAGTCAAACCTGAACGATTAAAGAGGATAAGTAGATGTCCCAAAGCAATCTTGCACCCATTGAAATTAAAGTTGCCGTACTGCGTGAGGCCGGAAGCAAACTCCAGCTTGAACGTGCAGAGCTGGGGATACCGCGCGCCGATGAAGTGCGCGTACGTATCGTCGCGACAGGGGTTTGCCACACTGACATGGTCGTGCGTGACCAACTGTTTCCGACGCCGTTGCCGATCGTGTTGGGCCACGAGGGTTCCGGGATTGTTGAATCGGTAGGGGCAGCGGTTACCACCATCGCACCGGGTGATCATGTGGTCATGACCTACATGTCGTGTGGCTTGTGCCTGCCTTGCGAAACCGGGCACCCCGCGCATTGTTCCCACATGCACCCGCTGAACTTTGGCGGCGGGCGACTGGATGGCAGTACCTCGACCTGCAGCTGCGACAACGCTGCGCCGATACACGACCACTTCTTTGGCCAGTCGTCGTTCTCAACCTATGTGATCGCCAGCGAGCGCAGCGTAGTGAAAGTGTCGAAAAAGGCGCCGTTGGAATTGTTGGGCCCGCTGGGCTGCGGCATTCAGACGGGGGCGGGTTCGGTGCTCAAGGCGCTGAAGGTCGAGGCGGGCGCCAGCTTTGCTGCGTTTGGCGCAGGCGCGGTAGGCCTGGCGGCGGTAATGGCAGCCAAAGTTGCAGGTGCTACTACGATTATTGCTGTCGATGTAACCCCTAGTCGCTTGAGCCTTGCCCTTGAAGTGGGCGCGACTCATGTGATCAACAGCCGTGAAGAAGACCCGGTTCAGCGCATTCGTGAAATCACCGGCGGCGGGGTGAACTACAGCCTCGAATGCTCCGGTCGTGCAGACGTGTTACGCCAGGCCATCGACGCGCTCACCACGCTGGGCACCTGCGGAATCGTAGGGGCGACAAAGATGGGCACGGAAGTGGCGTTCAACATCAATGACGTGATGATTCCCGGCAAGCGAATCATGGGCATTGTCCAGGGCGACGTGGTCGCCAACGCGTTTATTCCCACGCTGGTCGACCTGCATCTGCAAGGCCGCTTCCCGTTCGACAAACTGTGCCGGTTTTACACCTTTGACCAGGTCAACGAAGCCATGGCCGACAGCGAAAGCGGCATCACCATCAAACCGATTCTGCGCATGCCGGCAGCGGCCGATCTGGCGTAATTCCTAAGGCTCACCCAAAGGACCTCTTGATGAATGTTCAACTCGTAATCGACAACGTCGCGCAAGCGGCGTCTAACGGTAAGACCTACCAGCGTATCGACCCGGTCAGCGGCAAGGTCGTCACCACGGGTGCCGCTTGCAGCGTAGACGATGCGCGGCGCGTTGCGGCGTCTTCCCAGCAAGCGTTCAAGACGTGGTCGAAGGTCGGCCCAACCGAGCGTCGCCGGCTGCTGTTGGCCGCGGCGGATGCGCTGGAAGGCAAGATGGAGCTTTTTTGCACCGTCATGGCCGAAGAAATCGGTGCCTCACGTTTGTGGTCACAATTCAATGTGGGCGCGTCGGCCAACCTGTTGCGCGAAGCCGCTGCGTTGACGACGCAAATCAAAGGCGAAACATTAGCGACCGATAAACCGGGCACTTTGTCCGTGACCCTGCGCCAGCCCGCCGGCACGGTGTTGAGTATCGCGCCGTGGAACGGTCCGGTGATCCTGGGCACGCGGTCCATTGCTTACCCATTGGCCTGCGGCAACACGGTGATCTTCAAAGGTTCGGAGAACAGCCCGCGTACCCATGAACTGCTGGCCCAAGCCTTCTATGACGCAGGGTTTCCGGTGGGCGTGGTGAACTTCATCATTTCTGCCCCCGAAGATGCCGGCGCCGTCACCGAAGTGTTGATTGCCCACGATACGGTACGGCGGGTGAATTTCACCGGCTCGACTAACGTCGGCCGAATGATTGCCCAGACCTGCGCCAAACACCTCAAGCGTTGCTTGCTGGAACTCGGCGGCAAGGCGCCATTTATTGTGCTGGAGGATGCCGACCTGGATGGTGCGGTTAATGCTGCCGTATTCGGGGCTTTCCTGTACCAAGGGCAAATTTGCATGTCGACCGAGCGGTTTGTGGTCGATGAAGCGGTTGCCGACACCTTCGTCGCCAAGTTCGCAGAACGCATTCGTGGTCTGGAGCAGGGCAGTCCCGTGACCAATCCTGCCAGTGTGGTAGGCCCGATGATCGCCCATGGTTCGGTTCAACGCATTAATCAGATGCTCGATGATGCCATTGGCAAAGGCGCCGTGATTGTCGCCGGTGGGCTGGCGGAGCAGGCGCAGATGGCGCCAACCTTGGTCGATCGTGTGACGTCGGCCATGGAAATCTACGATGAGGAAACCTTCGGCCCCGTGACCACGGTCGTGCGTGTGAAAGGTGCCGAGCAGGCGCTGGAAGTCGCCAATGACACGGCATTTGGTCTGTCTTCGGCAATTTTCAGCCGTAACGTCAGCCTTGCCCTAGACCTGGCCAGCCGCCTGGATGCCGGTTGCGTGCATATCAACGGGGCGACTGTGCAAAACGAACCCCAGGCTCCTTACGGTGGCATGAAGAACAGTGGCTATGGCCGTTTTGACGGTAGCGCAGTCATTGAAGAATTCACCGAAGTGAAATGGGTCACGGTCGAGCCTTCCGACCAGCCTTATCCGTTCTAACGATAACGCTTAGAGGCCGGCTCCACGGAGCCGGCGTTTACTACGCCTGAACAGAACACCGCACGCGGGGTGTCGCGCCCGGTGCTGCCTGCGAATTCTCAACGAACACATGGTTGCCATAATGAATAATAAAAAAACCGTTGCCGCTGTCACTGTCCTGTCCAAAATGCCTGCATTGACGGCGGGCTGCGCGCTGGCATTTTGTCTGCCTGCCGCCCAGGCTACTGAGGGTGGTGGTTCCTCCTACCCAATGGGCGCCGAAAACTACATGACCGGGGCCATGCCGCCTCCAGGGTTCTACACGCAGGTTTTTGCAGAGAGTTATCGCGCTGATCGGCTCCTGGATAACCGGGGCAAGTCGGCGTTGGATGATTTTCACCTAAGTGCCGATGTGATTGCTCCACGGTTGATCTGGGTGACGGAGCAAAAGGTCCTCGACGGCGACTTGGCATTCCACCTCAACGTCCCCCTGGTCGACCTGCGCGTGGACGTGAACGGCCAGCACCAGAAGAAAACAGGCATGGGCGATATCATCTTTGGTCCCGCGCTCGGTTATCACTACAGTGATAAATTCCATGCAATCTACGCGCTGGATATTTTCGCCCCCACCGGCCGTTATGACCGCGGCGATCTGGCAAATATTGGCCGCAATTACTGGGCATTCGAGCCGATTGCTGCCTTCTCGTACGTCGATCCCGCCGGGGTAAATGCCGACATCAAAGTAATGTACGACTTCAACCTGCGCAACCGCGCCACTGACTATCGCTCGGGACAGGAACTGCACGCTGACTATTCACTGGGTTGGGGCTTGGGGAATGGTTGGGTGGTGGGTGTCGGAGGTTATATGTATCGACAGACCACCGACGACCATCAAGACGGCGAACGCATTGAGGACAATCGCGGGCGCGCGTTTGCCATTGGCCCGTCAATCAAGTACGCGAGCGATTCTGGCTGGTTCGTGACCGCAAAGTGGCAAAAGGAAAGTGAGGTGCGCAACCGTCCTGAAGGGGAGGCGTACTGGGTCAAGCTGACCATTCCTCTTTAGCAATAAGTAGAGATTTTTTCTACGCAGCGGCGATTTTCTCGGCGTTTATCCCTGCTGAAAAGCTCTATAGGATCGCATCGCGCGCGTGCTGCGTGGATTGCATCAGGCATTTAGAGAGTAGGGATGAAACGATGACGGTAGCAAAAACCGACGGTTATACCGGCACTGCCAAGTGGCTGCATTGGGGGATGGCCTTGATCTGGCTCGGCAACTGGTGTGTGGGCATCCTCGCCAGCCATTGGCGTGAGGAACTCAACCCTCACGTCGGGTTGCTTCCAGTGGCGGCATTTGCCGGAGGTCTGGTTTACTGCTGAAAGAATGCTCTCAAGCAATCCGGGGAACCGATATCCAAGCACGTCGGCACGCAACGAACTCATATGCGTAGCCATGCTTTGCGCGCCACACCATCCAACAGCCACGCCTTGGCTACATCCTGGACGGTCAGCGTTTTCACCTTCGTCGTTTTTACTGGTTCAGCCTCTACGTTAGCAGCGGCGTATGCTCGTGCCTTGGCGGTTTTCTTTTGCTCGTTGGGATTGATCTGCTCATCAATGAGCGCCCTGGCCTGAACTCAATCAAATTCCCATTTGTCTGGGAATTATTTTCGCATTTTCAAATCTTTGACTGATCTGGCCCGTTGTTCATCCAGACTATTGTAATAAGTGTTTTGCGTTGTGCTGAGACTGTTATGACGTAAGTCAGATTGGAGGTCTTTCATATCTCGAAGCGGCGCATCGAAAGTCGCAGCGGTATGTCGTAACCAGTGGAGCGAGGCGGAGCGGAGTTGGTCAATTTCATCTTCGGTCCAACCTTCAATCTGCATGCGTTGCAAGGCTTTATCAAAAACTTTTTGAAGCAGGACCCTTACATGTCGGTCTGATAACCCACCACGACCTTTCAGTGTAGTAATCAGTGGCGTTTGTTCCTGCGGTGAGGGCAGGGGAGACAGCTTTAAAAACAGGCGGTACCTCCGGAGATAGCAATTAATATATTCGTCTCTTACGCTGATCTTGGCAGCTTTGTTGCCTTTTCCTACCACGTGGAACCACCAGTTGCCGGTTGTATCCCGCCGAAAATCTCCCATTGTTGGACGCCAGTTATCACGGCCAATCAGGTCGGATACACGGAGATACATGGCAAAAAGGGTCGCCAAGATAAATAACGTGCGCTCGTGCGCTGGATCAGCGTCTGCCATTTGCTCAGCAGTATCAATCACAAAATTCCACTGCAACTCGGTCAAAGACCGAGATGAAACGTCCAGTGTGTTTCGCTGCTTATAAATCGACTTCTGCTTGATCGCGCGGAACGGATTCGACTCTGTAAGGCCTTCATCCATCGCGTGTTGAAAAAAACTGCCGCAGACAGCAAAGACCTGTGCCACAGATCCCTGTGCCATCTGATAAGTACTTGGGGATAGATCGCTCATCGTTTCAGCAGCCAGCTTGCGCTCACGCTTAGAAACTGTGCAACTAAATGGCCGCCAATTTGGGTTCACTACACGCTCGTCCGATTCAAGTCGCTTGCGTCCACCAATACGATTGAAGCGAGACTTGACCACTGGGCCGACCCAGTCCGTGGGCGGATTAAGACAGAACTCCATAAATTGCTCAGCATCGGAGCGGCGCAGATCTAGCAGCGGTTTTTGAGCCACAATCAGTGCCCATAGCAACAGGCGTTCGACGTGCGTTCTGAAGGAGTTGAAGGTTGACTGATTGCCTGCGTAAGACTTCAAGAAGCTTCGTACAACCAAATAGCCGTCAACGGCGCAGCAGCGGTACTCGAAGCTATTGAGATATTCCTGAACAGCGGTACGCTCATTGCTGAGTTGGAGAAAATTGAGCTCGTGGAAGCATTCAAAGGTGTCAAACAGCGGCTGAGGGATGCGTGGCATGAAAGGACCAATGCGTGACCGGAATCGCTAGCTTGGGTGCTTTAAGTGAATTATGCAATATCCGGGTCTGACAGTTATCGGATATTACATTTGTATCGAACCTTGGAGATAGATCTCTTCAAAGGCCCGTAATGTCGTAGAAAAACTTTTACAGCCGCCGGGCTCCGATCTTTGGAAGGACCTGACGACAGGGCCAGGAGCTGTCATCGTCGAGACTGTCCGAGAAGCAATTGGACGTGATGGGTTCGAAGGGTGAGAGTTTCGCGCTCTTCGAATCCTCGACTAAGAAGTTGTATGCCAAAGCGATAGCGAACGCTGGGATAGCCACGAGCGAGCCGAAGGTTGAGCTGCCAGATGCGCAACTAGCGCTCATGGCACTATAGGAAAAGAAGCTGGTCTGTTGGATGGACTGGTGTGAACCTTATCAATGTGGTGCCTACGTTACAGCACGGCAGGTGAGTACACTCTTGTTCGGTCGCATCACGTGTTGGCTTTCGCAAACTAATCCTTCAATAGTGCCCAGGCGCTGGAATTCAGTCATTAGCTACCATTTTTTCGGCAATTTACTTTGCAGAGCTAGCGTGGCGTTTTACTTCTCGTTATCGAGACAGCTAAATCGTTGTGGCCGAGGAATTGGTGAGTTGCCACGTAGAACCGCTTTGATATTTTGCGCCGCAAGCGCAAGGCTTTCCCGATCTGCTGCGCACACCGCATCAACAAGCCTGTCCCTGGCACGACGCTTGATCATCAATATCTCGTCAAAGCTAGCTTCTCCTGAACGTTTACTACGATTACTCATGTGATGCCTCACTTGCTGGTTGACTAAAGCCAAAGCTGATGTGATGCCAGAGGGTTCCAGCTTGAAAGATAGCGCAGTGAGCTCTCTCCTGGATTTCGCTGACCGCACACAAAATTCCGGTGGTTTCATTTGTTTTGGAGTTGACGTACTTTGAAGATAGCGCCGAAATTCCGTTAAAGCGATCACTTCAATCGTAATGCCGGAGTTTCGTGTACGGTCATTTGACCTATCAAAGTAAACCCGCTCAGGAGGTCTGAACGATGGCTGATAAACCCGTTGGATGTCGTCCCTATAGCCGGTTTGAGGATGGGTACAACGATCATTCACTCGATTCAAACGAGATTGAGGTGCGCCTGGCTATCGCTGACTATGTGATTCGCCGAGTTGCTGGCACACCCACGGGTGAAAGCATTTTCAGAGGGTTGGTCAGGGACTTTGAGAACCGCTACCCACACCATAAATTACTCGCCCTTTATTTGACTAGCCCTGAATCTTTGGTGCCTGAGGACGGGGACAGTGAGACAGAGGCGGAAGTTAATGACGGCGAGGCCCTCCAACCACCTAATAAACTGGATCACAAGTTACGGGAAAGCTTGCTACATTTTCATCCGGATCAAGAGCCGTGTGGCCCACTCGCAGGCTTGAGTTTTGATTTTCCTGCCCGACCAGGACGCCATCGAAAAAAGTGAATGTCGTTTGGCCTTCGAAGGTAAAGCACCAATGGAAGGTTTATCAGCGTTCGACAAAATTTGCCTTTCTTACCTGTGCCGAACGGCAATAAGGTGTCGAGAATGCTCAACAAGATCGATATCAAGATGGTGGCTGACGCCCGGACTAAACTCGAGCGCATTCAAAAGTCGCTGAATTGACGTCCCTTTAGCAAATTATATCGAGTTAATGCTTAGTCGGAAGGAGAGCGAGTTCAGCTCTGGATTATCCCTTTTAAGGATCTTCTCAAATTTAAGGGGCATTTTTTCATGTGCAACGCTGTCTTGTGCTGATGCCTCTAATGCGAGGCGTCGCGATGACGGAGTATTTTTTTCACGGATATCTAGCATTATACAATCCGCGCAATGAATCGCCCCGGATTCTCTAGACACCTTGCAAGCTCATTGCGTAACGCTTTTCAAACTCTACCGGTGACAGTTGATTGTTGAAACCATGCCGGCGTTTTGCGTTGTAGAACATCTC
>Ga0302175_10000059_pt1 | contig 47170 bp, 53 predicted proteins | sample I_Fen_N3_3_FD_198791 | JGI IMG/M metagenome (GOLD analysis project Ga0302175, IMG submission 198791) | Peat permafrost microbial communities from Stordalen Mire near Abisko, Sweden - I_Fen_N3_3 | ecosystem: Environmental > Terrestrial > Soil > Wetlands > Permafrost | place: Sweden: Abisko... | reverse complement strand
GTCGATCTTCGCGGTGTACGCGGTACTGGTAAACAACGTAGCGGGTGGCCCGTCGGGCCACGACATCTTCGAACTGCCGTACGTACTGGGCGAAACCGCTCTGCTGCTGTTCAGTTCGATCACCTACGGCTTCGCCATGCTGGCGTTTTTCCGGGGTAACAAGAAGCAGGTCCTGGGCTGGTTGGCCATGACCTTCCTGTTCGGCCTGGGCTTCATCGGCATGGAGATCAACGAGTTCCACCTGCTGATCTCCGAAGGCTACGGCCCTAGCCGTTCCGGCTTCCTGTCCGGGTTCTTCACCCTGGTCGGCACCCACGGTCTGCACGTGACCAGCGGCCTGATCTGGATGGCGATCATGATGTACCAGGTCCAGAAGCGTGGCCTGACGGCGACCAACAAGACCCGTCTGAGCTGCCTGAGCCTGTTCTGGCACTTCCTGGACGTGGTCTGGATCTGTGTGTTCACCGTTGTTTACCTGATGGGGACTCTGTAATGGCTAATGCAAATGCCCATGACCACCACGATGCCAGCCATGGCAGCGTCAAGTCGTACGCCATCGGCTTCATCCTGTCGGTGATCCTGACCGTCATTCCGTTTGGCCTGGTGATGTACCCATCGCTGCCAAAAGCCATGACCCTGTGGATCATCCTGGCGTTCGCAGTGATCCAGGTGCTGGTGCACCTGGTGTACTTCCTGCACCTGGACCGCTCGCAAGCCCAGCGCAACAACGTTGTCGCGTTTATCTTCGCTGCGCTGGTGATCGTGCTGCTGGTGGGTCTGTCCTTGTGGATCATGTTCAGCATCCACACCGTCATGATGGCGAAGTGAGGTAGACCCGATGTCGCTCAAGCACTTTATCCAAATCACCAAACCGGGGATCATTTTCGGTAACGTGCTTTCTGTGGCAGGCGGGTTCTTCCTGGCCTCGAAAGGGCATGTCGATCTGGCCATTTTCCTGGCGGCCATGATCGGCACTTCTCTGGTGGTAGCGTCCGGTTGCGTGTTCAACAACTGCATCGACCGTGATATCGACCTAAAGATGGAACGCACCAAGAACCGGGCGCTGGTCCAGGGCTTGATCTCCCTGAAGCTGGCCCTGGCCTATGCGACTGTCCTGGGGTTGGTGGGTGTCGTGTTGTTGTACAAGGTGGCCAACCCGCTGGCAGCGCTGTTTGCGGTCATTGGTTTTGTCATCTATGTCGGCCTGTATAGCCTCTACCTCAAGCGTCGCTCGGTTCACGGCACGCTGGTGGGCAGTCTGTCGGGGGCGATGCCACCGGTGATCGGTTACGTTGCCGTCAGCAACAGCTTCGACATGGCAGCCCTGACCCTGTTGGTGATGTTCAGCCTGTGGCAGATGCCGCACTCGTACGCCATCGCGATCTTCCGCTTCAACGATTACCTGGCGGCATCGATTCCAGTGTTGCCGGTGAAGCGCGGGATCCTGGTGGCCAAGCGGCACATCCTGCTCTACATCCTGGCGTTCCTGGTGGCGACCCTGATGCTGACGTTCAGTGGCTACGCCGGCATGAGCTACCTGGCGGTGGCCGCGGCCATGGGCATGTACTGGTTGTACATGGCCTGGACCGGCTACAAGGCAGTGGATGACACGGTCTGGGCACGCAAGCTGTTCGTGTTCTCGATCTTCACCATTACCGCCCTGAGCGTGATGATGTCCCTGGACTTCAAAACGCCCGCTTCGTTGCTACTGACGTACGCGCCCTAAGCTGCAGACGTTGTAAAAAAGCCCCGCCTTCGAAAGAAGCGCGGGGTTTTTTTCAGGGCGCAGATGTCCCGTTACATATCCCCTAAAGGTTTTCGGGCCTGTCCCACTCCAGGGCTGGGTAAAATTGCCCGTTTGTTGATGAAGTCTGAGTGGATGTAATGGAAAACCGTATCGAAATGACCGACTCGAACGTGCGTTATGGCGCGATCAGTCGCGGACTGCACTGGGCCATGGCAGTGGCCTTTGCCTGGATCTACTGCACCACCGGTGCGCACTACCTGCTGGCCGATTCGGCCCTGGATGGGTTTCTCTGGCCGACCCACAAGCAAGTAGGCCTGCTGCTGATGGGCCTGCTGCTGGTGCGGGTGCTTTGGAGCCTGTTGAATCGCCATCGTCGTCCGCCTAGCGTCAACCTCGCTGCGACAGTGGGGCATGGCCTGCTGTACGCGGCCATGTTCGCCATCCCGTTTCTCGGGCTGTTGCGCCAGTACGGCTCGGGTCGCGGGTTTTCCGCGTTTGGCTTGCCGGTGATGAGTGGTTTCGAGGGGCCGAAAATCCAGTGGATGACCGACCTGGGCAACAACGTCCACAGCCTCATGGGCTGGACCCTCTTGCTGCTGATCGCGGGCCATGTGGCGGCGCTGATCCTGCACTGTGTCAAAGGTGACAGGCATATCCTGCGGCGTATGGCCGGCAGCATCGCCAAGGGCTGATCCGCAGGCCTCGGAAAAAAGCCCCGCCTTCGAAAGAAGCACGGGGCTTTTGATCGAGGGCGCCGTTTAAACTACCGAAGTGATTCCACTTATGCAGGAAGCAGAATGATGAAGAAAAAAGCCGTTGTTGTATTCAGTGGCGGGCAGGACTCAACCACCTGTTTGATCCACGCGTTGCCGCTCTACGATGAAGTGCACTGCATTACCTTTGATTACGGCCAGCGACATCGCGCAGAAATCGACGCCGCGCAGCAACTTTCAAAACAGCTGGGGGCCACGGTGCACAAAGTGCTGGACGCTTCGCTGCTCAATGAGTTGGCGATCAGCAGCCTCACCCGGGACAATATTCCGGTGCCAACCGTGAACAGTTCGGGCGAAAGCTTGCCCAGCACCTTCGTGCCGGGAAGAAATATTCTGTTTTTAACCCTGGCTTCGATCTATGCCTATCAGGTCCAGGCCGAGTGCGTCATTACCGGGGTCTGCGAGACTGACTTTTCCGGTTACCCGGATTGCCGTGATGCGTTTGTAAAGGCGCTGAACAAGGCCCTCGAGTTGGGCATGGAATACAAGCTGCGCCTTGAGACGCCGTTGATGTGGCTGAACAAGGCCCAGACCTGGGCGCTGGCGGACTACCACCATCAACTGGAACTGATTCGCCAACAAACACTGACTTGCTACAACGGTGTCCTGGGCAGTGGCTGCGGCAATTGCGATGCTTGCAACCTTCGCGCAAAAGGCTTGAACGAGTATCTGGGCAACAAGGCCGCCGTCATGGCGTCTTTGAAAACCAAACTGAACCTGCAGTGAAGGTTTGATCGACCATGGCTCAATCGGATTCAACACCCCCCCCCATCAGGTGAGTGTTGAATCCATCGGTTTGAGAGGATCTGGCACGTGGGGGAGCCGGCGCGCCGACCCAGGACATTGCAGGTGTTATGCCCACCCCCGGAACTTCCAACGCCTATTGCAGACAAAGTTTCCCCAGGCGCTGCTCATCCGGAAATATCCGGCCCGCGTCTGGCCCGGTTCCTGGCGTATTTCTGAGCAGTGGCTCACAGCGTCATGGCAGGGATTTTTTCCTCGGTGACGTTGCTGTTAACGTGGCCTCCCTTATTTCACGGAAGAAGAACGAGGCCGCCCATGGCTCACCCCCCTCAGTCCCCTTGGCTTCACATTCTGCGCAGCCTGCTGATCAGCGTGATCGGTATCGTGTTGCTGGTGATCGCCAGCTACATCCTCAGCAATCGCCTGGATTTCCTCGATAGTGCCTTGACCGCCGACGGCGTGGTCAGTGGCTTGAACGCCGGCGGCTCGCACCCCGAGGTTGCATTCAGCACGGTCCAGGGCGAACGGATTTCCTACCCGCAGGGCGGCTTTATCTTTGGTTATCAGGCCGGCCAGCCGGTCAAGGTGCATTACCTGGCCGAGCGCCCGGCCAACAGCGCCGTGGTCGATGATCCCATGGCACTCTGGGCCACGCCCGGTGTGCTGGGGGGCCTGGGGCTGATCTTCCTCGGCGCCGGCCTGCCGGGCATTTTCAAGCGCAAGGGCCAAGACCCTGCGCGCTCTCTGAAAGGACTGTGAAAGCATGAGCATCTCCATCCCGATTCCGGTCAATGAAAGCCAGTGGCAGTACTCGACTGCGAGCGGAGGCGGCCTGACGGTGGCCCTGGTGGCGGGCAGTGGCGGCTCGATCATCTTGCGTTCGCCCCAGGGCCAGGACGTCAGCTTCCGCTACGGCGGCGTAGGCGTGGGGGTTGGCGTTGGCGCGCGGCTGCCGCGTATCGGCAAGATCAACATCAAGGTCAAGGGCACGGGGGTCGCAGCGGCGGGCGCGGCAGAAGCTTTTCCCAGCACCGGCAAGGTCTTTGTCAGCGATGCGCTGAAGACCCGCGACCTGACCAGCGATGACATCACCGGTCCCTGTATCTACACCGAAGTGGCGGCCGGCCTGGTGGTCGGCGGGTCGGCCACGGCCCTGTTGTTTGGCCTCGACCCCAAGCTGCTGGCCTTGTACCTGGCCCTCAACAGCAACCCGGCGACGTCACTGATCGCCGCGCAACTGGTCAACCGCCAGCTGCTGCAATCAGCCAAAGGCGCGGTGGTCATGGTCGGGATGAATGCCGGTGTGCAAGCAGGGGCGGGGGCAGGGATTTTTCTCGGCTATCTGTTCTGATGCGGCGCTTGATCCACGGCGCGCTTTGCACAGGGTCTTCAGTTGTGTGCTCTCTCTGTGGTCGGCAGCCTTTATAGACGCCCACAAAAAAAGCCCCGTTCAAGGGGCTTTTTTTGTGGGGGCGTGGGCGGTTATTGCTGCTGTGCGCTGTAGCCTTCGAAGGCGGTCTGCTGCTGGATCGCGGTCACGATGCCTTTACGGGTGGCCGGCTGTTCGTTGCCGTCCTTGTCGAGGAAGGTGTCGCTTTCCAGCTCAGCTTCGTCGCCTTCACCGACAAAGCTGAAACCCAGGAACTCAAAGGCTTCACGGTCGACGTTGGCCTTGGAGCGCGGGCGCATCGGCAGGGTGACGCTGATGCCGTCCTTGCTGATGGCGAACACTTCCATTTCTTTCTTGGGCCGTGCGGCCTTGCCCTTGCCGCCGCTCGGGTTGCTGATGGCCTGGTGGGTCTGGTTCAGCACCTTGAGGGCCAGGCTGTAGACCAGTTCCTGGAAGCTCGGGTCGTCCTTGTAGCTGGACAGGATGCGGCTGATCGGGAAGCGTGCGCTGAGGTCTTCCAGGGCGCTGGCATCGGCGGCTTCGGCGTCCTTGAGCTGCTTGAGCTCGCCCATCAGCTCGTAGGCCTTGTCGTCGTCAAAGCGGTCGTGGGCCTGGCGAATCGCGGTGCGCAGCTCACGAATCTGATCGCTCTCTTTTGAGCTGTGAAAGGCGTCGAGGACCATCTCGCTGATGGTCTTGGCCTGGGCCACATGCTGGGAAAGATTGATCGCGTTTTCGTATTCAACCTTGCTGGACAAGGCGATCACGGATTCTTCGGTGTTGGAGTCAGGCATTAAAAATCCACTACTTCGTTTAACCAGGTTTGAGGCGTGAAAAGCCCGCAGGCATTTTCAGGTCGCCTAATCTATTGGACCCAGGCGGTGTTGTCACGGTTGAACAGGCCCCTTGGGGCAAAGGATGATGGATCCGCCCCCGAATTTAATGGGCCATCATCGAACCCCACCGGCCACACCAATACCGGTATGCGGATCAGGGTTGGGCCAGAAGTTCGTCGATGACGGCCATAAATGCCTCGACCAACTGGCTGCGGCCTTGTTTGCGGGTCAGCATCAGCAGTTGGGCAGTGGCTTCGGGGTCGGTCAGCGGGCGGTAGACCACGCCTTTCTTGGCCAGGGTCCGGGTGCATTGGGGCACCAGGGCCACGCCTTGGCCGGCGGCCACCAGGGCGATGATTGAGGTGATCTGGCGTCCGGCCGGGCCCGGCGTCAGCGGTAAGCCATTGCGCTGGTACAGCTGTTCGATGGCCTCGTTGAGCCCTGAGCCGTAGTCGGCGGGAAACAGAATCAACGGCTGCGCGCTGAGCTGCGCCAGGCTGACCTGCTCCAGACAGGCCAACGGGTCATCGCTGCTGAGCGCGGCTACCAGCGGTTCATCGCCCAGGGACAAGGCCTGCACCTCCGACTGCCCAGAGGGCGGGGTCAGCCGGCTCAAGCCGATATCGATGCGCCCGTCGACAATTTGCGACCACTGGCTGCCCGAGGCGCCCTCCACCAAGGTCAGTTGCACCGCGGGAAAACGCTGGGCGAAGGCCTGGATTGCCTGGCTGAAAATATCCGACAGGGCGACCGAACTGGCGTAGCCCAGGGACAGTTGCCCGGCCGAGCCCACGCTCAGCTTGCGGGCGATAACTTCGGCCAGGTCGACCTGCTCCAGCACCGAGCGGGCATAGGGCAGGAAGTAGCGGCCCTGGGCGGTGAGGGTCACGGTGCGGCTGGTGCGGTCGAACAGGCGAAAGCCCAGCTCGGTCTCCAGGGCGGAAATTTGCCGGGTCAGGGGCGGTTGGGCGAGGTGCAGGCGCAGGGCCGCGCGGCCGAAGTGCAGCTCTTCGGCGACCGTCAAAAAGTAACGCAACCGGCGTAGGTCGAGCATCCTGATCCTTAGGTATTGATCGGTCCGAAATCGGTATTGGTTTGCAACCTGTTGCGCATTCTATAAAGGCCCTTCGTCATAAAACGAGCGGTTTCATGAATTCGCGTCTGCATTGTGCACGCATCGCCCTATTTCTGTGTGGCTGTGCGGCCTTCCTCAACCTGTACGCCACCCAGAGCATCCTCCAGGAGTTTGCCCAGGGTTTTCAGGTGAGCGTTCGCGAGGCCGGTTGGAGCATCACCGTCACCACCCTCGGCGTGGCCATCACCGCGCCCTTTGTCAGTCGCTTCACCGGTCGTTTCGAGCAGCGTTCGGTGATTGTCGGCGCGTCCTTGCTCCTGGCCCTGCCCGCCGTACTCGCAGCCTACGCCGGCAGTTTTGCCGAGCTGCTGGTCTGGCGCTTTGCCGAGGGGATGCTGATTCCCGTGGTGTTCGCCACCAGCGTGGCCTATATCGGCGATCGCTGGAGTGGCGGCAGCGTCACCGAAGTCACCAGCCTGTATGTGGCGGGCACCGTGCTCGGCGGCTTTGCCGGGCGTTTCGTCACTGGCGTGGTCACCGAATACGCCGGCTGGCGGGAAGCCTTCGAACTGCTGGCCGCCTTGAGCCTGTTGATCGGCCTGGCGATCGGCATTCTGCTGCCACCCAATTCACGCCCGCTGGCCAAGGTCGCGCCCAGTCGCCTGCTGGCGGTACGCGAGCTGTACAGCAAGCCGCTGCTGGCCGCCTATGGGGTGGGCTTTTGTGTGTTGTTTTCGCAAGTGGCGACCTTTACCTACGCCGGGCTCTATCTCAGCCAGGCACCGTTTGAACTTGGCACCGCAGCCCTGGGCGCGATCTATGGGGTGTTCCTGCTGGCTCTGGTGGTGATTCCGATCGCCGGGCGCCTGAGCAAATCGCGGCCGCAATCGGAACTGCTGGTGGGCGCGGCGCTGCTGGGTGTCTGCGGCTCGGCCCTGACCCTGCTGCCGTCGTTGTGGCTGATCGTGCTCGGCCTGGCCCTGAGCTCCACCGGGGTCTTTCTGGCCCAGGCTGCCGCCAACTCCTTTACTACCGCCACCGCCCGCCACAATAAGGCCGGCGCGGTGGGGCTGTACCTGACTTGTTACTACTTGGGCGGCAGCTTCGGCGCTGTCGTCCCGGCCATGATCTGGAGCCGCTTCGGCTGGCCCGGCTGCGTGGCGCTGATCATCGGCTTCCAATTGCTGTCGCTGATTATTGCGGTCAGCGGCTGGAAGCCCGGAACAATCGCAACACTGGTCGCTCGCGATGCCAATGGACGTGGCTCGACCGGTCCCATCCCCCTACCTGATTCATCATCCAATAAGGAATATGTGAGGTGACCATGAGTAACGTACTGACCCAACAAAGTCAGTTGTTGAAGATCGTTGAACCGGTCTTGAACGATATGCCAGCCAGTGTCTTGAAACATGCCCTGTTCGAGGCGTTCTGGAGTGAAGAAAGTGCACTCGTGGATATCGAAAATGCCTTTGAAAAACTCACCTCTCGCCATCAGTCGCCGGCCGCGCTGAGGACCTTTTTTGCCAGTTGGTCGAAGACCAACAACTCGGCCACCAGCGTCTCCGGCCTGGCCAATCGCATCACCTTGTTGGCGCGTTCCGAACAGGGCTCCGACGCCGCCGAAATGCTCTATCGGACCTGCGGCAGCCTGCAGCGCATCACCGACGAGGACCTGGGCGCCTTGGGTAACACCTTGCACTCGGACCTGTTCTACAACATGGCCACGCCGATCTGCGGCGATGACCAGTGGCTGCTCAAGGAAAACTGCCTGCCGTCGGCGCAGTCGTTCAAGGACTGGACCGATGCCCGCCGCCTGCGTGACCGCGACCTGTTGCAAGGGCTGCTGACCACGCTGATCCATGAGGTCTACACCCATGGCGAAGTGGAATTCATCCACCCGCTGTACCAGCAGTGGTTCGTCCGCGACATGGGCGTGCCGGCGCAAAGGGCACGCGCCACCGTGGCCTGGGTCACGGTGCACACCGGCGGCACCGAGAGCAATCACTTCGCCCATGCGGTGGCGGCGGTGAACGAGTTTGTCGATGCCATGCAGATTCAGATCGACCCGGAAGCTGCGAAAGAAATCTTCGCCGAGTACCTGCGCCGCAAATCCAGCGTGATGTGGGACTGCGCTCAAGTCTTGCAATGATGGGGTAACACCGCCGACTGATGTCAGGCGTTTTTACCGGGAGTCCTCGCTGGGGGGGCTCCCGGTTTTTTTTGCCCGACGAAAGCGAAACCACAGTCTTTGCCGGGGGCTGTTTCTGGGGCGTGCAGGGGGTATTCCAGCATGTGAAAGGGGTGCAGCGCGCGGTCTCGGGGTATGCCGGGGGCGCGGCCGATACCGCTCGGTACGAACGGGGCAGCGACGGCGATACCGGGCACGCCGAATCGGTGCAGGTGACCTTTGACCCGACCCAGGTCAGCTACGGCAGCTTGTTGCAGATCTATTTTTCAGTGGCCCACGACCCCACCGAGCTCGACCGCCAGGGCCCGGACAGCGGCACCCAGTATCGGTCGGCGCTGTTTGTGCAAAGCCCTGAACAACAACGGGTGGCCCAGGCCTATATCGCCCAGCTCGACGCGGCCCATGTGTTCGGCAAGCCCATCGTCACCCGGCTGGAGCACTTCAACGGCTTCTACCCGGCCGAGGATTACCATCAGGACTTCCTCGCCGAACACCCTATATCGTGGTCAACGACCTGCCCAAGGTGGCGCACCTGAAACAGTTGTACCCGCAGCGCTACCAGGAGCAGCCGGTGCTGGTCAAAGGCGGCTCCTGAAGCGCCCGCCCACCGCTACGGTGTTTGCGGCCAGGTGTCGGCGATGTCCAGCCAGCAGGCTTTGGAGTCGACATGGATATGCTGCTGGCGCGCCGGCACACACTCGCTGTCGAGGGTGCCCAGGGCCACCGAGACCCAGTCCGGGAAATCGCCGGCGCTGTTCGACCAGAACAGGCTTGAGCCACACACCCCGCAAAACTCGCGAAGCACTGCCGGTGAGGAGCGATAGGCGCGCAGTTGGTCCTGGCCGCCGAGCCACTCAAGGGCCGAACGCCGCACGCTGCCGTAGGAGGCAAAGGCTGCGCCGTGGTTTTTGCGGCACTGGCCACAGTGGCAGTGCTTGACCGCCTTGATGGACTGGTGCAGTCGATAGCGCACGGCGCCGCACAGGCAGCTGCCGTCGTAGCAGGGAGGCTCGGACGTTGGGTTCATAGGCTCGCAGGGCTGATAACAATGACGGCGTACATCATATGGCGTTTGCTACCCGATGTACCTTACTCTCCCCGAGCCTGGCGCCAGGTAACCCCGTACTCAAGGAACGAGTCATGAACCGCACGCTCTGTATCGCCACCAGCCTTTCGATCATTGCTTCGTCCCTGGGCGGTTGCGCAAGTCCTGGGGTGCAGGCGCCCTATGTCGGGCCGCAGGTGTTTGGCTACACCCTGAATCAGCCGCTCTCGGGCGAAGAACTCCAGGCGTTCAAGGCGACCGGATTCGGGACCTTGAGCGGGCTCAGGGTCTTTGCCCGCGACGATACCGACGGTGGCGTGATCGAGGTCTATCTCGACCGCCAGGATCGCCCCGGGGTCATCCGCAAAAAAAGTCGCCCCTTCGCCAGCGAGGAGGCGTGCCAGGCCGAATTCGGCCCGCTGAAAGATCAACTGCAAAATCGCATCGTCCTCAGCAACGCCGCGACCCGGGCGCCGAACAGCGAGGGGCGGGCGCGCAATGTCGGCGATCGCTATGCCAGCCTGAGCAGCGATGCCTGCCAGGCCGGGCGCGGTGAGTCGGCCGGGAGTTACGCCTATGGCTTGGACGCTAAGCTGGAACGCGCCGAGGCGCCCAAGGCGAAGCGAAGCCTGGGCGACAAGTTCGACGATGCCTACATCGGCGCCTGGACCACGGTGTTCGTGATTGCCCTGTTGCCCCTGGTGCTGATCGGCCTGGCGGTGGACAAGGCCACCGATTGAGCTCCGATCAGTAGAGCCACTTGCGCACCAGGCTCTCGCCGTAGCGGGCACCGAGCAGCGCTTCGCCGGCGTCATCGTCGTCGTGGACCTCGGCCAGGCAGCGCAGCATCAGCGCGTCGAGGTAGTCCTGGGTGGAGTCGAAAAAACGCGTCAGGGCTGGCTCGGTGTCATGGTCAAAGTAGTAGACCGCTCCGTCCTGGCGGTGGAAACAGAACATATTGCCGTTGCCCAGGTAATCGCCAAACGCTACCAGGGCCTCGACCAGCGGCAGGTCCAGGTTGTCTTCATAGATATCGGTGATGCCGGGATAGGCCGCCAGCAGCGGCTGGATGCACACCGGGCTGTCTTGCACGCTGCACAGGGTTTCGGCCAGGGACAGCGCCCCCAGTTGCAGGTGGTACTGGCGCAGGGGCGCGGGCAGGGAGCAGCCCAATTGCTGCTCCAACGCCTGGATTGTGCCTTCCGCGACCGGTGTCAGGGTGGGGGCCGATACATGGCCCTCCCACAGGGCGGCATAAGCTTTGATCACCGCCTGATACCAGGCCAGGCGCGCTTGCGGGTTGGGCAGCGGCGGCCACGCCAATGCCGGGCAATCTGCGGGCGGCCAGGTGTCAGGGGTGTTATCGAGGTCGGACATGGGGCTTCCTTGCGCGGTAGCGGTGGTGGGCGCTGGGCATTATGCCGGATGTCGCGGGCCTGCTGCGGCGTGCCTTGAGTGCCTGCGCCTGGCGCCTATGACCGTGGGGTGCATTGGAACTTCCCGTCGCGGGTGCAGCCCAATTCCTGCAGGCCACCTCCTTGTGGCGGGTGGCCCGGGCGGTTTTTCACCCCGTAGGGTTCTGCTATGGTGGCCGCCTCTTCAACGGATGAGTATCGAGACCGCTTATGGCTTACGCCCCTCACTCGCGCTCCGGCGGGATTTTCTCCAGCCTGTTGATCACCCTGATCGGCGCCGGCCTGCTGTTGATCGCCGGCAAGGTTGCCAGCGACCGTTATGACTTTGTCTCCGAGGCGAAAGTGGTCCAGGGCCTGGTCAGCGAACTGAACGCGGGCGGCGCGCACCCGCAGATCGACTTCACCAGCCTCGTTGGCGAAAAAATCTCCTACCCCCAGGGCGGCTTTATCTTCGGTTACCAGATCGGCCAGCCGGTGCGCGTCCTGTATTCCCCTGAGCGCCCGGCCAATAGCGCAATCCTCGATGACGCCTGGGCCCTATGGGCCACGCCGGCGGTGATCGGCGGGCTGGGCCTGCTGTTTGTGATCTGCGGCGTGCCGGGGCTGATCAAGCGCAAGCCACGGCGCGTCACTCGGGGCAGTCTGCTCAAGGGCCTCTGATTCACCGCAAGCCGGCGAGGCAGGCCTCGAGGATATCCAGCCCTTCTTCGAGCACCTCAGGCTCGATGGTCAGGGGCGCCAGCAAGCGAATGATGTGCCGCGACTTGCCGCTGGGCATCAACAGCAGGCCAGCCTCGCGGGCGCTGGCCAGCAGCGCGCTCAGTTGCTCGGGCGCTGGTGCGCCCTGGGCGTTGACCAACTCGATGCCGCGCATGGCGCCGACCCCGGTCAGGCGCCCCAGATAGGGCGACAGTTTCTGCGCCTGCCAACGCTGGTAACGCTCGACAATCGCTTGTTCCTGGCGCTCGCCCCACAGTTGCAGGCGTTCATCGCTCATCTCATCCAGTGTCGCCAAGGCCGCCGCGCAGGCTATTGGGTTGCCGGAGTAGGTGCCGCCCAGGCCACCCTTGGGCAGGTTGTCCAGTAACTCCCGGCGCCCAACCACCGCCCCCAGGGGCACGCCGCCGCCGATGCTTTTGCCGAGCAGGATCAGGTCCGGCTCGATGCCCAGGCGCGAGAAGGCGAAACGTTGCCCGGTGCGGCCGAATCCAGACTGGATTTCATCGACGATCAACACAATTCCGTGCTGGTCGCAGAAGTGCCGCAAGGCCCGGGCGAACTCCCCATCCAAGGCCAGGAAGCCGCCTTCGCCCTGGACCGGCTCGACGACAAAGCAAGCGATGTCGGCCACATCGATTTCCACGCTGAACAGACGCTCCATGGCTTTCAGCGCTTCGGCGCAGGTGACGCCGTTGTCCTGGCTGGGGAAGGGCAGGTGATACACCGGGCCCGGCAGCACCCCAACCTTTTGCTTATAGGGCGCGACCTTGCCATTGAGGTTCAGTGTGGCCAGGGTGCGGCCATGGAAGCCGCCGTCGAAGGCGATCATCGCCGTGCGCCCGGTGGCGCCGCGCACGATTTTCAGGGCGTTCTCCGCCGCTTCCGCCCCGCTGTTGGTGAGCATGCCGCTGACCGGGTAACTCACGGGGATAAAGTCCGCCAGGCGCTGCATAAAGTCGATGTAGGGGCCGTGGGGCGCGGCGTTGAACGCGTAATGGGTGAGCTTGCCCGCCTGCTCCCGGATCGCGGCCACCACTCGAGGGTTGCAGTGCCCGAGGTTGAGCACGCCAATGCCGCCGACAAAATCGATGTAGCGCTTGCCGTCGCGATCCCAGACCTCGGCATTCTTGCCGTGGCTGAGCGTGATCGGGTGGACGATGGAAATCGAACGGCTGATGGTCTCGCTGCTCATGCTGAGGGGCTCTGGTTGCCTGGAACGTGGCGCTATCTAAGCCAACAGCCGCTGCTTGTCGCAAACGAAATAAAGTCGCCGGGTCAGTATGAAATTTCCGAATGTGGGGTCGCATCCTGCGCCACGTCTTCGACTATCCAGTCGAGGAAGGCCTTGACCTTGGGGATCTGCGCCGTGTGTTCGGCGTGGGCGACAAAGTGCGCGCCGCTGCTGGGTAAGGGGTAGTCCCAGGGGATCACCAGGGTGCCTTGGGCCAGTTCGTCGGCCACCAGGTAACGCGGGATCAGCGCCACGCCATAACCGCATTGCGCCGCGCGGATGCACATGTAAAAGGTGTCGAAACGCGGCCCGTGATAGCTGTTTTGCGAGTGCAGGCCCTGGGCCAGGAACCACTGGTGCCAGGCCTCCGGGCGCGAGGTGCATTGCAGCAGGGTGTGCTGCGCCGACGGCGAGCTGTGTTCGGCGACAAAGTCCGGGGCGCACACCGGCACCACGGCTTCGCGAAACAGCTCGATGCAGGTCGCCCCCGGCCACGAACCCTGACCGTAGAAAAAAGCGATGTCGGCCTTGGCCTGCAACACATCGAAGGGTTCCAGCTCGTTGCGGATCTCCAGGTGAATGCGTGGGTGGCGTTGGGCGAAATGCTTGAGCCGGGGCACCAGCCAGCGGTCGCCGAAGGTCGGCTGGGTGGCGATCCGCAGCACTTCGGTTTCGCCGCCATAGGTCTGGATATAGCGGCTGGAAATGTCGACCTGGGTCAGGATCTTGTGCACCTCGGCCAGGTACAGCGAACCGGCCGGGGTCAGGAACAGACGCTGGCGCACCCGCTCGAACAGGTTCTGGCAGAGCATCTCCTCGAGTTGCGCCACCTGTTTGCTCACCGCGCTCTGGGTCAGGTGCAGCTCCTCGGCGGCGCGGGTGAAACTCAGGTGGCGGGCGGCGGCTTCGAAGCATTGCAGGGCTGTCATGGAGGGGGTCAGGCGTTTGGAAATCACAGGCTTTCCTGGTGCGGGGGGGCGGGAGTTCATTCCTGGGCGGAACGGGCTGTTGCCGAAACATCGTTTGTTCAACCGGCTGCAACCGACTAATACTGGCCGGCCTCGAAGATTTCAAGCCTTATCCGGTTTGAAGGATGAGCACCGCACCACCCTTGCGCGCTTGCGGGCACGCGACGAGCCACAGCGCCGTTGCGGCCGGTGAACCCACCCGGCTCAGGACTCACGTGCCGAACAAGAAGAAAAATGGAGATGTTGCATGCACCCAGTTAAATCCACCCTCGCATTGTTCGCCGCCGCTGCCTTGCTCGGCGCCACGGCCACCGCCCAGGCGGGGACGACCCTCGACGGCATCCACAAGAAAGGTTTTATCCAGTGCGGCGTCAGTGACGGCCTGCCGGGGTTCGGCGTGCCGGACGCCCAGGGCAAGATGGTCGGCCTTGATGTCGACGTGTGCCACGCCGTGGCGGCCGCCGTGTTTGGCGATGCCTCGAAAGTGAAGTTCAGCCAGCTCACGGCCAAGGAGCGCTTCACCGCGTTGCAGGCCGGCGAGATTGACGTGCTGTCGCGCAACACCACCTGGAGCAGCTCGCGCGATGCGGGCATGGGGCTGGTGTTCACCGGCGTGACCTACTACGACGGCATCGGTTTTCTGATCAACAACAAGCTGGGGGTCACCAGCGCCAAGGAGCTGGACGGCGCCACCGTATGCCTGCAAGCCGGGACCACCACCGAGCTCAACGTGGCCGATTACTTTCGCGCCAACGGCCTGAAGTTCACCCCGATCACCTTCGACACCGCCGATGAAAGTGCCAAGGGCCTGGAGGCCGGGCGCTGCGACGTGCTGACCACCGACCAGTCCGGGCTCTACGCCCAGCGCCTGAAAATGGCCACCCCGGACGACTTTATCGTGCTCCCGGAAATCATCTCCAAAGAACCCCTCGGGCCTCTGGTTCGACGAGGCGACGCGGAGTGGTTCAGCATCGTCAAGTGGACCCTGTTCGCCATGCTCAACGCCGAGGAAATGGGCATCACCTCGGCCAACGTCGAAGCGCAGGCCAAGTCCACCCAGAACCCGGATGTCGCCCGTTTGCTGGGCGCCGATGGCGAGTACGGCAAGGACCTGAAACTGCCCCGCGATTGGGTGGTGCAGATCGTCAAGCAGGTGGGTAACTACAGCGAAGTCTTCGAGCGCAACGTGGGGCAGGGCAGCCGCCTGAAAATCAAGCGCGGGCTCAATGCCCTGTGGAACAACGGCGGAATTCAGTACGCTCCGCCGGTGCGCTGAGGTCCTGCTGCGTGCCCGTCCGCCAAGGCGGTCGGGTGCGCCGCGGTGCCGGGCTCAGGCCGCCTGTCGGGCCTTGGTTTTGGCCCGTCGGTGGCGAATCAGCGCCGCCGCGGCAAACAGCAGCACCACCCCGATAAAGATGGGCAAACGGTAGGGTTTCAGATTGCCCAGCACTTGCTCCAGCGCCTCGCCGGCCCAGTACCCGGCCGTGACGAACAGCGTGGCCCAGACCACCGCGCCGAGCATGTTCAAAAGAGTGAAACGCCACGGCGACAGCCTGCTGGCGCCGATCACTATCGGCCCGATCAAGCGCATGCCGTACAAGAATCGCACTGTAAACACCGAGGTCGACGGGTAGCGCTCGATCAAGCCCTGGACCCGCTCGATCGCCGCCTGGTGCCGCTTGAGTTTGGGCAACAGCCGCGCGCCGAAGTAACGCCCGCTCTAGAACAGCATCTGGTCCCCCAGCATTCCGCCGACACTGGCCCAGGCCATCACCGGCCACAGCTGCAACACCTGCTGGTGCGCTGCCATGCCGCCCAGAATCAACACCGTCTCGCCCTCCAGCAGGCAACCGATAAACACCACCCAGTAACCGTAGGTGGCGAGGAGGGCGTTGAGGTCGAGGTGTTCAAACATGAGGGGCGAGCCTTGTGGTCAATCAGCGAGCGTCAGAAAAATGAGTGGTTGGCGGTGGGGGAAGTTCCCGGCTTTTTGCTCTGGACCGATGTGGGCGCAGGCTTAAAGGTCGGTTTGGTGTGGATCTCTCTATGCCAGAGAGACCTTCATTCCCTGGAGGGGCTATGAAGCCCGAGCCCGTACTCAAAAAGCGCTCCCGCCCCCCCTGAGCTCGTCGCAGAATCCCACGCGCGATCCTGTTCAAGGCCTCATTCTTGCTGGTGGGCCCTGGGACAGCTGGTTTGATGACCATAGCCCAAGCGATGGCTTTCTTAATGACCGGGATCAACCGGCCGAAAAGGCCCGTGAGCCGTTATAAAGTGCTGCCCAACTGACCAGCAGATCGAACAACCCGCTCCCTCGTCACAGGTCAAGTGTTGGTCTATGAACGAGTGCCACTCACCTTTGACCGGCGTCTTCAGGGGAACCACTCCTCGGTATGTCGATGGCGCCTCAAACCCAGTGCAGCAAAGCCATCGATGTCTTGTTCGCCTGCGCAGATCCCGAGAAACCCCAGGGCAGCATTGAGTGCGTCGGGCGCCACCCGGCTGTCACGCAGTCCTCCGTCACTGAACAATAGACAAGCCTGAGACCCACCTCCCGCGAAGTGTTCGGTTTCCACATAGACCAGCGGAGCGTGGCGGGCGGCCGCGGCCAGCTGCTGGACAAAGGCGTCTGGCAGGCATGCGCCATCGGTCATGGGCAGCGCTGGCAGCCCGAAGCGTTCCAGCAGCGCGTGGCTCAGCGGCAGCAGCGCTAGCCCCTGGGGCAACTCGATGCTTGGGCAGGCGTTGAACAAGACGTCAGTGAAGACCACAGGTGGGGCGATCAGTGCTTGCAGGACATACATGGCGTGTGTGGAAAACCTTCAGTGAGTTGGGGGCCGTCAGGCGCTGACCGCCTGTTTCAATCCGCCTCGGCTTCCCGCGACGGCACAAACAGTTCGGTACTGCCCGTAGGCTCGCTTTGCCAGGCGTGGGTCAGGGCTGTCAGGGCGGCCTCGCTGTAGGTCTTGAAGGCAATCTCGGCGATGCCGAACGCCTCGTCATGGATCACCGAGGCTTGCATGTCCTCGCCCTCGAATGCGTCGATTCCCAGGTAGCTCTCCTTGGCCTGCAACCGCAGGCGCTGTACCAGATGTTGCGCCACACGGGGATCGATGGGCTTCGGCGGGGCAAACTCCCAACCACTGTCGCCCAGGGATTTTGTACTGCCCAGCGCCAGCACAAAGGCGGCCTTGTAGCGGTTGTGCAGCGGGCTTGGGACCAGCGTTCGCCAGACCTCTCGGGCAATGGCGCCTCGGCCCATGCCGATGCCTTTTGCGTGGCGGGCGAAGTCCTGCTGTTGGGTGCTGTCGTGCCACTGCTCAACGCTCAGGCATTGGCCATGCTGGGGGTCGCTTTCCAATTCGAACTCGATAAAGCGTCCGCCCTGGTCGATCAACTCGCCGTACAGGCTGGGCATGCCAGGAAAGTCCAGTTCCAGACTGAGCAGGATGCTGCGCGCCCAGTCGATCCCACGGGTGGCGCCCGCCTCACGCAGCGCCGGCGGCAGGCCCCTTTGGCGCCAGTACAAGGCGCACGTCTTCAAGCTATGGGCGGTGAGGGCGTTTTGTTCTTGCACGTTCAACTGGCGCTTTTTCAACAAGCGGGCAATGTCCAAGGGGCATCCTGTTCCTGAATATTGACGTTATTTTCCGCGCTGGCTCAGCGCGCCCAACTCAACGGCAAAACAGCTGGATATTACGCGACGACGGGTAACGAATCTCGACCGTTGCCCCTGCTTCGACCAATGCCCGCTGCCAGACCGCGAGCGCTGCCGGCCAGCCGCCAAGCACCTTGAACGTGCCTGCGGCCAGGCATTGCTTGGCTAGCTGCGGGCTGAGCGGCGTCGCTTGGCGCAACAGGCTGAATACGTTCGCCGGCCGGGGCCCAACCTCGATGACCCACAACGCCGGGTCCAGACTCGGCAGCGACGGGTATTCGGGGAACGGGCCATGGTCTGCCCGTAATTGCTCCATGGCTGCACCATGGGATAGATGCGCCAGGGCCTGGGCGCTGGCCAGGTGCTCGTTGCAGAACCACTCCAAGCCCGGCGCCTGGCCGGCGGCACCCTCGGGCAAAGGCCGCACGTCGGCGAATGACACTGCGCCGCCGCCTGTGCCGCGATGGCCATACTCGCAGCGAAAGTCGTTGTGGCACAGGTCACAGATCGGCGGTTTCATCCAGCGCTTCCCAGGTTGAATGGTGTCGTCGATACAGGGTCGAGGTCAGGCGGTGGCTGACGTCTCCTTGTAAGCGCTCACACAGTTGATGCAGTTGCTCGATGCCCGTGGTGTTGGCGGCGTCGGTAAAGGCCAGCACATCCCGTGCGGGCAGCGCGGCCACGGCGCCGTTGGGCAGCAATTGGGCATACCACTGCGACCAGAACTCATCCAGCAGGAGCAGGCTGGCCTCGAAATGGCCGTCCAGCAGCACGGCAAACAACTCGCCGTGGGCCCGGACTTCAGCTCGCTCTTCGGCCAGCGCCGCCAGGTTGCGCAGGCCGATTCGGTGCAACTGCTGCGGGCTGATGCCGGCCTGATCCAGATGCCGTTGCTGCACGTAGGCAAATGACTCGCCTTCATCCACCAGGTACGCCACCAACAAGTCCTGCACATAGGCCAGCACGACCGGGTTGTCGGCGGGCGCAAGCCTGGGGTCGAGGGCGTCCGAGGCAGGCGCCTGGACCTTGAGGTAGGCAATGGCCCGTTGGCAAAACGCTTCAGCGCGGGTCGGCATACGGCTCCTTGTTCACGACGATGATCGGACGGCGAGCGCAAGGGTAACGCGCTCCTCGCCGTTGCGGTATGCAGGTGTTGCGTTGGGGCAACGGATTGCGATGTTCACCTCAGGTGCCAGGTGCCTGATCCATATCAAACTGCCATCAGGCAACGACCTGTAAAATACCTTACATGCGTAACTCCGTGAGGTTGCGCGCCCCGGGTCGTGTGGACACGTGCTCGGATATACCCATAAAAATAGATGCCAATAACTGCCGAGGAGACCACTCCAGGCAGTTCTTAAAGGAATAACCTGATGGCTTTCTCTCTGTCACGCTTGGCCATTCTTGGCGCGGCGTTGCTCTGCGTTCTCCCCGTCCAAGGCAATGAGCCGATACCGGCACCTGCGACCGTCCAGACCACCCACCACGCCGAACCGAGCCTGGTCGAACGTGGCCTGTATGTGGCGCAACTGGGCGACTGCATCGCCTGCCACACCGCCAAGGGCGGGGCGATCATGGCCGGGGGGCTGGAGCTGAAAACCCCCATGGGCACCATCTACTCGAGCAATATCACCCCCGACCCGGACACCGGCATCGGCCGCTACAGCTTCGAACAGTTCGACCGCGCCATGCGCGAAGGCGTAACCCCCAATGGCAGCCATTTGTACCCGGCAATGCCGTACCCGTCCTACGCCAAAATGACCGAAGACGACATGCGCGCGCTCTTCGCCTACCTGATGGACGGCGTGGCGCCGGTGGCGCAAACCAACCTCGAAGCCGACATGGGCTTCCCCTTCAACCAGCGCTGGGGCCTGTGGTTCTGGAACCTGGTGTTTGTCGACAACAAAGTGTTCGAAGCCGACCCGAAAAAAGACGCCCAGCTCAACCGTGGTGCTTACTTGGTCCAGGGCCTGGGCCACTGCGGCTCCTGCCACACCCCGCGCGGCATCGCCTTCCAGGAGAAGGCCATGAGCGACAATGAGTCCGGCGGCGAGCATTACCTGGCCGGCGAGACCGTGGAGCAGTGGCGCGCCCTCAGCCTGCGGAACCTGTGGACCGTGGAAGACACGGTGCAACTGTTGAAAACCGGGCAGAACCGCTTCGCCACCGTGGCCGGCAACATGGCCGATGTGATCAATCACAGCACCCAGCACATGTCCGACGAAGACCTGACGGCGATCGCCGCTTACCTCAAGTCCCTGCCAGCCGGCAAAGACGACCTGCCGATGCCGTCCCAGCCACTGACCCCGGCCGCGCCACCGAGCAACCTGTTCAGCTCGCGCGGCGGCCTGGGTTATGCGCAGTTCTGCTCCGACTGCCATCGCCAGGACGGTGGCGGCGTGCCGCAGATGTTCCCGGCACTGGCGGGTAACCCGAGCATTGCCTCGGCCAACCCGACCTCCCTGCTGCACATCACACTGACCGGCTGGCAGACCGCGCAAACCGTAGCCCACCCTCGGGTCTACACCATGCCGGGCTTTGCCCAGCTGGCGGATGAAGAGATTGCCGAGATCCTCAGTTTTGTCCGCAGCAGTTGGGGCAATACCGGCTCGGCCATCAGCCCCGCGCAGGTCAAAGCCATGCGCGCCCAGCTCAGCCCGACCGTCGAAAGCAGCCTGTTCGAAACCCCGCGCCTGGCCAATCTGCTGGCCGCACCCAACGCCGAGCAAGTGGTGCGGGGCATGCGCCTGCACCTGGAAACCAAGGCGCTGCTGCCGGACAACGTCGGCAACTCCCTGAATTGCACCAGCTGCCACCTCAACGCCGGCACCGTGGCCGACGGCTCGCCCTTTGTCGGGGTTTCGGCGTTCTTCCCAGGCTATGCGCCGCGGGCCGGCAAGACCATCACCCTGGAAGAGCGCATCAACGGTTGCTTCCGCCGCTCGATGAACGGCAAGCCGCTGCCGGTGCAGGGCGCGGACATGCAGGCGATGGTGGCCTACTTCGACTGGATGAAAAACAACACCAAACCCGAAGACAAAGTGGCCGGGCGCGGCGTCGGCAAGATCGACCCGTCGCTGACCCCCAACCCGGAGCATGGCCAGCAGGTCTACGCCAAGCAGTGCGCGGTGTGCCATGGCGCTGACGGTGAGGGGCTCAAACGTGCCGATGGCAGTCAGATCTACCCGCCGCTGTGGGGCGAGCAGTCGTTCAATATCGGCGCCGGCATGGCCCGCACCAACACCGCCGCGGCCTTCGTCAAACGCAACATGCCCATCGGCTTCCACGAAAAATTCCCGTTGGGCCAGGGCGGCCTGAGCGACCAGGAAGCGCTGGATGTGGCCGAGTATTTCTCCCACCAGCCGCGTCCCGACTTCCCGGACAAGGTCAAGGATTGGCCCAAGGATAAAAAGCCGGTGGATGCGCGTTACTGATTGCGCTCAAGGCGTATCAGCCAACGGCGGCGCTTGCGTAACAGGCAGCGCCGTCCACGCTGTCGGCGAAATAAAGATCAGGTGCCGGCAATCGGCGCCCCGGCAAAAACTCCTCAGCGGCCTGCGGCGCTGAGGTAGGATTGCCGATCTTTTTCAGTGGCTGCCACCCCCTGGCAGCCGTCCGCCATGCTCAAGGACGAACGATGAAACCCATATCCCTGTTGTGGCTCTGTCTGGCGTTGGGCCTGGGCTTGGCTGGCTGTACCCGGCTGTCGACCCTCAAGGCCACCGCCGTCAGTTACCGCTTGCCGGAGGGCAGCGGGCCAACCGCGCAAATCCGCATCATTGCCAAAGGTATTGTGCGCGGCGTGCCCAGCAGCGACTGCATCGACTGGCGCAAGCCCGACTCGGGGTTGATGGTCCGCCCCCATGGCAATCGCCCCAACCCCAACTTCCGTTCCCTGGGCATGCCCATGAGCGCCGAGGCCGACCGCCTGCGGCGCAGCGACGACTTCGGCGCCAACGAGCTGAAAATCCCCGCCAACCGGCCGTTCGCCCTGATGTTCAGCAACACCGAACGCCCCAGCAACAGTGACTTGATCTATAGCTGCGCGCAGTCGGTGCGCTTCACCCCCGAGGCCGGGGTCAACTACCAACTGGTGTTTATCCATGATGCCCAGCAGCAATGCCTGGCGCTGCTGCGCAAGATCGACGACCAAGGCAATGCCCTGTCGGACCAGGTCAAGCTGGAAAAAGCCGACTATTGCAGCGCCGATGCCCGGCCTTGAGGCATCCCGCGACTGGCGCCGGACCCGCAGGAACCACACCTATCAAGCAAGGGAAGGATGGACTGAACATGACTTATAGCTTTGCAAGCGAACAAGAAGCCGCGCAGGCCATGCTGCTGGAAGTGGCCGGGTTGCTCAATCGTCAAACCATCGACTATGCAGTGATTGGCGGCTGGATCCCTTACCTGTTCAACGCCAAGCCCATTCCCCATACGGGCACGTATGACGTCGACATCATTCTGAATGCGGCGCTGAGCAAAGAGCATGTCATTCGGGCTCTGGACTCAATGGTTAAGGACTCGGGGTATATGCGGGCGCCAAAGAATGCGTTCCAGGTGTATAGAAAGTTGGTGGTCAATGATGAACCGATGATTTTTCATGTGGATTTTCTGCACAGGAAATATGCGGATGATTCAGACGACCTGATTATGCAATGGGGGCGTTACGAGTCCATCGCGACCCCGGGCACGGATGTGATCTTCACTGAAAAAGAAGCCAGGTATCAGGTGATATCGGGGCTGGCCATGGATGGAACGCCAACCTTTCTGAAGGTGCCTTTCGCCACCGAAGCTGGCTTTCTTTCGTCCAAGGGACGCTCGGTTGGTTTTGGAAAGCGCAAGAGGGATGCCTTCGATATATTCCTGATCATCAATCAGTCGAACAACATCGCTGAACTGACAGAGCGCAGTCAGCAACTGATGAGGAGTTCAATATTCGCGGCTTCCATGGCGCGTTTGGAGTTCGAGTTCAATAAGAAATCTGCCGCAGATGATGCCGCCGCGTTTATCGTCAAACTTGCTCCCAAACATATCCCAGGCTTTGTCGAGGCCGCAGGCAAAGAGCCGTTGGCCAATACTCAAAAGGCCAAAGAGTGGGTTCTAAAAGTGGTCAATGAGTTTTTGACTGCGATAAAGCCAGTGCACCGCGCAGGCTGATTTCACTCCGACATTCGCGCGGCAGCGGATGTCCGGCATTGCGACCAGAGAGTCGAGGCGTGATTGAGCTTTATCGCGCCTTGCACCGCTCCAACTGCTCCTGGTTCTGCAACTGGGTCACGATGCCCAGGCGATAACGGCAGTAATCCATCACCTGCTGACGTTGGTCGTGGTTGAGTTCGACCAGGGATTTGTCGTCTGCCTCGTAGGCGAAAATATTGTCGAAACGGATGCGCAGGGTCGGTGATTTCTTGATGAAGAACCGGGTCTCGGCGTAGCCGTCTTCCAGGGTCTGGTCGGTGCCGGTAAACAGTACGCCGAGCAACAGCAGGGCCAGGGCGGTGAAGAGGGTTTTCATCAGCGGCGGAACTCGCAAGGGGAAGGGGCGAAGGCGTTTTACCGGGTCGGTTCAGCGGCTGGCTGGCTCATCCGGCGCGACCATCCGCGTCGGCGCCGAGCCGTCGGCATTGTGCTGGTAAATCTGCTGCGGCTGCCCTTGTTCATTGAAAAAAACCTGGCCGATCCCCGCCGAGTTCCACAGCCGCTCACCGGCTTCGGCACGTTCGGGGATGTGCGGGATGACCCGCATCAGTCGGCGCTTGGTAAACCAGTTCAGCGGCGAACGCGGCGAATACAGCCAGCGGTTGAGGCGGTCGAACCACTCCAGGAGGGTCGGGGGGAATTCGTTCTTGATGCCGCTGCTGGTGATCTGCCAGATCCTCGGCCCACGCTTGCGATGGCGGATCAGCACCTCGTAGACGAATGAATAATGCACGTCCCCCGACAGCACCACGTAGCTGCCCGGGGTTCGCGAGTGGCGGAAGATATTCAGGATCACCTGGGCCGAGCCACGGTGGGCCATCCAGTTTTCCGCATCCACCAGCAGCGGGTAGCCGCACCAACTGAAGACCTTTTGCACGGTCTCGATCAGCTTCACGCCAAAGATTGGCGCTGGCGAGACGATGATCGCCGAGGGGTGATCCAGCAGTTCTTGTTGCAGCTCGCTCAAGGCTTCCCAATCCAGCAGTCCCGAGGGTTGGCCGAGGTTGAATTCGCTGCGCCAGCGCCGGGTGCGGGTGTCCAGCACCACCAGCGCCGGGGTGGTCGGCAGCACGTAATGCCAGTGCTGAAAGCGCAGCAGCTGATCAATCAATTGATCCTGGGCGGCGGCGTTCAGGTGCTGTTGCTGTGGGGCGCTGCTCAGGGACTGGGCCTGTTCCAGCAGCGCGGGAAACGCGTCCGGGTCATTGCCCCAGCCCTGGCACAGCATGTAGGCCAGCAGCGCGTTACCGATGATGCGTTTGGAAAACGGGTGGCCGTAGGCGGTTTCTTCCCATTGCGCGCTGAGGTTCCAGTCATCAGTGATGTCGTGGTCGTCGAAAATCATCAGGCACGACAGGTGCGCCATGACCCGCGCCACGCCGCCCAGGCCGGCCACGAAGCCATCGACATGCTGCTGCTCGCGCCGGTAGCGTGCTTGCTCCGCAGGCAGTAACTGCGGGGGTTGCGGGGTGATCAGGGTCCAGGGCAACGGCGACCACACCAGCAGGTACATCGCCAGCACCTCGGCCAAGGTCACCAGGTGGTTGTCGGCGCTGCTGCTGGTGAAAATCGGTTTTTTCACCCCGCCGAAAAAGCGTTCGCGCAAGGTTTCGTTGCTTTTCAGGGCCGGCAGCAATTCGGCGCGGTGGTAATAACTGGCGCGGTGGCCGTAGAGCGCAGCGCTGTCATCCACCACCGCGCCCTTCAGGTGTTCGTCGAACAGCCCCAGGCGGGCAATCAGGGCATGGATCGCCCGCAGCATTGGCCCGGCCACATCGTCGGCATACACCTGGTCGCCACTCATCATCAGCAAGGCCGGGCGCTGCTCCGGCGCTGGCGCCTCGGCCAACAGGCGGTCGGCGCACAGTAAGCCGTCATTGGCCGGGTGGTGTGGCTTGCGGCACGAACCGTGGAGCAACTGCCCAAGGCGGCTGTGCAGCACAAACTCCGGGCAGCGTGCCTGGCCGTACAGCAGGTGTGGCGCCCAGTCGGCGATACCAGAGCTGGAGCCATCGCCGTGCTCGAGCAGCAGGTCGTAGCCGATGGCGACGTCCTGGGGCAGGGCAGCGTCCAGGCTGACGTCGATCAGGTGGATGAACGCCTGTTGGCCGACAGCGATCACCTGGCACTGCTGGGTATCCAGCGTGATGTCCTGCGCCGGCCCACCTTCGGCCACCTGCAAGCGCAGCGTCAGTTGCAGCGCCCGTGACCCCACCAGCCACAGCACTAGGCGCGTGGGTTGTAGGCGCCGCAGCAGTGGGCCGGCCAGCACAGGGGGCAGGGGGGGGAGGACAGCTGCGGTCAGGGGCATGGACGATCGGGGCTCATCGGGCAAACAGAGGCGTGAATCTTAACTCAGAGGATGTCGAAGGATTGTCAGATCAGGCCCTGGCTAGCCAGTTCCACGGTGCTCGATGGGGTCAGCTTGGCGCGGGCACTTGTGCCACGTTATCCAGGGCGTCCTGTTCGATCTGCTCGCGCATCCATTGCATAAACAGCTCGGTGTCAGCCCCGGCTTCTGCTGACTGCGCGTAGTAATAGCTCGGCAGTGGCTGGCGCAAGGTCGGCAACGGGCACACCAGGCGGCCGCTGGCCAGGTCCTTGCCCAGCAGCGAGGCCGGGCACAGGGCCAGGCCCAGGCCGTCGACGCAGGCTTGCAGGACAAAATGCATATGGTCGAACTGCAGGGTGGGCGGGCTGCCCAGGGGCGCAAGGCCACAGTGGGCGGTCCATTTGCTCCAGTCGGGGGCGCGGGTGCGGCTGGTCAGCAGGGTGTGTCGGGCCAGGTCACGGGCGCTGGCCAGCGGCGTGTTGTGCAGCAGGGCCGGGGCGGCCACCAGCAGCAGTTCATCCTCCAGCAGCCGCTGCGGTTGCAGCGCCGCCGCCCAGCCGGCCCGGCCGCGCCGTATCGCCAGGTCAAAGGTTTCCCGCGCCGGGTCGGGGTATTGGGTGCTGGTCACCACCTCGGGCTGGATCTGCGGGTGTTGCGCCATAAAGTTCGGCAAGCGCGGGATCAGCCAGCGCACGGCAAAGGACGGCCGCACATTGAGCGTCACCTTGCGCAGCGCCGCGCCCTGGCGCAACGACGCGGCGGCGCTGGCGATCTGGGTCAGGGCCACGCTGACCTGCTCATAAAACGCCTGCCCGGCGGGGGTCAGTATCGACTGGCGCACACGGCGCTCGAACAGCAGCACTCCCAAGTGCTCTTCGAGCAACTTGATATGGCGGCTGACCGCGCTGTGGCTCACGTGCAACTCCTCGGCCGCGCGGCTGAAGCTCTCGTGGCGAGCGGCGGCGGCAAAGGCGCGAACGGCATTCAACGGGGGGAGGTCGGCGATCATGGGTCTAATTTAGTCACATATGGGGCGCAATTAAAGCGTTTGTCAGCGCGGGTGCTTGTCGCCACCCTGAAGGCCGCTTTTGTCCGGTTGCCCAGCCCATGCCCGATGTCATCCCCAGCAGCACCCGCAACACTGATCGAGATTCAGCCCGCGCCGCGTCGATCCTCGGCCTGTGCTTGCCCGGCGACACCTTGCTGTACTTGCTGCTGCCGATGCAGCACGACGCCTTTGGCGTCAGCCTGGCCGAAGCCGGGCTGTTGTTGGCGGCCAACCGCTTGATCAGGATCTTTGGCTACAGCTACGTGATGCGCTTCTATGCGCGCCACGGCGACCGTCCGATCTGCCTGCTGGCCGCCGGCACCGCCGCGCTCTGTGCCCTGGGCTACGCCCACTGGTCCGGGTTCTGGTGGTTGCTGGTGTTACGCTTGGGCTGGGGCTTGTCCTACGCCGCGCTCAACCTGTCGACCCAAGTCATGGCCACCGCCGAACCCACCGGCGCCGCCCGCCCTACCGGTCGCTCCCGGGCGCTGATCGCCACCGGGCCGATGCTGGCCCTGCCCCTGGGCGCATTGCTGACGGTGGAATACGGCCCGCGCCTGATCTTCCTGGTCATGGCCACCACCTCGCTGCTCGGTCTATGGCTGGCCCTCGGCCTGCCGGCCAAGCCCCACCCGCTGGCCAGCTCGCCCCGGCGTTTTCAACGCCCCGACAGCGTCGCCATCTGGTCCTTTATCGAAGGCCTGGTGCTCGATGGCCTGTTTATCATCGGTCTCTCCCTGCAAGCCGAACACGTGATGGCCGGCGATGCCGTGGTGGTCGCCGGCGTACTCCTGACCTTGCGCTACGTCTCGGAAATGCTCCTCAGCCCCCTCGGAGGGCTTGCCGCACAACGCTGGGGGGCCACCCGCATGCTCATCGTCTTCTCCCTGCTCACCTCCATCGCCCTGATCGGCTTCGGCTGGCACTGGCTGATCGTCGGCGGCGCCCTGGTCCTGATCCTGCGCGCCCTGCAACTGCCGCTGGTGGTCACCGTCGTCGCCGAACGCCACCCCGGCCCCGGACGAGTACGGGCCTTGGCCGCCAACGCCGTATGGCGCGACATCGGCGCCGGGATCGGGCCATTGTTGGCCGGCGTGTTATTGCCGGTGGCGCCGTCGGTGTGGGTGTATTCGGTGGCGGCGGGGTGTTTGGCGGTGAGTGCGGTGGTGTGTAGGGAGGTTCGATGGGTGGGGAGTCAGGATCCGTCGGCTGAAGAGGCGTGAAATATCTAGCGTCAAAGCCTTGATTCAAGAGTGTGAACCTCCCACTAGCAAAACCCTCGGCAGCGTCACCTTCGCCCCCAGCGGCGAAGCCCGACACCCGTTGTTTTGGGTCAACCCCGATGTGCCGCTGCGCGAGGCGCTGGAGCATGTGTCGCAGTTGTTGTTCCAGGCCAAGATGCTGGCCTTGGATGCGGCCATGGAGGGCGATGATCGTTATGCCTGGGCTGCGCATTACTTCAGTGAGATGGGTAAGGCGATTGTCGATGATGTGTGTTTGCGCGAGTGGCCGCTGACCGGGGAAGGGCAACGGTCAGGTTGAGGTGAGGCGGTGATTGCAGGTCAGGGCGCCCCTGAGCTGTTTCTGTTGATGCGCCGCCCAGGTCGGGCGGCGTATTCGTCTTAGGCGGATGCCCGGCGCGGTTCGTTGCTGTGTTCCAGTTCCAGCGCCTGGCCGTGTTCAATCACCCAGCGCATTAAGTCGGTGACGCTGATGCGGTGGCTACGTTCGACCCATTCCATGCCTTCGGGGCTGTAGCGTTCGTTGTAGCGCGTGAGGATCAGGTGTTGCGGGTTGGCCGCCAGTTGCAGGCTGATTTCGCGGCAATGCAGGGTGGCGTCGGCGTGTTTGGCCACGCGTTGCAGGAGCATCAGGGAGGGGCGTTCAGAAGTCATCGGCGTTGGCTCCGGGGCAGCGGTGTTGGTCGGGCTCGGTGGCCCCTTGTTTGCCTTCTTCGACAAAGGCGGTGCGGTGTTCGGCGACGACGTTGCGCAGGGCGCTGTAGTAGTCCGGTAGTTTTTGCAGGCTGTCGGTCAGCGGTAGCAGGGCGGCGCGCCCATCGACGATGCCGCCGACTGTGGCCACGGTGCCCAGGGTTTGCACGGTGTCGCTGTGGTTGCCGAAGGGGTCGACGACGAAGCTCAGGATTTTGCCCGCCGAGTCGCGGCTGTTGCCGTTGCCCAGCAGCGGCAGTTCGACGATGGGGCCGTTGCCGATGCCCCACACGCCGAAGGTCTGGCCGAAGTCGGCAGTGTGGCGCGGGATGCCGATCGGGTCGGAGACATTGATCAGGCCCAGCACGCCCACGGTGCTGTTGACCGCAAAGCGCCCCAGGGTGTTGACCGAGCGCTGTGGGTTGCCCTGCAGCAGGTCGTTGATCAGGACCTTGGGCTCGCCGAAGTTGCTGGCAAAGTTATGCACACCCTGTTGCATCACATCCGGCAAATGCCGGTAGCCACGGGCAACCGGGGCCAGGGCGTATTTATCCACCGTACGGTTGAAGGCGAAGATGCCGCGGTTGAGCGGTTCGGCCGGGTCGTACACGGAGGTGGCGGTCTGGATACAGGGAGCGCTGCCGGCGGGTGGCTGGCTGCTGCAACCGGTGAGGTAAGCCAGGGTCAACAGCAGGGCGGCGTGCCGAGCTGGGGCCAGGGAGTGAGTCAGTGAGGGCATGGGGGCGCAGTCTCCAGGAAAGTGCGCCGATCCTGGCAGCCGAGCTTTGCGCAAAGATGTCTGCTTTGTTGCGTCGCTGACGGTTTGTTACCGCGTTGAAATATATGACGGAGCGGGCCGAATGGTTTTAGATAGCGGTTCTTTTCGACCTGAAGTGATGCCCGCTGGTGAGCAGTCTGTTGATCGTGGACGACGACCTTGAGGTCCTCGCGCTGCTGAAGAAATTTTTTGTCCAGCACGGCTATCAGGTGACAGTCGCCACCGATGGCGCTTCGCTATGGGCGGCCATGGCACAACAGGAGCCGGACCTGATCATCCTCGACCTGATGCTGCCCGGCGACAACGGCCTGACCCTGTGCCAACGCCTGCGCCTGCTGCATGCGACGCCGGTGATCATGCTCACCGCCATGGGGGAATTGAGCGACCGGGTGGTGGGCCTGGAGATGGGCGCCGACGATTACCTGAGCAAGCCCTTCGACGCCCGCGAGTTGCTGGCCCGGGTACGTGCCGTGCTGCGCCGTGCCGGGGAGAGCCGGCCGCTGCTCGGCGAGGTGCCACGGCCCCTGATCCAGTTTGCCGACTGGCAGTTGGACGTGACCCGGCGCGAACTGCGCTCGCCGGATCAGGTGATGATCCCGCTCTCGGCCGGCGAGTTCGACCTGCTGCTGGTGTTTGTCGAGCACCCGCAGCGCATCCTCAGCCGCGAGCAGTTGCTGGACCTGGCGCGGGGGCACGCCCATGACGCCTTTGATCGCAGCATCGATGTGCAGGTCAGCCGCCTGCGCCGCAAGCTGGAGTTCGACACCAAGCGCCCGGCGATGATTCGCACGGTGCGCAATGGCGGCTACCTGTTCACGCCCAGCGTGACCCGCCAGTGAAGGGGTTCAAGGCGGCGCTGGGTTACCGCCTGCGGGACACCGTGGAGCGCTGGATTGCCCTGACCATTATCATGGCCATGCTCACGGCCCTGGCGTTCAACGCGCTGTTCGTGCAACTGGCCGGTGTCTGGGCGTATCCGCCGTTGAGCGAGTCCGGCCTGGTGGACAGGATTGCCTCCATCGCCAATCTGCTCGACGCCGCGGAGCCGGCCAGTCGTTCACGCCTGACCCAGGCGGTCAGCGATGGGGGCGTGACGGTGGCCTGGTACGCCACGCGCCAAGGGATCGAGGTGCCAGTGGTCGACGACCCGGAGTACCACCAGGATTCCGAAGGCCTGCGTCGTTTGCTCAAGGCGCCGGGGGCGCGTATCGAGGCCTACGAACCCAGTGACTGGCCCGGCTCCGGCGGACGCTATGCGTTGCTGCTGCAATTGAGCGATGGCTCCTGGCTGATGCTGTCCTCGGCTTCGCGCCGTTGGGGGCTGGAGGAGGGGCCGCGCAACCTGATCGTGATGCTGCTGGTGCTGATTGCCGCTGGCCTGGTGGCGCTGTTGGCCACCCGCCGCCTGGCTCGGCCGCTGCAGCAGTTCGCCCAGGGCGCGCGGCGGTTTGGCGTGGATTTTCGCGCGCCGCCGATCGAGCCGGTGGGGCCCCATGAAATTCGCCAGGCGATCCTCGCGTTCAATGCCATGCAGGCGCAGTTGCAGCACTTCATCAAGGACCGCACGCAGATGCTCGCGGCCATCTCCCACGATTTGCGGACGCCGCTGACGCGCATGCGCTTGCGTGGGGAATTTATCGAAGACCCGGAACAACAGCAGCGGCTGTTTCGGGATGTGGACGAGATGCAGGCGATGATCAATTCGGCCCTGGAGTTCTTTCGCGACGACGCGCGGCTGGAGCAGGCGACCCCGCTGGACCTGGCGGAGCTGTTGCAAACCCTGGTCGACGATTACCGGGACCAGGCCATTGATATCGCTTTCAGCGGTCCGCCACGCTTGGTGTACAGCGGCCGGCCCCTGGGACTGCGGCGGGTGATGGGCAATCTGTTGGACAACGCGATCAAATACGGCAGCGAGCCGCAGATTGTGTTGGAGCAGGGGGCGGAGCAGTTGACCCTCCGCGTGCTGGACCGGGGGCCGGGGATTGCCGGGGACTGCCTGGAGCAGGTGTTTGAACCGTTCTTTCGCTTGGAACAGTCGCGCAATAAAAGCACCGGCGGCGTGGGGTTGGGGCTGTCGTCGGCACGGGCCATCGTGCGTGAGCACGGCGGCCAGTTGACCCTGCACAACCGCGAGGGCGGCGGGCTGGAAGCACGGGTGACGCTACCGGTGTAGCCGCTGCGAAGGTTTAGGGCGGCGGCTACAGGTCAGGACCAGTCGAAGGTGAACAGCACCAGGCCGTCGACGGGTTCGTAGAACATCACGATGCGGTCGGCACCGGCGCTGCGGTAGTGCCAGCCGGGGACGCTGAGGACATGGTGGAAACGGCGCCCGGCGGGGCTCAGGGGCCAGACGCTGGAGTCGCCGCTGTCGTCGTCGACTTCGACCACGTCCATGGGGAATTCCACGGTCTCCACCCAATTGGCACGGCCGTCGAGTTCGCCGCCCAGGGCATCGATAAATTCCACCGGGTCGCTGCCCCAGTCCGTGCGGGCCAGGTGGCCGTGTTCGCGGTAGAACTGGCGGTTGGCTTCAAATGCCGCCTGTTGTTCGGCGTAGTGCTCAAGCAGTTCCTCCTGCAGGTCCGGGCGCCCTTGGTGCAGTTGGGTGTTGCCTTCATCGAGGAAGAAGTAGCGCGGATCGCCGCACAGGCGATAGCGGCCGTCTTCGAGCTTGAAGCCGATCCAGTTGGTTTTCAGCAGCTCGCTGTGCAGTTCCCAGTCTTCGGTCAGCTCACCCACCAGGCCTTCATAGGGTTCCAGTGGGCTGAGCAGGTGCAACTGGCCGGACCACTCGGGGTTGACCTGGCTCGCGTCGATGCTTAACAGCGGGTGCAGGTGGCGGGCCAGGCCCTGTTGGTCGGCGACAAACACGTCACGGGGTTCGGGGAAGGCGATGGCGCCGGTCGGCAGTTGCTTGAAGTTCGGGGTACTGCTCATGGGGGGAGTCCTTTCTTGGGGCGTTCAGGCGCGGCTGTTGCGAAAGCTGCCGGGGGTCACCCCGACCACTTTCTTGAAGGCACGGGCCATATGGCTTTGATCGAAGAAACCGCAACTCAGGGAGGCCTCCGCCAGGCTGGCGCCGCTGCGCAGTAGGTTCTGCACCTGGGCCACGCGGTTCTGGATCTGGTAGCTGTGGGGCGAGATGCCGAGCCGGTTCTTGAACACGCGGATCATGTACAGCGGTTCGAGGTCGACCAGTTGCGCGAGTTCCTCGAGGGGGATGTTTTTATCGAAATCCTCGTCGAGTTTTTTCCGGATGCGCCTGACCGCATCGCGCTCGGTGCCATCGCCCAGGCTCACGGCCACGCCGCAGCGCAGGAACAACTGCGCCACCAGCTCCAGGAGGATGGTCTCGCGCTCAAGGGTGGGGTTTGCCAGCTCAAGCACTTGATGCTGCTGCAAGAACCATTGGGAAAAGGCCGGGTCCTGGCGCATCACCTCGCGGAACAGGTGGATGTGCTGCGCTGAAAAGCGCCCCTGGAAGATCACCCGATTGAGCCAGGCCGGGTCGATGTAGAGCATGCGGTACATCCAGCCATCGGCGCTGCCGGGCACGCCGTCGTGGATCTCGCCGGGGCTGATGGTGACCACGCTGCCGGCGCCGCCCAAGTGGTGGGCTCCGCGGTAGAAGAGTTTTTCCACGCCGCTGCTGATCACGCCGATGGCGTAGCGCTCGTGGGAGTGGCGGCCGAAGGTCTGGTGGCTGTAGCGCGCTGAAAGCAGCTCGCAGTCACCCTCGGCAATACGCCAGAACTGGGAGAAGTCGCCGGGCGCTTTTGCAGGCTCGTTGCGGGAGGGGCGGTGGTCCATGAGCCTGTCCAGTTTTGTGCAATACGGTGGAGAAAACGGCGGATAAATTTAGCACCCATCCCGTAATGCGAGCTAGATGCAATGAACCCCACGCAACTGTTGATCGGCGATTACCGCAAGTCTTCCTGGTCCTTGCGCGCTTGGCTGGTGCTGGTCAGCGCCGGAGTGTCCTTTGAGGTGATCAAGGTCCGCCTGGACCAGGCCGATACGCGCCAGGCGATTCTTGAGCACTCGCCATCGGCCAAGGTGCCGGTGCTGTTCCAGGGCGAGCTGGCGATCAACGACAGCCTGGCGATTGCCGAGTACCTGGCCGAAACCTGCCCCGACGCCAACCTGTGGCCCGCCGATAAAACTCAGCGCGCGCTGGCCCGTGCGGCTTGCGCCGAGATGCACGCGGGCTTTGTCGCGCTGCGGACCCAGCTGTCGTTCGGGGTTACTACCGGGGACCTGCCGCCAGTGCTGACGGCCGAGACCCAGGCTGATCTGCAGCGTATCTTTGCCCTCTGGAAGCAATTGCGCAGCTTGAGTGGCGGCCCGTTCCTGTGTGGTGGGTTTGGGATTGTCGACGCCTTTTATGCGCCGGTGGTGCTGCGCCTGCGCCGTTATGGCATCGAGGTGCCACACGCCTTGCAGGCCTATGTCGACGCCGTACTGGCCAGCGCGCCCGTGCAGCAATGGCTGCGCCTGGCCGAACACGAACGTTGAGCGCCGCGCAGCCAGCCGGCTGCGCACCTGAAAGCATGTTGCCTAACCCTTTATGGAGTCGCGTATGTCGACCAACAGGGCTGTACTTGAGTTGACGGTGGGGGGCTTGATGCTCAGCCTTTCTGCCCTGGCCGTGGCCTTCGCCCATATCGGCGCGGGCGGTGCTGGTTTCTATCGGATGCTGTTCGCGTCGCTGTTGTTTTATCTGTTGCTCAAGTGGCGCAAGGTCCCGGTGCGTTTACCCAGCCGCAAGGCCCGGTTGTACACGGCGTTGGCCGGGGTGTTTCTGGCGGTGGACCTGATTCTCTGGCACCAGAGCATCTATATCGTCGGCCCGGGCATCGGTTCGATCCTGACCAATTGCCAGGTGTTCTTCATGACCCTGCTCGGGTTCTCGCTGCTCAAGGAGAAACCCTCACTGTACTTTGTGCTGTCCATCAGCCTGGCGTTTGTCGGCCTGTACCTGTTGTTGCTGCCGGAAATGGGCAGCAGCATCGGTATCCAGGGCGTGGTCTATGGCGTGTTGTCGGGCCTGGCCTATGCGGTCTGCGTGTATTTCCTCAAGGTCAACACCGGCTTGCCGGACGCGGGCGGCGACAAGATTGCGCAGATGCTCAACCTGAGCCTGTGGTCGGCCCTGGTGCTGCTGGGCTATGCCCTGGCCATGGGCGAAAGCCTGGTGATCGCCGATCGGCAGACGCTGTTGATGCTGATCATTTATGGGGTGCTGGTGCAGTTTGTCGGGTGGTTGCTGGTCAACCGCTCCATCGGCGCCATCAGCCTCGGGCTGGCCGGTTTGATTTTGTTGCTGGAGCCGGTGATCACCTACTTCATCGATGTGGCCTTTCTCGGCAAGGCCAGTTCGGCGCTGCAAATCAGTGGCGCCTTGCTGACGGTGGTGGCGGTGTACATCGGCTCGATCAAACCGCCGCACAAGGCGCCGGTGCTGAGCGAACCGGCATGAACGCGCCGGGCAAGACAAGCCCCGGCGGCAGCCCGTAAGCTGCGCGTCGGACGATGTGGAGACGGCGATGTATATCGGTGAACTGGCGAGGTTGGCGGGGTGCACCCCCAAGGCGATTCGCCTGTATGAGCAAATGGGCCTGCTGGCCCCGCAGCGCCACGGCAGTTATCGGCTGTATACGGCCCATCACCTGACCTTGGTGCGGATGATCCGCAGTGCCCAGTCCGTGGGGTTCAAACTCGGGGAAATGAGCCAGTTGCTGGCGGCTAAGCAGCATCAGGCGCCGTTCCCCCTGGCGCTGGCCAACCAGGGCATCGAGGCCAAGCGCCTGGAGTTGCAGGCACAGATCCTCGCCTTGCAATCCCAGGAGCAGCGCCTGACCCAACTGCAACAGCAGATCAACCAGCAGTTCGCTCCAACGGCCGATGTCAGCGCGCCAGCAACTGCGCAAATGCCTGCCTGAGGGCGTCGTGGGGTGAGCGCGGCTGGTAGCCCAGCTCGGCGCAGGCCTTGTCGATGCAGTATTCCTGGCGCACTCCGTAAAACATCTGCACCTGGCTGCGCAGCAGTTCAGCCGGTTGCTGGCTGAGCTGGGCGCGCTGTTCCTGTAGCCAGGCGATCAGCAGCAGTAAGGCTTTGGGCGCCCGGCGCGGCAGGCGCCAACCTGGGGTCAGGCTATTGAGGGCCTCGATCACCTCGGCCAGGGAGGATGAGTGCCGGTTGGCCAGGATGTAGCGCTGGCCGGCGCGGCCCTGTTCTGCGGCGCGGATCAGGCCATCGGCCACGTCGCGCACATCGACAAAGTTGAAGTGAAAGTTGGGGTCAAGCACCAGCTTGCGTGCCAGTACGGCGGCGAGAAACCCCATGGTGTCGGTCAGCCGTGTGGCATGGGGGCCGACGATGGCCGAGGGCAGCACCGTGACCAGCGGCAGGTCGTAGGCCTGGGCACATTCCCAGGCGGCGCGTTCGGAGAGGATCTTTGAATGGTAATAAGGGTTGCGCGGGTTGCTGTTCCAGGTGCCTTCGTCCAGGGGCTGGCCATTGTGCCCGACGGCCGCCACCGAGCTGACGTAGACCACCCGCTTGACCCCGGCCTCGGCGGCGGCGCGCAGGACATTGCGCGTGCCTTGCACATTGACCTCGACGATTTCCGCCTGTGGGTCTTTGGCCCAGTGCTTGAACACCGCCGCCACTTGGTACAGCACATCAACCCCTTGCAGGGCCTGGCGCAGGGAGCCCGGGTCTTGCAGTTCAGCGCGCACCCGCTGGCAGTCGAGCCCCTCCAGGGCCGGGCTGCGATCCGGGTCACGAACCCCGGCGCGCACGACTTGCCCCCGGGCGAGCAGGGCCCGGACCAGGGTATTGCCCAGGTGCCCGTTGGCACCGGTGACCATTGCGAGGGTGTTCATTCATTGGCCTTATCCGCCACGGCGGAAGCTGAAACAGATAAGGCAAGGTTGCGGCTTGTCCCTAGGGACAGAGTCAAAGGCGGAGGAATGCCACTCGTTGTGCCACCGACGTATGGCGCATTACGTTCAGGCCGGCATCGCCAGGTGCTCGACGGCGGTGCCTTCGGTTTTGTTCGAGCCGTGCTCGTCTTCTTCCAGGACCCGCGAGGCACGGTCCACCAGCAGCGGGTCGGGATGATGGGCTACACGCAGGTCTTTGCCCGGGTAGTCGAGGGAGTGCAGGAAGTGGCGAATGCAGTTGATCCGCGCGCGTTTTTTGTCGTCCGACTTGATCACTGTCCATGGCGCGTCGGCGGTGTCGGTGTGGAAGAACATGGCCTGCTTGGCGCCGGTGTATTCATCCCACTTGTCCAGGGACTTGATGTCGATCGGCGACAGCTTCCAGTGCTTGAGCGGGTCGTCACGTCGGGAGATAAAGCGCCGCAGTTGCTCTTCGCGGTTGACCGAGAACCAGTACTTGAACAGCAGGATGCCGCTGTTGCACAGCATGCGTTCCAGGTCCGGGGTCTGGCGCATGAACTCCAGGTACTGCAGGGGCGAGCAGAACTCCATGACCCGCTCGACGCCGGCGCGGTTGTACCAAGAGCGGTCGAAGAACACCATTTCCCCGGCGGTGGGCAGGTGCTGGATATAACGCTGGAAGTACCACTGGCCCTGTTCCTGGTCGGACGGTTTTTCCAGGGCCACGATCCGCGCACCCCGTGGGTTCAGGTGCTCCATAAAACGCTTGATGGTGCCGCCCTTGCCCGCGGCGTCGCGGCCTTCGAACAGCACGACCACCCGTTGCCCGGTTTCCTTGACCCAGCTTTGCACCTTGAGCAGTTCGATCTGCAACTCGTGCTTGGCTTTTTCATACTCGGCGCGGCGCATCCGGCTGCGGTACGGGTAGGTGGCCGGCAGTGCCGCCGACACGCTGTCTTCATTGGAACCACGGGGTGCACTGGCGACTTGCAGGGCAATCGGCTGCTGGCTGATGGCGCTGATCTGGGCTTCGGCGGTTTTCACCGGCGCGGCCTTGGTGGTACGCGGCCGGCGTGGGCGTGCCGTGGCGGGTTTACGTGGCGCACTGGTGCTGGCGGTGGCCGGCTTGGCAGCTTTGGCAAGCGGGGCGGGCAAGGGGCGTACGGTGGATTCTTCGCTCATGGAGGACCTATTTTCTAGTTCTGATGTCTTGGTCACAGTTTAGGAGCGTGATGGCGCTGCTTTTTGACCTTGATCAAGGTTTGCCGGGGAAGAATCTGTAGCAGGCCTGGGTTTTATCTGGGGTGGCTGTAGGAATGCGCTATGCAGCACTTCGAGCGGCACGATCAGTTGATCGTGCCGCTGTGCCGGGAGCAGGTCGAGGGGCTTGGGAAGGGGCAGCTCAGAGCATGCCGAGAATGGTGGCCTTGACGGCGGCTTCGGCTTTATTGGCCGCGTTGAGCTTTTTAAGGGTGTTGACGATGTGAAACTTCACGGTGCGGGCGTCGATGGTCAGAATGTCGCCGATCTCGGAATAGGTCTTGCCGGACGCTGTCCACCTCAAGACTTCTTTCTCGCGATCGGTCAGCCCTGCCTGGGATTCGGGCAAGCGTTCCGGCAGCAGGAAGTTGCGCATGGTCGAATGCACCAGGCTGGTGAGCCACATCAGCTTATGTTCCTGATGCGCCAGTTCCTTGTCCGCGATGAGGCCGTGACTGCGCACCATGGACAGTTGGCCAATATCACCGAAGCGCCCGGAGGTGCTTTGGCACCAGCCATGGGCCAGGCCGTGCATTCGCGCCTCCTCCCAGAAAGGTCCGTCCTGGACGCTGGCCTGCGCCGCCCAGGTCAGGGGCAGGTGCGTGCTCAGCGCATGGCGCACCGTCGGGTCGAGAAAGAAGTAGTTATTGCTGATGTAGCTCTCTTCCCAGGCCTTGGGGTAGGAGGAGCGCAAATGGAACGAAGGGGCACTGATAGGAAGAGGGAGTCGAATACCATAAGAGCACGACTTAAAGCCCAGATCCTCCGCGATACTTTGCAAGCTGGAAAACAATGCCAGTTCGGATGTCGCCTCTGTACACACTGCTAGAAACTCTTCGCGCCAATCAGCCAAAAGCATGGTTGTTTTTCCTGTAACACATCCGTGGATCCGGCAATATGCTGTAATGCCGCGGCATAAGGTATAGGGCGTAATTGTACTTTATGCTTATAGGGTTTTCTATTGTTCTTATTAAACATGCGATAAACAATGCCAGAGGAACTTATGACATTAATGGTGGATGGTTTTATCAGAGTTTCAGTTAAAGAGTTCATGGAGACACGCTTTGTTCATCATATGTCCTGGGAGGATGAGGAACTGCGCGATGAACTCCAGGGCCTGGGGGTCAACGCCACCGCTGCCGGTTACTGCGAGTGGAAAAGCCACGCGGCCCCCGGCATCAGCATCGGCTGGACCTGGTTTCGCCTGGCCGGGCGCCGGCGCCCCTTGCTCGGGCCCGAAGGGCTGCGCAGCAACCTGATGCTGCGCTGTGCCAATGGCTACGACATGGGCAGCAACATCTCCCACAACCTGATGATCAGTTGGCTCTCGTGCCTGGCCTGGGAGCGGCAGTGTCCTTGATTTGAGGCCCTGACCTGCCCGAATGGGCAGCTATGAAAATAGGGGGGTTGTATCTCTAATTGGTGGGTTGGCCAATTGGAGGGGGTTATGTTGCGTTTGATTGCGGGAATGAGTAGTGAAATAAATCAAAGTGTGATGAATGGACTCGCGGAGTATCGTTACGAGGTCTTTGTGAAAAAAATGGGGTGGCCACTTAGTTGCCCTGAAGGTTTTGAACAAGATGAGTTTGATCGCCCCGATACTGTTTACGCCATTGTCCTGGATTCCGATAACAGTGTTCGTGGATGTGCGCGCTTATTGCCCACTACCCAGCCTTACTTGTTATCGGAACACTTTGTCCATCTGATGGGAGGCGCCAGTCTCCCTAACCATCCGCGAACATGGGAACTCTCCCGTTTCGCCATTACTCCTTCAAAAACAGGCACTACCAGCGCCACACAGGCCTGGGCCAATACCGTCGCCCTGGTGCGCAAAGTATTGGTGACGGCATTAAGCCTGGGCGCCGAACGTTTGATCGCGGTATCGGCCGTGGGCAATGAGCGTTTGTTGAAGCGCATGGGAGTCAATGTTCACCGTATTGCCGCTCCGCAACTAATCGATGACAAGCCTGTGATTGCCTTTTGGATTGAAATTGATCACCAGACCCGCTCGGCACTGGATATCGATTGTCCGCCCAGAACGTTTTCCAACTGATTTAACCACCCGGCTCGCCACCCCCGTTAATGGACTAACGAGCCGAAGTGGTTAGGGGACTGCCCCGTATTTGTTATTAGCCCAGCACCCACTTGATGGGGATTTATGGGGTTGTGGAGAAGTTGCCGTCCGGCCCGCCGGGCGTGCACCGCAGGAGCCCGCGACCCACGCTGGCCCGGCTGCCCATTCAATCATGCAGAGTGATTAGCATCGTGATGATCGAGTACCTCGCAGAGCATCGTTATCAGGAGCTGCTCGGCTTCATCAGCACCGCGGCGGACGGCGATGGCCTGCTGTTCTTTTCGGGCGTGCTGCGCAATCGTCCCGATGGCTTGAACGTGCATGTCCAGCGCCATAACGGCGAGGTGATCGGCGCGATCGCGTTGCTGCCGGCCCTGCCGCCGTTCGCCATGCCAGTGATTTTGCCGGCCGGAGAGGTATCCCCGGAGCTGCTCGATACGGTCAGCATCCTGGCCCAGAGCCCGCATATGGCCCTGGGGCCAAAAGCCGCGACCAAGGCGCTGACCCGGGCGTGGCCGGAGACCTGGAAGCCCTTTCTCAGCCAGCGTAATGAAGTGCTGCTCAAGCAACTCAAGCCGTACCGGGTCGAGCAGGACGCCAGCCTGAAAACCCGTCTGGCCCGCTTGGACGATGTCGAAGTGCTGATCGACTACCAGATCCAGATGGAGTGCGATGCGCAGGTTGCCCTGGTGTGCAGTCGAGAGCAAGCCCACCACAGCGTGACTCGCCTGCTGGCGCGGGGCTGCCTGTTCGTGATCGAGGTGGACGGTGAACTGGGTGGTTGCGCGGCACTGATCACTAGTGACGAGCTGCATGAACAATTGGGCTTTATTTACGTCGAGGCGCGCTATCGCGCACGTGGCGTGACGGACCGCCTGCTGGGCGATCTCTGCACCGCTGTCCATGCCCGAGGCAAGACTCCCCTGACCTTCACCAGCTCCTCCGGCTTGCTCTACAAACGCCTTCGCGCCATCGGCTTCAATGTGGTCGGCGAGCAGGTCAAGCTGTACTTCGGCCATTGAACCGAGCTCAAGCTTTTCTGGTCGCCATGGTCCTCTTCTATTGATCCCTTCGCTGCAGCTGCCTTGCGATGAAAGGCTGGCTGCGCTGACGTTGAACAATATCATTTTGGTATTATCCGGCCTCTCAAGTGAAGCGGCTTCTGCGTTTCTCAATGTGCTACGGGGATACACAATGAAAAGGATTCTGTGGGGTTGGCTGCTGGCAGGTGCCATGGTCAGTGCAGCGACTGCGATTGCCGATGAGCGCTTCACGTTCGAGGCGTATCCAGCCTCCGCCGTGGCCAGCAAACCGTTGGCCAAGATCGATTGGAAGTCGAACCCGGCCTACGTCAAGGACCTCAAGTCCAAGGATGCCGTGCAGTGGGCGGTGGGTCGCCAGGCCGACTTCGCCGGGCATTTTGTCGTGACCTCCTTCAGTTGCGGCACCGGCTGCCAGAGCACCGCCTTTGTCGACGTAAATGACGGCAAGATCTATAAGTCGCCCATGCAGTTCCCGAGTGAAGGCAGCGACCTGCCCCAGGTCAGCGGTGGCAAGGCGTACCGGCCCACCAGCAACCTGATCTTCATGTCGAGCCTGGGGTATGCCGGGACCGACATGGTGCAGTCCGACGGCGTTGTGGTGTGGGACGAAAAGACCCGGCAGTTCCAGGTGGTGGCCAAGTCCAGGCCTTACAAGATGAAGATGTAAGGAGCGGCTGGGTCGAAGACCTGCCGCTACGATCAATTGCACCAATGCGTTGCTTTTGACCACCTTTACCCCCCAGGGTGTCGCTGCACAAAGGGCCCCGGCAGTTCGCCGGGGTCGTCTTTTCATGGCTCAGCCTCCCTGGCTGCACCTGAATGCGCGGGTGAGCCTAAGGTGTCCTGGTTGTGAAACAGCGCTTTGCGGATTTTTTCATCAGTAGAAACTTTTCCCTGCTGTGGCTGGGCCAGGCGCTGTCTTCGTTCGGCGAGTTCGTGTTTGAAAGCACGGTCATCGTCTGGCTGGTGACGGACCTGTATCGCGACAGCGCCTTCCTGCCCAGCGCCGTCGGCATGGCCGTGGCAGCATCGGCGATTCCCCGGGTGCTTGTAGCGCCCCTGGCGGGGGCGTGGGTGGACCGCCTGGTTGCGCTGCATGTGATGATCACGGCGGACGTAGCCCGGGTCATCCACGTCCTACTCTTTATAAGTGCTTATTGGCTGTTTCAACTTGACCAGGGGCAAGTGCTCTGTGGCGTGCTGCTGTTGCTGTTTGTGAACAGCGTGGCCGCGCAGTTCTTCAACCCCTCGCGCCAGGCCGTGATGCAAGCGGTGCTCCCGGCCAAGCGGCGAGTCGAGGCCTCGGCCAAGGCGATGTTTTCCCTGACCGGCATCTCCGTCATCTGCGCATCCCTGGGGCCGGCGTTGTTTGTGCTGGTCGGGCCACTCTGGGCACTGTTGATCAATGTGCTGGCCTTTGCCGGCTCCGCGTTGTGCATCGCCCTGACCCGAGATGTGGGCCGGCGGCTGGCGGCGCAACCCGAGCGTCCTTCATTCTGGGGCGGGTTCGCGGCGGGCCTGAGGTTGGCCTGGGGGCACTCTGCTATCAGAACCCTGCTGATTGGCATGGCGCTGTATGGGGTTTCCCTCGGGGTGAACAACGTGGTGTTGTCGCTGTACGCCTTCAAGACCCTGGGCTTGAGCGCCTCGGAGTACGGCCTGATCCTCGCCGCATTCCCGATTGGAGGCCTGATTGCCGCGCTGCTGGTGCGACCGCTGCTGCGCTCATGGAGCATCCGCCAGGCTTTCAGCGCCTCGCTGTTCTGCCTGGGGCTGGGTTACCTGGGCTACGCCCTCAGCCCGCCGTTTTATCTGGCGTGGCTGATCATGGCGGCCTGCGGCCTGAGCTTTTCGGTGTTCGCCATCGTCCAGGGGCCGATGTTGCAGGAGGCAGTGCCGGAAGGTTTCATGGGCCGGGTTTCGGCCACCCTAACCCCGGTCCTGGCCATCGCCTCCTTGCTGGGCACATTGATGGCGTCCCAGACCCTCAACCTGGCGCAGGCCGTGGCCAGCCAGCACCGGTTGTTCATCGACATCTACGGCGCCTACATCTTTGGCGCCGCTTGCCTGTTGCTGATGGGCGCAGGGCTCATGCTACGCGGTCAGGTCAGAGCACGTGGCGGGAAATAAGCTTGGAAATCTCAACCATCGAGGTCCTGCCGGTGAACTCGAACTTCACTTTTCCCAGGGCTGAAAAGTAGATTTCCAGCTCCGAATCCAGGTCAAAGGTGCCCGAGGTTTCCACGGAATAGGCGACGATGTTTTTGTAGGGCAGGGAGGTGAAATCCTTTTTGCTGCCGGTGATGCCTTGCACGTTCACCGCAATGATCCGCTTGCTGGTGAAGACCACCCCGTCGCGCATGGACTTGTAGGAATCGATGACGTGCTCGTCCTCCAGCAACAGGGAGGTCACGCGTTCGGCGTATTCATCGTTTTGCTTGAGCTTGAAGAAGCCTTTGTTATTGAAGTCGATCATGGTCCAGTCCTTGTGGTGGAAATCCGTTACTGAATGTCTTTCAGGTAATCCTTGAGTGCAAGCAGGGGCGCGTGCAGCGTCTCCAGGGTCTGCGCCTGGCCGACCTCGGTCGCCAGCTTCTGTAATTCCCGGCCCATGACACTGTGCGCACCGCCCAACGCTGTAAGCGCCTCAGCCATGCACTGCCCCAGCTTGAGCTGAATGGCCGCGACATCACCATTGCGCACCAGCAAGCCAAAGGCTTCCCGCTCATACGCGGCCATGATCGGGTCATCGCGCAAGATCGGGCTTGCATCATCCGTCTCATGGGCCAGCTTGAGGGCAAACAGCGCAACGGTTTCCAGCGTCGATTCCATGGGGCGGGGTCCTCTGCCGTGGTGATCGGGCGGCGATCATCACTTTTTTGCAGGCGAAAAAAAAGACTCTGATCGCCAAGGTCTTTTTTAATTCGGTGCTGAAGGGCATGGCATGTGGGGTTTGGGTTGTCGGGCCGTTTCCGACTGTGCTTGAGTGCTTCGGTTGCATGAGCGGAAGTGGAATCGATCATCCACGTTTCCAGATCGATCAAACTTTGCACGTTCAATCGGACATGAAGGTGCATAAGCATCTGATTGAAAACGCCGCAATTACGCCAGTTGCGAAGCCGTTGATACACCCCGGGCCAGGGGCCGAAGCGCTGAGGCATGTCGCCCCAAACAGCGCTAGCGCAGAACACGTCGTTGAGCATCAGGCGATCATCCGCTCGCCGGCATCCCGCGACGGCGAGTTTCAGTGGACCTATCAGCAACCAAACCGCAGGCTGCATCGGGAAGTTCATGCTGCTTGGTCATCGTGGTGGCCTGCTATTAATGGCTGAAGGTTTTACATACGTTGATATTTCAAGAACGTTTGTAATAGAGATCTAGGAGCACTTTGGATGTTTACTAATTTATTTGCATTATGATGATGCCTTGGCCTTGAAAACTTCCTGCTTCAGCTTCTTGTCGGCTGGAGTGTAGAATCGAAGTGACTTTTAGGGAGGTTGTTTGTCCAAAACCTTGGAATGAATAACTATTAGCCAGATCCCTATCTCCAATATGCAGGCTGGCAGTTAATGTGCCCGCTCTTCCTAAGTCAATCTCTCTCGATCCCACCAACTGTAGTCTGACACTGGCCCAATTACTGCACAAAATATTGAGAGTGCCGTAAGCCTCGGCGTTATTGACTTTGTCAGCCGTTAATGTGTTGTATGAAAAATTTAATTGATCGGCAATAGTGCAGGAAATATCTATTGGAGGAAGCGGATAGCATGGCATTCCCGGTATAGGTGCGCCGGTTAAGAAGCCTGTCTGAAATGTTATGCACTGTGCATCTGCTCCTTCTTCGGCTCGCCTGAATCTAATATCCCTGCTTATGGTTCCGTATTTTTTATCCATAGTTGTCTTGCTTGTATCATGGTGGTGCCGGAAGCGATATCTACATAAGTGTCATCCATGTCCCGTCCGCATAGATCCCCTCCTATTATTAATCCTCTCCTTATGCAGGGTGCAAAGGTGCAGCCTGCGGATGAGTTGCATACACTGTTTGAATTTTCCTCCGTAGGCCATACTACTTTTGTATAGGCAATTGTATTCCACTTGTCTTGACGTACACGTAAATTATCTAAGTGTGGGAACGCCAGGCAATAAGTGGGTGCCATAATTAAACACAATACTGTTAGGATTCTGTTAAGTATTTTGAGTGGCGCGCGCTGACTATTGAGTTGCGTTGTGGTGTTGAGTTTCTCGGATAAATGCATGTTTGGTTTTCTCGAGTGCCTGAGCTTTGCGATGGTACCGTTTTCTGCCCGAACGAAGTCAGTTAAGGAAATATCAGTTGATTTTCAAGAAAAAGCTTGCCCTAGCCAAGCCGGTTCTTGAAGTATGGATTGGTGCTTGCTGTGCAAGTTTGTGTTAACAAAAAATACTGAGGTCTCTATTCTGATTTTGATACCTGACGAAGTTCGCATCGAGGTTATTCATTCTGCTATTTCTATGTTTTCCGGAAAAGCTGAGCGAATGAAGGCGGTGTCCGCAGTGCTATCGGCTGAGTGCTGTCGTGCATGTCGACCGTTTTTTGATCGGTGCTTATCAGTCGCATGCTACGTTCGGTTATTTGAGGAGGTGGCCGTCTATTGTGAAGGGTGTTAGCCGGGGTTTATGAGCCTTTATGAATAAGTGCATTGGGCTCTTCTGGTCAAGAATCATGCAATGGTCAGTGCCTCTTTTCCTATTTTCGGTAGGGGGTGAGTCGGAGAGGGCTTGGTTTCGAGAGATTGCCGAAAGCATTCAGGAATTTTCCTGGTTTTATTTTTGATAAAGTGATCTACCTCGCTTTAACTGCTCAGGTCTATTTTTATGCGCTCTTTGGATGTTGTTGTCTTCTGTTCGAGCGCCATTCGTATTAAACATTTTGTTAAATCTCTAGAATTCGCAGAAGTTGGGCGTGTGGAAGTGATCTCGGGGCGTGCAAGGGGAGAGCTCTCTAACGCATTGGCGCTTGATATTGGCTTGGTTATCTGTGATTCGTTTTTCTCTAGCACAGAAATCTCATTGTTTCGCAGGCTATGTGAACAGGCTGAGCACTTCGAAACCTATGAGAACGATGAACTTGAAGCTCATACGGCATGGGGGATAAAGCGCTTAACGGCCCGCGGTAAAAAGGCTTGTGTGGGGCGCTACGCAGGACTGCCAAGTGCGATACAAGTCGCGCGCGCAGTAGCAATGGCAATGCTGCGCAAGCGAAGAAGACCAGAGGAGGGGCGGGTACCTGCATCGCCTGTTTCTCCACTTTCAATGCTCTCCAGGGCGCAGGTGCTCAGTATTTTAGAGCAGCGTCAGATTGTGCCTTATTACCAACCCAAGTTGTGTTTGAAAACCGAACGCATTCTCGGCGTCGAGATACTAGCGCGTTGGCAGCACCCAGATAAAGGGCTTCTGGCGCCTAGTATCTTTTTGCCAATGGTTGATGAATTTCACCTGCAGGGGGCCTTGTTCGAGTGCATGCTTGAGCAAGCCATGCAGGTACACAAGACATTGTTGCTCATGGGCGAGACGCTGATATTTTCATACAACATAGAAGCAACCCAGCTACAGGAGGAGGGGTTTGCCTCCACGGTAATTGAACGTATCCAGCAAGCGGGTATTTCGCCGAATCTGGTGACCTTGGAGGTCACCGAAAACCAAGCACTGGATATGCAGATGGCGGCGATCGAGAACATCACGTTGTTAACTCAAGGCGGAATCAGTCTGTCGCTGGATGATTTTGGTACCGGTTTTTCCTCACTCGAACGGCTGACGCAGCTCCCCTTTAGCCAGATCAAACTCGACTCCAACTTTATCGCCGGAGCGCTGGATGAAAAACAGACCCGGATTATCGGCTTTTTATCAGAGCTCTCTTATTGTTTGGGTATGGAGCTTGTTGCGGAAGGCGTGGAAAGCGAACAACAGTTTTTACATTTAAAGAAACTAGGCGTCGACTCTGCCCAAGGTTACTTTTTTCATCCGCCAATGAGCGCTGCTTCATTGACGAAGGTTTTATTGGGGGAGGATAGATCAGGGCTGAAGTTGTTGTCCTGTTGAACAGTCATGCTCTGGAGTTTATATGTTTCGTGTGTTTATGGGTCTAGTCTGTATTGTCATCGCGAGTATAGGGTCTACTCCGTTGTCAGCATCGCAACATGAAGAGTTACCGGAGTCGGCGGTCGTAGTTAATTCCCATGAAACCATCGAAGTGATCGAGTTTTTTTCCTACGGCTGTCGACAGTGTTTCAATTTGGAGGAAGTCCTTGACCCATGGATCAGGGCGCTGCCGACCGATGTCTATTTTAATCGACTACCGGCGATGTTCGGTGGGCGATGGGATGTACAAGGCCAGTTGTTTTTAACGTTGAAAGTCATGGCCGTTGATTATTCTGTGCATCACGCCGTATTTGAAGCGGTGCGTAAACGTCAGAAATTGACCAGCGCTGAGGAGATGGCTGATTTCCTAGCAACAGTCGGCGTCGATAAAGACCTGTTCATTGCCACTTATCACTCACCTGTGGTGCAAGCAAAAGTCATAGAGGCCAAGGAGAAAACCCAATTGTTTGAAGTCAGTGCTTTACCAACGATGGTGGTCAATGGCAAACATTGCCTTGATCTTCGTGTGGGTGGCGTGAAGTCAATGTTGCAGCGTGCTGAACGATTGACCAATGACGAGCGCTTACTTCGCTAAACGGTCTTTCATTTTGTATTGTGACTCATGCTCAGGGAACATTAGATGGATGGAATGCTGGCGTTTTACCGAGGTCGTATTGAACTGAAAT
>Ga0302175_10000058_pt1 | contig 47267 bp, 41 predicted proteins | sample I_Fen_N3_3_FD_198791 | JGI IMG/M metagenome (GOLD analysis project Ga0302175, IMG submission 198791) | Peat permafrost microbial communities from Stordalen Mire near Abisko, Sweden - I_Fen_N3_3 | ecosystem: Environmental > Terrestrial > Soil > Wetlands > Permafrost | place: Sweden: Abisko... | reverse complement strand
GAAAGCGGTGTGTCATTCAACCTTTACGCTGACTGATACACCGCTTTCGCGAGCAAGCCCGCTCCCACAAGTAGGGCAGGGTTTGTTGCGCTGGATGAAATAATGGATTGCGTTTGCTGGTTATTCTGTTGTTTTGGCGATGGGTGGATGATGTCTGCCATCGGTGCTGATCATTATCTGAACGGCGCCACCACCCAGCGGAGTCGATCATGCACGCCATCAAACTCTACAACTTCCCCCGTTCCGGCCACGCTCACCGTGCTGAGTTGATGCTGTCCCTGCTGCAACTGCCGACAGAACTGATTCTCGTCGACCTGGCCAAAGGCGAGCACAAACAGCCGCAATTCCTGGCGCTCAACGCGTTTGGCCAAGTGCCGGTACTGGATGATCAAGGCGTGGTGCTGGCGGATTCCAACGCCATTCTGGTGTACCTCGCGCAAAAATATGGCAACGGTCGCTGGCTGCCCACCGACCCGGTCGGTGCCGCCAAGGTTCAGCGCTGGTTGTCAGTGGCGGCCGGGCAAATTGCCTTTGGCCCCGGCAGAGCGCGGCTGATTACTGTGTTTGGTGCACCCTACGACGCCGAAGAGGCAATCACGCGTTCACACGACTTGCTCAAGGTGATCGATCAGGAACTGACCAACAGCCAATATCTGGTGGGCAACGAGCCGACCATCGCCGACATCGCGGCCTACAGCTACATCGCCCATGCGCCGGAAGGCAATGTGTCCTTGGCGGACTACGCCAACGTCCGCGCCTGGCTGGCCCGGATCGAAGCTTTGCCGGGGTTTGTCGGCATGCCGCGCACCGTCGCCGGCCTGCAACAAACCGCCTGATGCTTGCGGCCCGACTGTGTCGGGCCGTCCACATTGCACTTCGGGAGATGGCGTTATGGAACATTCACCGTGGCATGCCGGCGAACGGCAGTTGCAGGAACATGTGGGTGTTGCCGAGCGGATGGAAACCCTCGGCCGTCGGGTGATTCGCAGCGAGATGCCAGACCAGCATCGCCAGTTCTATCAGCAACTGCCGTTCATGCTGTACGGCGCGGTGGACGCCGATGGTCATCCCTGGGCGAGCATTCTCGAAGGGCCGCCAGGTTTTGCCCATTCTCCCGAACCTTCAAGCTTGCAGTTCGATCGCTTGCCGGCCGCCGACGACCCTGCGCAGTTGCAGGCCGGGTCCGCCATCGGTTTGCTCGGTATCGAATTGCACACCCGGCGGCGCAACCGTCTCAATGGCCGGGTCGGAACCATGACGGCGAGCGGCTTCGGTGTTTCGGTGGATCAGTCTTTCGGCAACTGCCCGCAATACATTCAGCTCAGGCAGTTCCGTACTGTGCCATTGGCCGACCCCTCGACCCGCATCGCGCAGCACCTCAACGGGCTGGACGATGCGGCCAAAGCTCTGATCGCCGGGGCCGACACCTTGTTTGTCGCCAGTTATGTGGACGTCGACGGCCAGCGCTCGGTGGACGTTTCCCATCGCGGCGGCCAGCCCGGTTTCGTCCGTATCGAAGGCAATCGCCTGACGATTCCGGATTTCGCCGGCAACCTGTTTTTCAACACATTGGGCAACCTGCTGACCAATCCCCGGGCCGGTTTGCTGTTCATCGACTTCAATTCCGGAGACTTGCTGCAACTCAGCGGACGCACCGAGGTCATCCTCGACGGCCCGCAGATAGAGGCGTTTCAAGGTGCCGAGCGGTTGTGGACGCTTGAGGTTGAACGCGTGGTGCGGCGTCCGGCGGCGTTGGCCCTGCGCTGGCGCTTCGATGGCATGTCGCCCAATAGTTTGATGACCGGGACCTGGGAACAAGCCGCCGCGCGCCTGCAAGCCCAGGCTTTGGGGGACGCTTGGCGGCCATTGCGGGTGGTGCGCATCGAAGCGGAAAGCCAGAACATTCGCTCGGTCTACCTGGAACCGGCCGACGGGGCCGGGTTGCCGGTGTTCCAGGCCGGGCAGCATTTGCCGCTGCGCTTCACGATTGGCGGCCAGACCCATATCCGCACCTACAGCCTGTCGAGCGCACCGTCCGACGACTTTTTCCGCATCAGCGTGAAGCGCGACGGGTTGGTGTCTTCCCATGTGCATGACGAGATTCATGTCGGTGACGTGCTGGAAGCCCGAGCGCCCCAAGGGCATTTCACCGTGGCGCCCCACGAACGTCGGCCCTTGGTGTTGCTGGCCGCTGGCGTGGGCATCACGCCGTTGCTGTCGATGGTGCGCGAGGTGGTTTATCAGGGCTGGCGGACGCGGCACATTCGGCCGACGTTTTTCCTGCAGAGTTCGCGGACTCTGGCCGATCAACCGTTTCGCGCCGAGCTGGACCGTTTGCTCGAAGGCGCCGGCGATACGGTTCGCGTGCTGCGCCTGCTCAGCCAACCGGAGCCCGAGGCGCGGGAGGGCGAGGACTTCGACCTGACCGGGCGCATCGACACGGCGTTGCTCCAGTCGATCCTCGACGTCGAAGACTACGATCAACTGGATTTTGTCCTCTGCGGCCCGGGCAGTTTTACCCAAGGGTTGTACGACAGCCTGCGGGAACTGGACATTCGCGATTCGAGGATTCACGCCGAGACGTTTGGCCCTTCGACGTTGCGTCGGCGTCTGGACCCGGACGCGATTGTCATCGAGCAACCGCCCGCCGCGACGACCTCGGTGCCCGTGGTGTTCCAGCGCTCGGCCAAAGAGGCGCGCTGGCAACCGGACGGCGGCAGTTTGCTGGAGTTGGCGGAAAGCCGTGGCTTGCGCCCGGAATTCAGTTGTCGCGGCGGCTCGTGCGGGACGTGCAAGACCCGGTTGATCAGCGGCCAGGTGAATTATCCACAGCCCCCGGCGGAGGTTCCGGAGGAGGGGCAGGTGCTGATTTGTTGTGCGATTCCGGCCAAGGGTGCGCAGCCGCTGGTGCTCGACCTCTGACCTGTAGGAGCAAAGCTTGCTCGCGATGGCGGCTGAACAGTCAACGATGATGTTGGCTGATCTACCGCCATCGCGAGCAAGCTTTGCTCCTACGGGGTATGGCGGCTCAGGCGTAAGACAGGGATTTTTCTTCCAGTAGCTCCTGATAAAGCTCCGTCCACTTGCGGCCCATGTCGTCGGCAGTGAACAACTGCCGGTAGCGCGCTTCGGCCTTTATGCCCATGTTCGCCGCGAGCACCGGGTTTTCCCACAAGGTACGCATCGCTTCGCGGAACGCCTGTGGATTACTCGGCGGCACCACCAGCCCGGTTTCGTTGTGAATATTGATGTAGCTGGTGCCGGTGCCGATTTCGCTGGAGATCATCGGTTTGCCGTACATCGCACCTTCCAGCAACGAAATGCCGAACGCCTCGGAGCGCAGGTGCGACGGAAACACGATGGCGTAACTCAGTTGCAGCAGCGCAACCTTGTCTTCATCCCCCAAGCGCCCGAGGAAGTGAATATTGCGCAAACCCAACGCTGCGGCCTGGGCGTGCAGCTCGGTTTCCATTGGCCCGGCGCCGACGATCACCACCGGGTAATCCACCTCTTTCAACGCGTCGAGCAGGATGTGCAGGCCTTTGTAATAACGCATCACCCCCACGAACAGGAAAAACTTATCCCCAAGCAACTGCCGCCAGTGGGCCATGCGCTCGGTATCCGGCTGTGGATAACCGGCCTTGTTCAAACCGTAGGGGATGACGCGGGTCTTGTCCTGAAACTGCTGCAACACATCGCTGGTGTGCAGGTAGTTGGGCGACGCCGCGACGATGCGGTCGGCGCTGGCCAGGAAGCGGTTCATCAATGGCCGGTAGAGTTTGAGCAGGTGTTTCTGGCGAATGATGTCCGAGTGGTAAGTGACCACGCAGGGTTTTTTTACGCCGCTGGCGAAATGCACCAGGTCCATGAACGGCCAGGGGAAGTGGTAGTTGATCACGTCCGCTTCGGCCGCCAGCTCGCGAAACTGTTTGAACACGCTCCAGGAAAACCCCGTGGAGGCGAACTGAATGTCGAGTTTGGCCCGATGTACTTCATGCTGCCCGAGTTGCACCACCGGCGGCGTCGGGTCGCTGCTCAGTGTCAGCACCTGGCTTTCGATGCCGCGCTGGGCGCCGCTTTCGCAGAGCTGGAAGATGACTTGCTCGATGCCGCCCATGGAATCGGGCAGGTACGTCTTGAAGAAATGAAGAACTTTCATGTCACCCCCAAAGCCTGGCGATAGGCGCGGGCGGTAATTTTCGCGCAGCGCTCCCAGGAAAAAAGCTTCGCTTGTTGCAGCCCCGCTTCTCGGCAGGCCTGCCAATGCGTCTTGTCGTCGATCAAGCGGCTCATGGCATCACGCAAGCCGTGGGGATCGTCCGGTTCGATGTAGTTGCCCGCCGCGCCCGCGACTTCCGGCATCGCCGAGTGCCGAACCAGGATCACCGGCGTGCCGCTGGCCATGGCCTCCAGTACAGGCAAACCAAAACCTTCGTAGAGCGATGGAAAAATCAGCGCCCGCGCGCCGGCCAGCAGTTGCGCCACGTCCTCATCCGGCAAATAGCCGAGCAAGCACACGTGACCGGCGGCCAGGGCCTGGCGCAACTCGTCGCTGAATTGCTCGCGCTGCCAGCCGGCCATGCCGACGATCAACAACGGAAAGCGCTGGCGTTGTGCCTCGGGCAGCAAGGCATGGGCACGCAGGGCCAAGGTCAGGTTTTTGCGCGGCTCCAGAGTGCCGACGCACAGGAAATACTCCCGAGCCTCGACCCCATGGGCCTTGAGCACGGCGTCGATGGCGTCGGGCTCGCGGGGGTGGAACCGCGCGGCCACCCCCAGCGGCGCGACGACAAAACGCTCGGCCGGCAGGGCGAAATAGTCCCGGGCCTCGTCGGCGATGGCCTGGGAGTCGGTCAGAATCAGCCGCGCCTGCTGCACGCCATTCGCCAGTCGCCGTTCGATTTCCCGCAAACGGGCCGGTGGTTGGGTTTCGGGGTAATGCAGGTGCGTCAGGTCATGCAGGGTGATGACGGTCGGGCCGTCGAACGACAGCGGCCACAGGCTCGGCTCGTGATAGAGGTCGATGGCCTGCAACCGGCCTTGATCAAAGCGTTTCTGCGCCAGCCAGCGGCGGGCCTGATAAGCGCCGGGGATTTGCCGCAACAGTGGCGTCAGTCGCGAGTAACCGGGCATCGCCGCTTCGGGCAGCGAAGCGCTCCAGCCCCAGCCGTGGAACAACGACAGCTCAACGTCCGGCTCACAGGCGAGGGCACCCACCAGTTCGGCGACGTAATGGCCGATACCCGTGCGCGGGGCCTGGAGAATCCGGGCGTTAAGGGCTATTCGCATACTGACGCTCTGGCAGCGGGCTGTTGAGGTTGCGTTCGATCCGTTGCACCAATTGCGCACTCGCCTCGCGCCAGCTCAGCCAGCGCCAGTGTTCGAGGGCCAGCGGTGCCGGAAACACCCCGGAACGCTCCATGTCGGTCACCAAGTCGGTCAGGCTCTGCGGGTCCGCCAGGTCGAAATAGGCCATGTAGTCGCCGCCGATTTCCCGGAACACCGGAATATCGCTGCCCATCGCCGGCAAACCGCGCTGCATGGCCTCCACCAGCGGCAGGCCGAAACCTTCGACGTAGGACGGGAACACCAGCGCCGTGGCGTGGGAGTAGGCGTGCTCAAGGCTTTTGTCCGAGAGCGTGTTGAACATGAACAAGCGGTTATTCAGTTCGGGATGCTGGCGGATACGCTCGATCAGCGCGTCGCACTTCCAGCCAATCTTCCCGGCAATACACAGCCGGGCCTTGGACCCGGCAGCCCAGGCGCGTTCGAACGCGTCGAGCAGGTACGCGTGGTTTTTGCGCGGCTCGATGGTGCTGACCATCAGGAACACCGGTTCCGGCTTCTTGAAAATCTGCAACAGACCGCGATCAACTTCGGCGACGGGGTCGGCCAGGTCCAGTTCGGAACCGAGGTGGAAATAGTCGAACCAGCGCTGCTGGACCTGTTGCGTGCCGATGCGCCGCGCCATCTCTTGGCGCACCTGATCGCGGATGGTGGTGGAAATCGCCACATAGCCGTCGGCCGTGCGGGCGATCCAGTCGAACCAGTCGTTGAACACCTTGACCAGCCTGGCGTCGCAAAATTGCGGGTGGGTCAGCGGGATCAGGTCATAGATCACCGAAACGATGCCGACCCCGTCGCGCTTGAGTTGCTCGGCCAACGGGAAAAAATTCGCGTGCCAGGATGAATCGAGCAACACCAGTTGATCGCCGGCCCGATGCTGTAACGGCACGCAGCGCTCAGGGATCTGCTTGCCTTTGAGCACCCGGTCCAACAGGCGCATCGGAAGACTCAGGCAGGCAAACGCAAAGAGGCGACAACCGACATACAGCACGCGCCGGGCGAAATGCGATTGGCTGAACGGGCGCCGTCGTTCCAGTGCGCGGTGGCGCAGCCAGAAGGTATTGGCCCACTGTTCCAGCTTCACCCGCAGGCTCATCAGATCGACTTTCGGCGTGTTCAACGGCGCCAGGCTTTTCACCTCATAGAGGCGGCCATCGATCATCACCACCGGGATGCATTCGCGCGTTTCGTCAGCCTTCGGCAGTTGCTGAATCACATTGCGCACCACCCGTTGAATGCCCGAGTTGGCATTGGGGTGCTCGAAGACGTAGGTGCATTCCACCAACAGTCGGCTCATGGCGACACCTGCGGGTCTGCCGCGTGGACAACGGCGTCACTGGAGCGGGTGATGGTGGTTTGCGCTTGCAGCCACGAGCAACCGACAAAATCTTCCTGACGGTTGTTGATCACGTGGAAGACCAGGCCGTAGTCGCGCCATTCGAAGTTGCGATCCAGGTGCGAGTCCAGGCGTGACAGGCTCAAGGCAATCGAATAATTGCCCTTGCCCAGGCGCATGTCGAAGGCAAAACGGAAGGTGACCCGCTCGCCGGCACTCAGGTCGGTGACCGGTTTGTCCAGACGATGGGTGTTGATGCCGTAAATGGCCTGGCCCAGGCGATCCTTGATCATGAAACCCAGGATCAACCGTTCGATGTCTTCGCGGACTTCGGTCTGCACTTCCAGCACCATTGGCTGGCCGACTTCCGCCACTTCCACGGGACGCCCTTGGGCGTCGAGCAGGCGCACGCTGAGAATGCGCGCCTCACCGGTGCCGGAGATGGTTTGCACCTGACCGTTGGCGAGCATTTCCTGGCGCACGGTCTGGCCTTCGCGCTGGGCGAGCATGGCGTTGTAGTAGTCCATGACTTCTTCGGGTTTGCCGCGCATGGCCATGCGCCCGCCTTCGAGCAGGATGGCGGTGTCGCAGATCGACTGAATCGCCGAGCGGTCATGGGAGACGATCAGCAGGGTAGTGCCGGCCTTGCGGAAGTTGCGGATGCGGTCGAAGCTTTTGTGCTGGAAGTAGGCATCGCCCACCGACAACGCTTCGTCGACGATCAGGATATCCGGGCGCCGCGCCGTGGCGACGCTGAACGCCAGGCGCATTTGCATGCCGCTGGAGTAGGTGCGCACCGGGTGGTCGATGGCTTCGCCGATTTCGGCAAAGTTTTCGATTTCCGGCATCAATTCTTCGATCTCTTCAAGCTGCATGCCCAATAACTGACCGGCCATGAAGACGTTCTGCCGGCCGGTAAAGTCCGGGTGGAAACCCATGCCCAGTTCGAGCAACGCGGCCACTCGGCCTTCGAGTTGAATCTGGCCACAGGTGGGTTGGGTGGTGCCGGTGATCATCTTCAGCAGCGTGCTTTTGCCCGCGCCGTTGACGCCGACGATGCCCACGGCTTCACCGGGCTGGATCTCGAAATCGACCCCTTGCAAGATCCAGTGCTGGTGGTGATGGGTGCCGGAAAACGGCACCAGCCATTCGAACAGCCGGCTCCAGCGGTTCGGGTACTGTTTGTAGGCCTTGCCCAGGCCACTGACGCGTATATGTCCCATCAGAGTTCGTCCACCATTTCACCGACACGCTGGCGGAAAAGCCGCAGCGCCATCGCGCAGAACACCAACCCGACCACCAGCAACGGGATCAGTGAGTGCCAGTCCGGCCATTGGTTGTAGAGGAACACGTTCTGGTAACTGGTCATCAGCGCAGTCATCGGGTTGAGCCCGATCACGTGCTGGATGCCCGGCGGCAGGATCGAGATCGGGTACACGATCGGTGTCAGCCAGAACCAGAATTGCAGGAGGATGCCGAAAAACTGCCCGACATCGCGAAAGAACACGTTGAGAATGCCGAGGATCATCCCCAGCCCGGCGGCGAAGATCACTTGCAGGATCAGCAGCGGTATCAGCGCCAGCAACGCCATGCCGGGCAAGCGTCCGCTGATCAGCAGAAAGCCGAAGAACAGCGCCAGGATGATCGCGAAGTTGATCCCGGCGTTGAGCAGGGCGATCACCGGCAGGCAGATGCGCGGGAAGCTGATTTTCTTCAGCAGGTTGGCGTTTTCCAGAAACATGCTCTGGCTGCGGGTGGTGATTTCCGAGAACAGGCCCCAGGTCAGCAGCCCGGCACACAGGTAGACGCTGTAGGCCAGGCTGTCATCCACGCCCGGCAAGCGGGCGCGCATGATCTGGGAAAAGATCACCGTGTACACGACGATCATCGACAGTGGGTTGAGGACGGTCCACAGGGCACCGAACAGCGAATTGCGATAACGCGCCTGGAATTCCCGCTTGACGCTGCCGAGGACGAATCCACGGTAGTTCCACAACGAGCGGTACAGATTAAGCAGCATTCAAACCGTCCTGCCGTATTGGTCTTCGAAGCGGACGATATCGTCCTCTCCCAGGTATTCGCCGCTTTGCACTTCGATGATCACCAGATCGATGACCCCGGGGTTTTCCAGGCGATGCTTGTGTCCGGCGGCAATGAACGTGGATTCGTTCTTGGCCACCAGATGGGTGCCGGTGCCGTTGTTGGTGACCTTGGCCATGCCTTCGACCACGACCCAGTGTTCGTTGCGGTGGTGGTGCATTTGCAACGACAACTTGCCGCCCGGTTTGACCACGATGCGCTTGATCTTGAAGCGCGTGCCTTCTTCGAGCACGGTGTAGGTGCCCCACGGGCGGCTGACGGTGCGGTGCAGGCGATAGGCCTCGTGTTTGTCGTCCTTGAGCTGCTTGGCCACCCGGCGCACATCCTGGGCGCGGTCGGCATGGGCCACCAGTACGGCGTCGGCGGTGTCGACGATGATCAAGTTATCCACACCCACGGCGGCGACCAAGCGGCCCTCGCTCTGGACGAAGTTGTTATGGCTGTCGACGAAAATCGCGTCGCCACTGGCGCGGTTGTTTTGTGCGTCCGCCGGCACCAGCGCGGCCAGGGCACTCCAGGAGCCGATGTCGCTCCAGTCGAATTGGGCGGGCACCACGACCACTTTGTCCGAGCGTTCCATCAACGCGTAGTCGATGGAGATGTCGGTGATCTCGGCAAACAGCGCCGGCGACAGTTCCTGTTGCAGGCAACCACCGGTTTCCACGGCTGCGCTGACGGCCATGCAGGCGCGGGTTTGTTCCAGCAATTCGGGCGAGTGGGTTTGCAGCTCGGCCAGCACCGTGGCCACCGAGAAACAGAACATCCCCGAGTTCCACAGGAAGTTGCCGCTTTCCAGGTAATGCGTCGCGGTTTGCAGGTCGGGTTTTTCGACGAAGCGCTGCACCCTGGCGGCGCCTTTGTCGTCCAGCGGGGCGCCGGTTTCGATGTAGCCGAAGCCGGTTTCCGGCGCCGTCGGCACCACGCCAAACGTCACCAGATAACCGTTTTTGGCCAGCGTCACGGCGTGCTTGACCGCGCTGTGCAAGGCATCCACGTTGACGATCAGGTGATCGGCCGGCATGACCACCATGATCGCGTCGTCACCGTGCAGGGCTTGCAGCGACAACGCGGCGGCGGCGATGGCCGGGGCGGTGTTGCGGCCCGTCGGCTCCAGCAGGAAATGCCCGCGATGCCGGGCCAGTTGCGCGTCCTGGTAGTGATCCTTGCTCTGGAAGTAGTACTCGCGGTTGGTCACCGTGACGATGTCACCCCAACCATCGAGCAGGCCCGCCGCCCGCCGATAGGTCTTGCCCAGCAACGACTGGCCGTCGGGCAGGGTCATGAACGGCTTCGGATGCCCTTCGCGCGACACCGGCCACAAACGGGTCCCGGCACCGCCGGAGAGAATCACAGGAATCAGCATGGCCTACTCCTTGGCGACGCGTTTCATGTCCGCATCCATCATCATGCGGATCAAGGTATCCAGATCGGTTTTTGGCTTCCAGCCCAGTACACGCTGGGCCTTGGCCGGGTTGCCGAGCAGCACGTCGACCTCGGCCGGGCGGAAGAACGCCGGGTCGATCTTCACGTAGTCGCGGTAGTTCAGGCCAATGTGATCGAAGGCGATCCGGCACATCTCGCGCACGGTGGTGGTCACGCCGGTGGCGACCACGTAATCGTCGGCCTTGTCCTGTTGCAGCATCATCCACATCGCTTCGACGTAGTCGCCGGCAAAGCCCCAGTCGCGCTTGGAGTCGATATTGCCCAGGCGCAGTTCCTGCTGTTTGCCTTGCTTGATGCGGGCGGCGGCGTCGGTGACTTTGCGGGTCACGAATTCGATGCCACGCAGTGGCGATTCGTGATTGAACAGGATGCCGCTGCTGGCGTGCAGGTTGAAGCTCTCGCGGTAATTCACGGTGATCCAGTGGCCGTAGAGCTTGGCCACGCCGTAAGGGCTGCGCGGGTAGAACGGGGTATTTTCGTCCTGCTGCTCGGCCTGGATCAGGCCGAACATTTCGCTGGTGGACGCTTGATAGAAACGGGTGTGCGGGCTGAACTGGCGGATCGCCTCGAGCAGGTGGGTCACACCCAATCCGTCGACGATGCCGGTGGTCACCGGTTGATCCCAGGAGGCGGCGACAAAGCTTTGTGCCGCCAGGTTGTAGACCTCGTCCGGCGCCGACTTGATCACCGCGCGCTGCACCGAGCAGGCATCGGCCATGTCGCCGTCCAGGTAAACGATGTCACCCTCGACCCCCATCTCGCGCAGGCGCCAGCGTGAATCGCTGCTGCGCCGGGCCACCAGGCCGTGAACCTTGTAGCCCTTGTCGAGCAACAGTTTGGCCAGATAAGCGCCGTCCTGGCCGGTGATCCCTGTGATCAGTGCACTTTTAGTCATTCTTCTCTTACTCGCTTCTCCCAGTCGGACAGGATCGCCCGCAGGGATTGTTGTGTTGTGATTTCAGGCGTCCATCCTGTGGTCTGGGCAAGCTTGGCAGGGCTACCACAAACGCGACGCTGATCGGCGCGCCGAAGACGCGCCGGGTCCTGAATCAATTGCAGGTCGACCTGGGCGAGGTCCCCCAGTTGTTCGATCAAACTGCGGATGCTCTGCTCGCGCCCCGAGCAAATGTTGTAGACCTGCCCCGGCGTGCCTTTTTCCAGCAGCGCCAGGTAAGCCGAAATGACATCGCCGACATCGAGGAAATCGCGGCTGACGTCGATGTCGCCGACTTCAAGTTGCGGGGCTTGCAGGCCTTGTTTGATTCGGTTGATCTGCCGCGCGGCGCTGGCGATGACGAAGCTGTCCTTCTGCCCGGTGCCGATGTGGTTGAACGGGCGGGCGACCAGCACCGGCCAGTCTTCGCTCAGACCCCATTGCAGGCTGAGGAATTCCGCCGACAGTTTGCTCACGGCGTAAGGATTGCGCGGGCAGGGTGGCTGGAGTTCGGTGATCGGCAGTTGGGCTTCGCTGACCTGGCCGTAGACGTCGCCGGAGCTGACGTACAGGAAGGTGCCCTTGAAACCGCGCGCCTTGAGGGCTTGCAGCAGGTTCAGGGTGCCGAGCAGGTTGATGTTCAGCGTGCGCGCAGGGTCGCGGAAGGCTTCGGGAACGAAGGTCTGGCCGGCCAGGTGAATGACCGCATCGGGCAGTTCGGGCCACAGGTCTTTGAGGCTGTCCGGGTTGCCGAGGTCATAGCGGGACGCCGCAGGCAGCAGCTCCCATTCCGAGGCCTTTGCATTCAGACGCGATTGGATGTGTTGTCCTACGAATCCAGTCAGACCCGTAACGAACAGACGCTTTTTCAAACAGCGACCCCTTGGTCATTACACTTCGTCCATTCCCCACAGGCTTTACGGAGATGTCTGACAGACCGGGTGGATTGCAGGGTCGAAAGACAGGCGAAATGTTTTGTTGTAGTTGTTTGGTAGCCAATCTGTGCCAATTGCTTGGCAATTTCAACAGGCCAAACCGTGACTGGTCAGTTCTCGTTAGCGTCGCCCGATTTATTCTCGCCGGGCGGTTCACGAATCCTCAACGGATGTGTTTAGAATGCCCCTCGTCACGATTACCCAAGGTTCGGTCGGGTTGTTCTGAAACCTCGCGAAGCTGACCATTAAAACAAGAACGTAGACGGGCAAGAAGACGATGGACGAGGGCCGGCAGACGCCGACTCGATCCGTGGCTTTGCCGTCATAGAGTGGGGCTGCCGGAAGGGCGGTTTCATCGTGAGATGCCATGAATTTCATTCTTTACTCGGACGTCAACGACAGCTCCATCAGCCAGAGTCTTGGTCGTCCCGAATACAGTTATTACTTCGTGCTCAAGGCGTATCGCCCGGTGTTGGAAAGCCTTGGGCGGGTGCACGTGGTGTCGTCGGCCGCCGAAGTCGATCCGCTGTATCGGCAGTTTCAGCAGGCTGGTCAGGAATGCCTGTTCCTCTCGTTCTCGCCACCGAATAAAACCCCGACCGATTTGCAATGCCCGATGGTCTGCGTGGTGGCCTGGGAGTATGACTCGATCCCGTCCGAGGACTGGAGCGACGACCCACGGCAGGATTGGAGCCAGACCCTGGCGCGGCATGGTCGGGTGATTACCTTGTCCAGCCACACCGCCCACGCTGTACGCCGCGCTTTGGGCGAAAACTTCCCCGTGCTGGTGCTGCCCACGCCGTTGTGGGAGCGCTTCGCGCAGGTGCGTCAGCAGTATCCGAGTGCGCCGATCAATCCGGGTTCCACGCTGCAGATCAAGGGCTGCATCATTGACAGCCGCACCTTGGGATTGTCGGCCGATGGCTTGATCGCGCCGATTCTCAACGAGCAGGAACTGGAACTGCGCGACCTGATTGTCGAAGAGCCTGAACCCGAGCCGGAACCCCCGCCACTACCACCGCCGCTGACCTTGCGCCGCCGTGGGTTCATCACCAAGCATTACCTGCGTGAGGGCTACCGGGCCCTGACGACCGACACTGAACATCGGCCGCTGTTTCTGCTCAAACACAACCTGTTGATGTGGTATCGCGAAGCCGTTCGCGATCTGGTGCCGCAGGCCCTGCGCGCGCAACTGACGCGGTTTCGCTCGCCAGCCCCGGAGCCATTGCCAGAACCGTTGCCACTGCCGCTGGCAACCACCGTCAGCGAAGCGCTGGAGCAGGCCGAGCACCCGCAAGCCTGCCTGCCCGACACCACTGAACAGGTGGACATCGAGGTCAGCGGCGTGGTGTATGTCAGCGTGTTCAACCCCGATGACGGGCGCAAGAACTGGCACCACCTGATCACCGCATTTTGCTGGGCCCTGCGTGATGCCGAAGACGCCACGCTGGTGCTGAAAATCACCCAGAACGACTTGTCGACCTACTACGTCCACTTGATCACGCTGCTCTCGCAACTCTCGCCGTTCGCCTGCCGGGTGGTGGTCATGCACGGCTACCTGCAAGACGAGGAATTCGCCCGGCTCTACGGCGCGGCGAGTTTCTACGTCAACGCGTCCCGCTGCGAAGGCTTGTGCCTGCCGTTGATGGAATTCATGTCCTGCGCCCGGCCGGTGATTGCGCCGAACCACACGGCGATGGGCGATTACATTGATGAGCGCGTCGGGTTTATCGTCAAGTCCAGCCATGAGCCGACGATCTGGCCGGAAGACGCGCGCATCCTCTATCGCACCCTGCGTCATCGCCCCGACTGGGGCTCGTTGAAAGCCGCTTATGCGGACAGCTATGCCATGGCGAAACATCGTCCAGAGGACTATCAGGCCATGGCCAGCGCCGCCAATGAACGCATGCGCGATTACTGCAGTTTTGCGCCAGTGCAGCAGCGTCTGGCGCAGTTCCTCGGGATGACCCCGGGCAGCGAAACCACGGCGCTGAAAGCCGAGGCGGGGACTGCACCATGCTGATTATCATTCATTCGGAAACCAACAAGAGCAACATTCAGCAGAACCTCGGGCGGCCCGAATACAGCTACTACTTCGTGCTCAAGGAATTCCGCCCGGTGCTGGAGCGACTGGGCCAGGTCATCGAAGTCAGCGACCCTGACGAACTGGTCGACCGCTTGTATTTCGACTGCTTGAGCCGGGGCGAGGACTGTATTTTCCTGTCGTTCTCGCCGCCCCATCGCACGCCGATTCATTACGCCTGCCCGACCGTCCCGGTGTTTGCCTGGGAGTTCAGCACCATCCCCACCGAAAGCTGGCAGGGCGAGCCTCGCCACGACTGGCGACTGGTGTTGGACGCGTGCGGCATGGCGATTACCCATTCGACGTTTACGGTCAACGCCGTGCGCGATGTGATGGGCGCCGAGTATCCGATCTGTGCCATCCCCGCGCCGGTGTGGGACCGTTTTGCCGCACGGGGCCAGCAACTGAGCAACCGCCCGGTGGTGGACCCGGTGCAACTGAACCTGCGTGGTTTGTTGATCGACAGCCGCACCACGGATTTGCGCGCCTATGGCCCGGCCGAATTACGCGAGGGGACGCCAATTGCGCTCGACGGCCCGCCGCAGGATTGCTCGTTGCAGCTTGCAGGCGTGGTCTACACCTCGGTGTTCAACCCCTACGACGGGCGCAAGAATTGGCAGGACATGCTCAGCGCGTTCTGCACCACGTTCCGCGACACCCCCGATGCGACCCTGGTGTTGAAACTGACGCACCATGACATCGCCAATGCGCTGAACGACATGCTGCACCACCTCTACAAGAATCAGTCCTACCAATGCCGGATCGTGCTGATCCACGGTTATCTGGCCGACGCGGATTATGAACGGTTGGTGGAGGCCACCAGTTACGTGGTCAACAGCTCCTACGGCGAGGGGCAGTGCCTGCCGCTGATGGAGTTCATGTCCTGCGGCAAACCGGCGCTCGCGCCGCTGAACACCGCGATGGCCGATTACGTCGACAGCGACAACGCGTTCATCGTCGCGTCCACCGACGAGCTGACGGCGTGGCCCCACGATCCCCGGGCGGCCTACCGCACGCTGCGTTACATGACCGATTGGGATTCGCTGTGCAGCGCTTATCGCGCCAGCTATGACGTGGCGAAAACCGATGCGCAACGCTATGCCCGGATGTCGGCCCATGCGGTCGAAAGCCTGGAGCGATTCTGCAGCCAGGCCAGCACCGAACAGCGCTTGCTGAGGTTTTTCGAACAACGGTTGCAACGGGCCAAGGCCTTGTCCGTGGAAGCCTCGGGCGCATGATCCGGCGCTTGCTCGCACGATTGCGGCCATTGCGGCCAGCGTCGCCGCCGGCGCCAGTGGCGGTCGCCAGTGTGTCTCCGCGAGACGTCGGCCTGCATGACGCGATCCTCGACGGCTGGTTTTTGAACGCCACCGGCGAACTGCTCAAGGGCTTTGCGATTACTGCCGACGACACCTTGCTCGACGTCGGTTGCGGCGAAGGCGTGGCGACCTTGTTTGCGGTGCGGCAGGGCGCGTCGGTGATTTTCACCGACAGCGAACACGACAAGGTCCGCGACCTCGCCCGGCAAGTGGAAGCCCAGTCCGACAAGCCGAATCTGGGGCTGGTGAGCAACAGCCTGCCGCTGCCCCTGGCCGATGGGTGCGCGAGCAAAGTCGTGTGCATGGAAGTGCTTGAGCACATCGATCAGCCGGAACCGTTCATGGCCGAACTGGTGCGCATGGGCCGCCCCGGCGCGCTGTACTTGCTGAGCGTGCCGGCCCCGGTGGGCGAGCATTTGCAGCAAGGCATCGCGCCGGCCAGCTATTACCAGGCACCCAATCACGTACAGATTTTTACCCCCGAGCGCTTTGCCGCGATGGTGGAAGACGCCGGGCTGGTGATCGAACATCGCCAGGCCAGCGGGTTTTTCTGGGTCATGGGCATGATCTTTTTCTGGGCCAGCGAACGGGCCGCCGGGCGTGACTTGGGCGGCGCGGTGCGCGACCGGATTCAGGCGCCGTACCCGCCGCTGATGGAGAGTTGGGCGAAAACCTGGCAAGACCTGCTGGCCCAGCCCAACGGGTTGGCGATCAAGCAGATGCTCGATCAGTTCATGCCCAAGAGCCAGGTGATCATCGCCCGTAAACCGCTGGCTGCCGAGGCAACGTCCGGGAGAACCCCATGAGCAGCAAACGGATCATGGACATCGAGTTGCTGCGGGGCATCGCGGTGCTTGGCGTGTTGTTCCATCACCTGCAAGGCAGCCTGTTCACCGACACCGTGCCGTTGCTGGAAAACATCCATGCCTGGGCGCAGCCGTGGTGGGGCGTCGATCTGTTTTTCGCGATCTCCGGTTTCGTCATTGCCCGCAGCCTGATCCCGGCGCTGCAGGGTTGCAGCACGCGCCAGGAATACTGGCAGCAGACGCGCAACTTCTGGCTGCGTCGGGCCTTTCGCTTGTTGCCGTCGGCGTGGCTGTGGCTGGCGCTGATGTTGCTGGCCTGCGTGCTGATCAACCGCTCCGGGGCCTTCGGCACCTTGCACGCCAACCTGCAAGCAACCCTGGCCGGGGTCGCGCAGTTTGCCAATTTCCGGTTTGCCGACAGCTTCTATCGCTACGAGTACGGCACCAGTTTCGTCTACTGGAGCCTGTCGCTGGAGGAGCAGTTCTATCTGCTGTTCCCGCTGCTGATTCTGATCTGCCGCAAGCACCTGGTCTGGGCCTTGCTGGCGTTGGTCGCGGTGCAGTTGTTCACCTTGCGCACACCTATCCTGATGGTGGTGCGCACCGACGCACTGGCCCTCGGCGTGCTGTTGGCGATGTGGAGTGCGCGCCCCGATTACCCGCGTTGGGAACCGACCTTCTTGCGCAAGCCGTGGGCCGGTGTATCGGCGCTGCTGATCCTGGGGTTGGTGCTGAGCGTGATGGCCACCGATCGCTTCACCTTCACCAGTTACCGGATCGGCGTGATTGCCGTGCTCAGCGCGGTGCTGGTCTGGATCGCCTCCTACAACCGCGATTACCTGATGCCCGCCGGTTGGCTGAAAAACCTGATGGTGTGGATCGGCAGTCGCTCCTACGGGATTTACCTGATCCACATTCCGGCCTATTCGCTGGTGCGGGAAATCATCTTCCGCTTGCAGGCCGCCGGTTTGCCGAGCCCGGCCGGCCACCCGGCGCTGACGATCCTGATCGCGGGCGGGCTGATCGTGCTGTTGAGCGAACTGAATTACCGCTTGGTCGAAATGCCCATGCGCAATCGCGGCGCCGCGCTGGTGCAACGTTTGAGCACATCCCGAACCGCCGTCCCATCCTCTGGAGCGACCTCATGCTGAGGCTTTTGAAGAAACTCACGGCGGGCACGCCCGCTCCTGCGCCTGTGCAGCCCGTGGCTCCGGTCGCCAACAAGGTTGACCCGTACATGCTCGGCCTGCGCGACGCGGTGCTCAGCGGCTGGTTCAACCAGCAAACCGACGAACTGTTCACCGGTTTCCGGATCACTCCTGAGGACACCGTGCTCGACGTCGGTTGCGGCGATGGCGGCAACGTGCATTTCTGCGGCATGCGCGGGGCGAAAATCATCATTGCCGACATCGACGGGGCCAAGGTCGAAGCGACTCGCCAGCGCCTGGGCGACACGCCGGCGCGGGACGTCGAATGCCACGTCACCGACTGCAACCCGCTGCCGATTGCCGATGCGACCGCCACCCGCGTGGTGTCCACCGAAGTCATCGAACACGTCGACGACCCGGCGCAGTTCCTCGCCGAGCTGGTGCGGGTCGGTAAACCGGGGGCGCTGTACCTGCTCAGCGTCCCGCATCCGAGTTCCGAAGACCTGCAAAAAGACATCGCCGCGCCGGAGTATTTCCAGAAGCCGAACCACATTCGCATCATCAGCGAAGAACAGTTCAAGGCGATGGTCAGCGACGCCGGCCTGGAAGTCCTGAGCCACACCCAGTACGGGTTTTACTGGTCGATGTGGATGCTCTTGTTCTGGGAGGCCAAGGTTGATTTCAGCAATGCCGACCATCCGTTGCTCAACCATTGGGCCGACACCTGGGAAGCCATCCTCGCCTCGCCACGGGGCGCGCAGATCAAACAGGCGCTGGACGCGGTCGTGGCGAAAAGCCAGGTGATCATCGCCCGCAAACCCTGAACCCGCCTGCCTGTGGGAGCGGGCTTGCGCGCGAAGAGGGCGTGTCAGTCACCCTCATTGTTGAATGACACTCCGCTTTCGCGAGCAAGCCCGCGCCCACAGGTTTTGTGTACCCTGTAGGCCTGCGTTTTCAGGGATCAGGGGTTTCATGTCGTTTTTCGTTCGTCTCTCGGTCCTGCTTTGCGCGGTGCTGTTGCTCAATGCGTGTGAGCAACCCAATGCACCCCCACTCGATCAACAACTCTACGTCTGGCAACGCCAATGGACCCCGGCCCATGAAGCCGCGTTGCGGGACAGTCGCGCCGATTTCTCGACGTTGCGGGTGTTGGCATTGCAGGCCTTCCCGCAGGAAGGCTGGCGGCGGGCGCGGATTGATTCGGGGCTGCTCAAGCAGGATGGCCGGCCGCTGATTGCGGTGATTCGCCTGGACGGTCAGCTCAAGGCACTGGATCAGGACGACGTCATTGCGCAGATCCAGCACGTGCTCGGCGACTGGCAAACCCAAGGCTTGACCCTGGCCGGGGTGGAAATCGACCACGATGCCGGCAACGCCCGGCTACCGGCTTATCGGACGTTTCTCACGCAGTTGCGCGCCGCATTGCCGGCCTCTTTACCGTTGAGCATCACGGCATTGCCAGCATGGCTCGACAGCCCTGAATTGCCCGGGTTGCTGGCGACGGTCGACAGCAGCGTATTGCAAGTGCACGCGGTCAGCGATCCACGGCGTGGGTTATTCGATGCCGATCAGGCCAGGCAATGGGCCAAGGCCTGGAGCCGCATCACCGCCAAGCCGTTCTATCTGGCGCTGCCGGCCTATGGCGTGGCGTTGTTGCCGGACATCAAGGGTGCCCCGGTCGTGGAAAGTGAAGTGCCCATTGCGCGCGGCGGCAAACGCCGGGAATTGCTGGCCGATCCTGTGCAACTGAGCCAATTGGCCCTGGACTTGCGCAGCGATCCGCCGACGCATCTGGCAGGGCTGATCTGGTTCCGCCTGCCGCTGGCCGGTGACCGCCGGGCCTGGAGCCTGACGACCCTGGGCGCCGTGGCCCGTGGCGATTCATTGAGCAGTCGCCTGAGCCTGCAACTATCCGAACAAAACGGCCTCTATGACATCGCCGTGCGCAATCAGGGCAACCTCGACAGCGCCTGGCCCGAACGCCTGACACTGGCGGTGCAAGGCTGTGATGGCGCCGATGCCCTGGCCGGATATGCGTTGCAACAAACCCCGGACCTGCTTACCTTCACCCGCTTGCGCGACGGGCGAATGGCGGCCGGAGGCCAGCGCGCCATCGGTTGGGCACGTTGCACAAAAATTGATCAAGGAGGTTCGAATGTTCAGCCGTAACTGGCCACGCCATCTGCTCTGCCTGAGCCTCAGTTTGCCGCTGGGTTCGGCACTGGCCTGCGGGCCGATTTTCCCGATGCGCCTGCTGGATGACCGGGAGCAGTCACTGTCGGAGCTGCCGGAAGGCAACTTCCGCTTCGAGGTCAATCGCCTCGGGCAGGCCATCGCCGGGCTGAAGAAGGTCACGGCGGCCACCAACAGCCCGGGTTACAACTACGGTGATACGCCGTCCTACACCGAGCAACGGGACAGCGCCGAGCAGGCCGGTTTGACCGCTGAACAGCAAGCGTTGGTCAAGCAACTGCGCAGCTTGACCGATGGCCATCAAGTGGAGGCTCAGGGCGCGATCCTGCCGATTGATCTGCGCTTATACCTGGCGGGGGCCGTGGCGTTTAACGCCGGGGAGCATGAGCTGGCTGCCGAGTATTTCCAGAAGGTGCTGGCGCTGCCGGCGGACCAACGAGCGCTACGCAGCACCTGGGCGGCGTATTCGTTGGGCCGGGCACTGTATGAAATGAGCGCCGAGGCGGATGCCGGGCCGGACCTTTTAAATCAGTCAAAAAAGGCTTTCGAGCAGACCCGTCAGTTGAGCATCGACGGCTTCAGCGATCCCCTTGAACTGGGCGTCGCCAGCCTCGGCGAAGAAGCGCGGGTGGTTCGCACCGCCGGGGACTGGGACCGCGCGATCGAACTCTACGCCACGCAAACCCTTCACGGCTCAGAGGTGGGTTACTCCTCGCTCAAGCAATTGATGAACGAACTCACGGCGCTGCCGGACGATCAATTGGCGGTGTTGCTCAAGGGCAAAACGGTGCAGCAATTGGTCACGGCATCGTTGATCAGCCGCGTCGGCTGGTCATTCGACGAACAACCGCCGGGCGAGAAACGCTTGATTCAACTGCTGCAAAACAGCACTCGCGGCAGCCTGGATAACGCCGATCGGCTGGCGGCGATGAATTACCAACAGGGCGACTACGCCAGCGCCAAAGCCTTTGTCGAACACGCCGGCGACGGCGGCCTGGCCTGGTGGGTGCGGGCCAAACTGGCGCTGCGCGACGGCGACAAAACAGCCGCCGCCGGGGCGTATGCGAAAGCGGCCCAAGCGTTCCCGCAGAGCGAATCCTGGGGCGAGCGGCCCACGCCTGACTGGGATTTTGAAGGCATCATCATCCAGCCCAAGTGCCGGGTTGAAGGTGAAAGCGCGATCCTCGCCCTGCAACGTGGCGATTACCTGCAAGCCTTCGATCAGCTCTATCGCAGCCAACACATCTACTGGCTCGATGCGGCCACGGTCGCCGAGCGGGTGCTGACCGTCGACGAGCTCAAGCATTACGTCGACACCCAAGTGCCGGCCGTACCGCCGCTGTCCCAGCAGGATCGCGACAACTACGTGCCGCTGCCGGTGGCGGCGAGCCTGCGAGATTTGCTCGGGCGGCGCTTGTTGCGCGAGGGCCGTTACGACGAGGCGCCGGGTTATTTCGACAATGTGGAGTTGCAGAACAAGGCCCGTGCCTACGCGCAATTGCGCCAGGAGGCCGACTCCGCGTGGTGGCCGACCACTCGCGCGGCGGCCCTGTTTAACGCCGGGAGCATGGCCCGTGAGTGGGGTATGGGCCTGCTGGGCTATGAAATGTCGCCGGATTTTGCATCCCTCGACGGCAACTACAGCCTGGATACGACGGGGCTGAAGGTCGGGCCGTTGGTGGCCGACGGTGAGGTGCAGCGTCAGCAAGCCACCCTCGCCAAACCGGATGTGCGTTTCCATTACCGCTTCGTCGCCACCGCGTTGGCCAGTCAGGCGGCGGACATTCTGCCCCACACCAGCCAGGCGTTTGCGGCGGTGCTGTGTCATGCGGTGGGTTGGAATTCCAGTCTTGAGGAGCAAAGTGCGTTTTACCAACGCTACGTTGAGCAAGGGCCCTACGTGGACTGGGCCGCGAACTTCGGCCATCAATGCCCGTCCCCGGACTTCCAGGCTGCCAATAAACGCTATGCGACCGAGCTGGTCGCGCCATTGCGTTCAGCACTGCGACCTTACAAGCAGGCGCTGGAGTATGGCGGTGTGGCGGTGGTCGTGGCGGCGGCGTTGTTCTTGATCAATCGCCGTCGCCGCAAAGCGCAGTAAGGCTCAGGCCTGTTGCACAAAGGTCAGCCTCACGGCGAAACCGATCAACAGGCTGCCGAACAGCCATTGCTGCACCCGTTGGGCCGAGGGACTGCGTTGCAGCCACCGGCCCAGCGCCGAGCCGAGCAGGGCGTAGGTGCTATCGAACAACAGGCCGGCGCCGACCAGCACCGCGCCGAGCAGCGCAAATTGCGCGAGCACCGGCCCGGCGTGGGGGTCGATGAACTGCGGCAACAGCACCGAGCAGAACAACAACGCCTTGGGATTGAGCAGGTTGGTCAGCAAGCCGCGCTGCACCGACTCATGCCCGCGCGGTGGTTCGGCGGTTGTCCCAGAGCCGTTCAGGCTTGGCAGCATGGTGGTGCGCAAGCATTGAATACCGATCCACAACAGGTACGCGGCCCCGGCCAGGCGCACCACGTCGAAGGTCCACGGCGCGGCTTTGAACAGCGCCGCCAGCCCCAGCGCCGCCAACGCCACATGACAACCCCGGGCGATGCCCAGCCCCACGGCGGTGGCCAGCGCCGCGCTCTTGCCGTGACGGGCGCCGGTTTGCAGCAGCAGAATCATGTCCGGGCCGGGCAACAGGTACACCACCGCCAGCGCCATGAAAAACATCCACAATCCCGCCATGTTGCACTCCATTCGTTGTCGATTTGGTAGGGGCAGTCTAGGGCCGGAGGGCAGGGCAGGTGCTTGCGTAGTTCGCTTCTAAAGGCGTTGGGTTTGGCATAACCTGCCACGTTATGACGCCTCGACAATCAGGATCTGCCAAACCATGAAACTGGATGCCTACGACCGCAAGATTCTCGCCGCCCTGCAACGGGACGGACGCCTGAGCAATGTGCAATTGGCCGATGAGATCGGCTTGTCGGCGTCACCGTGCCTGCGCCGGGTGCGGATGCTGGAAGAGGCGGGAGTGATTCGCGGCTATCAGGCCAACCTTGATCGGGACGAAGTGGGGCTGGGGCTGACGGTGTTTGTCGGGGTCAAGGTCGAACGTCATAACGACGAACAGGCTGACGCCTTTCGCGATGCGGTGACGGCGTTGCCCGAGGTGATTTCGGCGTTCCTGGTGTCCGGGGAATCGGATTTTCTGCTGCAAGTGGTGGTGCCGGACTTGCGTGCCTACGACCGGTTCCTCACCGGGCGATTGCTGAAGTTGCCGGGGGTGAGTGACATCCGCAGCAACTTTGCGATTCACACGGTGAAGACCCCGGGGGCGCTGCCGCTGGGGCATCTGCCCGATTAGAAGCAAAAGATCGCAGCCTTCGGCAGCTCCTACAGGGGTTTGTGTACACCCGTAGGCGCTGCCGAAGGCTGCGATCGTTTGATTTACATCTGCGTCGCCATCCCCTCCACATTCATCGCCGCCTGGCGCAACGCCTCGGAGCGGGTCGGGTGCGGATGGCAGGTCAGGGCAATGTCCTCGGCCGAAGCGCTGAATTCCATCGCCACGCAATACTCACCGATCATTTCGCTGACGCTCGGGCCCACCAGATGTACGCCGAGGATTTCGTCGGTGCGCTCATCGGCCAGCACTTTGGCGAAGCCTTCGGTCTCGTGGTTGATCTTCGCCCGGCTGTTGGCGGTGAACGGAAACTTGCCGACCTTATAGGCACGCCCCTCAGCCTTGAGCTGTTCCTCGGTCTTGCCGACGCTGGCCAGCTCCGGTTTGGTGTAGATCACGTTGGGGATCAGGTCGTAATTGACCTCGCCGGCCTTGCCGACGATCTGTTCGATGCAGGCCATGGCTTCGTCTTCGGCCTTGTGCGCGAGCATCGGCCCGGACGTAACATCGCCGATCACCCAGACGCCTGCCGCTTCGGTGCGATGGCCCTTGTTGGCGAGCATGCCGCGTTTGTCGGTGGCGAGGCCGACGTTCTCCAGGCCCAGGCCTTCGGTGTAAGGCCGGCGTCCGATGGCCACTAACACGTAATCGGCTTCCAGCCATTCGGCGGCGCCACCGGCAGCGGGTTCGACGCTGAGCTGCACGCCGTTGGCCGAGGAGGTGGCGCGGGTGACTTTGGCACTCAACTTGAAGCTGATGCCTTGCTTGGTCAGTGAACGTTGCAGGGTTTTACCGGCCTCGCCATCAACACCGGGGCAGATGCGGTCGAGAAATTCGACCACCGTCACCTGAGCCCCCAACCGCCGCCAGACAGAGCCTAACTCCAGGCCGATCACTCCGGCGCCGATCACCACCAGGTGTTTCGGCACTTCGGCCAGGGACAGCGCACCGGTTGAATCGAGGATGCGCTGGTTATCAATGTCCACGCCGGGTAGGGGCGTGGGCTCGGAGCCGGTGGCGATGATGATGTCTTTGGCGCTCAGTTCGGTCTTGCTGCCCTGGCTGTCGGTCACGGTGACCTTGCCCGGCCCGTCGATGTGGCCCCAGCCCTTGATCCAGTCGACTTTGTTTTTGCGAAACAGAAACTCGATGCCTTTGGTCAGCCCGGCAACGCTTTCGTCCTTCTGCTTCATCATCTGCGCGAGGTTGAGCGTGGGTTTGACCTCGATCCCCAGGTTGGCGAATTCCGCGCCCATGGCCGCGTCGTAGAGTTCGGAGGCGTGCAGCAGCGCCTTGGAGGGCATGCAACCCACGTTCAGGCAGGTGCCGCCGAGGGTGGCGCGACCTTCGACGCAAGCGGCTTTCAAGCCCAGTTGGCCCGCGCGGATCGCCGCGTTGTAACCGCCCGGGCCTCCACCCAGTATCACGACGTCATAAGTGCTCATGCTTGTACTCCTGGAGTGGAAGGGACCGGATCGATAAACGTAGCCGTCAGTAAAAATTACGAACGTAATATGTGCGTTCCGATGCATTTCGGTCAAGGCTTCAGCTAAGCGACAGGTTGTGCACCTTTGAATAGAACGATTTAGAACGGAAATTTCACCACTTTCGTTATAAGGTAACGAGATGTGACGGGCTTCGACGTCAGCAACGAATAAACACTGGGGTGGTATGCAAGTCGATCTAGATGTCGATGGAACGCAAGTAGCCGGTTTGCCGCGCTTTCAGCAGGCGTTGTTTCACGGGCGACGATTGCGTCAGTACGCAATCGGTTTGAGTGCTGTGGCGGCGCTAGGGTTGCTGCTGGCGTTTTTCACCGGGCTGTTTGCACCGCAATCGCTGTGGGCGGCGCTGTTGGTCAGTCAAAGCGCCGGTTTGCTGGTGCTCGTGGCGGGTCTGCAATCGGCGTGGTGGGTGACTCACTGGCGCGCGCAGGCGCTGAACCCGGCGCAATCGGTGCCGGTGGTGATCGACGCCGACGAAACCGCTGAGCCCCAGGGCGGCTACGAGCGCCTGTTGGATAACCTCGGCCAGCGCTGGCAACACATGCTGGCGCAGATCGGTGCGCCGACCTTGTGGCTTGGCGGTTGGGCGCTGCTGGCGCTGTTCAGCCTCGAGCAATTCTGGAACCTGGCACTCACCCCCGCTGTGCTGGGCTTGTCCGCCAGTGTCGGCGCGGTGCTGTCGTTGTTGCTGGCGTTCGGTTTACTGGTGCTTGAGCGGCAACTGGCCCAGGAAAATCCCGCCGAATGGCCTGAAGCGGGATCGCTGGCGCAACTGACGCGGGTGGCGATTATTGGCCTGGTGTTGAGCGCGTTGTGCCTGCTGTTCGGCAATGACACAGCGGTGTGGCCGGTGCGTCTGGCAGTGCTGATCGGTTTGCTGCCGGGGCTGGTGGCGGTTGAATTGCTGCTGCGTGCGGTGCTGTCGCTGTTCAGCCCGCAACGTGAACAACTGGAACCGTCGTTGCTGGCCCGAAGTTTTGTCGCCGACATGCTGCGCTGGCCGCCGCAACCGTTGCTGGCGTTGCAGCACGAGCTGCACAACCGCTTCGGCATCGACCTGCGGCAAATCTGGGCCTTCACCTACATGCGCCGGGCGTTTTTGCCAGTGCTGGCGGTGGTGGCAATCGTCGGTTGGGCGCTCACCGGTATTCACGAAATCCCGTTGCAATGGCGTGGCATCTACGAACGTTTTGGCAAACCGGTGGAGGTGTTCGGCCCGGGTTTGCACGCCGGTTTGCCTTGGCCATTGGGTCGGGTGCTGAGCGTCGAGAACGGTGTGGTCCATGAGTTGGCCACCAGCGTCGGTGAAACATCGGCCCCGGTCACGGCTGAACCCGCCGAAGGCCCGGCCCCGGCGATTGCCAATCGTTTGTGGGACGCCAGCCATGTGAACGACAAATCCCAAGTCATCGCCAGCAGCCGCGCCGACAAGCAGAGCTTCCAGATCGTCAACATGGACGTGCGCTTCGTCTATCGCATTGGCCTGACCGATAAAGACGCGCTGGCCGCGACCTACAACAGCGCCGATGTCCCGACGCTGATTCGCAGCACCGCGAGCCGGATTCTGGTGCATGACTTCGCCTCGCGAACCCTCGACGGTTTGCTCGGTGAAGACCGGGTAGGGCTGGGCGAAGAGATCGGCCAAGCCGTCCAAACCGACCTGCACAAACTCGACAGTGGCGTGGAAATTCTCGCCACGGTAGTAGAAGCGATTCACCCACCGGCCGGTGCCGCCAACGCTTATCACGGCGTGCAAGCGGCGCAGATTGGCGCTCAGGCCTTGATCTCCCGGGAACGCGGCGCCGCAGCGGAGGCGACCAATCAGGCACAGTTGCAGGCCAGCGTTGCTCGCGACCAAGCCACCGCCAGTGCCCGGGAAATCAACGCGACGGCCCAGGCATCCGACCTGCGATTCAGCGCCGAGCGCAAAGCCTACGCCAGCGCCGGCCAGGCCTTCGTGCTGGAGCAATATTTCACTCAACTGACCCAGGGCCTGGCCAACGCCAAGTTGCTGGTGCTCGACCATCGTCTGGGCGGCAGCAGCAATGCGCCGACCATCGACCTGCGTACTTTCACGCTGCCGGCTGACCCCGCGCCGGCGCGTAATACCGCTCAGCCAGGAGCCACCCATTGAGCCAGTCCCCTACTCACGATCACGATGACCACACTGGCCACGATCACGGCCATGGCGGGCATCATCACGGGCATCACCATCATCACCACGGTGCTCCCGAAGAGGCCGGTCCATTCCCGTGGCGGCGCATGGGGTGGGCGGCGTTGCTGGTGGCGTTCGCCATCGCGGCGGCGAGCCTGGTGCAAGTGCGTTCCGGTGAGGCCACGGTGATCACCCGTTTCGGCAACCCGTCGCGGGTGTTGCTCGAACCGGGGCTGGGTTGGCGTTGGCCGGCGCCGTTCGAAGCGGCGATTCCGGTGGACCTGCGACTTCGCACGACGTCGAGCGGTTTGCAGGATGTCGGCACGCGGGACGGTTTGCGCATCATCGTTCAGGCTTACGTGGCGTGGCAGGTGCAGGGTGATCCGGATAACGTGCAGCGTTTCATGCGCGCGGTGCAGAACCAGCCGGATGAAGCCGCGCGGCAGATTCGCACTTTTGTCGGCTCGGCACTGGAAACCACGGCCAGCAGTTTCGATCTGGCCAACCTGGTGAACACCGACGCCAACCAGGTGCACATCGCCGATTTTGAAGCGCAGTTGCGTCAACAGATCGATCAGCAGTTGCTCACCACTTATGGCGTGCGCGTGCTGCAAGTCGGCATCGAACGCCTGACCCTGCCGTCGGTCACCCTCACCGCCACGGTCGATCGTATGCGCGCCGAGCGTGAAACTATCGCCACCGAACGCACCGCCATCGGGAAGCGTGAAGCGGCGCAAATCCGTTCCGCCGCCGAGCGAGACGCACGCATCGTACAAGCCGACGCCACGGTGAAAGCCGCCGATATCGAAGCGCAATCCCGGGTTGAAGCCGCGCAGATTTACGGCCGCGCCTACGCCGGATCGCCGCAGCTCTACAACTTGCTGCGTTCGCTCGACACCTTGGGCACGATTGTTTCACCGGGCACCAAACTGATTTTGCGCACCGATGCCGCGCCATTCCGGGTGTTGGTTGACGGGCCGCCGAGCCTCGATAACAAGTCCGGGTCGCAGCCATGAATTTGGTTCCACGTGGAACAAATGAGTTAAGCAGCCCCTGGATTCAGGCCGGGCGTCTGGCTTTTTTGGCGCTGTACGCGGTGACGGTACTCGCCGCATTGGCCTGGGCGTTCTCCAATGTGCGGCAGATTGATCCGCAGAACCGTGCCGTGGTGTTGCACTTCGGCGCACTGGATCGCATTCAGAATGCCGGTCTGTTGTTGGCGTGGCCGCGTCCGTTTGAACAGGTGATTTTGTTGCCGGCGGCGGATCGGGTGATCGAGCGGCGGGTGGAAAATCTGCTGCGCAGTGATGTGGCTTTGCAGGCTGATCGCGTGGCTACGTTTGCTACACCGCTCAGTGATGCGCTCGCCGGTTCCGGTTATTTACTGACCGGTGATGCCGGTGTAGTGCAACTGGATGTGCGGGTGTTTTACAAAGTCACCGCGCCCTACGACTTCGTGCTTCAAGGTGAACATGTGTTGCCAGCGCTGGATCGGCTGGTGACGCGCAGCGCCGTTGCACTTACCGCCGCCCGCGATCTGGACACCATTCTGGTCGCCCGTCCTGAGCTGATCGGTGCCGACAACAAAGCGGCCGAACGCCGCGAACGCTTGCGCGGTGATCTGGTGCAAGGCATCAACCAACGCTTGGCCGAACTGACCGCGACGGGGCAGGGGATCGGCATTGAAGTCGCCCGCGTCGATGTGCAGTCGAGTTTGCCCGGCCCGGCAGTGAACGCCTTCAACGCCGTTCTGACCGCCAGTCAACAAGCCGACAAAGCCGTGGCCAACGCGCGCACCGACGCCGAGAAACTCACCCAAACCGCCAACGAACAAGCCGACCGAACGCTGCAAGTCGCTCACGCCCAAGCCAGTGAACGACTGGCCAAAGCCTCGGCGGATACCGCGACTGTATTGAGCTTGGCCAAAGCCCAACAGCAGGGCACCGACCCGCAAATGCTGCTGCGGATTTACCGTGAGCGGATGCCGAAGATTCTCGGCCAGGCCGGGTCGGTGACCACGGTCGATCCGAAAGACGATTCCCGCCTGATCATTCAGGGAGCTGCACAATGACTGCCCACACCGCCGCCGCACCGAGCATGTTGTCCTCGGCCGAGCAACGCAGCGCCGCGCGTCAACTGACCCTGGCGATGCTCGCTCTCGGCTTGCTCGGGCTCGGTTTGATCTGGCGCTGGTTCTCCCCGGAGCAGACCGGCGTCAGCCAATTGCTGCTCGGCTTCGCCTCGGTACTGGTCGCCGTGCCGGTGATGCGTTCGGCCTGGTACAGCCTGCGTTATCCGAGCCTGCACGGGATCACCGATCAGTTGATTGCCTTGGCCATGCTCGGTGCCTGGGCCACCGGTGATCTGCTCACGGCGGCGCTGCTGCCGATCATCATGATCTTCGGTCACGTGCTGGAAGAGCGCAGCGTGATCGGTTCCCAGGAAGCGATTCACGCCCTCGGCAAACTGACCCGCAGCCACGCGCGTAAGGTTCAGGCGGACGGTGCCATCGTCGAAGTCGACAACGGCACGCTCAGGGCGGGCGACATCGTCGAAGTGCGCGCCGGGGATCGGGTGCCGGCGGATGGTCGGGTGTTGTCCGGTCAGGCGAGCCTCGACACCGCTTCGATTACCGGCGAATCCGTACCGTTGGAGGCGAACGTCGGCATGACCGTGTTCGGCGGCGCGATCAACCTCGATGGCCTGCTGCGCATCGAAGTGATCCGTACCGGCAACGAATCGACCCTCGGTAAAGTCATCGCGCTGATGCAAAGCGCCGAGCGTTCCAAACCACCGATCACCCGTTTGCTGGAGCGTTACGCCGGCAGCTACATGGTGCTGGTGTTGTTGCTGGCCGCCGTCACCTGGTTTGTGACCAATGATGCCCAGGCGATGCTGGCGGTGTTGGTTGCGGCGTGTCCGTGTGCGCTGGTGCTCTCGGCTCCGGCCACGGCGATTGCCGGGGTCGCGGTGGCGGCGCGTCACGGCATTCTGATTCGCAGTTCGGCGTTCCTTGAAGAGCTGGCGGACCTCACCTCGTTGGTGGTGGATAAGACCGGGACGCTGACCTTCGGCACCTTGCGCCTGCAATCCATCGACAGCCCGTTGGAGGATCGCAGTCACGTCCTGAAACTCGCCGCCAGCCTCGGCTCGGCAAGCAGTCACCCGGTCAGTCGGGCGCTGGCCAGCCTGGTCACCCAGGAGCATTTCCTGCTGCTGTCGGACATCCACGAACGCCAGGGCCTGGGCGTGGTGGCGATGACCGAGCAGGGCGAAGCCGCCCTCGGACGCCCGGAGTTGTTCGCACAGTTGGGCATCGACACTTCCGCCGTGCCGGATCACGACGGACCGATTGCGGGCCTGGCGCTGAACGGTGACTTTCTTGCCTGGCTGTTGTTGGCGGACACCGTCAAACCGGAAGCGCGTTTTGCCTTGAACGAGTTGCGCGAGCTGGGTTTGGGTCGGCAATTGTTGCTCACCGGTGATCGGCACAGTGTCGCGCAGACATTGGCGCGGGACGTCGGTATCAGCGACGTCGAAGCCCAGGCGTTGCCCGAGGACAAACTCAATCGCGTGATGACGGAAATCGGCAACGGCTTCCGGCCGATGGTGGTGGGCGATGGCATCAACGATTCCCTGGCGCTGAAGGCCGGCGTGGTCGGCGTGGCGATGGGCGCGGGCGGGGCGGACATTGCCTTGGCGTCGGCGGACATCGTGCTGATCGGCAGCGACCTGCGGCGGCTCGGCACGTGTGTGCGGTTAAGTCGCCAGTGTCGGCAAACACTGCAAGTGAACGTGATCATCGGTCTGGGCTGGACCTTGGCGATTGTCGCGTTCGCGGCGTTCGGCTGGCTCGGCGCGGCGGGGGCGATGATCGCGGCGCTGCTGCACAACTTGAGCACCTTGCTTGTGTTGGGTAACGCCGGGCGTTTGCTGCGGTTTCAGGAGCCTTTGCTTAAATTGAAGGACGAGCCGCTCTAAACCGCAGGATCGGCTCGATTCAAAATTTTCAGAACTGTGTGCCCACTTCGTAGTCATCTAGGGTGTGGGCCATTGTTTTTGGATTCACGACGGCTGTGGCGAGCGCCGCGAATTATAGAAAAAGGCTATTAATTCGATAGCCTGCTATTTTTCAAACATGGTCTACCCTCAAATCAGACGTCTGAAACCAGGGGGATTGACCATGCTCGCGCAACTTCCACCGGCCTTACAGAATCTGCAGCTACCGCTTCGCCTGCGACTCTGGGACGGCCATGAATTCAATCTGGGCCCGACGCCCAGCGTCACCATTGTGGTCAAGGACCCACAGATGGTTACCCAGTTGACCCATCCCAGCCTCGACGCACTCGGAGCGGCGTTTGTCGAAGGCAAGCTTGAACTCGAAGGCTCGATCAGTGATGTGATCCGCGTCTGTGATGAGTGGAGCCAGGCATTGTTGGGTGATGCCGACAGTCAACCGGTGCGCCTCGTCCATGACAAGGAAACCGACGCCAAAGCGATTTCCTACCACTACGACCTCTCCAACGCCTTTTACCAACTGTGGCTCGACAGCGACATGGCGTATTCCTGCGCGTATTTCGAGACGGGCAGCGAGTCACTTGAACAAGCCCAGCAAGCCAAGTTCCGTCATCTGTGCCGCAAGCTGCGCCTGCAACCGGGGGATTACTTGCTGGACGTCGGTTGTGGCTGGGGCGGGTTGGCGCGGTACGCGGCCCGAGAGTTTGGCGCGAAGGTGTTCGGCATTACCCTCAGCAAAGCGCAACTGACCCTGGCCCGTGAACGGGTTAAAGAAGAAGGACTGGAGGACCTGGTTGAACTGCAACTGCTCGACTACCGGGATTTGCCCCAGGACGGGCGTTTCGACAAGGTGGTCAGCGTCGGCATGTTCGAACACGTTGGCCATGCAAACCTCACCGAGTACTGCAAAATCCTGTTCGGCGCGGTGAAGGAGGGCGGTCTGGTGATGAATCACGGGATTACCGCCAAGCACACTGACGGCCGTCCGGTGGGACGCGGTGCCGGTGATTTCATCGAGAAGTACGTGTTCCCCAACGGCGAGCTGCCGCACCTGTCGATGATCTCCGCCGAGATCAGCGAAGCCGGGCTTGAGATCGTCGATGTCGAAAGCCTGCGCCTGCATTACGCGCGCACCCTCGACCACTGGAGCGAACGCCTGGAAGACAACCTGGAAGCCGCTGCCAAAGAAGTGCCGGAACAAGCGTTGCGGATCTGGCGGTTGTACCTGGCCGGCTGCGCTTACGCGTTCGCCAAAGGCTGGATCAACCTGCACCAGATCCTCGCGGTTAAAGCCCACCCGGATGGCAGCCATGAACTGCCCTGGACCCGCGACGACATCTACACGCCTTAAAGGATCGGTGAAATCAGCCGGGCGACCCGCATGCCGACTTGTTGCAGGCGGTGGGTCTCCCGGCTTTCTTCTTTGGCAATTTCGTGGGCCTGGGCGAAGTCATCGTTGAGCATCTGCTCCACCTCGGCGGCGAACACGCTGTCGACGGTCAGTAACATCACTTCGAAATTCAGCCGGAACGAACGGTTGTCCAGGTTGGCGCTGCCGATGGCGCTGATTTCGCTGTCGATCAACACCACTTTCTGATGCAGAAAACCGGGCTGGTAACGGAAGACGCGCACGCCTGCGCGAACCGCTTCGAACGCGTAAAGGCTGGAGGCGGCGTAGACGATCCGGTGATCCGGGCGCGACGGCAGCAGCAAGCGCACATCGACTCCGCGCAGGACGGCCAGGCGTAGTGCGGCGAACACCGCTTCGTCCGGGATGAAGTAGGGGCTGGTGATCCACACCCGCTCCGTCGCCGCGTGAATGGCTTCGACGAAGAACAGCGAACAGGTTTCGTAGGAGTCCGCCGGGCCGCTGGCGAGCAATTGACAGAGCACGCCGTCGTCCGGGTACTCGTCCGGCAGGATCAGCGGCGGCAGTGAACGTGCGGCCCAGAACCAGTCTTCGGCAAAGGATTCCTGCATGCTCGCCACCACCGGCCCGCGCACTTGTACGTGGGTGTCGCGCCACGGGGCGAGGGGCGGTTTCTCGCCCATGTATTCGTCGCCGACGTTGTGCCCGCCGACAAAACCGAGCACGCCGTCCACCACCACGATCTTGCGATGGTTGCGGAAGTTGACCTGGAAGCGGTTGAGCCAGCCGCTGCGGGTGGCGAAGGCTTTGACCTCGACACCCGCGTCGCGCAACGTTTGCACGTAGCTGTGGGGCAACGAGTGGCTGCCGATGCGGTCGTACAACAGGTAAACCGCCACACCTTCGGCGGCTTTTTTCAGCAGCAGGGTTTGCAGGCGTTGGCCGAGGCGGTCGTCGTGGATGATGAAGAACTGGATCAGCACGGCTTCTTTTGCCTGGCTGATGGCTTCGAAAATCGCCTCGAAGGTGGCGGTGCCGTTGATCAGCAGGCGTACTTCGTTGTTCGCCAGGCACGGCATGCGTCCCAGTTTCGGCATTGCCCTCAAGGACGCGTAGGCATTCGATGCGCGAGCGGTCAGGGCTTCTTCCACCCACGGGCGCCAGTTCAGTTCGGAGATGGCTTTGCGCATTTCCTCGTTCGCCTGGCGCCGGGCCTTGATGTAGCCATCGAAGGTGCTGCGGCCGAAGACCAGGTAGGGGATGAGCGTCAGGTAGGGAATGAACAACAGCGACAGGGCCCAGGCAATCGCGCCTTGGGCGGTTCGAACGGTCAGCACGGCGTGGATGGCGGCAATCAGGCCCAGCGAGTGCAAGAGCGCGATCAGATAGCCGAAAATATGCGGTCCAAAATAATCCATGGGGCAACCTTGCTCCTGAAGATTCAATGCGTAACAGACCATGTTCCGTGCAGAATGTCGCTATTTAATTGGCCCATGAACCGAAGCCCGTGGCTGACGTCTAACGGCCACTATTGATCAGGAGTTTCTCGATGAACGTTCGTCTGCTGGGTGTGGCCATGGCCCTTGGTTTGTCCCTTCCTGTGGCCGCTCAGGCGCAGATGCTGCAACCGGGTTTGTGGGAATTGACTTCGAGCAACATGAAGGTTGATAACCAGGACCTGCCGGATCTGCAATTGATCCTCGGCCAGTTGCAAAGCCAGATGACCCCGGAACAACGGGCACAGCTGGAAAAGCAGGGCATCACCATGGGCGGCAAAGGGATTCGGGCGTGCCTGACTCAGGCCCAGGTCGCCTCCGACAACATTCCGCTGACGGACCCGCAATCGGGCTGCAAGCAGGAAATCACCGACCGTAACGGCAACCAGTGGAAATTCCGTTTCAGTTGCCCGAAAGCGCAAGGTGCGGGTGTGGCGACGTTCCTCAGTGATCGCGAGTTCACCACCAAGGTCAACGGTACGTTCAACGCGACCGGTATTCAGCAGAAGGGCAGTCTTGATACTCGCGCCGTCTGGTTGGGTCAGGATTGCGGGACTGTGAAGCCAAGAGCCTAAAAGCATCGCGGGCAAGCCTTGCTCCTACGGGTGTCACCGTCTGTAGGAGCAAGGCTTGCCCGCGAAGGCGTCAGCTCAAACACCACAATCTTTCGGGTGTAAAAACCCACACACCTCATCAATCCGCATCCGCCCAAAATCCTCCCCGCTGCCACTGCGCACGCTGACGAACCCGCCGTCCTTTTCCTTTTCGCCGACCACCAACAAGTACGGCACGCTGCGTTCGCTGTGCGCGCGGATCTTGTAGCCGATCTTCTCGTTGCGCAGATCCACATGGGCGCGTACACCGTTGCGCCGCAGTTGCTCGGTGACCGACTGGGTGTAATCGATCTGACGCTCGTCGATGTTCACCACCATCACCTGAGGCAGTGTCCGCCACTCATCCAGCTCTTGTTGGCAGGACCAGCAAGTGCCGTAGATCCGTTGCAGCGACTCACCGCCGACATGATCAAGGGCAAAGGCTTGCAGTACCTTCGTGGCAGGAACATGAGGACCCTTGGTCAAATATTCGGCGTCGCCCAAGCGGTACACCGAATGCCGTTCGGTCGAACTTAGCGGCTTCTGCCGGATGGAGTGGTTGGTGGCTGCCAGGGTACGCATCCGCGCTTCAATCGGGGTCAGGTCTGCCTGCGTTAGCATCCGCTCCAACGCAAACTCGTAAAAGAACCCGTCGCCCAACGCCGATCCCTTCAGCAACAACACGCTCGGATACAGCTGTTTGACCGCCATCGCCAGCATCAGCGCGCAGGAACGGCGCAGGATCTCCAGCCCATCCGGCTCCTGAGGCGTGACAATGCTGACCCGAGCATCGCCCTCGATCATGTATCCACAATCCACCAGCCGGCCGTCCACCCGACCCGCGACGGCCGCTTGGGCCAGCGCGAGCCCGATACTCGCTGCCACTTCGTACACGGACAGTGGCTGATCGTATTCACGCTGTGAGCCGTCGGGCAGGGTGATGTGGATCATGTCTGGCGTTCTCGGCAGTGGCGTTAGCGCATAAACCGCAGGGGCAGTCCCTGACAGTTGTCATGTAGACGATTGGCGTGCCAGGCAATTTGCCCCGACACCAGCGTGGTGCTGACACTGTGGCGAAAACGCTGGCGGGCGAAGGGCGTCCAGCCGCACTGGGAGAGGATCGGTTGTTGGGAAACGGTAACGCCATCGGGCTCGGGTTTAATCAGCACCAGATCGGCCCAATAGCCTTCGCGTAGATAACCACGATCGGGAATGGCAAACAAATCGGCGACACGGTGACTGGTTTTGGCCACGAGGGTGGTGATCGGCATCACGTCATCCGCCACCAGTTCCAATAACGCGGGGAGGGCGTGTTGTACCAATGGCAGACCTGACGGCGCCTCACGGTAAGGCCGCTGTTTTTCCGCCCAGGTGTGCGGGGCGTGATCACTGCCGATAACGTCCAGCCGATTGCTTAGTAAGGCCTGGCGCAACGCGTCACGGTCGGTCCGGGATTTGATCGCCGGGTTGCATTTGATCAGGTTGCCCAACAGCGCGTAGTCGCGATCATCGAACAGCAAATGATGCAGGCAGACTTCGGCGGTGATGCGTTTGTGCGCCAGCGGCCGGTCTTCGAACAACTCCAGTTCGCGGGCCGTGGTCAGGTGCAAAACGTGCAGACGGGTGCCATGCCGCTTGGCCAGCGCCACGGCCATCGAAGAGGAGCGATAGCAGGCCTCGGCATCGCGAATCAGCGGATGGGCGGCAGCCGGGATGTGTTCGCCGAACAGTTCTTGCAGGTTCGCGGCGTTGGCCTCGATGCTCGGTGTGTGTTCGCAGTGGGCCAACAGAATCGTGGGGACATCGGCGAACAGCCGCTCGAGAATCCTCGGGTCGTCCACCAGCATGTTGCCGGTAGACGCGCCCATGAACACTTTGACCCCGGCGACTTCGCAAGGGTTGAGCGCGGCGACGGTGTCGAGGTTGTCGTTGCTTACGCCAAAGTGAAAGCCGTAGTTAGCGACAGAGTTCATCGCCGCCCGACGCTTTTTATCGGTCAGCGCTTGGAGGGTGAGGGTGGCCGGGTTGGTGTTGGGCATGTCCATGAAACTGGTGATGCCACCGGCCACCGCTGCCCGGGATTCGGTGTAGAAGCTGCCCTTGTCCGGCGCCCCGGGATCACGGAAATGCACTTGGTCGTCGATCATGCCCGGCATCAGCCACTGACCCCGGGCATCGATTTCCACGCTTGCCGTTTCGCCTTCGATGCTGCCGGCGATCTTGACGATCCGGCCATTGCTCACCAGCAGATCGGCATCAAACTCGCGACCTTCGTTCACCAGCCGGGCATTGCGAATCAGCACGCTGCTCATGGTCAGAACTCGTTCTGCAGTGCTTTGTAGCCGCGTACCAGATCGACGTTGGTACGCGCCACGTCCTCGGAAAACTCCGAGGCACTGACGCTCACCGGCGGGAACTGCGACAGATCGGTGCCGGGGCCGATGCGCGTAGTGGACGGCACGTAGAAGGCATCGGGCAAGTCCCGGCCGTCGACTACCGAGTTGTGCCGTACCACGCAGCCGTGACCGACCACGCAGTTGAACAGCACGCTGTTGAAACCGATGAATACCCGGTTGCCGACGGTGCAGGGCCCGTGAACGATGGAGCGATGGGCGATGGAACTGAACTCGCCGATGGTCACCGCCGCGCCGGACTTGGAGTGAATGACTACGCCGTCCTGGATGTTCGAGTTGGCGCCGATGGTGATCGGCTCCATCTCGCCCGAGGCGTCGACTTCGTCGGCGCGAATCACCGCGTAGGGACCGACGAACACGTTCTCGCCGATCAGCACTTTGCCGCAGATGATCGCGGTTTTATCCACGTAGGCGGACTCCGCGATCACCGGCAAATCACCTGAGGGATTCTTTCGGATCATGGCTTGCTCAATGCGTCGTACAGGGTGTTGAGGTTGTATTCGAACAACCCGGCGAAGGTGCTGGCCGGGCCGCTCGCCGCCAGTGCATCGGAGTACAACGTGCCACCGATGTGCGCGCCGCTTTCATCGGCAATCTGCTTGAGCAGGCGCGCGTCCTTGATGTTTTCCATGAACACCGCTTTGACCTTGGCCTGGCGAATCTGAGTGATCAGCGCCGCCACTTCCGCTGCCGACGGTTCGCGCTCGGTGGACAGACCTTGAGGCGCCATGAAGTCGATGCCGTAGGCCTGGCCGAGATAACCGAAGGCGTCATGGGACGTGACGATCTTGCGGTTGCCCGGTGGCAGCGAACCGAACTTGGCTTTGGCTTCGGCGAGCAGGGCGTAGATCTGTTTCAGGTAAGCCTGGCTGTTGCGCTGGTAGTCGGCCTTGTTCGCCGGATCAGCCGCGATCAGCGCTTTGGTGATGTTGGCGATGTACAACTCGGTGTTCGCCAGGTTGTGCCAGGCGTGCGGGTCGGGAATGGTTTCGCCGTCTTCATCCAGCGAGCGCGGGATCACGCCGTGGCTGGCGCTGATCACCGGCGCTTTGGTTTCGGTGCTGGTCACCAGGCGATCCAGCCACGGCTCGAAGCCGAGGCCGTTCTTGATGATGAGCTTGGCCTTGAGCAAGGCTTTGGCGTCGTCCGGGGTTGGCTCGTAGGTGTGGGCATCGGCGTCCGGGCCGACCATGTTGGTGATCTGGATATGCTCGCCGCCAACCTGATGGGTCATGTCGGCAAGGATGCTGAAGCTGGTGACCACCTGCAATTTTTCAGCGGCAGACAACGACATCGACAGCATCAAACTGAACAGCACGAGTAAAGCGCGCATCGGGAAACACCTCATTGGGATGTGAGCAAAGGCGGGCGGCGCAGCAAGCCGTGCACCGGACCGAACACCACGGACAGCAGATACAAACCCCCAGCCACCAGCACAATCGCCGGGCCGCTGGGCAGCGAGTAATAGAACGACAGCAACAAACCGAACCACACCGAGAGGCAGCCAAGAACCGCCGAGATGGCCATGAGCACCGGCAAGCGGCGACTCCAGAAACGTGAGGCGGCGGCCGGCAACATCATCAAGCCGACGACCATCAGCGCGCCGATGGCCTGGAAACCGATCACCAGATTGAGCACCACCAGGGTCAGGAATACGCCGTGGGCGAGTGGCCCGAGACGGCTGACGGTTTGCAGGAACAGCGGGTCGAGGGTGTCGAGCAACAGCGGTTTGTAGATCAGCGCCATGGCGATCAGGCTGAAGCCGGAGACCCATAACATGCCGGTCAATGTCGGGCCGTCGACCGCCAGCGCCGAGCCGAACAACAAGTGCAAAAGGTCCAGACGCTTGCCGGCGATGCCGAGGATCAACACACCGCTGGCCAGGGAGATCGGGTAAATCGCCGCGAGGCTGGCGTCCTCCCGTAGGCCGGTGCGGCGGGTGATCCATGCGGCGAGACCGGCCATGCTCAGGCCGGCGCCGAGGCCGCCAATGGTTAATGCCGGAAGACTCAGCCCGGCGAACCAGAAGCCCAGCGCGGCGCCGGGCAAGATGCCGTGAGCGACCGCATCGCCGATCAGGCTCATGCGGCGCAGGATCAGAAACACCCCCAGCGGCGCAGTACTGCAGGCCAAAACCAGACCGCCGAGCAATGCCCGACGCATGAAGACGAACTCGTGAAACGGTTGCCAAAGTTGTGCGGCGGCGATCATCAGGCCACCTGCGTTTGCGGTTGTTGGCGGATCAGTTCGGTACTGGGTCCGAGGGTGCAGCCGCTGCTTTTGATCAGTAGGGTTTGTGGAATGTGTTGGCGAACGGCGGCCAGATCGTGGCAGACGACGACCAGGGTTCGACCTTCGGCGTGCCAGGCGTGGATATGTTTCCAGAGCAATTCCTGGCCGAGTTCATCGAGGGCTGCGTGGGGCTCGTCGAGGAGCAGCAAGGGGGCTTCGGCGAGACTCAAGCGGGCGAGCAGGGCGCGTTGTAGTTCACCGCCAGAGAGCGCCATCAACGGGCGATGCTCCAGGCCTGACAGGCACCAATCATTGAGTACGGCTTTGAGTTTTTGGCTGCGGGCTTCGGGCGATTGTTTGCTGCCCCAGAATCCGGCGGCTACCAACTCTTGCAGGCTGATGGGGAACTGCCGGTCCAGGTGTTGTTGCTGCGGCAGGAACGAGAGGCCGCCCTTGCGTGGAACCTCCAGTACGATTTTGCCGGCCAACGGTTTCTGCAACCCGGCGATGACTTTCAACAAACTGCTTTTACCCGAGCCGTTGGCACCGATGACGCCGGTGAGGCTTCCCTTGGGCAGTTCAAAATCCACGGCGGGCGTGAGCGGTTGGCCCGGTGCGCCCCAGCGCAGTGATTGGCAGCGGATCATACGGCCTCCCAGTTGAAACGGCTTTCGGCGACGGCGTCGTGGGCGTGGAGGCTTTCGGCGTGGACCACTCGCACGTGGAAGCCATGGATGCCGGGGGAGCGTTTCAGCGCGAGGTTCAAGCGTCGCGCGGCGTCTTCGCAGAACATCAGGTTCTGCCCGTTGGCCAAGGCGAAGGCTTGTTCATCCGCACGTTTGACGGCGGTTTGCACGGCGGTGCCGAGGGCCGCTTCGGCGTCGTTGATGACCGCGATCAGTGGCAAGTCATCGAGATAGTCGTCCAGGCGTAGCTGCAATTGCGCGGTGCTGCGTTGACTGTGTGGTGTGGCGACGATGCCTTTTGTGGAGCCGAGCCAGGTCAACACATCGGCGTGCTGCAGCGGCGTATTGGCGAAATCATCGAGGAATTGCTGTTGGATCAGTTGGCGAGACAACGCGGCTGAACACGGGCAGGTTGAGGAATAAGGCACGGCGATTTTTAGTTCCACGTGGAACATCGTGTTTTTCAAACTGGCTTCGATGCTGATCGGATAGGTTTTCCACCCCGATAACGGACTGATGAGCGCCGGCCTTTTGAGCAGCAGATCGGTGTGAATTTTCAAATAGGCGTTGTTGGATAAGCCTTCATGAGTCTCAAGAAAATTCTGCAAAACGCTGCGCAATAACCGGGGTGTGAGGTTTTCCCGCTCAAGCATTTCCAGCGCCAGATACAGCCGCGACATATGAATGCCACGGGCCTCACCGTCGTCCAGACTCACGCCGGCATCCGCCGTGGCGCTCAGCCGTTGGCCATCGAATAAAACAGGAAGAGCAATGCCGCACATGCCCACCCACTCCAGTGGCAGGGCTTGGCGTGAGGCCTGCGCGGCGATATCCGGCAGAGTCAGCGCATTCATGAGCAGGTCCATCGTGGGAGTTGATTTGGCATGTTATATTATTACATTCAAATCGACGATGCCTTTTTCACGAGCGGGCTTTCACCATGCACAGACGTCACTTGCTCAACTTGATCCTGGCCAGCGCGGCCTTCGCTTTACCCTTCAGTGTTTCGGCCACACAGATTCGCAGCGCACGACTCTGGCGTTCGGATGACAAGTTGCGATTGGTGTTCGATTTGAGCGGGCCGGTGCACTTCAAGACATTTTCCCTGAGCGCCCCCGAGCGGCTGATCATCGATCTGAGCGGCGCCAACCTCAGCGGCGACTTCACGCAGTTGGCGCTGAATAACACGGTGATCCGTTCCATTCGCTCCGGTCACTACGGCCAGGGCGATACGCGGATCGTCCTCGACCTCAGCGAGCCAGTGCAGCTCAACAGTTTTTTGTTGCCGCCACAGGACGGGCAGGGTCATCGGCTGGTGCTTGATCTGAAGACGTCCACGCCAATGCAAATCGCCGCTGCGCCAAGCCGTGAGCCGGTCACCGACAAGGCTCACCCCAAGCGCGACATCATCGTGGTGGTCGATCCCGGTCACGGTGGCAAAGACCCCGGCGCGGTCGGTTCCAAAGGTGAGCGGGAAAAAGATGTGGTGCTGTCGATCGCCCAGTTGCTGGCCAAGCGACTGAAACGCGAGAAGGGCTACGACGTGAAACTGGTGCGCAACGACGACTTCTTCGTGCCGCTGCGCAAACGCGTGGAGATCGCCCGCAAGCACAACGCCGACATGTTCATCTCGGTGCACGCCGATGCGGCGCCACGACTCACAGCGTCTGGCGCATCGGTGTATTGCCTGTCGGAGGGCGGTGCGACGTCGGCCACGGCGCGTTTCATGGCCGAGCGGGAGAACGGCGCGGACCTGCTGGGTGCCACCAGTCTGCTCAATCTCAAGGACAAGGACCCGATGCTCGCCGGGGTGATTCTCGACATGTCGATGAACGCGACCATCGCCGCCAGTTTGCAACTGGGCAGCACCGTGCTCGGCAGCCTGGCGGGCATCACCACCCTGCATCAGAAACGCGTGGAGCAGGCCGGGTTTGCGGTGCTGAAGTCGCCGGATGTGCCATCGATCCTGGTGGAAACCGGCTTCATCTCCAACGCCCGGGACAGTCAGCGGCTGGTCACCGCGCGGCATCAGCAGGCCGTGGCTGACGGTTTGTTCGACGGTTTACAGCGCTATTTCGAGAAGAATCCACCGCTCAACAGCTACGTCGCCTGGCAGCAGGAGCAGAAAAAAGCCCAGGTTTAGCAGCCGGTAATCCGGCTACAGGTGAACTTGCCACTGCTGCCGCCGGAGCTGGAAAACCGATTAATGGTGGTCCAGCCAACCCGGCGGGTGTAACCGACCCAGGCTTCGCCATCGGAGGCGAGGCCGGTGAAGAACGTCAGTTGCCCGTAGCGGCTGCTGGTCTGCGCCCAATAGCGTTTGCCGGCCACTTCAAAGCCCCGCAGATAGAGCGTGCTGCCGACGGTGTTGACGCTGTAGGCGTTGCCATCGCGGTCGACACAGGCGAGCAGATTGGCACTGCGGGTGCATTTGGCCAGGTTCGGGATCTGGCCCCACGCATCGACGGTGATCAACAGCGAAAGACTCAGCAGCGCGAATTTCAGGGCGTTTCCCATGGCATTTCTCAAGGAGCGAACGAACTCCAGCATCGTGCCCTTTGTCGTGGCGGACAAGAGGGGAGTGGTGTATTTGCATTGTTATGCTATAACATTAACGATACATCCGCTTTTGCCCCAAGAACGTGAAGAGCTGCGCGAACGCCATCAACGGTGTTTTGACCGGCCATAGCCTGTGAGGAATACCTGATGCCCCATCGTCTCCCCGTGACCGTCCTGTCGGGTTTTCTCGGCGCCGGCAAGAGTACGTTGCTCAATTACGTACTACGTAATCGCGACAATCTGCGTGTCGCCGTGATCGTTAACGATATGAGCGAGATCAACATCGATGGCAGCGAAGTCCAGCGCGATGTCAGCCTGAACCGCGCCGAAGAGAAACTCGTGGAAATGAGCAACGGCTGCATTTGCTGTACGTTGCGCGAAGATTTGCTGGAAGAAGTGAGCAAACTCGCCAAGGACGGTCGCTTCGATTACCTGTTGATCGAGTCCACCGGCATTTCCGAACCATTGCCCGTGGCCGAAACCTTCACCTTCCGCGACGAAGAAGGCCAGAGCCTGGCTGACATCGCCCGCCTCGACACCATGGTCACCGTAGTCGACGGCATGAATTTCCTGCTCGACTACCAGGCCGCCGAAAGCCTGGCGTCCCGTGGCGAAACATTGGGCGAAGAAGATGAGCGTTCAATTACGGACCTGCTGATCGAGCAGATCGAATTCGCCGACGTGATCCTGATCAGCAAGATCGATTTGATCAGCAGCAGCGAGCGCCAGGAACTGATCGCGATCCTTGAACGGCTCAACGCCCAAGCGGACATCATCCCGATGGTCATGGGCAAAGTGCCGCTGAACAAAATCCTCAACACCGGCCGCTTCGACTTCGAAAAAGCCGCCCAAGCCCCGGGCTGGTTGAAGGAGTTGCGCGGTGAACACGTGCCGGAAACCGAAGAATATGGCATCGCTTCCACAGCCTATCGCGCACGCCGACCGTTCCATCCGCAACGCTTTTTCAGCTTCATCGACCGTCCGTGGGTGAACGGCAAGCTGCTGCGTTCCAAGGGGTTTTTCTGGCTGGCCAGCAAACACATGGATGCCGGGAGCTGGTCCCAGGCGGGCGGTTTGATGCGCCATGGGTTTGCCGGTCGCTGGTGGCGTTTCGTGCCGAAAACCGAGTGGCCGCAGGACGAAGAGAGCACCGCCGGGATCATGGAAAACTGGACTGCCACCACGGGTGATTGCCGTCAGGAACTTGTGTTCATTGGCCAAAACATCGACTTCGCGCAACTCACCGCCGAACTTGATAGCTGCCTGCTCACCGACGACGAAATGGCCCAAGGCATCGAAGGCTGGCGCCTGTTGCCGGACCCGTTCGGCCCTTGGCACGAAGAGGCGGCCTGAATGCTCACGTTCATTCCCGCGAAAGCGTCCGCCCGGGCAATCCGTCAGCACCACGGCGCAACCCCGAAAGTCCTGACAAAGATTCTTCACGACGACGCCAACCTCGCCGTGTGGCAACGCCAACTCCCGGTGCACATCGCCGACTTCGCCAGTTTGTTGCTGTCCCTGAACGAACCGCTGGCCGAGTCGTTGTCCCTGGAAATCGCCAACGAAGACGCCGAACCCAACCTTCGCGGACTGGCCTCAGGCTTCAGCGACCTCGAAGGCTACGAAGGTTTTATCGCCGACGTGTCCTGGCTGGTCAGCGCGTTCGCCTGTTTGCTCGGCGCCAAGCGCATCGGTGTGCGCTTGCGGGTGCTGGATTCGGCCATGTGTCCGCGCTTCCACGTCGATCACGTCCCCGTCCGGTTGATCACCACCTACGCCGGCATTGGCAGCCAGTGGCTGAAAGAAGGGGCGATGGATCGCCGAAAACTGGGTAAACCCGAGGCCGAACCGCAGTCGCCGATCCAGCAAATCAACAGCGGCGACGTGGCGCTGTTCAAAGGGGAGAAGTGGCACGGCAACGAAGGCTTCGGCTTGATCCACCGTTCGCCGCAACCGGCGCCGGGGGAGCGCCGGTTAATCCTGACCCTCGACTGGCTGAGCTAGGGTTTGAGCCAGGTGCCCTGGCTCTGCGCCTCGCAAAACGGCTGCAAATACGCCGCGTCGGTGGCCACGCCGTAATAGTGAATATCCTGGCGGTAAGGCATATTGGCGACTTGGGCGTTGCTGCACACGCCGAAGGCGCCGGTGGGGCATTGATCGACGTACTGCACGTCGACTTTCTGGCCGGGAAGGTTTGGCTGGCAGAAACCGTCGGCGAAAAGTTTTTCCGGGATGTTGCGGTTCTGCTGGCAGACTTTCACGTCGAGCCGCTGCGCCGTGCTATGCACCACACACGCCTGGGCCAGCGCCTCGCCCGACACCAGCGCCAGCAGCAACAATCCCATCAACCGCATGCCTTGCCTCCTCAGAAAACGTCGACCATGTTGCAGAACATTCCCACCCACGTCATTGCCGGCCCCTTGGGCGCGGGCAAGACCAGCCTGATCAAGCACTTGTTGGCCCAGCGGCCCGCGCACGAGCGTTGGGCGGTGCTGATCAATGAGTTTGGCCAGATCGGCCTCGATGCCGCGCTGCTGACCCAGGACGCCGATGGTATCGCACTGGGTGAAGTGGCCGGGGGCTGTTTGTGTTGCGTCAATGGCGCGCCGTTCCAGATCGGCCTCGGGCGCTTGCTGCGCAAGGCGAAGCCGGATCGGTTGTTTATCGAACCTTCCGGGCTCGGGCATCCGGCGCAGTTGCTGCGGCAATTGAGCGAGGCGCCGTGGCTCGGGGTGTTGGCGGTCCAGCCGTGCGTTCTGGTGCTGGATGCCCAGGCACTGGCGGCCGGGAAACCGTTGCCGGCGGCGCAGCAAGAGGCGCTGAACAACGCGGGTTTGTTGTTGCTGAACAAGTCGGAAGGTCTTGAGGGCGGTGATCGTCGGCGAATCGCAGCGCTATTGCCGGCGCGTCCGTTGTACTGGACGCAGCAGGCCGTCATGCCATTGAGCGAATTGCCGGGGGTTGAGACCAACGCCGTGGCGGGTGTGGATAACTTTGTCGTGCCTAAGGGATTGGGGCAGATGCCGGCGATCTGGACTGATCCCGCGATGCCGATTTGCTTGAGCCAGGCACAGGAGGGCGGGTGGAGCATTGGCTGGCGCTGGCATCCGAGTCAGAGGTTTGATGCGGTGCTCGTTGGCCGGTGGCTTGAAAGCCTTGATTGGCTTCGCGCGAAAGCGGTTATCCACAGTGGTGAAGGGTGGGTTTCGGCGAATGCGCTGGATAACTCGGTGCTGGAGTGGCGGCCGAGTGAGTGGCGGCAGGATTCGCGGGTTGAGCTGATCTTCAATGAGCCGCAGGACGCGGCAGTGCTGCAAAGTGGTTTGTCTGGATGCCGGTTGAGGTGAAGATCAAAAGATCGCAGCCTTCGGCAGCTCCTACATTTGGAATGCAATCCCCTGTAGGAGCTGCCAAAGGCTGCGATCTTTTGATCTATGGCCGCCACTTCGTATGTTCCTGGCGCCACTGACTCAGCTCAATCACCTCCGCCCGAGGCCGCGCCACATCAACCACGGGGGCGGTGTCGTCGAACGGCATCGGATACGGCGCCAGCTCAATCTGTGCACTGTGCGCACCAAACTGGGTAATGGTCCCGTTATGGCGGGTCTCGCCGGTCACCGTAAATTCAAAGTTGTACACCCGCGCCAGGCGTCGACGGCCGCTCGCATCTTTGATAAAACCGATTTTCTTCAACGCCACGTTGCCATCCAGCAGCTCGATCTGGAGCTTGGCGCAATGTTGCTTGACCCGCTCCAGCGCCCGCTCGCGCAAGCCGTGGTTGTGCCACAGCCACGCGGCGCCGGTGGCCAGCAGCATCAGCACGAAGATATTTCCGAGGGTCAGCATCAACAGGGTGCTCCAACAAGATAGTGCCAGCTTAACTGCGTCGCCGGTCTGTCGTACAGGCTGCGTTTAGTCGCATACTGCGCGGCTCGAATTTCAATCGTTTTACGGAAAACTCACCGCATGAAACGTACGCCCCATCTGCTCGCCATCCAGTCCCACGTGGTGTTCGGCCACGCTGGCAACAGCGCCGCGGTTTTCCCGATGCAGCGGGTCGGGGTGAATGTCTGGCCGCTCAACACCGTGCAGTTCTCCAACCACACGCAATACGGGCAGTGGGCCGGTGAAATCCTGCCGCCGCATCAGATTCCCGAACTGGTGGAAGGCATCGCCGCGATTGGTGAACTGGGTAACTGCGACGCGGTGCTTTCGGGTTATCTTGGCAGCGCAGCCCAGGGCCGAGCGATTCTCACGGGTGTGGCGCGGATCAAGTCGATCAATCCAAAAGCGTTGTATCTGTGCGACCCGGTGATGGGCCACCCGGAGAAGGGTTGCAGCGTACCGGCCGAGGTCAGTGATTTTCTGCTGGAAGAAGCGGCTGCCGTCGCCGATTTCATGTGCCCGAATCAACTGGAACTGGACAGCTTCTCGGGGCGCAAGCCGCAGTCGCTGTTCGATTGCCTGGCCATGGCGCGAGCCCTGTTGGCGCGGGGGCCGAAGGCCGTGTTGGTCAAACATCTGGACTATCCGGGTAAACCGGAAGAGGTGTTCGAGATGCTGCTGGTGACGGCGACCGAGAGCTGGCACCTGCGCCGGCCATTGTTGGCGTTTCCGCGTCAGCCGGTGGGCGTGGGGGACCTGACGTCCGGGCTGTTCCTGGCCCGCGTGCTGCTGGGCGACAGCCTGGTGGCGGCGTTTGAGTTCACGGCGGCGGCAGTGCATGAGGTGCTGCTGGAAACCCAGGCCTGCGCCAGCTATGAGCTGGAACTGGTGCGGGCGCAGGACCGGATCGCCCATCCGCGGGTGCGGTTTGAGGCGATGCCGATCAGTTTGTAACGCAAGCCCGACGGAAAAGATCGCAGCCTGCGGCAGCTCCTACAGGGGAATGCGTACCCCGTAGGAGCTGCCGCAGGCTGCGATCTTTGGCTTTAAGCGTCGCCCTTGATTTCCTGATAGCGCTTTTCCAGCTCCTGGCGAATCTGCCGACGCTGCTGCGCCTGCATGAACCGGCGCTTGTCTTCGCTGTTCTGCGGTTGCAGCGGCGGGACGGCGGCCGGTTTACGCTGGTCATCCACCGCGACCATGGTGAAGAAGCAGCTGTTGGTGTGGCGCACCGAGCGTTCGCGAATGTTTTCGGTCACCACTTTGATGCCCACCTCCATCGAGGTGTTGCCGGTGTAGTTGACCGACGCCAGGAACGTCA
>Ga0302175_10000057_pt1 | contig 47500 bp, 41 predicted proteins | sample I_Fen_N3_3_FD_198791 | JGI IMG/M metagenome (GOLD analysis project Ga0302175, IMG submission 198791) | Peat permafrost microbial communities from Stordalen Mire near Abisko, Sweden - I_Fen_N3_3 | ecosystem: Environmental > Terrestrial > Soil > Wetlands > Permafrost | place: Sweden: Abisko... | reverse complement strand
GCTCCACCGTGACCCCTTCGGCCATGTCGAAGGAAATGCTCTCGGACGCGAACTGGCCTTCGTGGCTGACCCGGTCGTCTTCCAGGCTGTTTTCGTAGTGCGCGATGGTCGACAGCGGAATCCGCGCGCCCGTCGAGGTAATCACCTGAACCTGTTTAAGGGTGATCGGGTCCTGGGCGTAGATCGGATTGACCTCCATCACCACCTGATACTGGTTGAGGCTGTCGTAGATCGTCGAAATCTGCCGCTGGCTATAGGCGTTGTTCAACACCGCCGTGACCATGTCCATGTCCACCCCCAGGCGTTTGGCCTGGTCGCGGTCGACAATCAGCGTCACCTGTTGCGCGCCACGGCCTTCGCGGGCATCAATCGCGGTCAGCTCCGGCAAGGCTCGCAGCGCCGTGACGACTTTCGGATACCACTCGCGCAACGAGCCAAGGTCGGCGCTTTGCAGGATGTAGGAATACTGCGACGTGGTCTGCTCGCGGCCGCCGCCAAATTGCAGGTCCTGGTCGGCCATCAGCATGAGTTGGGCACCGGCGACCTTGGGCATTTCCTTACGCAGGCGTTCGATGACTTTTTGCGCTGAAATATTGCGTTCCTTGATCGGCTTCAACCGCACCAGCATGAAGGCGTTGTTCGTGCCGTTGGTGCCGCCGATAAACCCGGCCACGCTTTGCACGGCGTCGTCCTTGAGCACGGCGCGGCGGAAGGTTTCCATCTTCGGCTGCATCACGCTGAACGACAGCCCGTCGTCACCGCGCACGAAACCGATCAACTGCCCGGTGTCCTGCTGCGGCATAAAGGTTTTCGGCACCACCACGTACAGCGCGACGTTGACGCCAACGGTGATGATCAGGCTGAGCAAGGTCAGGCGGCGGTGACGCAACACCCAGTCGAGGCTGGTGGCGTATTTGCCGACCATCCATTCGTTGGCGCGCTGGCTCCAGCGTTGCAGGCGGTTTTCCTGGCCCGGCGTGTGTGGCTTGAGCCAACGGGCGCAGAGCATTGGCGTCAGGGTCAGGGACACAATCAACGAGACGACGATGGACGCCGCCAGGGTGATGGAAAATTCGCGGAACAGACTCTCGATGATCCCGCCCATAAACAGGATCGACAGGAACACCGCCACCAGCGAAACGTTCATCGACAGCAAGGTGAAACCGACTTCCTGGGCACCGAGGTACGCGGCTTTCATCGGCGGCACGCCTTCGTCGATGTGCCGGGAAATGTTCTCCAGCACCACGATGGCGTCGTCCACCACCAGCCCGGTGGCCAGGATCAGCGCCATCAGCGACAGGTTGTTCAGGGAAAACCCGTAGAGGTACATCACCGCAAAGGTGCCAACCAGTGACACCGGCACCGCCAGCGTCGGAATCAAGGAGGCGCGGAAATTACCGAGAAACAGGAACACCACCAGGATCACCAGGGCCACGGCGATCAGCAGGGTCATTTCCGCTTCATGCAATGTGGCTTTGATCACCGGCGAACGGTCCATGGCCAGGTTCAGTTTGACGCTGGCCGGCAACACCGCTTGCAGTGCCGGCAGTTGTGCCTTGATGTCGTTGACCGTCTCGATGATGTTGGCGCCGGCCTGGCGGTTGATCACCAGCAACACCGCCGCATCGTCGTTGAAGAAACCGCTGTTGTAGCGGTCCTCGACACCGTCGCTGACCTTGGCCACATCCTTCAGGCGCAGGGCGGCGCCGTTGTTGTAGTGGATGATCAGCGACTCGTAATCCTTGGCCTTTTCCAGTTGATCGTTGGCTTGCACCTGCCACAAACGCTGGTCGTCCTCGACCGAGCCTTTCGGACGGCGCACGTTGGCGTTGGCGATGGTGTTGCGCACGTCATCCAGGGCTACGCCGTACTGGTTCAGCGCCTGGGGTTCAAGTTCGATGCGCACCGCCGGCAGGGAGCTGCCGCCAATTTGCACCTCGCCCACGCCCTGAACCTGGGACAGGCTCTGGGACAGGATCGTCGAGGCCAAGTCGTAGAGCTGGCCTTTTTCCAGTACATCCGAAGTCAGCGACAGCACCATGATCGGTGCTTGCGACGGGTTGACCTTCTTGTAGGTCGGCATGCTGCGCATCCCGCTCGGCAGCAAGTTGCGCGAGGCGTTGATCGCCGCTTGCACTTCCCGCGCCGCGCCGTTGATGTCGCGATCGAGGTCAAACTGCAGAATCACCCGGGTCGAACCCTGACTGGAGCGGCTGCTCATGGTGTTGACCCCGGCGATGGCGCCGAAGGAACGCTCCAGCGGAGTGGCCACGGTCGAGGCCATCACCTCCGGACTCGCCCCGGCCAGACTGGCCTGGACCACGATCACCGGGAAGTCCATCTGCGGCAAAGGCGCCACCGGCAACAGGCCGAAACTCACACCGCCCAGCAGCATGATCGCCAGGCTCAGCAACATGGTCGCGACCGGGCGCTTGATAAAAGGTCCGGACAGGTTCATGGCTGCTCTACCGCTTCCACGGCTTCAGACTTATGGCCCCAGCGCCGACCGAGACGGTCGAAATACAGATAGATCACCGGGGTGGTGAACAGCGTCAACACCTGGCTCACCAGCAACCCGCCAACCATCACCAAGCCCAACGGTTGACGCAATTCCGCGCCCGAACCGGTAGCGAGCATCAACGGCACCGCGCCGAACAATGCCGCCAGCGTGGTCATCAGGATCGGCCGGAACCGCAACAGCGCCGCTTGATAGATCGCTTGCTCCGGCGCCATGCCCTGATTGCGTTCAGCGTCGAGGGCGAAGTCGATCATCATGATCGCGTTCTTCTTCACGATGCCGATCAGCAGGATGATGCCGATGATCGCGATCATCCCCAAGTCATTGCCGGTCAACAGCAGCGCCAGCAACGCGCCGACCGCCGCCGAGGGCAGGGTCGAAAGGATGGTGATCGGGTGAATGTAACTCTCGTACAAAACGCCCAGCACGATGTACATGGTCACCACCGCCGCCAGGATCAGCAGCAAGGTGCTCGACAATGACGCCTGGAACGCTTCGGCCGCGCCTTGGAACTGGGTCTGCACGCCAATCGGCATGCCGATGTCCTTCTGCACCTGATCGATGATGTCCACCGCATGCCCGAGCGCCACGCCGGGGGCCAGGTTGAACGACATCATCACTGCCGGGAACTGGCCGATGTGGGTGATCGCCAATTGCGTCTGGCGTTGCTCGACGTGCGCCAGGCTCGACAGGCGCACCTGACCGCCCGTGGTGGTCTTGACGTGAATCTGGTTCAGCGCATCCGGGCCGATCTTCTCACCGGACTGCGATTGCAGCACCACCCGGTACTGGCTGGCCTGGGTGTAAATGGTGGAAATCTGCCGCTGGCCGAAGGCGTCGTACAGCGCGTCGGTAATGTTCGACACCGACACCCCGACCCGCGACGCCGCATCGCGGTCAATCACCAGGTACACCTGCAAACCCTTGTCCTGCAAATCGCTGGCGACGTCGGTCAGCTCCGGCCGCTGAGCCAGGGCCTCGACCAGACGCCCGCTCCACAGGCTGAGCAATTCGGAATCCGGCGACGACATGCTGAACTGATACTGCGTGCGGCTGACCCGGTCTTCGATGGTCAGATCCTGCACCGGCTGCATGAACAGACGGATGCCAATCAGCTTGTCGACTTCCGGTTGCAGGCGGGCAATCACCTGCGTTGCGGTCAGATCCCGCTTGCTGTGGGCCTTGAGGTTGATCAGCATACGGCCGCTGTTTAGCGTCGAGTTGTCACCGTCCACACCGATATAAGACGACAGGCTTTCCACCGATGGGTCGGCCAGAATCACCTTGGCCAGCTCCTGCTGACGCTCACTCATCGCCGCAAACGAAATCGACTGCGGCGCCTCGGAAATGCCCTGGATCACCCCGGTGTCCTGCACCGGAAAGAAGCCTTTGGGCACGACCATGTACAGGAACACCGTCAGCCCCAAGGTAGCGATGGCCACCATCAAGGTCAGTGGCTGATGCTTGAGCACCCACTGCAACTTGCGCCCGTAGGCCGCGATCATCCAGTCGATGGTCGCGCCGCTGGCCCGGTAGAAACGGCCCTGCTCTTCTTCCTTGGGTTCACGCTTGAGCAACCGGGCGCACATCATTGGCGTCAGGGTCAGGGACACGACTAGCGAAATCAGAATCGCCACTGCCAGGGTGATGGCGAACTCACGGAACAGGCGCCCCACCACGTCAGCCATGAACAGCAGCGGGATCAGTACGGCAATCAGCGACAGGGTCAGGGAAATCAGGGTGAAACCGATTTGCTTGGCACCCTTCAACGCCGCTTGCAGCGGACTGTCGCCTTCTTCGATAAATCGGGAAATGTTCTCCAGCATGACGATCGCATCGTCCACCACAAAACCGGTGGCGATGGTCAGGGCCATCAAGGTCAGGTTGTTGACCGAGAACCCGGCGAGGTACATCACGCCGAAGGTGCCGATCAGCGACAACGGTACCGCGACCGAGGGAATGATCGTCGCGCTCGCCCGGCGCAGGAACAGGAACGTCACCATCACCACCAGTGCGATGGCGATCAGCAGTTCGTGTTGCACATCGGTGACCGAGGCGCGAATGGTCTGGGTGCGGTCAGTGAGGACCGTGACGTCGAGGCCGGCCGGCAGGTTGTCGGTGATGCTTGGCAACAAGGCTTTGATCCGGTCAACCACCTCGATGACGTTGGCGCCGGGCTGGCGCTGAATGTTCAGCAACACAGCCTGGTTTTCATTCGCCCACGCGGCGAGACGTTCGTTCTCGGCGCCGTCGACGATTTCCGCCACATCCTTGAGCCGCAACGGCGCACCGTTGGCGTAGGCCAGGATCAGGTTGGCGTAGTCCTTGGGCGAGGTCAGTTGATCGTTTGCGTCGAGCATCGACACCCGGGTCGGGCCGTCGAAGTTGCCCTTGGGCTGGTTGACGTTGGAAGCACCAACGAGGGTGCGCACGTCCGACAGGTTCAAGCCGTTGGCCGCCAGGGCTTCCGGGTTGACCTTGATCCGCACAGCCTGACGCTGACCGCCGGCGATGCTGACCATGCCGACGCCACTGATTTGGGCGATTTTCTGCGCCATGCGCGTATCGACCAAATCATTGAGTTTGGGCAGCAGCATGGTTTTGGAGGTGATGGCCAGGGTCAGCACCGGGGTGTCCGCCGGGTTGACCTTGTTGTACACCGGCGGGGCCGGCAGGTCCTTGGGCAGCAGGTTGGTCGCGGCGTTGATCGCGGCTTGCACCTGTTGCTCGGCAACGTCCATGTTGATGTCGAGGCTGAAACGCAGGGTCAGCACCGAGGCGCCGCCGGAGCTGGTGGACGCCATTTGGGTCAGGCCGGGCATTTGCCCGAATTGGCGCTCAAGGGGCGCGGTCACCGCACTGGTCATCACGTCCGGGCTGGCGCCGGGATAGAGGGTCATGACGCGGATGGTCGGGTAGTCCACCTGAGGCAATGCCGACACCGGCAGCAGACGGTAAGCGATGATGCCGGCCAGGATAATGGCCAGCATGCTCAGGGTCGTGGCGACCGGGCGAAGGATGAACAGCCGCGAGATGTTCATGCGCCCTTCTTCGCCTTGTCAGTGACAGGTGCGTCAGAAGTCTTGGCCGCCGATTTGCCTTGCAGGTGTTCCGTTGGGGTGGCTGGCACATCCTGACTGCCGTTGACCACTTCCACTTCGCTGCCTTCCTTCAAGCGGTCAGTGCCTTCCAGGACCACGCGATCACCCACGGCCAGGCCTTCGGTGATGACGGTGTTGCTGCCATCGCTGGCGCCGACCTTCAACTGACGGATCGTGACTTTCTTATCCCCGTCCATGGCGTAGACGAAGGTGCCATTGGTGCCGAACTGGATCGCTGCGGAGGGCGCGAGCACCACATCTTTGAGGGTGTCGGCCAGCAGGTGCACGTTGACGAACTGGTTGGGGAACAGCGCTTGATCGCGGTTATCGTAACGGGCCTTGAATTTCAGGGTGCCGGTGGTGACGTCAATCTGGTTGTCGAGGCTCTGCAACACACCGGACGCCTGTTGTTTCATGTCGCCACGGTCCCAGGCTTCCACCGGCAACTTGGCACCGGTGTGGTAACGGGCCAGCACCGTGTCGAGGCTGTTTTCCGGCAGGGTGAAGACCACGCTGATCGGTTGGGTCTGGGTGATGATCGCCAGTGCCGTGGTGTCGTTGGCGGCGACGAGGTTGCCGACGTCGAGCTGGCGCAAGCCGACACGTCCGGTGATTGGCGCGCGGATCTTGGTGAATTCGAGATTGAGCTTGGCGTCGTTGACCGCCGCCTGGTTGGTCTTGACCGTGCCCAGGTATTGGCCGACCAGCGCTTCGGCGGTGTCGAGGGTCTGCTTGGCGATACTGTCTTCTTTAAACAGGCCGCGATAACGCTCGACATCGACCTGGGCGTTTTTCAGTTGCGCCTGGTTTTGCAGCAAAGTGCCTTCGGCCTGGAGTAGCGCGTTCTGGTAAGGGCGCGGGTCGATCTCGGCCAGCAAGTCCCCGGCCTTGACCATCTGCCCTTCCTCGAACGCCACTTTCATCAACTCGCCGGCCACGCGGCTGCGCACGTTGATGGTGTTAAGCGCCGTGACGGTGCCCAGCGCCTTGTAATACAGCGGGAAGTCACCCTTGACCGCCGGCGCCACGCGCACTGGAATCGGCCCGGTTGCGCCACCGAAACCAGGGCGCATGCCCCCGGCCTTGCCCGTATGTCCGGCGACGGCTTTCGGCTTTTCGCCCGCCTTATGATCGGTACTGGCGGGCCAGAATTTCCAGCACACGCCAGCAACGACCAACAAGACAAGCAGGCCGAACAGCCAGCGACGGGGACTACGGGAGGAGGATTGCATTGAATGATCAACCATTGGGCGCGTGGGCTTCTTCTACGGGAGGCTGAACGATAAGCACTGGCGGGCATTAAGCAAAGCGGCTTTACCGGCAATTTACCTTCGGCTTACGTAACAGGATGTTTGTCTAAAACACTGAAGCACAAATGAAAACGGCCTGGACAGAGCCAGGCCGTTAACAATTGTAAAAGCGCTTACTTCAGAACGGCGAGTGCCGCTTCGTAATCAGGCTCTTCTGCAATTTCTTTAACCAGTTCGCTGTGCAATACATTGTCGTTTTCGTCCAGTACCACGACGGCACGGGCGGTCAGGCCTTTGAGCGGACCGTCAGCGATAGCAACGCCATAGTTTTCGATGAACTCGGCGCCACGCAGGGTCGACAGGTTCTGCACGTTTTCCAGGCCTTCGGCGCCGCAGAAGCGGGCCTGGGCGAACGGCAGGTCGGCGGAGATGCACAGCACCACGGTGTTGGCGACGTCATTGGCCTGGGCGTTGAACTTGCGGACCGATGTAGCGCAGGTCGGGGTATCAACGCTTGGGAAGATGTTCAGCACTTTGCGTTTGCCGGCGAAGCTCGCCAGGGTCACGTCGGACAGATTGCCGGCAACCAGGGAAAAGGCTGGCGCCTTGGAACCGGCTTGTGGCAGTTGGCCGTTGACTTGAACCGGGTTGCCTTTAAGAGTGACTTGAGCCATGAACGGAGTCCTTCTGGAAGTGTTGTTGGAAATCTGAAGAGGCCGAAGTTAACCACGAAATTGTCCGACGACCTATGCCCAGATACAAATTGTGAAGTCTCGCGGCTGAAACTGGATACAACTCGCACAAATGACATAAAAGCCGTGTGGAAATGGGCTTGCTCGCGAAAGCGTCGCACTGATGACTGACGGGCCGCCTTCGCGAGCAAGCCCGCTCCCACAGAACCGCGTACACACCGCGCTATCCCAATAAACGCAGCATATTGCGGTGCCGCGCTTCGAAAATCCGCCGCATGTAGCCGTTGACCAGTAACCACTCCAGCGGCGCGCCGCCGATGGCCGAGTACGTCACCCGGTCGGTGTACAGCGTACCGCCCTCTCCCGCCGCCACGCGGTGTTCATGACGAAAGGCTGCCATCGGCCCCTTGAGCATTTCATCGATGAAATGTGTGTCGCCGACTTCACGAATCACCACCGTCCAGTTCGATGGAATAACGTTGAACATCCAGTGCCGAAACCGGAACTGCCGCCCGGCTTCAATGCGCAGGTTGTTCAGGTCGATATCGCCCAGCGGCGTGACACGTTCGGGGAAGATCTTCGGGAAATTGACGCCTTCCAGACAGAAGTCGAGCACCTGCCAGGGCGTGCGGTTGGGGATCAGAGTGGTGAGTTCCAGAACGGGCATGACTGACGGACATTCCATTGACCAGGGAACACGCAGCCTACCACCGCGCTCAATGGCGACACACCCCTGTAGGAGCTGCCGGAGGCTGCGATCTTTTGATCCTCATCTTAAAAACAAGATCAATAGATCGCAGCCTTCGGCAGCTCCTACGGGGAATTTTGTTGGGCGCGGTGTCGATTCGGGAAACGACCATTCGACTAGACAGTGAATCACTCAACTACAGCGGAGCTAAGACCATGCGATTCATGATCATTGTGAAAGCCAGCCCGGACTCCGAGGCCGGCGTGATGCCCACCGAAGAATTGATGACCGCCATGGGCAATTACAACGAAGAACTGGCCAAGGCTGGCATTCTCCTTTCATGCGACGGCCTCAAACCCAGCAGCAACGGCGCCCGCGTGCGCTTTTCGGGAGAGAAACGCACAGTCATCGACGGGCCGTTTGCCGAAACCAAGGAACTGATCGCCGGCTATTGGATTTGGGAAGTGAAGTCCAAAGCAGAAGCCATCGAATGGGTTAAACGCTGCCCGAACCCAATGCCGGGAACAGAGGCCGAAATCGAGATTCGTCCGATATTCGAGGCCGAGGACTTTGGCGATGAGTTCACGCCGGAGCTGCGTGAGCAGGAAGAGCGGGTGCGGGCGCAAGCGAAGAAGCACTGAGCAAGTAATTTATGCGGGAATGGGTTTGCTCGCGAAGGCGGTGCATCAGTTCACAGAGAGGCTGACTGACACGACGCCTTCGCAAGCAAGCCCGCGCCCACATGGGCCTCTCTGAAATATCGCACTAAAGCTCACATCACTCTCCGGCCCCTCCACCAACCATCTGATTCGTATTAACTTTTTAGTACACAGAAAAAATGCCCACCCGCCCACAAAACCAAAGAATTAATCCATTCGACTGGCTAACCCTCGGTTAGCTGCTAGCTTCAACTGACGTGTCCTACAGGCTTGATAGGAAAGGGATTACGCCGTAACGACCAACATAGGGTCGAGTTCGCCCACTGAGCCACCAAGGAACCGGGGAATCATGTCGAAGAATCTGGGAGCTCACGCCTGTTTGCTGGCGGCAATGCTGGCGTCTGCCTTTTGTGCACACGCCGATAACGCCGAGGACGCCAATAAAAGTAACAACCCGCTGAACCTCGCGCCCGGCGTCAACCTGCAGGATTACTACACACCCAAACTGTATGACACCAACGTCCACACCAATGACGCGCTGCTGCGCGGCACCCTGCCCGTGGCGCCTAACGACTTCATCGGGGTGCCGCAGTTGCTGCGCGCGACGTTACCGATCAGCACCCGCCCCGACCCGCACAACGGTTACAGCACCGGCATCGGCGATCTGAACCTGTTCGATATTTTCCTGCTCAAGACCGACGGCATTCAGTTGGGTATCGGCCCGCAGATCACTGCGCCCACCGCCGCGCAAGATGAGTTGGGCACGGGCAAGTGCCAGGCCGGCCTCGCCGCCATCGCCATCGATTCGTCGCCTCGCGGCCTGCTGGGCGCGCTGGTGCAGTATCAAAGTTCGTTCGCCGGCGACCATGATCGCGCCCACGTCGAAACCGCCACGATGCAACCTTTCATCATTCATAACCTGGCCAAGGGTTGGTACTTGCGCTCGACCGGCACCTGGACTTTCGACCTGAAAAACGACACCCATTACATTCCCGTCGGCTTCGGTGGCGGCAAGGTCTGGAAATCCGGGACCAACGTTTTCAACGTCTTCGTAGAGCCCCAATGGACCGTGGAACGCAAAGGCGATGACTTGCCGCAGTTCACGCTGTTCGCCGGGATCAACGTCACCTTCGGCAAATAAGGACATTCCTATGCACAGTGCACTGCGGGTCGCCGGTTTCGGCATCATGGCGACGTTCGTCAGTTGTGGCGTGGGCGCCCAGGCGCAAGCCCAGGAACTCGACAGCCGAATCGGCAACGTGGCCATGGAAGGCGAACTGCCGGCTCACGCATCGATCCCCCAGCTCTACGCCGAACTGGATTTCCAGCAAGCGACCCAGAGTTACCTGTGGGCCTTGCCGCTGGTGTCCTACGCTCAATGGCAGGAGGAGTTTCGCGACAAACTCGGGGCCCACAGCGGCGACTTGATGGTGCTCAACAGTTACGAAGACAAGCTAGGTGTGATCACCGCCAACGCCACCACGCCGTACATTCTCGGGTTTGTCGACCTCAATGAAACCGGTCCGCTGGTGATCGAACTGCCGCCGGGCCCGACGGCGGGCGGCGTCGGTGATTTCTGGCAGCGGGCAATCATCGACATGGGCCAGACCGGACCCGGCCAAAGGCAAGGCACTGGTCGAGCAATTCAAGATGTACCCCTACGCCAAACGCGCCGAGCCTGGCAAAACCCGGCTGCTCTCCCCCGGCGGCAAAGCCTGGTCCGGTACTCAGCCACGTGGCCTGGCGTACTGGGAGCGTTTGCATCAGATCATCCAGAAAGAGCCGGTCAACGAACGTGACCGTTTCTACATGGCCATGCTCGCCAGCCTGGGCATCGAAAAGAACAAGCCATTCAACCCCAATGACAACCAGCGCAAGGCCCTGGAGCAAGGCGCGCAGGTCGGCGAACTGATCGCCAAGGCCAACACCTTCGCCAAGCGCTTCCCGGAGGCGCAGTACTGGAAGGATCGTCAGTGGGACACCGTGCTGAATATCGCCGAGCCGTCCCAGCGCGTTGCGTATTACGACCAGTTGTGGGAGCGCAGCGCCTGGTTCTACGAGGCGGTCACCAACACCAAAGGCATGGTGTCGAAAACCCCGGGGCTGGGCCAGACGTACCTCGGCGCCTACACCGACGCCAAGGGCAACTGGCTCGACGGCGCCAAGAGCTATCGCTTGCACGTTGGCGCCAACCCGCCGGCCAAGCAGTTCTGGTCGATGACCGTGTACGACATCGACAGCCGTTGCCTGATCGACAACCCGCAACGCAAGGCCGACCTGTCGTCCCGCCAGGATCTGAAAAAGAATGCCGACGGTTCGGTGGACCTGTACTTCGGCCCGACCGCGCCCAAGGGGTTCGAGAACAACTGGGTGCAAACATTGCCGGGCAAACATTGGTTCAGCTACTTCCGTTTGTATGCGCCGACCGAAGCCTATTTCGATAAGAGCTGGAAACTGGATGACATCACGGCGGTGGAGTAACGCCTTGCGAGACCGGTTGAGCGAACACAAAACCTGTGGGAACGGGCTTGCTCGCGAAAGCGCTGGGTCAGCCAACATCAATGGCGAATGTTCGGGCCCATTCGCGAGCAAGCCCGCTCCCACAGGCACTGCGCCGCATTCATTGAAAAGGACACCCTATGCGTTTTGAGAAAACCCCACACCTGATGCTTGCCAGTCTCTCGTTACTCTTGAGTTGCAGTGCCTGGGCGGATTTCAGCGCCACACCGCAAGAGGCTCGCGGCATCGCCAAGGAAGCCTACCTCTATGGCTTCCCGGTAGTAGAGATGTACAAGACCCTCTACACCCAGGCCGTGGACAAGGCCGGGCCGAACTTCAAGGCGCCGTTCAACAAGATCGGCAACACCGCCAAGGTGTTCACCCCCGCCGACACCGCGTTTGTCACGCCCAATTCCGACACACCTTATTCCTTCGTCTGGATGGACCTGCGCGCCGAACCGGTGGTGCTGACCTTGCCGCCGATTGCGGAAAACCGTTACTACTCGGTGCAGTTGATCGACCTCTACACCCAGAACTTTGCCTACCTGGGCACCCGCAGCACCGGCAACAAGGGCGGCACGTTCATGATTGCCGGTCCCGACTGGCAGGGCCAGCAACCGGTGAACATCGATCGACTGGTGCGCAGCGAAAGCAGCATTGCCTACGCGCTGTATCGCACGCAGTTGTTCGACAATGCCGACCTCACCAAGGTCAAGCTGATCCAGAACGCCTACAAGGTGCAAACCCTCAGCCAGTACCTCAAACAACCGGCGCCACCGGCCGCGCCGAAAATCGATTGGCCAAAACCCACACCCACAATGAGCGACAGCCCGGAACTGTTCCGTTACCTCAACTTCATGCTGAGTTTCGCCCCGCCCCAGGACGTGGAAAAAGACCTGCTGGCGCGCTTCGCCAAGATCGGCATCGTCGGTGGCCAGCCGTTCAAAGTCAGCGATTTGAGTGCTGAGCAACGCAAGGCGCTGGAGGACGGTATCGCCGACGGCAAGGCCGAGTTCGCCCAGTTCAAAAAGGACAAAATCGACACGCATCAGGTCACCAGTGGCGATTTCTTCGGCACTCGCGACCACCTCAAAGGCAACTACCTGTACCGCTACGTCGGCGCCAATGTCGGCATCTTCGGCAACTCCGCCGAAGAGGCGAACTACATCGGCTACTTCGTCGACAACCAGGGCAAACCGCTTAACGGCGCGCGCCACAGTTACACCCTGCACTTCAATAAGGATGAACTGCCGCCTGCCGATGCCTTCTGGTCGCTGACGATGTACGACGGCAAGACCAAGTTGCTGGTGGCCAACCACCAGAAGCGCTACCTGATCAATTCGCGGATGTTGCCCAAGCTCAAGCGCGACGCAGACGGCGGCCTGACCCTGTACGTGCAGCATTCAGAGCCGGTGGACGGTAAGAAAAGCAATTGGCTGCCAGCGCCGCACGGACCGTTCTACTCCGTGCTGCGCCTGTACCTGCCTAAACCGGAAGTGGTCAACGGCCAGTGGAAAATCCCGTTGCTGACGCCGATTGGCCAGTAAGTCACGCACGGTCCTACCGAACATTGCAGGAGCAGCAAAATGCATTCGAGCCCATCAAGGATGACTGCACTGAGGCGAGCCATGACGCCTCTGTTGAGCCAGGCCGACAACTCGCCGTTTTTCGACGGCACACGGCACAACGGCGGGATGACCGCTCGCTCGGACACCGTTTCGGAACGCACCGGCTCGCCCGATGTGCACACCTGGACCCTTCGCCTGCAGTACACCTGGTAACGGAGCGCTGACCGATGATGACCGCATGGATGCGCACTCACCTGACCCTCTGCGGGGCCATGCTCAGCGGCCTGGCCTGCGCCGCTGGCAACTTGCCGGCCCTCGGCAGTACGCCGACGCAGCCGGCGGCCAAGGGTGACCCCGAAACCTGTCATCGCTTGCAGCAAGACTTCGACATCGATCTGAAAAAAGTCGTGGCCGCCGGTTGCGACCCGTCCACCGAGCAAATCGCCAAGTTGATGGACAACCCGGTGGGCAACCTGGTGTTGCTGTTCAACCAGTACGACTACACCGCGCTCAAAGGCCCGAACAGCAATGGCACGCGCATGCTCGGCAAATACAGCTTCATGCCGACCTTCCCGATTTCCATCGGCGAAGACTGGAACCTGATCAACCGCTTGCCCGTCAGCTACGTTAGCGCCCCGGTTAACCATAAGGCCGGCAACCTGATCGGCATGGGGCCGAACGAAATCCTGAGCGATCGCAGCGACTTCGCCTCGGTGGTACAGGACCCGTTCGACCGCACCAGCGGTTTCGGCGACCTGGCGTATGTCGGGGTGTTCTCGCCCAAGGAACCGATCCGCTTCGCCGGCGGCGGCGGCAAAATGGTCTGGGGGTTCGGCCCGACGGCGATGTTCCCGACCGCCTCGCAAGATGTACTCGGCACCGGCAAATATTCCCTCGGCCCGGCGTTTGTCGCCGCGTACCTGGGCGAAGACTGGACCCTCGGCCTGTTCCCGCAGCACTGGTGGTCGGTGGCCGGCGACAGCAAACGCAAGGACGTGAGCCTGACCAACATCCAGTATTTCATCCAGCGCACCATTCCTGGCCCGGAGCAATGGCGGGTCGGCATGACGCCGAACATCACGGTCAACTGGAAGGCTGAGGGCGGTAACAAAGTGACCTTCCCGATTGGCCTCGGCGCCGGACGGATCTTCAACTTCGGCAAGTTGCCGGTGCGGATTTCCGGGGAGATTCAGTACTCCGCCATTCACCCGGAAGACTTGATCAGCAGCCGCTGGAATTTCCGTTTGTCGTTCATCCCGGTCATTCCGACCTTTATGTTTTAAGCCTGCATTTGAGAAAGGGAATGCCCATGACCGCACTCAATGATCTGAACGCCCTGCAAGCCAGCATCGCCGAATCGGTACTCGGCCAGGACCAGGTGATCCGCCAGATCCTCCTCGGCCTGTTGGCCAACGGCCATTTGTTGCTGGAAAGCCTGCCCGGCCTGGCCAAGACCCGCACGGTCAAGGCCTTGGCCAAGCACCTGGACGCGAAGATGAGTCGCATCCAGTTCACCCCGGATTTGCTGCCGTCGGACATCACCGGCGCCGAGGTGCTGCATCAGGTTGAGGGCAAGAACGAAATCCGTTTCCAGCCCGGACCGCTGTTCGGCAATTTGATCCTGGCCGACGAAATCAACCGCGCCCCGGCCAAGGTCCAGGCGGCGTTGCTTGAAGCCATGGAAGAACGGCAAATCACCGTGGCCGGCAACAGCCACGTGCTGCCGGAACTGTTCATCGTGGTCGCGACGCAAAACCCGATTGAACAGGAAGGCACCTACCCCCTGCCGGAAGCGCAGATGGATCGCTTCCTGATGAAAGTGTTGCTCGATTACCCGAGCGCGCAAAACGAGAGCCAGGTGCTGCGATTGCTCCGTGAAGAAGAGTTTGCCTTGGGCGCAAAAACCGCAGCAGTGCCCGGTTTTGCGCTGTCCCAAGAGGTGATTTTCGCGGCACGTCGCGAGGTCAGCGGCATCCATGTGTCCCCGGCCATCGACACGTACCTGATCGACCTGATCAACGCCACGCGCCACCCGGCGGATTACGACGCCGACCTCGGTCGCTGGATCGCCATCGGCGCCAGTCCTCGGGGCGGGATTGGCCTGGACCGCTGCGCCCGCGCCGATGCCTGGTTGCAGGGGCAGGATTTTGTGTCGCCGGACAACGTCCGCGCCGTGGTGCATCCGGTGCTGCGCCATCGCCTGCAACTGAGCTACGACGCGGTCGCGGACGGCGTGACAGCCGATCAGGTGCTCGACCGTTTGCTCGATAAAGTGGCGATTCCCGCATGAACCCCGATGGGCTGGTCTATGTCTCTCTGGCGCAGTTGATGGCGCTGGAGTTCAAGGCCCGTGACCTGAGTTTCACCGCGCGCCAGCCCCAGGGCAGCATCCTCGCCGGCAACCATGCCTCGCGGTTGCGCGGTCGTGGCTTGAATTTCGATGAGTTGCGCCGCTATCAGCCGGGTGACGATTTACGGCATCTGGATTGGCGCGCCTCCCTGCGCACCGGCAAAGCGGTGGTGCGGACCTTTACCGAGGAGCGTGATCGCCCGGCATTGATCCTGGTGGATCAGCGCATGTCGATGTTCTTTGGCTCCCAGCGCAGTTTCAAATCGGCGATCGCCGCTGAACTCGGCGCATTGGCGGCGTGGATAGTGTTCAACGGCGGCGACCGGGTTGGCGGTTTGGTGTTCAACGACCAACGCATCGACAGTATCGCCCCGCTGCGCAGCCGCAAACGGCTCGAAGCGCTATGCAGCCGCATCGCCCAGCAGAATCAGGCATTGAACGCCGCGAACCCCGACGCCGAGGATGAGGACCAACTCGATAAGGTCTTGCAGCATTGCCTGGCGGTCGCCGGGCACGATCACCTGATCTGCATCGTCAGCGACTTCGCCGGGGCCGGCGAACGCACCTTGAAGTTGATGCGGCAACTGGCGACCCATAACGACGTGATCGCGATGCAGGTCTACGACCCGCTAGCGCTGAACCTGCCGAAGAACGGGCGGTTGCTGATCACTCAGGGCCAGTTGCAAGTGGAACTGGCGGTGGAGCAACGCCGCGTGCATGAGCCGTTGGGGGATTTTCTCAGCGGTCGGCTCAAGGACGTCGCGACGTTGCTGCGCCGCAGTCAGGTGCCGCTGATGATGTTCAGCACCGCCACCGAAGCCCAGGCCCAACTGCGCACCGAACTGGGCAAGCTCAGCGGCGGTCGGCGATGAACCCGAACATTCCGGGCATCGATCAACTCAAGGAGTTGGGATTACCCGCGCCGGTCAGTTATGCGCCGCAGACGTGGGGCTGGTGGCTGTTGCTGGGCCTGTTGGTGCTGGCGATGGTGTTGGTGAGTGCGCGCAGGGTTTGGCAGTGGCGGCGGGATCGGTATCGGCGCGAGGCGTTGGTGCGGTTGGCGCAATTGCAGCGGCGCAGCAATGATCTGGCCGCCCTGCGCGAACTGCCAGAGTTGCTCAAGCGAGTGGCCCTCTCCATCCCAGATACACACGGACAATGTAGGAGCTGGCGAAGCCTGCGATCTTTGGGCGGCGCCGAAAGCGCTGAGAATCCAGATCAAAAGATCGCAGCCTTCGGCAGCTCCTACAGGGGGACGGCGGGGTTGGGGGGTGAAGAGTGGCAAGCCTTTCTGGCGCGGCACAGTTCGCAGCCATTGCCGGCGGATTTCAGCCAACAACTGGCGCAGTTGGCCTATGCGCCCGATGCAACTTTACGGGCACTACCGACCGAACACCGCCAACAGCTGTTCGACACCTGCAAACGCTGGGTGGAGCATCATCATGTGGCAGCTTGATTACCCCTGGCTGTTACTGCTGCTGCCATTGCCGTGGATCGGTTACCGCTACCTGCCCGCTTACCGCGAGGCCCGGAGCGCCGTGCGGGTGCCGTTTTTCAGCGCCATGAGCCGCGCCGTCGGCCAGGCGCCGAGCACGCCCGGCAGTCGCAACAATCGCTGGCAGTTGCTGTTGAATCTGCTGGTCTGGGCATTGCTGCTGGTGGCCGCCGCGCGCCCGGTGTTCGTCGAAAAGCCCATCGAACGCCAACAACCGGTGCGCGACCTGATGCTGGCCATCGACATTTCCCAGTCCATGGAAACCACGGACTTCACCGACGCCGACGGCCAGAAGATCAATCGCCTGGCGGCAGTCAAGGAGGTGGTCCACGGCTTTATCGACAAGCGCAAAGAAGATCGCCTGGGCCTGATCGTGTTTGGCAGCGGCGCCTACCCGCAGGCACCGCTGACCCTCGATCACGCCAGCCTGTCGCTGTTGCTGGACGACACCGGCATTGGCATGGCCGGCCCCAACACGGCGATTGGCGATGCCCTCGGCCTGAGCCTGAAACTGCTCGATCAGGCCCACGAACAAGAGAAAGTGCTGATCCTGCTCACCGACGGCAACGACACCAGCAGCGCCATCACCCCGGACCACGCGGCGGCCATGGCAGAGGCCAAAGGCGTGGTGATTCACACCATCGGCATCGGTGACCCGACGGCGGAAGGCGAGGCCAAGGTCAACCTGCAAGGCTTGCAACACATCGCCGAGGCCACCGGTGGCCAGTTCTTCCGCGCCGAAGACCGCAGCGCGCTGGATCAGGTCTACACCACCCTCGACAAACTCACCCCGCATCAGGTGAAAACCCTCAGTCATCAGCCCAAGCGTGATCTGTTCTGGTGGCCGTTGGGCGCGGCGATGGGTTTGCTCGCGCTTTATCACCTGGGCGCCCTGCTCCGTCCGCGCCTGACGATGGCTCGTCAGCGACAGGAGGCCTGAGATGGAGATCAATCTCAGCGACTTCCATTTCCTCCGTCCGTTCTGGCTGTTGCTGGCGCTGTTCGGCGCACTGCTGCCACTGCTGTGGCGCCGCAGCCATGATTTGCAGCGGCGCTTGCGCGGCAACATCGCCGAGCACTTGCTGCCGCATCTGTTGATCACGCCCCAGGACCAACAGCGCCTGCGCCCGGTGCATCTGGTCTGCGCGATGTTGATCCTCGGCGCCTTCGCGGCGGCCGGCCCGACCTGGGAACAGGATCGGCCGGAGTTCCTGGAAAACCGCGCACCGTTGATCATCGCCATCGACCTGTCGCCGTCGATGGACGCCACCGACCTGCAGCCCAGTCGCCTGGAAGCGGCGAAACACAAACTCCACGACCTGATTCAGCGTCGTGCCGGCGCCCGCAGCGGTTTGATCGCTTACGCCGGCAGCGCCCACCTGGTGTTGCCGCCGACCGACGATCCGGCGTTGCTCGACACCTTTATCCAGGCCCTGAGCACCGACCTGATCGCCAAACCCGGGAAGAACGTCGGCGCGGTGATCGAGCAAGCCAAGCGTCTATTGGCCGCCGAGAAAACCCCGGGCACGTTGCTGCTGATCACCGATGGCGCGGACACAGCCCAACTGGACGGCCTCGACCAGCAACTCGATGACAGTCAGCTACAAGTGCTGATCCTCGCCGTGGGCCGTGAGGACGGCGGGATCATCCACGACGCCAGCGGCCAGCCGCGCACGGACAGCAATGGTCGCCCGGCGCTCGGCAGTTTCGATCAAGCCGCACTCAAACAACTGGCCTCCGCCGTGGACGCACCGCTGGGCAGCCTGACGCTCAACAACGATGACCTCGACTGGATCGACCTGCACGCCCAGCAGCATTTCCAGAGCGCCAGCGATGAACAGCGGGAATTGCACTGGAAAGACGCCGGTTATTGGCTGTGCTGGCCGTTGCTGCTGATCGCTTTTTTCAGTGTGCGCAAGGGTTGGAGCCTGAACTGGATGGCCGGTTTGCTATTGGCGCTGGGCATTGGCCTGCAACCGACCGGCGCCGAAGCCAGTGCCCTGACCGATGCGTTTTTCACTCGGGATCAGCAAGGTCGCTGGGCTTTTGAACATGAGCATTTCCCTCAGGCGGCGGCGCTGTTTGTCGATCCCTACTGGAAAGGCATCGCCGCTTACAACGCCGCCGATTACGACCTGGCGCTGGCCAGTTTTGCGCGACTGGAAACGCCGCAAGCGTATTTCTACCTGGGCAATATCTATGTGAAGCGCTTCAAGTTCGATCAGGCGATTTCGGCGTATACCCAGGCGTTGAAATTGCAGCCGCAATTCCCCGAAGCCACGGCCAACCTGGCGCTGGCCATTGCCTTGCAAAAAGACACCGACAGCGCCGAGCAGAACGCCCCCGAGGTCAAGCCGGACGAGATCAAAATGGACAAGGCGCCGGGCAAGGGCCAGAGCAAACCAGTGCAGGCCGAGCAAGCGGCGTCGGATGAAGTGTGGTTGCAGAACCTCAGTACCTCGCCGGCGAAGTTTTTGAAGCAGAAGTTCAGTTTGCAGGATCAGGCGAGGGGCAAGCCATGATCCTTCTGGACCGAGTCGTGGCCATCGCGAGCAAGCTCGCTCCCACAGGGGAGTTGCGGCGCACACAGGTTCAGTGTGGGAGCGAGCTTGCTCGCGATGGCACCCGCCCGATCACCACAACATTCAGCACCTTGCTCATTTGCCTTGCCAGCCTTAATGCTCTGGCCGCCGAACCCGAACTCCGCGTCCAGGCCCATCTGCAACCCACCGATTCCATCATGGTCGGCAGCCTCGTCGAACTGCAACTCGACGTCCTCAGCGATACCTGGTTCACCGACGCCCCCACCCTGCCCGACCTGAAACTCAACGGTGCGCTGGTGATGCCACCCAACGGCCACGCGCAACACCTGAACCAGACCGTCGACGGCAAGTCCTTTAACGGCCTGCGCTACAGCTACCTGATTACGCCGAACCTTGCCCAGGGTTTCGACATTCCGGCGTTGACCGTCCACGCCACGCCCGCTCAGGCCAGTAGGCCGTTGAACGCGCAAAGTCAGCCGCTGCATTTCACGGCGGCTCAACCGCCCGGGTTCCAGGCCGGTGAAGCTGTGTTTGTAGCGAGCGGCCTGCGCTTCACGCAAAAAGTCTTCAATTCGGCAACCCCGCTGAAAGTCGGCGACAGCCTCACCCGGCAACTGACGCTGCAAGCCGACGGCGCCCTGGCGATGTCACTGCCGCCCCCGTCGTTAGCCGATGTCCCGGGCCTGAGTCGTTACCTGAAATCCCCGCAAGTGAGCACCCTCGACGACGGTCGCGGCAACTTCAACGGCGGGCAGCGCATCGACACCGCGACCTACCGGATCGACACCGAAGGCCACCACACCCTGCCCGCCATCGAGGTGAAATGGTGGGACGCCAGCACCCGACAAACCCGTACCGCCCAGGTACCGGCCATTACCCTTGATGCAGCGGCGAACAGCGCCTATCGCCCGGTGTTCTCCATCAGCGAAGACCTGAAAAAACTCGGCCAGCAACGCCGCGTGCACCTCTCCGGGCATTGGTTCGGGCTGCTGGCGCTGCTGCTGATCGTGGTGCTGCTCGGCTACTTCGCCCGCCCGCTCGTCCGTCGCGCCTGGCTCGAAGGGCAGGCCCGGCGCCGCGCGCGACAGGCCGCCTTCCGGCAATCGGCCGACTATGCCTGGCAGCAGATTTCGCCACAAATCGAAGGCAAACCCGCGCAACTGAGCGCCCTGTACCTGTGGACCCGACGCAGTGGCCAGGGGCTGAAACTGGCCAACCTCGGCCCACGCCTGCAAACGCTGTTACGCGCCTGTTACGGCCGTCAACCGACCGAAGGTCAGGCCCTGCGCCAACTCCAGCAATCCTTGGCTACGCTGCATAGTCAGGTCGAACACCACAAGGCCCCGGCGCCCGGTGCGTTGCGGCCACTCAATCCCGTTCACGAGAAGGACGTCCCATGACGAACCCGATGTTAAGCCGTCAACGCTTCGGGCTGAGCCTGCTACTGGCGCTGGCCATAAGTCTGCCAGCCTTCGCCCAGACCGCCGAGCCGCTGCCGTCATGGAACGACGGCCCGGCGAAGAAAAGCATCATCGAGTTCGTCCAGGCAGTCACCGATCAAAGCAGCAAGGACTTCGTCCAACCCGCCGAACGCATTGCCGTGTTCGACAACGATGGCACCCTGTGGAGCGAGCAGCCGGCTTACTTCGAGCTGTTGTTTGCCTTCGACGAAGTCAAGCGCACCGCGCCGCAACACCCGGAATGGAAAACCACCCAGCCGTTCAAGGCAGTGCTGGAAAACGATCACAAGGCATTGGCCGCCGCAGGCATGGACGGCATCCTGAAAATCTTCGGCGCCACCCACACCGGCATGACCACCGAAGCCTTCGACGATTACGCCAAGACCTGGCTGACCCAGGCCCGCCACCCGAAAACCGGCAAGCCGTACACCGAGATGATCTTCCAGCCGATGCTGGAAATGCTCGACTACCTGCGCAGCCAGCAATTCAAAACCTACATCGTTTCCGGGGGCGACACCGCGTTCATGCGCGCCTTCGCCGAGAAGGTCTACGGCATCCCGCCGGAGCAAGTGATCGGCACCACGTTCGTCACGGCCTATCAGCTCAAGGACGGCCAGCCGTCGATCCTGCGCACCGCCAAACTGGCGCACAACGACGATGGCCCGGGCAAACCGGAAAGCATCGACGCGGTGATTGGCCGCCGTCCGATCCTCGCCTTCGGCAACTCCGACGGTGACCTGCAAATGCTGCAATGGACCGCCGCCGGCAGCGGCAAACGTTTCATGGGCCTGGTGCATCACACCGACGCAAAACGCGAATGGGCCTACGACCGCCAATCGCAGATCGGCAAGCTGGACAAGGCGCTGGACGAAGCAAAATCCCGTGGCTGGACTATCGTGGACATGGCTGCCGAATGGCGCCGGATCTACCCTTTCGAGGCCGCCGCACCCGAGCAAGTGCAATAACAAAAGCGTGACGCAGGACTGCAATAAACGTTTGTCGCATCAAAGCGACGCAAGTGAGCAAAAGGAGCAAGTCAGATGACTCGCATACGCAAGTGGCTACCGAAACTCGCCTTGGTGGCAGCCTCGGTGATGGCAATTTCGGCTACGGCCGGCGCTGCTGAAAAACCCAATATTCTCGTGATCTTCGGCGACGACATCGGCCAGACCAACATCAGCGCCTATTCCATGGGCGTGGTCGGGTACAAGACTCCGAACATCGACCGCATTGCCAAGGAAGGCATGATGTTCACCGACTACTACGCGGAGAACAGCTGCACCGCAGGACGGTCATCCTTCATCACCGGCCAGACGCCTTTGCGTACCGGCCTGTCGAAAGTCGGCATTCCGGGCGCCCCGGTCGGCCTGCAAAAACGCGACATCACTATCGCCCAAGCCCTCAAGGGTCTGGGTTATAACACTGGCCAGTTCGGCAAAAACCACCTGGGCGACCGGGACGAATACCTGCCGACCAACCACGGATTCGACGAGTTCTTCGGCAACCTGTACCACCTCAACGCCGAAGAAGAACCCGAACGCCCGTACTGGCCCAAAGATGATGCGGAGTTCGTCAAGGCCAACGCCCCTCGCGGGGTGATCCACAGCTTCGCGGACGGCAAGATCGAAGACACCGGCGCCCTGACCGTCAAGCGCATGGAAACCATCGACGACGAAACCACGGCCGCAGCGCAAGCGTTCATCGAGAAACAGGCCAAGGCTGACAAACCGTTTTTCGTCTGGATGAACACCACGCGCATGCACCTGTTCACCCACGTGCGCGATTCGATGAAAGGCCAGAGCGGCATGCCCGGCAACGAGTACGCGGACGGCATGCTTGAGCATGACGGTGACGTCGGCAAACTGCTGAAAACCCTCGATGACCTGAAAATCACCGACAACACCATCGTCGTCTACACCACCGACAACGGACCGAACCAGTTCTCCTGGCCGGACGCGGCAACCACGCCGTTCCGTAACGAGAAGAACTCCAACTGGGAAGGCGCCTATCGCGTGCCGGCGATTATTCGTTGGCCGGGCAAGATCAAGGCCGGTGAAGTGTCGAACGAGATGTTCTCGGGCATGGACTGGTTCCCGACCCTGCTCGCAGCGGCGGGCGATGCCGATGTGAAAGGCAAACTGCTCAAAGGCTATGCGCCAACGGCGGGCGGCACCAACTTCAAAGTGCACCTGGACGGCTTCAACCAACTGCCGTACCTGACCGGCCAACAGCCTAAAGGTGAGCGCAAGGAGTTCTACTACTTCAACGATGACGGCGTGCTGGTTTCCATGCGTTTCGACAACTGGAAAGCGGTGTTCTGCGAACAACGGGAACCGGGCGGCTTCAAGGTCTGGAGTGAACCGTTTGTGTGCCTGCGGGTGCCGAAAATCTTCAACTTGAGGATGGACCCGTATGAACGGGCTGACGTGGTTTCCGATCAGTATTACGACTGGAGCACCAAAAACGTCTACCTGGCGGCTGTAGCGGTGGGCAAGGCTGCGGCGTTCCTGCAGACGTTCATCGAGTACCCACCCAGCCAGAAACCGGCAAGCTTCAGCATTGACCAGATCCGTGCTGCGGTAGATGCCAAGATCGCGGAAAAAATGAAAGCGGCACCGGCTGCACAGTAAGACCGTTTGACCTCCGCTCGCCTTCATCGGCGAGCGGCTCTTTTCCAGAATGAGCACACATTCCCCGTAGGAGCTGCCGAAGGCTGCGATCTTTTGATCTTCGGCACCGGCATGATCGCTAAAGATCAAAAGATCGCAGCCTTCGGAAGCGCCTACGCCGGTTTGTGTTGAATTCGAATTTTGTACAAGGCAACCCGCAATGTCCTCACGTGTCGCCAGCAAGTCGTCGGCCATACCTGCCCCTCACGTCGCCTCCCCGGCGCTGCTGATCCCCGCCCTGCTGTTGTTCGTTTCCGGCGCCGCAGCGCTGGTGTATCAGGTGCTGTGGATCAAGCAACTGTCGCTGGTGGTGGGCGTTGAGGTGTATGCAATCACCACCGGCATCAGCGCGTTTTTTGCCGGGCTGGCCCTCGGTGGTTTGCTGTTCGGCCGCTGGGCCGATCGCTTGCAGCAACCGGTGTTGCTCTACTCCGGGCTGGAAGTCGCAGTGGCGGTGCTCGGCGTCAGCGCGACGTTCGCCATGAGCCTGGCGGCCAGCCCCTTCGCCTGGCTGGAGAATCACGTCGGGTTACTGGCCTGGGTCTTGCCGTTTGCGTTGGTCGGCCTCCCGGCATTGCTGATGGGCGGCACCCTGCCCGTGCTGGTGCGTTCACTGGCCGCCGACCCGCAGCAACTGGGCAAGGCTGGCGGGCAGTTGTATGCCGCCAACACCGCCGGCGCCATCGCCGGGACCCTGCTCGCGGCGTTTGTGCTGATCGCCACCCTCGGCGTGCGTGGCAGCGCGTTGGCGGCGGCGATGCTGAACCTGCTGGCCGCCGCCGGTGCGTTATGGCTTCACCGCCATCGTCCCTTGACGACCGATGCGCCGGTGAAACATCACACGGAAAAAGCCCCGGATCGCCTGGCCCTGTGGCTGTACTCCATCGCCGGCGGCGTGGCGTTGGGTTATGAAGTGGTCTGGTCGCAATCGATCGTGCAGTTCATGAGCACCCGCACCTACGCGTTTGCCGTGGTGCTGGCGACGTACCTCACCGGGCTGTTTTTGGGCAGCGCATTGCTGGCCCGTCGGGTTGATCGCCTTCGCGATCCCTGGGGGATCTTCGGTTTGTTGATTGCGGGCGCCGGGTTAATCGCCCTGTTGGAAATCGCCCTGCTCGGACGCTGGCTGGTGCTCGCACAAAGTGGCGCCGAAGCCTGGGTGCTGTCATTCGGTGCCAGTGAACTGGTGGGCATGAGCACCCGGTTTGCCGTGGCGGCGCTGAGCATCGTGTTTGTGCCCACCCTGCTACTGGGCGCGGCATTCCCCCTGGCCTTGCGCTTGAGCGTGGGCCGCGAGCGGGTCGGCCGGGACGTCGGCGCGGTGGTGGCGTTCAACACCCTCGGCGGGATCATCGGCGTGATGCTCTGCGGCTTTGTGTTGATCCCGTTGCTGGGGCTGGTGCGTACCCTTGGGTTGCTGGCGATTGTCGCGGCCGGGATTGGTTATTTCGCCGTGCGCAAAGGTCACCATGTGAAGAAAGGCCGGCGCCAGGGTGTGGTCGCCATCGGTTTGTTGTCGGTGGCACTGGCGTTGCTGACGCCGGTCGACAAACTCGCCAGCCTGTTGCCCGGTGCACGTAACGGTACGTTGGCGTTCTACGAAGAGGGACGCGGCGGCACTGTCGCTGTGGTCACCCAGGGCAAGGGCGCGAAAGCCTTTCAGCGCTTGTACATTCAAGGAGTCTCGAACACCGGCGACGCCATGCCATCGCTGCGCTACATGCGCATCCAGGCGCTGCTGCCACTGCTGATCCACAACGGCGAACCGCGCTCGGCGCTAGTAATCGGTTTTGGCACCGGCATCACTGCGGGTGCGCTGACCCGTTATCCGGGGCTGGAACACCGGGTGGTCGCCGAGTTGCTGCCGTCGGTGGTCAAAGCCGCGCCACTGTTCAAGGGCAACTTCAATGCTGCTGCCGATTCGGGCGTGGACGTGCGCCTGCGCGATGGTCGCCAGGAACTGCTGCGCAGTCCGCAAACCTACGACCTGATCACCCTCGAACCGCCACCGCCCTCCGCCGCCGGTGTGGTCAATCTCTATTCCCGGGATTTCTACCAGTTGGCCGCCAGCCGCCTGGAGAAAAACGGCCTGGTCGCCCAATGGCTACCGCTGCCGACCCAGAACATCGACGACTCGCGCTCACTGGTACGCAGCTTTCTCGACGTCTTCCCCTATGCGACGCTGTGGACCAGTGAGTTCCACGAAATGCTGCTGGTGGGTTCGCTGGAGCCGATTGAACTGGATGCGGCGAAAATCACTGAGCGCTTCCAGCAGGACAGCGTTCGCAGCACCTTGCAGGACGTGGGCATTGGTTCGGCGGCGGCGTTGTTGTCGACCTGGGTGACGGACCGCGCGGGGCTCGAACGTTTTGCCGCTGACGCCCCAGCAGTGACCGACGATCACCCGCGTATCGAATACGCACCGTGGGTGCGCGCCAAAGAGATCAGCCGCGTATTGCCGGCGCTGCTCGACTTGCACAGCGCGCCGCCATTGGTGAATGCCGACGTCGGTTTCAACGAACGAATGAACGCACACCGCCAGCGCTTGATGCAGTTTTACCGGGCGAGTTTGCATGCTTACGATGGGGATCGTGACGCCTGGGCACGGGACATTGGCGAGGTGATGCGCGGGGATGGAGGGAATCCGTATTACCGGTGGTTTGTCGGGGAGTGATTTTGTGCCTGGAAGAGCGCTTTCGCGAGCAACCCCGCTCCCACAGTGGAACTCTGGTGTACACAATATGTGTGACCAAACAGATCCACTGTGGGAGCGGGCTTGCTCGCGAAGCTTTCAGGCGGTTACCTGGCCTTGAGCTTCAAATACGACTGATGCAAATCCGAAGCCCAGCCATCGATCACGCCTTTGACATCATCGGTCTTCATCACCTGGGTATCGTTCTCCAGCGGTTTGCCGGTGCCTTTACGCACCACCTGCGCCACCACGCTGTTGTTGCTGCCATCAAGGAACACCGCCTCCGTCGCCAGGGTGGTTTCCTGATCGCGAATCCCGCTGGCGGTGCTGACCGCTGCGGCCACCAACGCAATCGGGATCACTTCATACGGTTTCAGGCCTTCGGTCTTGCTGCTGACCGCCGTGATCGCCGCGCGCACCACGATCACGCCGGGGCCCGGGCCGGTGGCCAATGGCAAGGATTTACCCAGTTCGCGCTTCAGCGCCTGGTCGTAGTAACCGGTGATGCCATTGAGGGTGGCCTGGGGGATTTTCACGGTCGCTTGGGGCTTGGGATAGAGCTGGGTCGGCTCGATGTAGACGCTGGTGAATTTATTGATATTGAGTTTGGGGTCCATCCAGCGCATGACCTCGGCGCCCGATGGCGACTTGGCTTCCTTGAGCTGGCTGTAGTCCTTGAGAAAACCTGAATACTGATCCGGTTCGACCACTTTGCTGGAGCAACCGACCACCCCGATCGAGGCAATGCACAGTGTGCTCATCATTAACGCAAGCTTCATGCTGTAACTCCTGTAAGAGGGTCGATAACGCGACGGAAAACGCACAGGTAGTTATAGCCAGATATCAATAATCTGCCGGCCGCATCATCGAATATTCATCCAAGGCTGTGGCGCACCGCACAAAGCCCATTTGACAGACGCGTGCCATCCGGCAAAGCTGCATCGAGCTTCAAAGCGCGCCCTGAATGGCCAACGCACTCGGACTACGGAAGTCGCAATGCTGAAGCATAAAAATAAAGCAGCAAACCCAAACCCTGATTCGCCACCGACCCTGATTAACCGTTACCTGTTCCCCACGACCATCAGCATTTTGCTAGTGGCCGTGGCGGCGATTGGCTGGTTTCTTTTCGCCAGCAGCACGCCAACGCCTGCGAAGCCTGTGCCGGTCAGTGCACCCGTCGTTCAACCGGCCAAATCGGTAGCCGTTGCGGTGCCCGCAACGATGGTTGACGAGCAACAATGCCAGGGCTGCCACACCGGCCAGGTCAAGAACTGGCAAGGTTCCCATCACCAATTGGCGATGCAACCCGCCACCCCCGACACGATGTTGGGGGACTTCAACAACGTCACCTTCAAGGCCGAAAAAGAGACCACCCTGTTTTCGCGTAAGGGTGACGAATTCTGGGTCAACACACCGGGGATCGATGGCAAGAATAGCGACTTCAAAGTCGCCTACACCTTCGGCATCGCGCCGCTGCAGCAATATTTGATCGAGGTCGGCGAAGGTCGGCTGCAAGCCTTGGGCGTGGCCTGGGATACCGAGAAGCAGCGCTGGTTTCACCTCTATCCGGGCCAGGGCGTGAACTTCAAGAACCCGCTGCACTGGAGCAAGCCGAGCCAGAATGCCAACTTCATGTGTGTCGAGTGCCATACCACCGGCTACAAGCGCAATTTCGATGCAGTGAAAAACACCTTTGACAGTCATTGGAACAGCCTGGGCGTCGGCTGCCAGGCCTGTCACGGTCCGGCCTCGAATCACCTGGAATGGACGGCAAAAAAAACCGATCTGATCCACGCCGGTTTTGCCGTCGACCTCAAGGACAAGAACGCCACCGTCGAGCTCGAAACCTGCGCCCGTTGCCACTCGCGCCGGGCACCGCTGGGGGATGGCTACACCGTCGGCAAACGGCTGATGGATGACTATCTGCCAAGCACACTGACCCGCGAGTTGTACGCGCTGGACGGCAAGATCAAGGACGAAGTGTTCGAACACGGCTCCTTCGCCCAAAGCAAGATGTTCGACAAGGGTGTGCGCTGCAGCAACTGCCACAACCCCCACAGCACCGAGCTCAAGGCACCGGGGAACGGCGTGTGCCTGCAATGCCACAACACCGCCGGCAAGACTTCGGTCGAAGGTGTCGATGGCAAAGGCCTGCAAGCGAAGAACTACGATTCCATCGAACACACCCGACACACCATGGGCCAACCGGGTTCCCAGTGCGTGGATTGCCACATGCCGGGCAAGTTCTACATGGGCAACGACTTCCGGCATGACCACAGCTTCAGCATTCCCAACCCCGAACGGGCGTCGAGACTCGGCACGCCGGATGCCTGCCTGACCTGTCACCAGGGCAAGGCCGGGGACAAGGTCACCGAGCAATTCAAGCTCTGGAACACGGCTTCGGCATCCGCTGTGCAGGCGCCGCGCTATGACGAAAGCCTGTGGCTGATCCGTAATGGCCAACCGGGTGCCGCGCAAGCCCTGTATGAGCAATTGCAGCGCAGCAACCTGCCGGCGATTCAACGGGCGACGCTGCTGGCGGAACTGCCGCTGTACCCGAGCGAGCAAGCGCTGAAACTCGCGACCAAGGACCTGAGCAACCCGGCGCCGCAAGTACGTGAAAGCGCGGTGCGGGCGATCAGTGCGTTCCTGCCGCCACCGGAGCGTGCGCCGCTGCTAACGCCGTTGCTTGGCGATCCGGTGAAAGCCGTACGGATTGTCGCCGCGCGGGATTTGCTGAGCGTGGCGCGCAACGGTCTGGGCACGGCTCAAGCGAACTGGGAAGCGGCCATTGCCGAGTACGAGGACGTGCAAAAAAACCTGGCGGAACGGGCTGAGGCCAACCTCAACCTGGCGATGCTCTATCAGGCCAGCGGTCGCACGACGGACGTCGAACCGCTGCTGCGCGCAGCCCTGAAACGTGATCCGGATTTCTACCCGGCGCTGGTGACCCTGGTGCAATGGCTGGAGGCCAATGGGCGCGGGCCCGAGGCGCAAGCGCTGCTGGAACAGAGCGTCAAGGACCACCCGGACGCCGCACTGTTGCTGCATACCCAGGGTTTGTCGCTGATCCGTGCCGGCAAAACCGCCCAGGCCATGCCGCTGCTGCACAAAGCCGCCGCCCTGGAACCCCAGAGCGCGCAATACGGTTATGTACTGGCGGTGGCGCTGCATGACAGCGGCCAGGTGAATGAGGCGTGCGAGGAGCTGGAGCGGCTGTTGAAGGTCCAGCCAGCGAATCGTAATGCGCGGTTGTCGTTGATCCAGTACTACCTGGAAAACGGCCAGGAACCCAAGGCGCAGGTGTTGTTGCAGGGCTGGAAGAAAATGAACATGGGGGACCCGGCGTTGAAATAACCGGACAGCCCCACCCCGTTCACCCGTAGGAGCTGCCGAAGGCTGCGATCTTTTGATCTTGCTCTTCTCGATCCCAAAGCAAGATCAAAAGATCGCAGCCTTCGGCAGCTCCTACGGGGTTATGGGCCAGCCGTTAAACGATCACCAGGTCGACCCGCTCTGCGCCGCCAGCGCCCGCCGACTGTTGGCCCGCATCGCCTTGATCAACGACACCGTCCCTACCAGCAGAATCGCCGCGCCAAACAAAAAGTCGATGTTGTACAGCTGAAAATCCTGCAATGGACCGATCAGCAACACCCGAACCGCACCAATCCCCACCAGCGTGGCGAGAAAGTCGATCCCCGGCTCGTCGCGATAAAACACGTGCATCAGCGGCAGGCAAATCACCAGCAACAACAGCAGGACGATCACCTTGAACGAGCCCTTGCGCTCGACGCTGAACGCACACTCCGTGGTCGCATAAGGCTTGTAGTCCTCCTCGCGCACCATCGGGTTTTTCTCGTTGATGTACTCCGCACGGTTGTACTTCTGGATCGGTGTGAAGGTGTTCGACATCTCCATCAGCGTGGTGATGTGGCGAAAGCGCAAGTCGATGCGCTCAGTGCCCTTGAGGTAATACAGCACTGGTTTGTAGCCGTAGCGGTAGGTATCGAAAGGAAATTCGGTGGCCCGCCCCTGCACGTTGATCGGTCGCGGCTCCAGTTCGGCGTAGGCACTTTTGTTGTCGGCGGCGAGGTTGCGGCTCAGGGGTTTGATCCGCACCTGTTCGAGGAAAATCGGCGTGGCGCCGTAGGACCATTGCAACGGTTCCAGACGTAGACGCAATTCGTTACGGCCCAGATCGTAGCGATTGAAGGTGCGCTCGGACACGATCACCGAACCGCCGAGCATGAACTCGCCGCGCAGATTGTTGGTCACGCGCAGGGTCAGTTGGTCCTTGCCCAGGGACAGCGCATCGGCGGACGGCGGCGTCCCGCACCAGGCAGTGCTGTCATAGGCGCCGCCCAACTGCCCGCCCCGGTTTTCCTGAAACACGTAAAAATAACCCGCCCACAGGGTCAGCATCAGCAAACTTGCCGTCAGCCCTAAAATCTTCTTGCCGAAGCTCACAACGCCAGACTCCCTTCTTGATTTCGTCCATGCAGCCAAAAAACCGCTGAGTGCGGCGGACTCTACCAAAAGGCCGTCAACCTCCAAAGCAAAAGATCGCAGCCTTCGGCGGCGCCTATGAGTACACCTGTAGGAGCTGCCGAAGGCTGCGATCTTTTGCTCTTGCTGCGCTTACCGCCGACGAAACAACGGCCGAGGCTCAATCACCGAACGCCCATACAACACGCTCATCCCCGCCAGCCCTTTGAGCGCGTCCTCTGCAGACTTATCCTCACGCACCGCAAAGCTGTCAAAGCCGCACTGGCGCATGTGGCTCAGTTGATCGCGCAGCACGTCGCCAATCGCACGCAATTCGCCGGTCCAGCCCAACCGGGTGCGCAGCAGGTACGCCTGACTATAACCGCGACCATCGCGAAAACTCGGAAAGTCCAGGGCGATCAGCGGCAGCAGGTGGAACCAGGGTTTCAAGGGCTCGACCTCATCATCCGGCCCCAGCCAGACACCCTGCTGCACCGGATCTTCGAGCCAGCGGGCCAATGGCAGAATCAACGCTCCCAAGGGCAATTCAGCGTCGATTTCCCGAACCAATGTCCATGCATCATCCCCGTCGATCCGTGCCACCCCCTCCTCCAGCCGCAACAAATTATTCATGCCGAGACCTCCAGCACTATCGGATAAATCCGTTCCTTGAAGGGCTCCAGACCAATGCGTTGCACCGTATCGACGAACAATTCCTCGCTCTCGCGATAACGCACGAAAGTGCTGATGATGCCCTCAATCACATTGGGCACCTCGGCGGCGCTGAACGACGGGCCGATGACTTTGCCCAACGCGCTGTTTTTCCCCTGGGCACCGCCGAGGGTGATCTGGTACCACTCGCTGCCGTTCTTATCGACGCCCAGAATGCCGATGTTGCCGATGTGATGATGGCCGCAGGCGTTCATGCAGCCGGAGATGTTGAGGCTGATGTCGCCCAGGTCATGGAGGTAATCAAGGTCCTCGAAACGTGCCTGGATCGCCTGGGCAATCGGGATCGACTTGGCGTTGGCCAGTGCGCAGAAGTCACCGCCCGGGCAGGCGATGATATCGGTCAGTAAACCGATATTGGCGCAGCCCAAACCTTGATCGCAGGCCAGGCACCACAGCGCATACAGATCCGATTTAGTCACGTCCGGCAGCACGATGTTCTGTTCGTGGGCGATGCGAATCTCGCCGAAACCAAACTGCTCGGACCAATCGGCCACGGCGTCCATTTGCTCGGCAGTCACGTCCCCCGGTGGCGAGGCGATGCCCGGTTTGGTGGACAGCACCACGCTGACATAACCCGGCACTTTGTGCGGCTGCACGTTGCGCGTGACCCAACGGGCGAACGCCGGGTTCTGCGCCAGGCGCGTGCCGAAATCCAGGTCGGTGCCCGCCAGCGATTGATAAAGCGGCGGGACGAAGGCACTGGCGACCCGTTCATACTCGACGTCGGTCAATTGCGCGGGGCCGTCCTTGAGGTACTGCCATTCCTCCTCGACTTCCTTGGCGAAAGCCTCGATGCCCAGCGCCTTCACCAAAATCTTGATCCGCGCCTTGTACTTGTTGTCCCGCCGGCCATGGCGGTTATAGACCCGCAGCACCGCTTCGACATAGGACAACAAATGCTGCCACGGCAAGCCCTCGCGAATCTGCAAACCGAGGATCGGCGTGCGCCCCAGCCCGCCGCCAACGATCACGCGCAAGAGCATTTGCCCGTCGGCACCGGGGTAAAGATACAGGCCGATGTCATGCATCATGATCGCCGCGCGGTCCTGTTTGGCCGAGCAGATGGCGATCTTGAACTTGCGTGGCAGAAAAAGGAATTCCGGGTTGATGGTCGACCATTGCCGCAGGATCTCCGCCAAGGGGCGCGGGTCGATCAACTCGTCCGCCGCGACCCCGGCGAAGGCTTCGGTGGTGATGTTGCGCACGCAGTTGCCCGAGGTCTGGATCGCGTGCATTTCCACCTGGGCCAGGCGTTCGAGGATGTCCGGCACCTGGGCCAGTTCGATCCAGTTGAACTGCATGTTCTGCCGAGTGGTGAAGTGACCGTAGCCACGGTCGAAGTCCCGGGCAATGCTGGCCAGGGTGCGCATCTGCCCGGCGCCGAGGGTGCCGTAGGGGATCGCCACCCGCAGCATGTAGGCGTGCTTTTGCAGGTAGAGGCCATTTTGCAAACGCAGGGGCAGGAATTCCTCTTCGCTCAATTCCCCGGCCATGAAGCGCTCGACCTGATCGCGAAACTGCGCGACCCGTTCAAACACCAGCGCCCGGTCATAGTCGTCGTACTGATACATCTCGCTACCTCATCAGGATTAGACACAGCCCCTGTGGGAGCGGGCTTGCTCGCGAAGGCGGCGGCACATTCAACATTGATGTCGCCTGACACAGCGCTTTCGCGAGCAAGCCCGCTCCCACAGGGATTGCGTTAGGAGTCGGGCTCTGCGGCTCGTTCGACGGGAGCGACTATGAACCTGCGGCGCAGCACGTTACAGACCCACCTGAAACCTAAAAAACCGTATCAGAGCGCGGCAGATGGCCGCAGGCATGCCTCGCATCTGATCCGCATAAATGAAGTTTTCCTGAGTCTGTTTTGTTTCCGGCAGGGTTTCTACAGTGCATCCCATGCCAGACCGGGTGGCCTGGCAAGACTTTGCATGGATGAACTGACCATGAGCACAGCAACAATCGGACAGGCCTATAACTACAAGGTCGTCCGCCAATTCGTCGTGGCGACCATCGTCTGGGGCGTCGTGGGGATGGCGATGGGGGTGTTTATCGCCTCGCAACTGGTGTGGCCCGAAATGAACCTCGACCTGCCATGGACCACCTTCGGTCGCCTGCGCCCGTTGCACACCAGCCTGGTGATTTTCGGCTTTGCCGGCAGCGCGCAATTCGCCGCCAGTTATTACGCGGTACAGCGTACGTGCCAGGTGCGGCTGTTCTCGGATACGCTCGCGGCGTTCACGTTCTGGGGCTGGCAATCGGTGATCGTGATCATGCTGATCACCCTGCCGCTGGGCTACACCACTACCAAGGAATACGCCGAGATCGAATTCTCCGGCGCGGTGTGGATGACCGTGGTGTGGGTCGCCTACGCCGTCGTGTTTTTCACCACGGTGGTGCGGCGCAAAACCAAGCATATCTACGTCGGCAACTGGTTTTTTGGCGCGTTCATCGTGGTAATCGCCATGCTGCACGTGGTCAATCACCTGTCGATTCCGGTGGGCTGGTTCAAGTCGTACCCAGTGTATTCCGGGGCCACCGACGCCATGGTGCAGTGGTGGTACGGGCACAACGCGGTGGGGTTCTTCCTGACCACCGGGTTCCTGGGAATGATGTATTACTTCGTGCCGAAACAGGTCGGGCGGCCGGTGTATTCCTATCGCTTGTCGATCGTGCACTTCTGGGCGTTGATCACCCTGTACATCTGGGCCGGCCCGCACCACTTGCACTACACCGCGCTGCCGGACTGGGCGCAGTCCCTCGGCATGGCGATGTCGCTGATTCTGCTGGCCCCGAGCTGGGGCGGGATGATCAACGGGATGATGACGCTCTCGGGCGCCTGGCATAAGTTGCGCACCGACCCGATCCTGCGTTTTCTGGTGCTGTCCCTGGCGTTCTATGGCATGTCCACGTTTGAAGGGCCGATGATGGCGATCAAAACGGTGAACGCCCTCTCCCACTACACCGACTGGACCATCGGCCACGTTCACGCCGGCGCCCTCGGCTGGGTGGCGATGATCACCTTCGGCGCGATCTACCACATGGTGCCGAAAGTCTTCGGTCGCGAGCAGATGTTCAGCACACCGCTGATCAACCTGCACTTCTGGCTGGCCACGATTGGCACCGTGCTGTACATCGCCTCGATGTGGGTAAACGGCATCACCCAAGGCTTGATGTGGCGCGCGATCAACGACGACGGCACGCTGACCTACTCCTTCGTCGAAGCCTTGCAGGCCAGCCATCCGGGGTTTGTGGTGCGGTTTGCCGGCGGGGTGTTCTTCCTGACGGGCATGCTGCTGATGGCCTACAACTGCTGGCGCACCGTGCGGGTCGCGGACGTGGCGATGGCCGAGCGTGAAGCGCAGATTGCGTGAGGTTTGAAATGATCGAGATGATGTTGAATCTGCTCGGGGTGATCGGGTTTTGGCTGGCGATTGAGTATTGCCTGAAACACCAGACGCCCGAGAGCCTGGAGGATGCAAGCCTGATTCCGTTTGCTGATGATCCAGAGGTGGCGCGTCGGATGGAATTGGCGACGGGCAAGATTGTGAAGGCCGTGGCGCCTGAAGAGGCTAAACCTGGATGGGGGAATTTGGAGGTTTGAGTACTGGCTTCAGATGATGTGTGTCACGTTCGTTCGTCGACACCGCGATGGAAGTCGCTCGTTTCTGGGCGGCGGATTGGTCTAGGCTGCTCCGGTAAGCGCCGTCAAAGTCATGGCGGCGACGGCGGCGACGGCCGTGACCGCAGCAGTCAGCCAGATGACACCCGTTGCGGCGCTGGCCAATTCTATCGGGACGCCGCAAGACCCGTTCGAGAAAAACAAGGTCTACGAGCAACTTAAGTCACGTGTCGCCAGAGGATCAGGTTGCGGGCATCACACTGCCAGGAAAAATCGCGGATGGGTTCAAACAGACAGGTGCGAGCGCGTATTCAGCAAAATCCCTTGATCCTCAATAAAAGAGTCCACGATGAAACGCGCACTTTTTTCGATTATCGCGCTCTCGCTGCTGCTCGGCGGCTGTGAGCTGAGCACCTTGGCAGACTGCGCCGGACGCGCACCGCTGGCAATTCAACCCGACAGTCTCGCGAGCGCGACAGCGGGCAAGCCCTATCAAGCGAGTGTCAAGGTAGAGAGACCGAACGTCGCCGTTGCCGGGTTTTATGTCGACCCGGCACAGCCACTGCCCGAAGGGTTGAAACTGGTCTATGAAGAAGGCCAGAACCATGCCGAGATCGTCGGCACACCGACAGCGCCCGGCCAGTATGAAGTCTCGATATACCTCAACACTTACGGCACTCAGTGTACCGGGCAAGCGGCGCAACGAACCTACACGCTGAACGTTGTGAACGATTGATACAACACAACGCCCGGCGTTTGATCAGCCGCGTTCGCGGGGAATCAGGCTCTGCAACTGCAGCGCCAGGAAGTTCGCATCAAAGCTGAATGTATCCGGGTCTTTCAGGCCGTTGGTCTTGCGCCATTGCCAGCTAGCAGATGGCGGCAGACAGACCAGGGAAATGCTGCCATAGCGCGCGGCCGTCAGGCCCATCACCGCCAGGGAAATCTGGCCGCCAGTGCCCATCACGTCCGGCACGAATTCCACCGGTTTGCCGGCAATCACGATTGTCAGTTTCTCGGTGTTGAACGTCGAGGTCTCGACCGGCACGCTCGGCCCGGAGGCGACGTACACCTCGCGGCTCACCTCCAGCAGATTCGGTGCGCCGACGGGTTCCAGCCACAGCTGGATTTCATCGAACAGCTCACCAATGCGCTTCGCCCACACGGCCGATTGCGATTCAAACAATTGCTTCTTGTGCGCTTCGCTTTCTGCGTAGTGGCGAAGCATCTCGCCCAGTTGCCGTACGTCGTCCATTGCGGTGTTCCTTAGGTTGAAGCGGTGCTGCGGACTTTGAGCATGGCAGATGCGCGCGGGCGGCGTATGACTAAAAGCGCGAGCGGTACTGGCTGGGGGTCATGGCCAGGTGTTTACGAAAGGCGCTGCCCATGTGCGACTGATGGGCGAACCCGGCGTCCAGGGCGATGCTGGCCAGGGGCAAGTCGGTCTGTTCGATCAGGCGGCGTGCGGCTTGCAGCCTGATTTCAATCAGGTAGGCGTGGGGCGTAAGGCCGATGGCGCGGGTGAAGTCGCGTAGAAAGCGCAGTTCATTGTGTCCATACGTGTCGGCCAGTTGCTCCAGGCTCAGCGGTTGGTGGAATTGCTCCGCCATCTGGTCCAGCACCCGGATGAAGGCTTTGGATGTGATTCGTTGTGCGGTGTCGGTTGGTCTGCTCGCCAGATCGATAAACGCCAGCGCCGCTTCCTCCAACGCCAACCGGTCGGATTGCGGCACCAGCAGCAAACGCCGCATGTCCCTCGCCAACCGCAGCGCCCGCCCATGCCCGGCGGATTGCATGCGGTGGTCAACCGCAGGCAAGTGCTGACGGGCAAACGACTCGTCCAGACGTAACAACAGGTATTCGCCGCCAATGGCCGACTCGGAAAACACCTCGACGCCGACCGGGGTGTGCGCCAGTACGCCGGGGAGCGTGTCGAAGTCCACCCGTCGGTCGGAATCGATGGCATGCACGCCTTGCTGGCGCTCCAGGGTCACGCCAAGCGTGTGCCACTGCGCCGGGTCACGGGCGCTGTAGGCCGCGCGCGGGAGCAGTTGCAGGCACACTTTGTCGCCCAGCAGGCGTTGGCTCAGCATCTGAAATTTCCTGATAGATCGGCGCTCGATTCCACGGGAGACTCTCAAACAAAGGGTTGCCCACAACAGGAGCACAACATGCGCACTATCGGCCTTATCGGCGGCATGAGCTGGGAGTCCAGCGCCGAATACTATCGCCTCATCAACCAACAGGTCCGAGACCAACTCGGGCCGTTGCGTTCGGCGCAATTGCTAATGTACAGCGTCGACTTCGGGCCTGTCGAACAGGCCCAGCACGCCGGGCGCTGGGACGATGCGGCGGCGATTCTGGTGGATGCCGCGCGCAGGCTGGAGGCCGGCGGTGCCGATTGCGTGGTGCTGTGTACCAACACCATGCACAAAGTGGCCGGGCAGATTCAGGCGGCGATCAGCATTCCATTCCTGCACATCGCCGACCCGACCGGCCAAGCGGCGGTGGAGGCCGGGGCGCTCAAGGTAGGGTTGCTCGGCACGGCGTTCACCATGGAGCAGGACTTTCTCAAGGATCGCCTCACAGCCATGGGGCTGACGGTATTGATACCCGAGGCGGATGAGCGCCAGGCCGTGCACCGAATCATCTATGACGAGTTGTGCGTCGGGGTGATCAGCGAAGCGTCGCGCCAGGTCTATCAACACGTCATCGAGTCACTGACCGCCCGCGGCGCCCAGGCGATCATCCTCGGTTGCACGGAAATAACCTTGCTGGTCAAACCCGAGCACAGCGCCCTGCCCCTGCTCGACACCACCGCGCTGCATGCGCGGGCGGCGGTGGCGTTTGCTTTGGGCGACTGACTCAACCCGCCTTGGGCATGGAACGCAGACGCGCCATGCTCAAGGCATCCACCAGCACGCCGTCACGCACGGCGTAGTCGCGGAACAGGCCTTCGTCTTCGAAACCGAACTTGCGGTACAGCGCGATGGCCGCTTCATTGTCGGCGTACACCGAAAGTTCGACCCGGCGCAGGTTCATCCAGTTGTCAGCGATGTCCAGCGCCGCGGCCAACAGTTTCGAGCCCACACCCTTGCCCTGCCACGCCCCGGCGACGCCCATGCCGATGCTGCCGGCGTGGCTGCGGCGGATGCGCGAGAACTGCTCCAGCCCAATGTTGCCGATGATCATCCCCTGATGCAGCGCCACCAGTTGCACCACCCGCTCGTTATCCGGCGCCAGGCGTTTGCGCCAGACCTCGGTGGACTGAAACGGCATTTGCAGCACCTGACGGGTGATCGCGGGATCGTTGTAGAGCGCGGTGATGCCGTCGATGTGGGATTCGCTGAAGCGCTGGAGGGTGATAACGGGGTCGGTGGCAGACATGGCGATTCTTCCTTGAATGGCCGCTTACTCTAAACCGCGACCTGCCTATTTGGCGATATCCAAAAACGTGGGGGCGAGCTTGCTCGCGAAGGCGGAGTGTCAGTTGGCATTGATGGTGCCTGACACAATGCGTTCGCGAGCAAGCCCGCTCCCACATTTGGATTGGTGCTCAGGTGTAGACCGGCCAGCTATCGACAATTTTGCCGCCGCGTACCGCAAGCAAATCCCCAAACTGCAACAGCACCGACTCGGTCTGCACCGGGCGCAGGAACACCTGATCCTCCACCGCCAGCCCCACCGCGCTGGAGCCGTTGACCATTTCCTGATTGGAGCTGCGGCCATACACCCCGTTGCTCTGCAACCCCTGGGGCGATTCAAACTCGGCCATCCAGTTGCCGCCGTAAATGAAAAACGTCTCGCGCTGATTGGCGTCCCACCACGAAAACAGTTTCGACTTGTCATCCAGTGCCGGAATGTTCACCGCCCCGGTGCTTTTCAATACGGGCGTGGCGATGTACGCGGCCGGTACATGATCCACCAGCGATGGCAGGTCATAGTGCGTCGGCTTGAGCATCGCCGTGCCCACCGACACTTCGGTGCTCAGGCGCTCCTGCTCATGCAGGCGATAACTCGGGCTGCCGGCGGTGTTGAGCGTCAGTCCATCTCGCCAGAGGCCGGGATATTGCTGACGAGTGAAATCGACGGCGCGGTTGTAGATCACCATGACCTTGGCGAACAGCTCTTCGGGCGAGCCGAGAATCCCCGGCACGCCCATGCCCACGAACGGGTCATAACCCATGAACCCGGCGAACTCCAGATTCTGCGGGTGAGCACTGATCAGCGTCAGCATCTGCCCGAGCACGCCCATATCGCTGACGCCGCCGCGATGCAAACCAACGTCCAGTTCGATGTTCACGCGTAACCGTGTACCCAAACCTTGAGCCAGCGCCAGGTATTGCTGGAGCCGCTCCGGGGTATCGAGCAACCACTGCAACTGCTTCGCCGGGTCGAACGGCCCTGTGTGGGTTTGATAAAACAGTTGCGCTGAACGCACCGGCAGCGGTTTACCCAGCAGGATGTCGGCGTCGGGAAATTGCACCGCGTCATGGTTGAGAAACGGCTGGTGAAACGACATCAGGCGTCGGGTGTCGGCGCGTTTGGCGATGTACGTCAGCAGCCCCGGTGCCGGCAGGGATTTCTCCACCAACCGCAAGTGTTTGCCGGCGCGCCGGACCGATTGCGTCACCACGTCGATGTTGTGATCGAGGCGATCCAGATCAATCAGCATCACCGGGCGCATCGGGCCGTGGTCCTTGAGCTCACGGTTCAGCGCGCGGAAATAATCGCTGTACGGCCCGCCTCGATCCCCGGGCCGCAACCACGCACCGACACCCACCAGCAACGCTCCCACGCCCAATGTCCCAAGCAAAAAATGGCGGCGATTCACGCTCATCAGCTCACCCCCAGAATCGACGACAAATGCGCGTTGAGAAACTTGCCGCTGGGGTCCAGCGCCTGGCGCACCTCAATGAACTCCCGCCAGCGCGGGTACAGTGGCTGCAGGTTTTTAGCATTCAAGGTGTGCAACTTGCCCCAGTGTGGCCGGCCGTTGTACTTCCAGAAAATCGGCTCGACGGCGGCAAAGAAGTTGTGGTGGTCCATTTGGTAATGCTGGTGGACCGAGATTGAACAACTGTCGCGACCTTCGAACATGCTCAGGGGAATGTCGTCGGCTTTGACATAGCGGTACTCGATGGGAAACCAGGTGCGCAGGTCTTTGTCCTGAATCAGCTTGAGAATCTCCCGCAGGCACGCCGGACCGTATTCCGCCGGCACCGAATACTCCATCTCGTTGAAACGCACCGTGCGTACGTTGGCGTAGATGTCGAACGAGTCGCCGACCCGGTCATCGAAACTGGCGAGGTGGCGCAGGTTGTTGAGCATGGTGCGGCGCAGGTAGGGGAAGTCGCTGCCGTACTTGTCGATCTTCTCGATCAGGGTCACGAACTCATTACCGCCCTCCTCGTCGGCCGGAATCGGTGGCGTGGCCGGGTCGGTGGTTTCGTTGAGGGCGATCGACAAGGCGTAGTCGGAATGAGTCACCACGAGCATTTCCCAGTGCTGGTTTTCCTGGGTGTTTTTGTCGATGTCTTCCAGCAGTTCTTCGGTTTTGGCGATCCATTGGCGTTCCCTCAATCGATACGCCGGACGGTTTTGCAGGCGGATTTTGGTCGCCACGCCCAATGCACCGAGGGACACTCGGGCCGCGTTGAATACTTCGGGATGACGGCTGCCGTCGCAGTCCAGCACCTCGCCGCTGGCGGTCACCAGTTGCAAGCCGCAGACGTGGGCCGAATAGGATTGAAAGGTCTTGCCGGTGCCGTGGGTTGAGGTGGAAATGGCGCCCGCGAGAGTCTGGTAGTCGATGTCAGCCATGTTTTGCAGGGCCTGGCCGATGTCCTTGAGTGGCGTACCCATGCGGGACATCGGTGTGCCGGCGGCGAATTCGGCCTGCACGGTGTTCGCGTCGTGATCGAGCAGACCGGTGAAGTAACTCAGCGACAACAGCGTGCCGTCGGTGGGCACCAGTGCACTGAAGGAATGCGCCGAGCCGACCGGTCTTATTTTGCCGGGGGCCTGGCGAATCACCTGGGTCAGTTCATCGAGGTTTTTCGGCGCCAGACGCGCCGCTGGTAAACAACTCTGGCCGCCCGACCAGTTGCGCCAGGGAATCAAGCGCGGCGCGCGCAGCAACTCGGCCAGCGCCGGGCTGGCGCCGAGGGCGGTGAAGGCGCCGATGACGCTCACCCGTTGCAGTAACTGACGTCGTGTCAGGTCCATTGTCATGAAGTGCACCTGCCGTTCTTATTGTTGGATGGACTGACCGGACATAAATGAAATCAGTGCCAGGAATTCTTCCTCTGAACACTGCATGCACATCCCCATCGGCGGCATGCCGTTGTAGCCGTTGATCGCGTGATCGAGCAGCGTGTCGGCGCCTTGCAACACCCGAGGCTCCCAGGCTTTTTTATCGCCGGTCAGCGGTGCCCCGGCGGCGGGATTGGCGTGGCAGAGCTTGCAGCTATTGGCATAGACCTGGGCCAGAGCGGCATCGGTGGGCGTTGCAGTGGCCGCTTCGGTGCGGGTAGCCGGGGGTTTTGGCTCCTCGCCGCAACCGCTGAGCAGCGTGGCGACGATCAGAAACGCCGCATACCTGTTTGTCCGCATAGCGTCCTCTCGTGTGGTGCGCCGGCCGGGGGCACATTTTTTATTGTGGTCAAGGAGAGGCAACACTAAGCCAGGCACGCCGGGAGATTGAGGGCATTGCCGGACACTAAGGGGGGCTTCTGAGGCCAGCCAATCTCCTGTGGGAGCGGGCTTGCTCACGAATGCGGTGTGTCATTCAACATTGATATTGGCTGACCCACCGCATTCGCGAGCAAGACCGCTCCCACAATGAGGAGGTGTCGATCTCATCACTTGTGGTCACAGCAGCGACTATCTTGAATAGGCAACGCTCACCTGAGATGGGTCATGACAAGCAAGGCCAAGGTCTGCTAAAACGATTCATCAGTGCATCCGAATCCACACGGGGTAGCGACATGACCACAGCACACATCCTTGGCAATCTGTTTCCCGACAGCAGCGACATCCCGGAGAAATACCGCCTCGACGGCCAGACCGAGCAGCGTGAATACTTGGTCGACGGTCAATTGCGTACCTGGGACGGCCCGCTCGCCCAGGTCCGCAGCCCGGTGTACCTGACCGGCGAAAATGGCGACGAGCAAGTGATCCTCGGCAGCACGCCGCTGCTGGACGCTGAAACCGCCCTCACCGCCCTCGACGCCGCCGTCCGCGCCTACGACCGGGGCCAGGGCCTGTGGCCGACCATGCGCGTGGCCGAACGCATCCAGCACGTCGAGGCCTTCCTCGGGCGCATGCGCCAGCAGCGTGAAGCCGTGGTCAAGTTGCTGATGTGGGAAATCGGCAAGAACCTCAAGGACTCGGAAAAAGAGTTCGACCGCACCTGCGATTACATCGTCGACACCATCAACGCCCTCAAGGAACTCGACCGCCGCTCCAGCCGTTTCGAGCTGGAACAGGACACCCTCGGCCAGATCCGCCGAGTACCGTTGGGCGTCGCGCTGTGCATGGGGCCTTACAACTACCCGCTGAACGAAACCTTCACCACGCTGATCCCGGCGCTGATCATGGGCAACACCGTGGTGTTCAAACCGGCCAAGCTCGGCGTGCTGCTGATTCGCCCGCTGCTGGAAGCCTTCCGCGACAGCTTCCCGACCGGCGTGATCAACGTGATCTACGGCAGCGGCCGCGAAACCGTCAGTGCGCTGATGGCCAGCGGCAAGATCGATATCTTTGCGTTTATCGGCACCAACAAGGCCGCCAGCGACCTGAAGAAACTCCATCCGAAACCACACCGTTTGCGCGCCGCGTTGGGCCTGGATGCGAAAAACCCCGGCATTGTGCTGCCTGAAGTGGATCTGGATAACGCCGTCAGCGAAGCGCTCACCGGCTCACTGTCGTTCAATGGCCAACGCTGCACGGCGCTGAAAATCCTCTTCGTCCATGAAGACGTGGTCGAGTCGTTTATCGAGAAATTCAACGCCAAACTCGCCACCCTCAAACCGGGCATGCCGTGGGACAGCGGCGTGGCCCTGACGCCGTTGCCGGAAGCGACCAAAGTCGATTACCTGCACGCACTGGTGGCGGATGCCGTCAGCAAAGGCGCTACCGTGGTCAACCCCAATGGCGCTGAGGCCCGTGCGTCATTCTTCTACCCGGCGGTGCTGTACCCGGTGAACCCGCAAATGCGCGTTTATCAGGAAGAGCAGTTCGGCCCCGTGGTGCCAATCGTACCGTACCGGCATCTGGACACCGTGATCGATTACGTCCTGGAGTCGGACTTCGGCCAGCAGTTGAGTATCTTTGGCACCAACCCGGTGGCGGTGGGTCGTCTGGTCGACACCTTCGCCAATCAGGTCGGGCGGATCAACATCAACGCCCAGTGCCAGCGCGGCCCGGACACCTTCCCGTTCAACGGCCGCAAAAACTCCGCCGAGGGCACGCTGTCGGTGCATGACGCATTGCGGGTGTTTTCGATCCGGACACTGGTGGCGACCAAGTTCCAGGACAGCAACAAAGCACTCATCAGCGAGATCATTCGCGGACGGGATTCGAGCTTCCTGACCACCGACTACATCTTCTGAGGAGACCCGATCTGAGCGCCTATCGCCTGCCGCCCCTGATGCGTCGATTATTACGTCCGCTGCTGGACCCGTATCGGCGCTATCGCAACGCCAGGGTTATCCATGCGGTGCGGGTTTCGCTGGGGTTGCTGGCGACGATCCTGCTGACCACCGGCATCCACCTGCCCCACGGCGAGTGGGCGTCGGTGACCATGCTGGTAGTGATCGGTGGCTTGCAGCATCACGGCAACATCGGCAAGAAAGCCGCCGAGCGGGCGATTGGCACCTTGATCGGTGCCGGCGTCGGCTTGCTGCTGGTGGCGCAACAAGCCTGGCTCGGGATGCCATGGCTGACCTATTTCGCGATGTCGGTGGTGTGCGGGTTCTTCTCGTACCACGCCATCGGCAAGGGCGGTTACACGGCGCTGCTGTCGGCGATTACCGTGTTTATCGTCGCGGGGCATGGCGACAACCCGGTCACTGACGGGTTATGGCGCGGGGTCGATATCCTGATCGGCATCGCCCTGGCCCTGGCGTTTTCCTTTGCCTTGCCGCTGTACGCGGTGTTCTCCTGGCGCTACAACCTGGCCGATGCCTTGCGCGACTGCGCGACCATTTATGGGCGGATCATCAATGGTCAATCGGTTTCCGCTGATGAGCATCTCAAGCTGATGGGGCGGGTGAACGCGGTCATGGTGCAACTGCGCTCGCTGATGCCGTCGGTGTCCAAGGAAGTGCGGATTTCCATGACCGAACTGGATGCCATTCAACGCAACCTGCGGATGTGCATCAGCACGCTGGAGATCCTCGGCAATACGCGACCGGATGCCAGTGACCCGCAGGCCATGGTGCATTTGCAAACGGCGCTGAAAGCCGAACACCGGCAGATCCGCGTGCAACTGATTGGCATGGCCCGGGCCTTGAAGTCCGGTGCGGCCCAGCGGCTCAGTCGGCCAGTGGAATTGCCGGACGCAAGCCTTGATGCGCCGGTCTACAGTCCGTTGGACGGCTATCGTCTACTGACCCGGCAACTGGCCGCCAACGTCACCGAAATGCGCCAGCGTCTGGCCAAAACTGCTCCGCGCTGGAACCTCTGACAATCACGGCGTGGCCACCCGGCGTAGCTTCAGCCCCCAGCCTTGTTGCATGCCAGCGGCGGCCAGCAGGATCGCGGCCACGCCAAGCCATTGCAACGGTTCCAGGCGATGGCCGAACGCGAACCAGTCAACGAAAATCGCCGCAATCGGATAAATGAACGACAACGCGCCGGTTAGCGCCGTCGGCAGTTTTTGGATGGCACCGTAAAGCAGCACGTACATCAAACCGGTGTGGACAACGCCCAGGGTCACCAGGCTGGCCCAGGCACTTGGCGCCTGCGGCAGTGCCGAAAAGTGCGCAAAAGGCGCGAGCAACAGCACGCCGGTGCAGACCTGGATCAACGCGATCAAATGTGGCGGTGTGCCGGTCAGGCGTTTGATGATCAACGCGGCAATCGCGTAGAGAAACGCCGCCCCCAGTGCCAGGCCAATCCCCGTCAGGTAGTCATTACCGCCCGCGCCCTGCTCGCCATGGGCGCTGACAATCGCCAGCATCCCGAGGAACGAAACAACCAGCCAGAACAACTTTTGCAGGGTGATTTTCTCGCCGAGAAACAACGCGGCCAAGCCAACCAGCATGAACGGTTGAACGTTGTAGACCGCCGTGCCAATGGCAATCGAGGCACGCGAATACGACGCAAACAGCAACACCCAGTTGCCGACAATCGCCATACCGCTAATCACGGCCAGCAGGAACGTGGTGCGGCTCAGAATGCCCGGGCGCAGGAAGCCGAACACTGCGCAGATCAGCAACAAGGTGCCGGCGCCGAACGCGCAGCGCCAGAACACCACGTCCAGCACCGGTTGGCCTGACACCAGCACGAACCAGCCGATGGTCCCGGAAATAAGCATGGCGGCGGTCATTTCAACCGAGCCGCGACGTAGTGTTTTGTCCATCATCAGACTCCTGTGTTTGAACCCAAATTATGGCAACCGTCCCAGGCGCTTCTCCAGCGCAAAAATCAGGCTAAACTCGATTTCTGCCTTTTTTATCAAGGCTGTTCTGTTCAACTGCCTAATAGGGGTTTTGCCATGACCGACGACATCGACCAAGTGCTGATCACCGCTCTGATGAGCGACTCACGCCGCTCGCTCAAGGCCCTGGCGCAGATCAGCGGCCTCTCCTCGCCCAGTGTTGCCGAGCGTTTGCGGCGTCTCGAAGAGCGCGGCGTACTTAAAGGCTACACCGTTGAGATCGACCCGAAATGTTTCGGCTATCAGCTTCAGGCGATCGTGCGCATCCGCCCGCTGCCGGGGCAATTGCAGGAAGTCGAACGGCAGATTCAAGCGATTCCCGAATTCACCGAGTGCGACAAGGTGACCGGCGACGATTGTTTCATCGCACGGCTACATGTGCGCTCGATGGAGCAGTTGGACACCCTGCTCGACCGCCTCAATACCCACGCCGAAACCAACACGGCGATCGTCAAGAAAACCCCGGTCAAACGCCGGTTGCCGCCGATGGCGTGAGTGTTGTTTGGTACCGATTGGCGTAGATTGATGCCTTTGCGGCTAAAGGATTGGCGGTATGAAAACTCATGTTTTGATGTTGGCGGCGCTAATGCTGGCGGGCTGCGGCACCGTCCAGACGGTAGTTCGCGGTGATGCGGTGGCCGTTAAAAGTCTCAAGGAACGGAAAAGCTACTGCGGTGCTATTCCATGGATTTACAGCGGCGTGACGTATGACTTCTGCTACCTGAATGCGCCGCTGGAGAAAGGCATCGATGCACAGGCACACACCTCCGTCCCTGCCGTTTTGCTGGTCGACGCGGTCATTTCCGGCGCGCTGGACACATTGCTGCTGCCCTACACCGTCTACCGGCAGCAGGCCGATGGCAGCATCATCCTCAACTAGTGATCCTGAATTGCAGACCATAAAAAACCCGCCGAAGCGGGTTTTTTATTGCTCATGCCTGGCGATTAATCGTCGCGGCTCATGATGCCGAAGATCTGCAACAAGCTGATGAACAGGTTGTAGATCGATACATACAGGCTGATGGTCGCCATGATGTAGTTACGCTCGCCGCCCTGAATGATGGCGCTGGTCTGGAACAAAATGCAGACCGACGAGAACAGCACGAAACCTGCGCTGATCGCCAGTTGCAGACCGCTGATCTGGAAGAACATGCCCGCCAGCGTCGCACCCAGCAACACGAAGAACCCGGCGGTGATGAAACCACCCAGGAAGCTCATGTCCTTGCGGGTGATCAGCACATAGGCCGACAGACCACCGAACACCAGTGCCGTCATTGCGAAAGCGGAACTGACCACTTCAGCGCCGCCCTGCATGCCCAGGTAACGGTTGAGAATCGGGCCGAGCAGGAAACCCATGAAACCGGTCAACGCAAAGGCCGAAACCAGACCCCAGGCCGAATCACGGAGTTTGTTGGTAAGGAAGAAAAGGCCGTAAAAGCCGATCAGCACAACGAAGATGTTCGGATAACCGACTCGCATCTGCTGAGCAACGAACGCCATCACACCGCTGAATGCGAGGGTGAGGGCGAGCAAGCCGTACGTGTTGCGCAGGACGCGGCTAACCTCTAGCTGCTCAGCCTGCACGCTGTTATTAACTGCGTAATCCTGTTCGCGCATAGCGATACTCCTGTTGGTTTGAAACGTTCAGTGGCAAAGATCATAACAGACGCTCTGTAACAAGCTATGCAGAGAGTTTGACAGTGTGTTTCATTCAGGTATTATGGCGCCCGCAACGCAAACGGAGGTGTGGCCGAGTGGTTTAAGGCAACGGTCTTGAAAACCGTCGACTGTAACAGGTCCATGAGTTCGAA